>WBZO01004126.1_pt1 | contig 15956 bp, 20 predicted proteins | sample 5204261 | NCBI WGS metagenome assembly WBZO01 (sample SAMN12412400, study PRJNA552823) | activated sludge metagenome | isolation source: activated sludge from anammox sidestream of wastewater treatment plant... | place: USA: North Carolina | collected 2017-09 | reverse complement strand
ATCATCCGCATCATCTCGGCGCGCAAGGCCACGCGCGAAGAGGAACGCTTCTATCCGTAGGTGACACCATGCGCAAGCAATACGACTTCAGCGCTTCTCGCAGGAATCCCTATGCCTCGCAACTCAAGAAGCCCGTAACCATTCGGCTCGACGAGCAGTCGATCACGTACTTCAAGTCCATGGCGGCCGAGACGGGCATTCCCTACCAGAGCCTCATCAACCTCTACCTCAAAGAGTGCGCGGCGTCTGGGAAGAAGCTGAACCTTGCCTGGAAGTAGCCAACGCGCCGCGGTAGACGTCGTCCCTTGGCGGAACTGCTTCTGCTCGTCGAAATGGATGGACGGCACCAAGTGAATGAACTGGTGTGACCACCGCGGTAGCGCCTTGGAAGCGCTGTTCCGGGTTCAGCAGATCGAAGCCCGTGTAGCCGCTCTCGTCGATGTGAAGGCATCCCATGACGTTTCCACCGCTAGCCTCTACCGATCGAGCAGCGCCGCGGCTGCGTCCATCTGCTCGTGCTCGAAGGCCGGCGCGAAGTCGTCCAGCTCGGCCGCTCGTAGCCCGACCTCCGAACCGAGCGCCACCTGCCGCCAGTTCGACACCGCCGCGTGTACCTCTTCCAGCACGGACAAGGCTTGCTCCGTACTCAGTGCGAAGTACGGCGCGCGGGCCAGCAACATCTTCACGTCGGTGATCGGCCCGTCCTGCTCGGACAACCAGGTCTTGGATTCCCGGTCCTTGTCCGGAAACGGGTTGATGTCGAAGGCGGGTGCAAGACGCCATTGGCCGAGGGCCACATGCAGGAAGCCGTGGTTCTGCAAGTGGTCGTCCACGTTGGTGATCAGCAGGTTGAACGCCAGGCGGCGCCATAGCTGTTGCACGTCCTGCGTGGGCGCATGGCCATGGGTACGAATGGCGTCGGCCATCTCGGTGTAGCTGCGATCCTCTTCGCGCGAGGCCTGCAGCAGGGAAGCGGCGGACTGGTAGGGAATACGGCCATCGGCATCATCACGATCGAACCGGCGGATCACGGCCACCGGCACTTCATTCCCCTTGTCGCCCAGCACAACGATGCGCGCAGGCGCGGCGTCGATGCCCGCGCGCGCCGCCAGCTTCAGTGCCAGCACCTCGCCGCGCGTGACGCTGCGTGTATCGCCCACGCTCGGAAACTTGCCGATGGCGAGCCGGCCATCTTCATCCAGCATGGTGCACTTGGGCCGCATGCCGCCGAGCGAGGTGCCCTTGCCCTGCAGATAGCGCAAGTCCTCAGCCGTCTCCTGTCCACGCTCGACGGCGCGGCTGGCCTGGTAGATGCGCTCCAGTTCGATCAACGGCGGAGTACTGCGCCGCCCCTTGGCTGCCGTTCTGTGCCAAGTCCCGTCTGGATGGCGCAGGCGCAGCGCGCCGACGCGGCTGAAGTCATCCACCGCCAGCAGGTAGTCCAGTTCGGTGAGAGCCGGTAGCTGCGGATCGGCCTTGCGCCGCTTGGCGTGATCGCGGGCGATCACGCGCCGTCCCCAGGCATCGGGTGCGGTGTCGGCGATGGCGCCGTAGAACACCGAGTCGTGCGGCGAAGCCGCCTCGTGCGGCTGGTGTCCTGCCATCAGTTGCAGGTCGGCCGACACGTTGAAGCGTGCCGGGCTGGCCAGCCAGCCCTCGTCGTAGGCGAAGGCACTGTTCTCGCGCCGTCCCTGACGGACGTAAACGAGCGAACCGACCGGCAAACCCGCCTTGCCGATGCAGAGCTGAACCTGTTGGCGAAACGGGGCGACGACGGCCATCAGAGCGCTCCCGAAGTGCCAGCCTTGCTGCGCACACGCTTGGGCAAGCGCTCGTCCATCAGCGTCAAACCGATGTCGTCCCTGGCCGTGTCCAGCAGATTCTCCAGCGACCGGATCTCGCCGAAGACATGCAACGCACGGGCGAAGAAGTGGATGGGAACCCGCACGTCGCCTTTTTCCATGCGCCGCACGGTGGAGAGGGAGGCACCCATGCGCTCGGCCAGTGAGGCCTGCGAGATATGCCGCCGCCGACGGGCCAGAGAAATGTCATTGCCGAGCTTCTGGATGGCACGCTCGACCGGAAGAGGGATCGGGGTCTCCATATTTAATGCTCCCTCCAGAGCCCTCAGTATAGCTTAGTGTCTCCCTCGGCATCATTAAACTGCGCGGCCGAGCCCGAAGCGCAGATCCGCGAGGCCATCGCCTTTCACCTCGACGGCTTGCGCGAAGGCGGGCTCGCCGTTCCCGAGCCCACGAGCAAGGTCGAGTCCATCGAGCTCACCGCGTAGGCTGTCGAGACTCGTTCGGCAGAGCGAGTGACGACCAAGTCCTCGGCCCAGCGGCGCGTCGCATAGCGCGCTCGCGCATGCTCTTGGCGCGGCCACGCGCTCGGGCACTTGGCGCGAACTCCCGAACGACGCCCACCGGCGGCGCAACGCCTGCCGGCCGCCTTCCTCTGCGCTTCGACCTTAGCCGGCAATGAGCGGCACTGCGTGCTTGGGGAAGGTCTTTAGGAGCTTGGCGTCCATCGTCACGAGCTTCACGCCCAGAGTCATTGCAAGCGCAACGAACTCGCAGTCGTAAACGGAACAATCGCTGTCGCGCACGAGTTCCAGCACCTGGCGAGAGTCGACTTCATGTTCAGCGCCGGCCAGCAGGCTTTCTGCCTCCCGTTGCAGGTCGCACGCCATCTCGAGCGTGAGCGTCCTGCGTCGCATGTAGCCCGCCAGGATGTTGCGGAACTCGCTGCGCCAGAGCAGCGGCGCAGCCCAGTCGGCATCGTGCCCGAGCAAGGCCTCCGCCGCCTCCGTGTAGTCGCCCGGCAGGTACAGGTACGCAACAACGCTGCTGTCCACAACAATCATCGCCTGCTCTCGCGCTTGTAGGCGTCGATGTCCTTCGCGCGGAACTTTCCCTTCGGCAGTGCCGTGCGCAGCGCACGAGCTTTGGCAAGTCGCTCGCTGACCGCCACACGCCCGGGAATCAACACCGATTCCAAGCACACGATCGCCTCGCTGTTCAGGCTTCGCCGGTTGCTCTCAGCGGAGGCTTTGAGCCGTTGGTACACCTCGTCGGGAATGTTCTTCAAGGTCAGGGTCGTCGGCATGGCCACACCTCCTCAATGGTTGCATTATGGTTGCATAGCGGTGCCACAGCGAACCCCCGCGTCGCGAGCGGCAGGACGGAGTGACGCCCAGGCGCTCCGCCCGGCGACGCGCCGCATCGCGCGCGCTCGCGCGCCCTTGGCGCGGCCCTTCGTTCAGACGCTTGCCGCGAACTCCAGTTCGACGCACAGGCCGCCCAGGCGCGCGGAGCGGGTCAAGGTGAGTGTGGCGCCGTGGGCCTGCGCGATGGCGTTGACGATGGCAAGGCCCAGGCCGCTGCCGCCGGCGGGGGCGCCGGGAACGCGGTAGAAGCGGTCGAGCACGCGCGCGCGCTCGCTCTCGGCGATGCCCGGGCCGCTGTCCTGCACCGACAGGCGCGCCCGCCCTCGCCCCTCGCCCGCGGCGGCGAGCGCACGCAGTTCGACGTCGACCGTGCCGCCCTCGGGCGTGTACTTGAGCGCGTTGTCGAGCAGGTTGCGCAGCAGGATGCGCAGCGCCTCGGCATTGCCCGCCACGCGCAGCTCGTCGACGTGGGCAAGACCGAGGTCGATGCGCTTGGCCTGGGCCGCGGGCGCCGCTTCGGCGACCGCCTGGCGCACGAGTTCGGCGAGCGCCAGCGGCTGCGCGGTGCCGGGCGTGCCGGCGCCCTCCTGCTGCCGCGCCAGCACGAGCAGCTGCTCGACCAGGCGCGAGGCGCGTTCGATGCCCGCGGCCAGCCGCGTCACGGCGAGCGCGCGCGCCGCCTCGTCGGGCGCGCGCTGCAGGCCTTGCACCTGCAGCTTGAGCGCGGCCAGCGGCGAGCGCAGCTCGTGCGCGGCGTCGGCGACGAAGCTGCGCTGCGCCTCGAGCGCGCGGTTCACGCGCGCCAGCAGCAGGTTGAGCTCCTGCACCAGCGGCCGCACCTCGTCGGGCAGGCCGTCGACGGCGACCTCGCCCAGGTCGTCGGGCTGGCGCGCGGCCACCTGGCGGCGCACGCCCTGCACCGGCGCCAGCGCCGCGCTCACCACCCACCACACGAGCAGCATGAGGATGGGCGCCAGCAGCGCCGCCGGCAGCAGCGTGCGCAAGGCCATGGCGCCGGCCATGCGGCGCCGCGCCGCCATGTCCTGCGCGACCTCGATCACCAGCGGCCCGGCCTGCATCGCGAACACGCGGAAGGCGCGGCCCTGCGCGCGCAGCTCGGAGAAGCCCAGCACCGCGCGCTGCGGCAGCTCGACGCCTGCGGTGCGGAAGATGCGCAGGCCGTCGAGCGTCCACACCTGGACGATGAAATCGAAGCCCTCGCTCTCGCCCAGTTCGTCGACCGCGCCCGGCAGCAGCGAGAGCGGAAAGCGCGCACGCAGCGACAGCGCCATCTGCTGCATGTGGTAGTCGAAGATGGCGTCGGCCTCGGCGCGCGCCGCGCGATAGGCGAAGAAGGCCTGCGCCAGCGCCACCAGCAGCACCGCGGCGAGCAAGAGGCGCAGCAGCCGCGCGCGCAGCGAGAAGGCGCCGCGCGTGCTCATGTGGGCGGCACCTTGGGCACCATGTAGCCGACGCCGCGCACGGTGCGGATGAAGTCGGCGCCGAGCTTGCGGCGCAGGCCGTGCACGTAGACCTCGACCGCATTGCTGCTGATCTCATCCTTCCAGCCGTAGAGCTTGTCCTCGAGCTGGGCGCGCGAGAGCACCATGCCCGGGCGCGCCAGCAGCGGCTCCAGCACCGCCCATTCGCGCGCCGAGAGCAGCACCGGCTCGCCGTGGACCGTGACCTCGCGCGTGGCCGGGGCGATGCTCACGCCCGCGTGCTCGTAGACCGGCTCGGCGCGTCCGCTGGCGCGGCGCAGAAGCGCGCGCATGCGCGCCAGCAGTTCGTCCAGGTCGTAGGGCTTGAGCACGTAGTCGTCGGCGCCGGCGTCCAGGCCCTCTATGCGCTGCGCCACGCCGTCGCGCGCGGTGGCGATCAGCACCGGCGTGCGCTGCCGGCGCGCGCGCAGGGCGCGCAGCACGTCCAGGCCGTCGCGCCGCGGCAGGCCGAGGTCGAGCAGCACGAGGTCGTAGGCCTGCGTGCGCAGCGCGGTGTCGGCCATCTCGCCGTCGCGCACCCAGTCGACGGCGTAGTGCTCGGCGCGCAGCAGGTCGAGCACCGTCTCGCCGATCATCACGTCGTCCTCGACGAGCAGGATTCGCATCGCATCGCACCCCGAGCCACGCGAACCCGCACCGACGCGTGCGCCAACGCGCGCATGCCGGCCGGTTCGCAACGGACTTGCAGTCTATGCAATGTGCGCGCCTGGGCGCTTGGGTGCCGAAGAGGTCGATCCCGCAGAACGGCCGGCATCCGCATCAACGCGGGCTGTGTGGTGCGAGTTCGGTGTGATCCGATGAACCCCTGCCGTCGCCCGGGGCTGCTGCCGCGTGTGCCGCCCTGCAGGGCCCGACGCGCAAGAATGGGCCGGAGCCGCGCGTGCCGTGGTGCGCGCAGCGAGCCATCGGCCAACAGCCGCAGGAGAAGCGCGATGTCATCGAACGACGCAGCCGACGCCGGACCGGACCTGACCCAGGGCGTGAGCCTGGCCGACCTTGGCGGAGGGCGCATGCTGCGCGGCCACGTCGGCGACGAGGCCGTGGTGCTGGTGCGCGTGGGCGACGAGGTGCTGGCGGTGGGGGCGTCGTGCACGCACTATGGCGGGCCGCTGGACCAAGGCACGGTCGAGGGCGAGACGCTGCGCTGCCCTGGCACCACGCCTGCTTCTCGCTGCGCAGCGCCTCGCCGCTGCGCACCGCACACGTCAGGCGAGCGCGGGCGAGCCGCAGCGCATCGTCATCGTCGGCGGTGGCGCCGCGGGCTTCGCCGCCGCCGAGATGCTTCGCCGCCGCGGCTGGCTCGGTGAGCTGACGCTGTTCAGCGCCGAGGCCGATGCGCCCTGCGACCGGCCCAATCTTTCGAAGGACTACCTCGCGGGCAGCGCGCCGCAAGAGTGGATTCCGCTGCGCGGCGCCGACTTCTACGCCGAACAGCGCATCGACCTGCGCCTGTCCACCGCGGTCGAGCGCATCGATGCGGCCGCGCGCACCGTCGTCACCGCGGACGGCGCCGCGCACGGCTGGGACAAGTTGCTGATCGCCACCGGCGCCGAGCTCGGCGACTTCGTTCGGAGCGTGCACGAGGAGCATGGCGAGGTGTTCCACATGGGAGCCTCGATCGCCGCGATCGAGGCCGGCGCGGTGACGCTCTCGACCGGCGAGAAGCTGGACGCGGACCTGGTCGTCATCGGCGTCGGCGTGCGGCCGCGCCTGGCGCTGGCCGAAGCCGCGGGCCTGAAGGTCGAACGCGGCATCCTCGTGAACGCGTTCCTGCAGAGTTCGAACGCCGACATCTATGCCGCCGGGGACGTGGCGAGCTGGCCCGGCGGCGAGGGCGGCGCCCCGATCCGCGTCGAGCACTGGGTCGTCGCCGAACGCCAGGGTCAGGTCGCCGCGGCCAACATGCTGGGCGCGCAGGAGGCGTATCGCGACGTGCCCTTCTTCTGGAGCGCGCACCACGACGTCACGATCCGCTACGTCGGCCATGCGCCGGCCTGGGACGAGATCCGCGTCGAGGGCCGCATCGCCGCGCGCGACTGCGCCGTGCACTACGTCAAGGGCGGACGCACGCTGGCGCTGGCGACGATCGGGCGCGACCGGCAGGCACTGGACGTGGCGCGGCGGCTGGCTCAGGGGTGAGGGATCGCGATCAGGCGCGCGCGTAGAGCGGCAGCAGCGCCCCGCTGACTTCGCGGTTGGCGGGCGATGCCAGCTGCAGCAGCGTCTGCGCCGCCGCGTCGGGTGAAAGCCAGCGACTGCTGTCGGCCTGCGGCATCGCGCGCCGATTGGCCGGGGTGTCGAGCGTCGAAGGCGCGATCGCGTTCACGAGGATGTGCTCGTCCTTCAGCTCCTCGGCCAGCGCGACCGTGAGTGCCGCCACCGCGGCCTTGCTGGTGGCGTAGGCCGCCATCCCCGCACCCCGGCGCGAATCCAGGCCCGGGCGCGCGGCGACATTCACGATGCGCCCGCCACGGCCCGTGCGCCGCATTCCGCGCACTGCGGCACGGCAGCAGAGGAAGGCCGTGAGCGTGTTCATCTCGAACTGGTGCACGAAGTGCGCGCGCGTGGTGTCGCCGACGCCAGCCATCGCGAAGCCGCCGGCGAGGTGAATCGAGGCCCAGAGTTCGGGCACGCCGTCGTAGAAGCGGTCGACCGCGGCCTCGTCGACGAGGTCCACCCCCGCGACGAGGTGCAGGTGCCGGTGCCGGACAAGGCCTGTACCGCTCGCCTCGCGCGCAGGCACGTGGCAGATCGCGCCCGCCTGCAGCAGGCGCTCGACCACCACCGCGCCCAGCGCACCCGTGCCGCCGGTGACGACGACGTTGCGGTTCACGAACTCGTCCTGCATGCCCTCTCCTTCCTTCGTGCGGCCACGGTTTCACGGCAGCGGCGTCACGAGAGCGGCTCGCCCGTGTCGGGCGGCCGCCCCCTGTGCTCGAGCTGCAACAGCCAGCGCTTGCGCGCGATGCCGCCACCGTAGCCGGTCAGGCTGCCATCGCTGCCGATCACGCGGTGGCAGGGCACGATCAGGCTGATCTTGTTCTGGCCGTTCGCGGCGGCCACCGCGCGCGTCGCGCTCGGCCGCCCAATGCTGCGCGCCTGCTCGCCGTAGCTGCGCGTCTGGCCGTGGGGAATCTCGAGCAGCGCGCGCCAGACCTCGATCTGGAACGGCGTGCCGACCAGGTCCAGCGGCAGGTCGAAGCGCCGGCGACGGGCCGCGAAGTACTCGGCGAGTTCTCGGCCCAGGCGCTCGCAAAGCGCGCTGTCGCCGTCCTGCGCCGGCCCGCCGCGCGCGGCTTCCACCTGCTCGATCTCGCGCGCCAGCCCGCGCGTGTGCTCGGTGAACTCGAGCAGGCACAGGCCCGCGGGCGAAAGCAGCGCGGTCATCTCGCCAAGCGGCGTCGGGTAGCGATGGCGGATCAGGTTCATCGGCGGCAACCGCGGCAGGCGCGCGCAAGCCTAACGGTTTTCGCCTCGCCGCGGCGCAGCGGCCGTGAACGCTGCGACGCCGCCATGGCTTGCGCTGTCCCGCATTGACGCCCCGGCGCTTTTCCGCAATCCTCGCTGCCTTACCTCGAACCCGGAGAGCCCGCATGCGTGCATCGATCGCCGCCGCCCTGGCCTGCCTGCTGACGGCCGGCGTGGCCGGCACCGCCAGCGCCCAGACCAAGATCAACATCGGCATCGTCGTCAACCCGAGCTTCGTGCATGCGCGCGCCGCAAACTGGTTCAAGGACTGCCTGGACAAGGACGTTCCGGGCAAGTTCGACGTCGTCGTCCACCACTCGGCCGTGCTCGGCAGCGAGACGCAGGTGCTGCAGCAGATCCAGCTCGGCACGACGCAGATGTCCGTCAGCACGACAGGGCCCGTCGAGGCCTTCGTGCCCGAGATCAAGGCGCTCGAGATGCCCTTCCTCTTCCCCTCCTACGAGGCGGCCGACAAGGTGCTGGATGGCCCCATCGGACAGGACCTGAAGAAGCGCTTCGAGAAATCCGGCTTCGTCGCGCTGGCATTCCTGGACAACGGTTTTCGCAACGTCACGAACTCCAAGCGCGACGTGAAGGAGCCCACCGACCTCAAGGGCCTGAAGATCCGCACGATGGAAGCGCCCACGCACCTGGCGATCTGGCGCGCCCTGGGCGCCAACCCGACGCCGATGGCCTGGCCCATCTTCACCCAGCTGCAGCAGGGCGTGATCGACGGCCAGGAGAACCCGATCGCCGTCATCCATGCCGCCAAGCTTCCCGACGCGGGGCAGAAGTACCTCTCGCTCACGCGGCACGTCTATTCGGCGCTGGTGTTCGTCGCCAACAAGCGCTTCGTCGACAACCAGCCCGAGGCCGATCGCAAGGCACTCTTCCAATGCGCGCAGACGGCCGCGGTCGAAGGGCGGCGCTTCATCCGCGACAACGAGCGCCAGCAGCTCGCCGAGCTCAAGGCGCAAGGCATGCAGGTCGACGAGAACCCCGACCTCGCCGCCTTCCGCAAGGCCACGCAGCCGGTGATCGACTCGCTCTCCGGCGACACCAAGAAGCTCGTCGAGCAGATCCGCGCCACGGTTCAATAGCCCACGAGGCGAAAGACGAGCGACGGGCACCGGCCGGCTCATGCGAGCGCGCACGCACCGATGAACGCGCTGCGACGTCTCAGCGCCGCGCTCAACAAGGCGGTCGAGCTCCTGCTCATGCTCATCGGCGCCGTCATCTGCGTGATCCTCTTCGCGCAGGTGGTGTACCGCTACGCCGGTGATTCGCTGGGCTGGTCCGAGGAGGTCAGCCGCCACCTGCTGGTGGCCATCACCTTCCTCGGCGGCAGCGTGGCGTACAAGCGCGCGAACTTCATCGGCCTGCAGGGCATCGGCCACCGCTTCGGCCCTGCGTTCCAGCGCCTCGTCGTGCTGCTGCTGCAGTGGCTGACGCTGGCCTGCTTCGGGCTCATCGCCTGGTTCGGCACGGCCTACACGCTGAAGGCGGCCGAGCACACTTCGGCCTCGCTGCAGATCCCGATGTCGATTCCCTATGCGGTGATCCCGCTCTCGGCGCTCGTCTTCATCGTCCACGTGCTGGCCGACATGACGGGCGCGCCGCGCCGGGACGGGCCGTGATCGTCATCCTCGCCTTCGCGGCGCTGTTCCTGCTGATCGCGCTCGGGCTGCCGATCGCGCTCTCGATCGGCCTGCCCGCGATCGGGCTCATCCTCACCCCGGGCGTCTTCCCGCCCGAGGTCGACTGGGGCGGCCTCGGGCAGACCATCGTGCAGCTGCTCTTCGCCGGGGTCGATTCCTTCGACCTGCTGGCGGTGCCGCTCTTCATGCTCGCGGGCTCGATCATGGAGCGCGGCGGCATCTCGCAGCAGCTCATCGACTTCTCGGACTCGCTCGTCGGCTGGATGCCCGGGGGCCTGGCGTGCGCGGTCATCGTCGCCTCGATGTTCTTCGCCGGCATCTCGGGTTCGGCGGCCGCGGACACCGCGGCACTCGGCGCGGTGGCGATCCCGGCGATGGTGCGCCAGGGCTACCCGGCCCCCTTCGCGGCCGCGCTCGTGGCCGCGGGCGGCGCCATCGGCGTCATCATTCCGCCGTCGATCCCGATGGTCATCTACGGCTTCCTGACCAACGTCTCGATCGCCGAGCTCTTCGCCGGCGGCCTGATGGTCGGCCTGCTCTTCGGCCTGTCGTTCATGGCGGTGGCGGTGTGGAAGTCGCTGCGCCACGGCTACGGCACGCGGCGCGCGTTCTCGCTGCGCCTGGTCTTCAGCTCGCTGCGCAGCGCGCTGTGGTCGCTGGGAGCGCCGGTGATCGTCCTCGGCGGCATCCTGAGCGGCATCGTCACCGTGACCGAGGCCGCGGCGGTGGCGGTGTTCTACGCGCTGCTCGTCGCCATCTGGATCAACCGCCAGCTGCGCTGGCGCGACCTGCCTGGCCTGCTCGTCGAATCGCAGGTGATCGCCGCGACCATCCTCTTCATCATCGCGATGGCCAAGGTCTTCACCTGGCTGGTGGCGATGCAGCAGACGCCGATGATGGTGCAGAACGCGATCGCCGCGATGGCGCTGCCCCCCTGGGGACTGCTGCTGCTGGTGATGGCAGGGCTGCTCGTCGTCGGCTGCGTGATGGAGACCACCGCGGCGCTGATCCTGCTCGTGCCGGTGCTGGCGCCGCTGACCGTGCACATGGGCATCGACCCGATGCACTTCGGCGTGCTCGTCGTCGTCAACCTCGCCATCGGCATGCTCACGCCGCCGGTGGGCATCTGCCTCTTCGTGAGCTGCGGCATCGCCGGCATCACGCTCGGCCAGATCGGTCGCGCCGTCGTCCCCTTCGTGCTCGCAGCGATCACCGCGTTGCTCGTCGCCAGCTACTGGCCGCCGCTCACCACCTGGCTGCCGACGCTGATCTATCGCTGAGCGCGCACGTCGGCGCAGGGCTGCAGCGTCACCGGCCCCTTCTTGCCGCCGAGCACCGCCGACAGCGCGCGGCAGCGCCCGTCGATGCAGAGCCGGTAGTCGTCACCGAACTCGGAGTGCGCGAGCGTGATGCTGCGCCGCCAGGGGTCGGCGGGGCGATAGACCCAGGCCCCGTCGACGAGCATCGCGCCCACTGGCGGCTCCATGCCCGCGCCCGAGCCGCGAATGCGCGCCGCGACGAGGAAGAGCCAGGGTCCGGCGACGAGGTACTCCTCCTGCCACCACTGCTTCTCGATCGTGTGCTGCCAGGCGAGCGTGAAGCCGCGTGCCGGCAGCACCTGCGTCGCCATGCCGACGCTGATGCACAGCGCCGCGGCCAGGCTCACCGGCTCGGCGCGCGCGGCGCGGCGGCGGGCCCTGCCGCACGGCGGGCGCGCACGCGCCAGCCGTGCCAAAGCATCAGCAGCGCCGCCAAGGCGATACCGGCCTCGTCGGTGATCGGCATCGCCACCACCAGCAGCACCGCCGCGACCAAGGCGAGCACGCGCTCGAGCAGTCTCAGCGGCGCGAACCAGTAGCCGATCGCGGCGCCGCCCCAGAGCAGGATGCTCAGCAGCGCCTTGAAGACGACGTAGGCGGTGTCGACGAGCGACCCGCCCTGCAGCATCAGCGCCGGCGCGTACACGGCCATGTACGGGACGGCGAAGCCCGCGATCGCGATGCGCATCGCCTGCAGGCCGATCTTCATGCCGCTCTCGCGCGCGATCGGTGCCGCGGCGAAGGCCGCCAGCGCCACCGGCGGCGTGAGGTCGGCCATGATGCCGAAGTAGAAGACGAACATGTGCGAGACGATCAGCGGCACGCCCAGCTCGAGAAGTGCGGGCGCGGCCAGCGAGCTGGTGATGATGTAGTTGGGGATCGTCGGAATGCCCATGCCCAGCACCAGGCACACCAGCATCGTGAGGACGAGGCTCAGGAAGAGGCTCTTCTCGCCCATCGCGATGATGTAGCCGGCAAAGGTCGTCGCCGCGCCGGTGAGCGTGAGGATGCCGATGATCACGCCCACGAGCGCGCAGGCCACGCCCACCGGCAGCGCGTGGCGCGCACCGTCGGCCATCGCCGCGACCGCGTCGGCCAGCGTGGCGCGCCCGCCCTTGGCGAAGGCCAGTCCCAGCGCCATGACCGCCACCAGCGCGACGGTGGCGCCGATGCCGTACTTGAAGAAGCCCGAAGCGGCGACGCCGATGACGACCCAGAAGAGCAGTCGCACGCCCAGCGCACCCAGGCGCGAGGCGAGCGCGAAGCCGAAGATCAGCACCACCGTCAGCGCCAGCGAGACCATGCCCGAGAACAGCGGCGTATAACCCGAGAAGAGCAGGAACACCAGCATCAGCAGCGGCAGCACCAGGTACCAGCGCTGGCGCACGGCGGCCCAGGGGTTGGGGCACTCCTCCTTCGGGATGCCGACCAGCCCGGCGCGTCCGGCCTCGAGATGCACCGTCACGAAGGCGGTGAAGAAGTAGAGCAGGGCCGGGATCGTCGCGGCCTTGCAGATCTCCACGTAGGGGATGTTGATGGTCTCGGCCATGATGAAGGCCACCGCACCCATCACCGGCGGCATGATCTGGCCGCCCATGCTCGCGGTGGCCTCGACGCCCCCGGCAAACGCGGGCCGGTAACCGAAGCGCTTCATCAGCGGGATCGTGAACTGCCCCGTGGTCACCACGTTGGCCACGCCCGAGCCGTTGATCGTGCCCATCAGCGCCGACGACACCACCGAAACCTTCGCCGGCCCGCCCTGCCGGTGGCCGAAGAGCCCGAGCGCGAAATCGGTGAAGAGCTTGATCATCCCCGCCTGCTCGAGGAAGGAGCCGAAGAGGATGAAGAGGAAGATGTACGAGCTCGACACGTAGGTCGGCGTGCCGTAGATGCCCTCGGTGCCGAAGCCGAGCTGCCCGATCACCTGGTCGAGCCCGTAGCCGCGGTGCGCGAGCGTCCCCGGCAGGTACTCACCGAAGAGCCCGTAGAGCAGGAAGACGGCGCAGATCAGCGGCAGCGCGATCCCCATGACGCGACGCGCGGCCTCGAAGACGAGCGCGATGGAGACGATGCCGATCACCATGTCCCAGTTCGTCAGGTCGCCCGAGCGCTGCACCAGGTCGGCCTCGAACACCCAGTGGTAGAGGCCGGCGACGAAGCCCAGCCCGCCGATCACCCAGCCGAGCCAGCGCCGCGACAGCGGCGGCATCAGCAGGAAGGTCATCAGCAGCAGGAAGCCCACGTGCACCGCGCGCACCACCGAACTGGAGACCGGGCTGAAGGCCGCGGTGACGATCTGGAAGGCCGAGAACGCGACCGCCACGGCGAAGACCGCGCGCGGAAACGGGGCGCTGCCGTGCTGCAGGTCGGCGTCGGAAGCGATCGAACTCATGGCGGCGCCTCACGGGTGGGGCTGCGGGGAATCGAAAATGGCACAGCGCAGGCTGTGCCATTGGGCTGGGTGACGACCGACTCCGGTCCTACTTCAGCAGCCCGGCTTCGCGGTAGTAGCGCTCGGCACCCGGGTGCAGCGGCACCGGCACCGCCTTGGGCGCCTCCGCGGCGCTGATCGCCTTGGCCGCGGCGTGCGCGGCGACCATCTGGTCGAGATGGGTGAAGAGCGCCTTGGTCATCGCATGGACCAGATCCTCGGGCACCTTCTCGCTCGTGACGAGGAAGTTGCGCACCGCCACCGTCGGCACGTCCTGCGCCTGCCCGGTGTAGGTGCCCGCCGGGATCGTGGCTGCCTGGTAGGCGGCGTCACCGATCCTGGCGACCACGTCCGCCGGCACGGCGACGACGTTGATCGGCACCGAGGTCGAGAGGTCGCGGATCGAGGCCACGCCCAGGCCCGCGGACTGCAGCGTGACGTCGAGCTGCCGGTTCTTCATCAGCTCGACCGACTCGCCGAAAGGCAGGTACTCGACCTTGGAGAAGTCCTGATAGCTCAGCCCTGCGGCCTTGAGGATGGCGCGTGCGTTGAGCTCGGTGCCCGAGCGCGGCGCGCCCACGGAAATGCGCTTGCCCTTGAGGTCGGCCATCGTCTTGATGCCCGAATCGGCGCTGGCGACGATCTGGATGTAATTGGAATAGATGCCCGCCACGGTACGCAGGTTCTTCAGCGGCGCCTTGAAGCCGGCGTCCTCGACCCCCTTCCAGGCGTCGGAGAGCGAATCGCCGAGCGTGAAGGCGATCTCGCCGCGGCCGGCCTGGATCAGGTTCAGGTTCTCCACCGACGCCTTGGTCGCCTGCACGCTGACCTTGACCTCGGGCATGGCCTTGCCGTAGATCTGACCGAGCGCGACCCCCAACGGGTAGTAGACGCCGCTCTGGCCGCCGGTGAGGACGTTGACGAACTTCTGTTGCGCGCCGGCCAGAGGCGCAACGGCGATCAGGGCCACCCCGGCCAGCGCGGCGGCGGCGGTGCGAATGCGAGCACGGTACATCGGATATGTCTCCTGGGAAGCATTGGAAATCGCCCGGCCCGCGGCCGACACAGCCCCATGGAGACACTGCGATCGGACCCGCGAATCGACGCGGGCCAGTATAGAGGCCAGCACGCGCCGCTCCCACGCCGGCGGTGTCCACCCGCGCCAGGCATGGCCGCAGCCCCGCGTGGCGCGGGGATCTCAGGCAAGAACGGCTTGGGGACTATCCAGACCCTTGCAAGACGGGCGATATGTCGAAGCCGTTGAGCGAGGAAGCCCGGCGGATGCTGACGAACGCGCCTCGCTATGGCAAATCGCCCTACGTCTGTCCAGCCATCAACGATCACGACAAACCACTCGGCCCCCATTCCTACTGCCAGGCGTGGCGCCGCATCCTTGATCGCGCCGGCGTACCGAAGACAAGACCGTGGCGATGTTCATGCGCTACGTCCACACCGACGACGACCCGGTGCGCAAGGCAGCCGAGTTGGTGGCGAGCCGGCGCAAGTCTGTCGTCGGCGCGCGCCAGGACCCGAAAAAGGTGATCGCATGATCAGTGGCCAGCGCCCTGCCAAGTCGGCCACGATTGTCGTGTCGCCATCACGCCAATCGGCCCGACAGCCCTCCCCGCCCGTGCAACGCGCCGGAGGCTGGAGAAGTATGCCCGTTTCGGGTATAGTTTGGAGGTCGAGATGACGCGCATCCTCAAGCGAAAGGATTTTGCACGGTGGCAGACGGGCGAGAAACTGCCCGATGCCGCCTTGTGCAAAGCGGTTCAGGAGATGGAAAGCGGTCTGATTGACGCGGACTTGGGCGGTTTCCTCTACAAGAAGCGGGTTGCCCGCCCCGGCGGCGGCAAGAGCGGCGGCTACCGCACGCTGCTGTCGGCCCGGATCGGTAGCCGCTACGTGTTCCTGCATGGGTTCCCCAAGAGCGACAAGGCGAACATCACGCAGGACGAGAAGAAGGCACTGCAATTCGCCGGCAAGGTGTTCCTGGAACTGTCCGTCGAGGCTTTGTCGAAGGCGCTGCAGTCGGGCGTGTTTATTAGAGGTGCATTGTGAGCAAGATCATCGAATCCCTGCGTGGCGACCTGGCTGCACTCCACGAAGCGGGAGCGATCAGCAAGGTGACGATGCGCGAATTCGACGCGATCTGCCCGCCGCCGGTGCGGGAGTTCAGCGCTGCCGACATCAAACGCCTGCGCGAAGCCTTGAAGTTCAGCCAGCCGGTGTTCGCTCTTCATTTGCACACCTCGGCCTCAACCGTACGCAAGTGGGAGCAAGGCGACACCCATCCCACCGGGCCGGCCCTCAAGCTGCTCAACGTCATCGCCGACAAGGGCCTGGAGGCCATCATCTGATGCCTGACAAGGGAGACAGGTATTGGCGACACGAATTGACCCTTTCAGC
>WBZO01002263.1_pt1 | contig 15959 bp, 14 predicted proteins | sample 5204261 | NCBI WGS metagenome assembly WBZO01 (sample SAMN12412400, study PRJNA552823) | activated sludge metagenome | isolation source: activated sludge from anammox sidestream of wastewater treatment plant... | place: USA: North Carolina | collected 2017-09 | reverse complement strand
CGGCCTGTTCGTCGGTCAACCCGACGGGCAGCGCTGAGGTGGGAAAAGATGAGGCAGATTCCGCCGCTCTGGTCGTCGGCATAGCGGTCACTCCAGGTGGAAGCGCAGGCCGCAAATACGCTGAAACGACGCGTGCGGCGCAGGTATGGACTTTACTCCAAACCCGGCCGGACGACAATCGGGAAAAGCAGGAGGGCGGGGTGTCCGCGGCTGGCGGTTGCTGTGGAAATCGCCCGATGTTCCCACTACAATTGAGGGCGCACAGAGACTGCCGGATGGCTGTGAGGAGCGCACCATGCCTGTAGACGTTTCAGCGTTCAAGGATGCCATGAGCCGCTGGACAAGCGGGGTCACCGTCGTCACGACGGCGCATGAGGGGGAACGGACCGGGCTGACGGTCAGCTCTTTCACCAGCGTGAGCATTGCGCCGCCGCTGGTGCTGATCTGTATCGACCGGCGCAAATACGCGCGAGACCTGATTGACCGGGCCGGCCTGTTCGGCGTCAGCATTTTGCGGGCCGATCAGGTGGCGCTGGGGAAACGCTTCGCGGGCATGATCCCCGGGATGGAAGATCGCTTCGCCGGGGTGGCCTGGATCACCGCTGAAACAGGCGCGCCGCTGCTGCCGGACGCGCTGGCCTGGCTCGACTGCCGGGTGCAGGACCGCCATGAGAGCGGCGATCACACTATTTTTGTGGGGCGGGTGGTGGACTGCCAGGCGGGGGAGCAGGGCGATTCGCTCGTCTACCATAACCGGCAGTGGGGGAGCTTTGTGGCGGCTGAGTAGCCGGATACGCAAAAGGAGCGCCGGTGAGGGCGCTCCTGTGCAATTTGTGCGGCGCTGACCTTCTGACCGACTATCTGTGATGGTAGGTCGGCCACCCCAGGTACTTGTTGAACGCTTCCTCAATGATATCGGCGACCAGCGCGTGGTTGACGCTCACGTGGTGCTCGAAGCCATTGTTGCAGATATAGGCCAGCAGCGCCTGATAGTTGGGGACGTGCACGACGCCGTAACCGCCGAAGGTGTTGACTGGATCGTTGGTGAAGCGGCCCTCGCCCGTGTAGGCCACGATCTCACCGGCGAATTCATCGGTGGAGATGCGCAGGTAGGTCATCGGGCTTTCCTTGATCCGCCCCTGGATCGTGCCGTAGGTATTCTCTTTCCCGACCGTCCCGGCGACGATCTCCTGGTAATTCATGACGGGAATATCGTCGATGAAAACATCCCTGGGCAGGTTGGAGCAATGGAAGACCACGCCCTTATCCGGATCATCCTTGTAGTTGTTGTTCCAGTCCACCAGCGCCGAAGGGCGTCCGGAGGCGAGCTGGAGGGCCAGCATCGCCAGCGCGCCGGCGATGTCCGTCTCGCAGGCGGAGGGGTTGAGCTTGTTGCTGCTCATGCTCATCAGCGTGCAGGGCACGACGCCGAAATACTCTTCCATTGAAGTCCAGCACTGCACGGCGGTGGCGTCCAACTGGTTGTCGTCTATCCAGCCGTCGAGCACGACGCCGAACTTAGCCATCCGCATCAGGGATTCTGCGGGCACTGCCTTGGTCTGCGCGTAACCCTTGATAGCCGTCAGCTTCTCCTGAACCCGGCTGTCGTTATCATCGAGCTTGCCGATACGGCCGTAGACCTCGGACAGGTCGAGCGTCTCCACACTGATGCCGGAGAAGTCCAGCAGTTTCTCGCTGAAGCGCACCGTCTTGAAGGCTTCCGGGCGCGCGCCCATCATGCCCAGGCGGGCCGTGCGCATCCCGCGCACGACGCGGCAGATGGCGGCGAACTTCTTGAGGTCGGCCATGAAGGCGTCGCTCGTCGGGTCCATCGTGTGCTGGCTGGTGAGGGTGTAGTTGATGCCGTACTGGTGCAGGTTGTTGCAGGCGCTCATCTTGCCGCAGAAGCTGTCCCGGCGGTTCGCGAGGTCCATCTTGCTGACATCGTCGGGGAAAGCCTGGATGAGCACCGGCACGTTCAGATCGGCGAAGCGCAGGGTGTTGGCAATTGCGCGCTCATCGCCGAAGTTGGGCAGTGTCACCAGCACGCCGTCGATTTCGTCGCGATGCTTGCGGAACAGATCGGCGCACAGACGGGCCTCATTCAGCGATTCAATCGCGCCGACGTTGGTGGCATCTTCGGGGGTGATGATGGCCTTGATGCCGGCCTTTTCCAGTTGTTCCAGCATCGTCCGGCGCCCGCTGAGGGCCAGATGGTGGGGGAAGAAGCCACGGTTGCCGACGATGACGGCCAGCGTCACCGGGCGTTCGTTCAGCCTGGAAGCGGCGACATATTGTGGAGCTGCAGCGGTCATGGGTTTTCTCTCCTGTTTGAAAGATAGTGTAAGGTGCTCTTACCTGGCGTTCGGAAATGCGATCTGACTTCTCAAAGCCCTGCGTATCCAGCTCTCCGGCTCAGCCGGACTTCGTCATCCCGGCTTTGTCGGCGGCGGCAGCATTGGCGCGGGCCTGGGCGGCCTCCGCGGCCATCTCGTCCACCGTCTTGACTGGCAGGCGGACGGCCCCCTTCCAGCCTTCGCGCAGCGGGACGCGCGTCCCATCCCGGACGGCATCCTCCAGCCGCTTCTGCGCCGCCGGAATCGCGCCGGCATACTGGGGCAGCCACTGCGCCTGCGCCACCAGCATGTCGTCCGTCATTTGCCAGACTTCCTCCGGGTTGCAGACAGCCCCCACCAGCGGATCGTGCAGCATGGCCTGCTTGAGCAGGGTCACGTCCCCGCGCACGGCGGCTTCCATACCCATCTGCTGGACGCGGACGCTGGCGGAGCACGTGGCTGCGCAGGCCAGCGGCAGGTCGCCAATCACGGGCATGGCGATGCCGTTGCGGTCTACATAGCCGGGAATCTCGATAATGCAGCCGTCGGGCAGGTTGGTGATATGCCCGCGGTTGACGACGTTGAAGTGCCCGCGGTATGTCCGGCCCGTCTCCAGCGCCTCGATGATGTAGGAGCCGTGCTCTTCGCTGCGGTGGTCGGGGCCGATCCGGGGCGGGTCCTCGCGCAGCCAGTTGGGGAAGTCCGTCTCGAACCAGTTGCGCCCTTCGGTGCAGACGCGCAGGTAACCGCCGGTTTCGCCGTTGATCCAGCTTGACGTGTCGATCCAGGCCGGGATTTCATCCGGGCGCTTGCGATACCACGGCACATATTCGCTGAGATGACCGTTGGATTCGGTGCTGTAATAGCCGAAGCGGCGCAGCACATCGATGCGCACCTTCTCTGTCTGGGGGTAGGTCGGGTGCGCCTCGAACAGCTCCAGCAGGCGCGGCGTCAGGTCCATGCCGCGCCACTGCACCCGAATATACCAGGTCTGGTGGTTGATGCCGGCGGCGACGATGTCCACATCGCGGCGGTGGATCGTCTCGTCGGGGCTGATCAGGCCCTCCCGCTTCGCCCAGTGCTCGATGCAGCTCGCGATCTGCCAGTGACCGCCCTGCACGCCGTGGCACAGCCCGATTGTCGGCACGCCGCCGTACTGATTGCAGGCCCAGGTGTTCATGGCCATGGGGTTCGAGTAGTTGAGGAAGAGGGCGTCTGGTCGGGCTGTCTCGCGGATATCTTTGCAGATATTGAGCAGGACAGGGATGGTGCGCTGGGCGTACATGATCCCGCCGGCGCAAAGAGTGTCGCCGACACACTGATCCACCCCGTACTTGAGCGGGATATCGATATCCAGCTCGAAGGCTTCCAGCCCGCCCTGGCGGATCATGCAGATCACGTAGTCGCTGTCAGCGATGGCTTTGCGCTGGTCCAGAGTGGCCGTGACGGCGGCGGGGAGCCGGTTGGCGGCGATATCGCGCTGGCAAAGCCGGGTCACCATCTCCAGATTGGAGGGCGAGATATCCATAAAGGCGAAGTGAGTATCGGCCAGCTCCGGCACAGCCAGGAGGTCCTGCATCAGCCGCCGGGTGAACCCGATTGATCCGGCGCCGATCATGGCGATTTTGAGTGGCATAGTTATCCTTTACAGGGCGCGCCTGCCCTGTGCAGTCAGCTTATCGGGGCGGCGTTCACTGCCCGTAAACATTCTGGTAGCGGTAGTGCAGCTTCTGAATATCCTCAGCGCTGATCTGGATAGGCTGGCCCGCCTGCTCAGCCAGCCAGAAAATGGCGGCGTTATCTTCGGTCATGACGGCGGCCTGTACCGCTTTTTCGGCGGTCGGGCCGGTGGCAAAGACGCCGTGATTCTGCAATATACAGGCCGGGCTGTAGCTGTCGGCCAGGACCTCTACGACGCGCTGCCCGATCTCTTCGCCGCCGATCAGGGCGAAGCCGCCGCACGGGATCGGCCCGCCGAATTCGTCGGCCATGGCGGTCGTGACGCAGGGGATGGCCCGGCCCAGCGCGGCGAAAGCGGTGGCATAGCGGGAGTGGGTGTGCACGATGCCGTTGACCTTCGGCATATGGCGGTAGATGTAGCAGTGGGAGGCCGTATCGGAGGAGGCCTTCAGGTTGCCTTCCACTATCTTGCCGTCCAGGTCCACGATCACCATATTCTCCGGCGTCAGGTCCTCGAATTTGACGCCGCTGGGCTTGATGACGACCAGTCCAGTTTCAGGGTCGCGGGCGGACACGTTGCCGCTGGTCCAGGCGACCAGATTGTTCTTGGGCAGCTCAAGATTCAAAGCATATACTTCGGCGCGCAGGGCTGGTAGTTTCATAGGGTATCCCTCTGGTAGTCAGTCATATTGGAAATGAAATATCTGGCAGCCTGCCAGGGGAGCGGCGCCCCACCCGCCCGGCAGGCTGCGGAGCGTGTCAACTATGGGCCTGATATTTGATCGCTTTCAGGCGCTTCATCACATCGTTCTGGCCGCGCCCGAAGTAATCGTAGAGCGTCTTGTACTCGGCGTACAGCTTGTCGTAAACCGCCTTATTTTCGGCGACAGGCTGCACAACCCGATCCTTCTGCCGGCCCATCTTCTCCGCGGCGGCCTTGATATTGGGGTAAACGCCGGCGGCGACTGCCGCGTGCATGGCCGAGCCGAGGGCGGGCGACTGGGCGGAGCCAGCGAACTTGAGGGCCTTGCCGGTGACATCGGCATAAATGCGGACCAGGAGCTGGTTCTTTTCCGGCAGGCCGCCGGCCAGCACCAGCTCGTTGACGGGGATACCGTTCGACTCGAAGGCCTCGATGATGATGCGCGTGCCGTAGGCGGTAGCCTCGATCAGAGCGCGGTAAATGTCCGGGGCGCGGGTGGCCAGCGTGGCCCCCAGCAGCAGGCCAGTCAGATCGGCATCGACCAGGATGGAGCGGTTGCCGTTCCACCAGTCCAGCGCCAGCAGGCCGTGTTCGCCCGGCTTCTGCCTGGCGGCTTCGCTTTCCAGGTACTGGTGGATATCCATGCCGGCGGCGCGGGCGGCGTCATGATATTCCGGCGGGACGGCGTTATTGACGAACCAGGCGAAGATATCGCCTACGCCGCTTTGCCCGGCCTCGTAACCGTAGTAGCCGGGGATGATGCCGCCGTGCACCACGCCGCACATGCCTTCCACTTCCTGTACGTCGGTGCCGATCAGCATGTGGCAGGTCGAAGTCCCCATGATCATGACCATGCTGCCCGGATCAGTCACCTTGACGGCGGGCGGCGTGACATGGGCATCGACATTGGCGACGGCCACGGCGATCCCGGGCTTAAGGCCGGTCTGGAGGGCCATTTCGGGGGTCAGGCTGCCGGCCCGATCGCCCAACTGGGCGAAGTCGCGGCTCATCTTGGTATCCACAACATCGGCGAAGCGCGGGTCCAGGGCGGCGAAGTATTCGCGCGGCGGGTAATCGCCATCCTGCACCATAGCTTTGTAGCCAGCGGTGCAGGCGTTGCGCGTCTCCACCCCGGTGAGCTGCCAGATCACCCAGTCTGCTGCTTCCAGCAGGCGGTCGGCCGCGTCGTAAATTTCCGGCGCTTCCTTCAGAATCTGGAGGGCTTTGCTGAAGAACCATTCCGATGAAATCTTGCCGCCGTAACGATCCAGCCACTTCTGATCCATGCGGCGGGCTGTCTCGTTGATCAGGTCGGCTTCTGGCTGGGCGGCGTGGTGCTTCCACAGCTTGACCCAGGCATGCGGGTTGTCCCGGTAGGCGTCCAGCGCGCGAAGCGATGTGCCATCTTTCTTGACCGGCATCATTGTGCAGGCGGTGAAGTCGATGCCGATGCCGACAACTTCTTCCGGCTTGATGCCGCTTTGCTGGAGAACCTCGGGGATGGTCTGGCGCAGCACTGCCAGATAGTCGAGCGGGTCCTGTAAGGCCCAATCAGGGGGGAGGGGGGTGCTGCTGCCGGGGAGGGTGCGATCGATCACGCCATTGCTGTAAGCGTATACAGCCGTGGCGACTTCACGACCATCGCGGACATCCACCAGAACAGCGCGCCCGGATTCGGTGCCGAAGTCGATGCCAATTGTATACATATATCACTTCCAATTGGGTAGTTTATCTCTGTGAACGCTCACAGATTCAGGGTAACATAATTATTAGGCGGCGTCAAGCGATTGCCCCGGCAGGGATGAGTGAATTATGGCCGATTCTGTATCGCGGCGGGTAACCCTGAACGATGTCGCCAGGCTGTCCGGCGTTTCGTACCAGACAGTCTCCCGCGTCATCAACAACCACCCTTACGTGGCGGAGGACACGCGCGCCCGCGTCCTCGAAGCTATTGAGCAGCTTGACTACCACCCTAACAAAGCGGCCAAGAGCCTGGTCACGCGCCGTTCCCAGACGCTGGCCGTCATCACCTACGGTCTGGACAAATACGGCCCGGCGCAGATTATGATCAATGTTGAGCGCGCCGCCAAAGAGGCCGGTTACGACCTGATTTTCTCCAACATCCATGAAACCTCTCTGGAGAGCATGCGCGCCGCCATGGAAAGCCTGGAGGGGTGGCAGGTGGATGGCATCCTGGCGATCACGCCGGTTGCGAATATCCTGTGTGAGGAGCTTCGGGCGTTGTGCGGCAGCGTCCCCCTGGTCCAGGTTGATATTCCGCTCGGCGCACAGGTCCCCTCGGCAGTCATCGATCAACGCTGGGGGAGCGCGCTGGTCACCCGGCACCTGATCTCCCTCGGCCATACGCGGATAGCCGCGATCAGCGGGCCGCTGGACTGGTTCGGGGCGCAGGCCCGGCACGAAAGCTGGCGGGAAACTTTGCGGGAGGCCCGGCTGACCCCCGTCGCCAGCCTGGAGGGGGACTGGACGGCGGGCAGCGGGTACCAGGCGGCGGGGCAACTGCTGGACCGGGGTCTGAACTTCACCGCCCTTGTGGTCGCCAATGACCAGATGGCGCTGGGGGCGATCCGCGCCCTGCGCGACCGCGGGCTGCGTATCCCGGAAGATATCTCGATCACTGGCTTTGATGACATCCCCGAAGCGGCTTACTTCGACCCGCCGCTGACCACAGTCCGGCAGGATTTCGGCGTTCTGGGCAACAAGGGCGTCGAATATCTGATGGAGCGAATCGCCGATCCGCAGGCGGCTGCCCGGCAGGTCGTGATCAGGCCCGCTCTGGTTCAGCGGCTGAGCACAGGCCGTCCGTGTCCAGAGCGCCGGACGTAGCGGCCCTGTTCCTCAGGTTATTGGCGACAAAAACTTCACCCTGATCGGGGTAGATACGGCGCGGGCGTCCGGATATACGATCCGCGCCGCACGGCTTATTTCGCCAGTGTGGCCTCCAGGACCGGGCGCAGGGCTTTTTGCAGCCGGGCCATGGCAGCGAGCAGCGCGTCCTGAACAGGCTGCCAGCCGGACTCGGCCGGGCCGGGGTGCATCTCCAGCACGGCGCTGATCCGGCTGACCCGGCGGGTGTCGCGCCGCTCCCAGAGCAGCGGCCCGCCGAAGCTCTGCTCAATAGCGGCTTTCTGACCGGCCAGGGCATCGTAGATCGTCCCGGTGTTGCCCCGACTGGGCCGCTCGATCTCCAGCCCGACGCTGATCGTGCTTCTGTGGATGGCATAGCGAAAGCGCAGGCCGGGATACCCGGCGGGCAGGGTGAGCGCGCTGCGGTTCCCTGGCCGGAGCGGGACGAGGCCCTCGCCGTATTCTCCGATGGATGCCCGCTCCAGCAGGCCGGCCCAGAAGCGGGCGTGCCGCTCCCCGGCGGGGCCGGAGCGCGCTGCCGCCGTGCGCGGCAGGACTTTGAGCAGCTCGCCCAGGGCGGCTTCGTAATCCCCGCGGAAGTCGGTGTACTGGAGCCGGCGGACGCGCAGCGGGGGCTTGCAGTCAGCAAGCAGGACGGGGATGATCCTCTTTTCCTCGCTCAGGGCGACATCGATCTCGTCGCGGACATTGGGCGACCTGACTGACGCCGGGGAGAGCACCAGCAGGAGATGGGAGGCATCTTCCACCGCGTTTTCGACGGAGACATCCCACCGCGCCCCGGCGGGAATGTTGTCTTTATCCAGCCATACGGGGACGCCGTGCCGGCGCAGATCAGCGGCCAGCCGGCGGACAAACGTCTCATCCTTGCGCGAATAGCTCACGAATACCAGCGCCATGCTGCCCCCGATCAGGCGGGGTCCAGGCGCAGGAAGTGATAGCTGTGCGCGCCCAGGCCCACGTATAACCCCGGATCGACCATTTCCTCTCCGGCACGCTGAAAGACCTCGCCGCTGAAGGGATCGGATAGCCGCCAGGCGCGGCCTTTCAGGTCTTCCCAGGGGAGGAGGACGCGCCCCTGCGCGGCATACCCGGCCAGGTTGACGACGATCAGCCGCCGGTCGCCGCCGTGGCGCCAGCAGTAAGGGATCAGGCTGGTGTAGGAGGGGTTATCCGGCCAGCCCGCCCGCTCGCACAGCCGCCACTCGCCCTCGTGAAACAGGGGCGCCCGAAGCTCGGCCAGCAGGGTACGGTAGAAGGCAGCCAGATCGCTGTCAACAGGCTCCGGCGGACGGCGGCCAAGCTGCACGGGGAGCTTAACCTGAGCGCCCTGGAACTGCCCCTCGTGGAACAGGCGCGCGCCCGGCAGCCCGGCGCAGACCAGGGCGACGGCGCGTTCCTGGCGCGGGCCGAACATGGCGGCGGCGCGGGCCTCGTCGTGGTTTTCGATGAAGCGCACCAGCCGTGTCTGGTATTCGGACGCCGCCGTCAGGTGTTCGTAGACGCGGGCAGGCTGGCTGTGGACCAGCCGGTCGTACAGCCGCTTGTCATAGCAGTAGTCAAAGCCCTGCTGCTGAAGCTCCCACTCCATGTCCCAGTAGACTTCAGCCATGAACAGCAGGTCGGGGTGCGCCTTTTTGACGGCCCTGATCACCTGCCACCAGAACTCCTGAGCCGGGGGGCGGCCGGCGCGCGCGCCCCAGGTCCCGGCGAAGATACGTTTGACGAGCAGCATGGCCATATCGACCCGCACGCCGTCGCACTGATTCCCGATCGCGATCAGCGTCTCTGCGGCAGCTTTGCGCAGGGCGGGGCTGAAGGCATTGAGCTGGGCCGTGTCCGTCCAGGGCGGGAAGTAAGGGTCGCGGCCGTGGGCGAAGATACGCCCGCCGGCTTCGAAGAAGTGCTCCGGCGCACTCTGGAGGTCCCGGGTCGTCCCCTGGATCAGATAGTCCGGATGCTGGGCAAGCCAGGGGTGGTCAACAGCGACGTGGTTAGGGACGAAGTCGAGGATCAGGCGGATACCGCGCCGGGCCAGCGCCTCCCGGGCCGCGGCCAGCCCCTCCGGCCCGCCGAGATGGTCATCCACGACATAACGGTGAATGCAGTAGGGCGAGCCGACGACATCCTGCGGGTCGTAATTCGGCAGGGCGCGGCGGTAGCTGCCCTGCAGATCGGGATGTTCGCGGGCGATGCGCGCGCCGGCGGGGCTGCGCTCCCAGACGCCCATCAGCCACACCGCGTCCAGCCCGCTGGCGGCCAGCATGTCCCACTCCGCTTCAGGGATATCGCCCAGCGTGACCGGGCGGTGATAGCGCTCGCCGAGATCGTGCAGCCATGTCCAGGTGTTGATCTCGTACAGGACAGGGTGCTGCGGCCAGCGGGTCATAAGGGCTGCTCCTCCCCGGCGGTTTTACAGCCGGATACGCTGCGCATGGTGAAAGACAGTATCTCCGATCATAAACACAGCGGGCATTTCGTCAACTTCGCTCCGGAATCAAAACCGCCAGAACCGGGAACAGGCAGCGGGTTCTGGCGGCCGGATTGCGACGCGCGGGGCGGGCTAGACGCCCTGCGCCCTGGCGTCATGTACGCCGGCGGAAAGTCGCGTGCGGATATCCTGCGGGTAGGTCTGGCCGCCCAGGCGGGTCAGGATGGCGGCGCCCAGCCCCCAGGCCCCCACGACGCCCCCGATGAGCAGGTACAGCGGCATAGTCCATATGCTGAGCATCAGCAGCCCCAGAGCGAAGGTCAGGATCATGCTGCCCAGGCTGGCGGTAACCATCGGGCTGACGCGGCGGATGTGCAGCCGGGACATTATCCAGGCGCCCGTCGGCAGGCCGATAGCCGTCCAGCCCAGCAGCATCATCAGCGCCAGCACCGCCCAGCCCAGCCAGAGCAGCGGCAGCAGACAGAAGGTGACGATCAGCAGCAGCGACAGGATCATGACCAGAGATATTGCGCCGGCGATAAGGAGCGATAGCACGCCGATGCCGAATGTTGCCAGCGGCGCATTGAGGGCGGCCTCGCTGACCCGGCGCACGCGGAATGGCGCGAACAGGGCGCACAGGGCGGCGCCCGCCCCGATCACCAGCGAAAGGCCGGCGCTGAAAAGCAGCCGATCGGCCGCCGTCGGGCCGGCGCCGGCGGCATCAAACCCGCTGAGGCCGCCCCAGTCCCAGGTCTGCGGACTGAATTCGCCCCACTCCCACCGGGAAGGATCGAAGGCGAGCGGCACCACAGCGTTCCACACGGCGCCCAGGTCCTCACAGGCCGGGCGGTAAGCTCCGACGACACGGGCATCCGGCATGCGTGTGATCGAATCGGCGGCGCACAGGACGGCGTCGCTCCGTACATGGGCGGTGTTCCCCAGTGTGATCCGCGTGCCGAGCGCCGTCAGCTCGCCAGTCACTTCGCCGTTGACCGCGATTGTATCCCCCACCAGGGCGACATCGCCCTCAACCCGGCTGCCCTGCTCCAGTGTGATCTGCTGGGCGACCACGACCAGATTCCCCGGCACGATCTCGCCTGCGGAGAGCGTATATTCCGCGGTGAAGATCATCTGGGTGGGGCGGGTGTCTCCCTGCGCCAGCGCCGGTGTCCCGATCAGCAGGGCGGACAGGGCGACGGGGAGGAAGGCGAGCCATAAACGGCGTGTCATCGTGCGCTCTCCTGTTATGCTGCCTGGACCGGGATAATGATTGTCTGTGGGCGGTCGCGATCCCGCAGGTACCACACCAGCCAGGCCCACAGCATGATCATCGGGATTACGGTCAGGGCGAGGGCGGGGGCCATCGGGAAAGCCGCGATCAGGCTGCCCACGAAGGTCAGCAGGCGCTGCAGGATATCGCTCACGACGCCAAGCGCCGGGACGATCTGCTGCATGGTCGCCATCAGGGCATCGGGCCGTGCCAGCAGCGGCACGGCCACAGCCAGGACCAGAATCAGGGGCAGTATGACCGCGGCTGCCATGAGGCTGCCCCACAACAGCAGCCATCCGCGCCGCCGCTGCGGGGTATAGCGGAGGTGTTCGCCCGCCTCGATGCGGGTCATGACCCTGGCCGCGAAGCCGGGAGAGGCCGAAGCCAGCGGCGGGTGGCGCAGCAGGGCATCGACATTGCTCAGCCGGGCGAACTGGGCTGCCCGCTCCTGATCGGCGGCCAGCGCGGCCTGAAAAGCGGCCAGCTCAGGCCCGGTCAGGTCCTCATCCAGAGCGCGGTTCATGTGTTCCTGTTGCGGTTTCAATGACATCCTAAGAACCCTCCATTGCTGGTGTGAATGTCACGGCTGCGGCAGAGTCAGAATTGGGTTCCATCATATTAGCCAGAGTCTGCCGGGCACGGAACAGGCGGCTCTTGATGGCGGACTCGGTGGTGTGCATCACTTCGGCGATTTCAGTGTAGCTCATATCGTACCAGTAACGCAGCACGACGACCGCCCGGTAATCCGGCGGCATCTGCGCCAGCATGGCCTGGATAGCCGCCGATCGTTCGTTATCCAGGTAGCTGTCTTCTGGCCCGGCTTCGCTGCTGACCAGGGAAGGGTGAGGGGGCAGCCCTTCCTCTTCGATGGAGAGCCAGGTTAGCCGACGTTTGCGCAGCCGATCGATACAGTGGTTAGAGGCGATCGACAGCAGCCAGGTCTTGAAGGGGCGCTGCGGGTCGTAACGCGACAGGTTCGCATAGGCCCGCAGAAACGCTTCCTGGGCAGCATCTTCTGCCTCTGCCGGATCGCCCAGCATCCGGTAGCACAGGTTGAAGGCGGCATGCTGGTAGGTCTCCACCAGTTGCCCGAAGGCGCTCTGGTCCCCCGCCAACGCCGCCTGCGCCCATTCCTGCACAATCGATGTTTCTTCGGACACAGAAACGTCTCCCCCGAAAGGCGTACACCTTCCCAAAGGCAGTCGCCTTTCTATCTCCCCTATACGCAGACCGCCGCCGCGGGTTGCAGGCTGGCCTCAAATAGAGGGGAACTTCGTGAGTCTTAGAGTTTCATAAATACTGGCCGCCGTTGGGTGAAGGGCGGCGGATTCTGACATTCTTCTGATAGTTTTGGAGCATAATTCTGATTGACGGTTAACCGAAACCGATCTAGAATGGCAAGGTGGAACAGCCTGCTGAAGTGGGCTGTTGTGATGTCGAAGGGGTGAGTGAGAGGTGCAGTATGCCAGTCTATACGTATGAATGTATGGAATGCGGTGTCCGGTTCAATGCCAAACAGAGTTTTTCGGATGCGCCCATCACGGTATGTCCGGAGTGCGGTGGCCCCACGCACAAAGTGATCGGCCCGGTCGGCGTTGTCTTCAAAGGCTCCGGGTTTTATGTCAACGACAGCCGCTCCAGCAGTTCTACGCTGAGCAGCCCCGCCAGGAAGAAAGACGGCGATTCCAACGGTGCCGATTCCGGGGGCGCCAGCCCGGCCAGGGCGGATACGAGCGCGAAAGCAGACTGACCCCGATCACATTATACAGCTGTTTCTACCGGTTCACTCAGGACGACCCTCGGCGGTCGTCTTTTTTTGTGGCCCGGAGGGCGGCGGATTCGGCGCTATATCTGAAAGCCAGCCGATGCCCGCACGATCTTCTGCTGGTAATTGAGGACATACTCCAGCAGGCTGTTGTGCAGCTTGGACCAGTCCTCGCCGGAGAGAATGTCGCGCATCTTGCCCAGGTCATCCGTCACGATCGAGGTGGTGATCTGGGGGCATTCGCCGTAGACGGTGTACCAGGATTCGCGCGGCTGCATGCCGAGGCGGGTGATGCCGGGGGCCCATTCCCGCACCACGAACTCGAAGTACTGCTGATCGTACCCCGGTTTAATATCCCAGCTCATCATCAGTTTATATTCCACAGGCGTTCTCCTGGTCCAGGCCCTCTGGTGGAACGGGGCATCGGAGGGATGGTTGTGCCGCAGGAGCTGGCTACTGCTGCTGGGGCTCCAGCACAACGATTTCGGTCTGCTCAGTTGTGACGTTGTCTCCCAACCGCAGGGTCGGGACGGTCTGTATCTTGCTGATGCCCATCACTTTCAGGAAGCGGTCGAGCGGGTCCAGCTCCAGGGTAGTCAGCTCGGTCTTGTAGTGCATCGGGATGACGATATCCGGCTCGATCAGGCTGATCACCTCGGCAGCCTGGGCCGCGTTGAGGCCGTTGCCGCCGCCCACAGGCACCAGCGCCACGTTGACGGCCCCCAGCGCGTCCACTTCGGATTGATCCGGGACATGGTTGAGATCGCCCAGATGGGCGATGGTCAGCCCTTCGAAGTCGAAGACGAAGATGATATTCTGCTTGAAAGGGTCTTCGGGGTGCTGGGTGGCAACGCCGATGACGAAGACGCCGCCGATCTCATATTCGCCCGCCCCGGCAATGATGCGCGTCGTGTCCGGCCAGACTTCGATATTGGCGTGTCCGGGCGCGTCATGGCTGATAGTAACCACATCCGCCCGGAGCTTCTTGGGGAATTTGTAGCCAATGTCGCCGTTATACGGATCGGTAACTATAACAGCCTTGCCGCGCTCCACCAGCCGGAAGCAACTATGCCCGTACCAGGTAATTTCCATCCGCTCGATTCCTCAAACTACGAATTTACCGTGCGACAGATGCCGGTAATGAGCGGAGATTATAGCGTCTGACCTGTGGGCCTGCCATAATCTGCCACAGCGATCAGACGGTGGGGACTGGAACTGCAGAGGTGCGGCGGGCGCGGAGGAAGAACAGGGGTCTTTTCTTTGTGGCCCCCTGTTTTCTCCCCGCTTCCTGCTGCCCACTCTGAAGTTTGGCAGAGCCGGCGGCTCGTGCCATAATCCCCGCACTGTACACTGAAGGCGGAGAGGCTCCTGCTGTGTCCGTCGTTGATGAGATTAAAGCCCGTCTGGACCTGGTCGCGTATATCTCTGAGTCGGTGCCGCTCAAGAAGGCCGGCCGCAGCTATAAAGCCTGCTGCCCCTTTCACCAGGAGCGCACGCCTTCTTTTGTCGTCTTTCCAGAAACACAGTCCTGGCACTGCTTCGGGGCCTGCGCCGAGGGCGGCGATATCCTGACCTTCGCCATGAAGCAGCACGGCTGGACCTTCAACGAGGCGCTGGAGAATCTGGCCCGGCAGGCCGGCGTAGAGCTGCGCCCGCACACGCCGGAACAGGCTCGCCAGGAGCAGGCATTCGAGCGCGCGCTGGGCCTCCTGGACGAGACGGCGCGCTTCTACCACCAGTTGTTCCGGGATTCGCCAGAGGCGGAGGATGCCCGCGCTTATGTCCGGCGGCGGGCTTTGAATGACCAGACGGTGGGCGACTTTCTGCTGGGCTACGCTCCGGACGGCTGGCAGCGCACGATCGATCATCTGACCCGGCTCGGATACGCCCTCGACGATCTGGTTGAGATCGGGGTCGCCATTCGCAATGAACAGGGCCGCGTCTACGATCGCTTCCGCCACCGCCTGATCATCCCTGTCCGCGACGGCCGGGGCCGGACAATTGGCTTTGGCGCGCGGGCGCTCCGCGATGAGGATACGCCCAAGTATCTCAATTCCCCGCAGTCCGAGGTCTTCGATAAGTCGGCCATATTGTTCGGGCTGGACCTGGCCCGGCGCGAAATCCGCGAGACCGAGACGGCCATCATCGTGGAAGGCTACATGGACGTGATGCAGGCGCACCAGGCGGGCTTCCGCAACGTGGTTGCCCAGATGGGCACCGCCCTCACTGAGCCGCAGCTCCGCGCTCTGCGGCGATACGCCGGGCGCGTGATTCTGGCCCTGGACGCCGACCAGGCCGGCGTCAGTGCGACGATGCGCGGCCTGAATGTAGCCCGTGAGAGCCTGAACGACGCTGGCACAGCGCTCTTTGGCCGCGACGGCTCCATGCGTCAGGCCGGGCGGCTGGGCATTGATATGCGTGTGCTGGTGATCAGCGCTGGCAAGGACCCCGACGACCTGATCCGCCAGAATCCGGACGAATGGCGCCATCTGGTAGAAGCGGCGGAGCCGGTTGCCGATTACGTGATCCGCGTCGGGACAGCCGGGCTGAATCCGGCCCGGACGGCGGTCGCCGAGCGCGAAAAGATCGCTCGCCTGCTTCTGCCGCTGCTGACGGCAACCGAGAGCGATCTGCAGAAAGAGGTCAACGTACAGAAGCTGGCCTACAAGCTGCACCTGCCGGAGAAACGGCTGATGGAGATTGCCATGGAGACGCGGGCGGCGCTGGCCCCACACCGGTCTACGGATGCCCGCGTGCGGCAGCGCCGCCCCACCCGGACCATGCAGGAGGCGTCACGCCACTGGCGCCGCCCGCAGCCTCCCCGGCGCGCTGTCCCCGCCCCGCCGGAGGAAGCGCCACCCCCGGCCAGCGAGCCGCCGGAGTATACT
>WBZO01004124.1_pt1 | contig 15961 bp, 14 predicted proteins | sample 5204261 | NCBI WGS metagenome assembly WBZO01 (sample SAMN12412400, study PRJNA552823) | activated sludge metagenome | isolation source: activated sludge from anammox sidestream of wastewater treatment plant... | place: USA: North Carolina | collected 2017-09 | reverse complement strand
CGACACGACGACGTACTCCGAATCGGTGATCTCCACGCCGAGCTTGGGGTCCTCCGCGCCGAGCGGGCCCATGCAGAACGGCACCACATACATGGTGCGACCGCGCATACAGCCGCGGTAGAGGTCGGTCAGGATGGCCCGCATCTCATCGGGGGCCATCCAGTTGTTGGTGGGACCGGCGTCGATCTCATGCTCGGAGCAGATGAAGGTGCGGGACTCGACGCGGGCGACGTCCGACGGCTCGGAGCGGGCCAGGTAGGAGGCCGGCTCCTCGGTGGCCGACAGCGGGGTGAACGTGCCTGCGGCCACCAGCTGATCGCACAGCCGCTGGTACTCCTCGTCCGAACCGTCGGCGAACACCACGCGATCGGGTTGAGTGAGCTCGGCGACCTCCCGGACCCAGGCGAGCAGCCCAGCATGTGAAGTGGGCGCGTTCTCCAGACCGGGGATGGTCGCTGAGGTCATCGGTGTCTCTCCCGCATAGGTTGTTGCCGCCAGCAGGCCCTCCCGCGCGAGGTGCGGGGCCACGTCGGCATCCTGACTGAAGGTTAACGCGGGCGCGAGACCCATCGTTAATCGGGATTATGGCCCAGTTCCGCGCGCACGCGGGCCAGTTCGCCGGCCCACCGTTCGACCGCCGGGTCGGCGGCCTCGACGCCGGCCGATTCCCCGGTCGAGAGCACCGCGACGTGGGCCACCAGCAGCGCCGATTCGGTTGCCAGGACGCGGCCCTCCAGGGTGGTCCGCAGGCCGGCGGCAACCTCGGCCGCCCAGCGGTCCAGCGCAGCCCGGGCGGTCACCAGGCGGCGGGTCCGCACGACCCAGCCGGCGAGGGCCATCCCGGCCGCACCGCACAGCGCGACCACGGCCGGCGCCGCCGCCGCGGGCAGGAGCCCGGCCAGGACCCGGCCGAGACTGAGCACCACCCCCAGGCCGAACCCGGCGCCCAGGACGGCGGTCAACCGGTTCTCCAGGGCGGGGGTCCGCGGCGGCGGGAACCGGCCGAGCCCCGGAGGCGGCGGCGCAGCGGCGGGCGCGGCCCGACCGATGCCGGCCCACACCTCGGCCATCCGGTGCGCGACCGCGCTGTCGAACTCGCCGGCCACCTGCTGCGCGCGGTGCAGCACCCGACTCTCGAACGTCCGGATGCCGCGGCGGGAGACCGCGGCGGCATCCCGCTGCAACTCGGCCCGCAGGGCGGTGGAGCGCTCCCGGGCATCGGCGGCCAGCTGTGCGCGGGCCCGCTGCACCCGCATCCGCAGAACATCGCGGCGGGCGGCCTTGGCCCGCAGGGCTTCCCGGCGGGCCGCGGCCCGCTCCCGCTCGGCGATCAGAACCTGCAACTCCCAGGCTCTGGCCCGCAGCAGGTTCCGGCGCGGGCGGTGCTCGTCGTCCAGTTGCGCGCGGACCGCGTCGACCAGCGGCCCGATCACCGGCGCCCCGATCTCCGGGGACGCCGCGACCGCGACCCACGGCACAGCGCGGCCCGGCGATGCCGTCCGGTTCGCCGTGAGCACTGCGCGCCAGCCGCGATGCACGTCGATCTTGGCGACCGCTCCCACCACCGCGTCGGTCCGGTCGGTGACCGACGCGAGCAATGCCACCTCACAGTCGCTCATCGGCGCCGCCGCGGACGTCACGAACACCACCACGTCGGGGAAGCCGCCCGCGCCGGCGTTCCCATCGACGACCGTGCAGCCGTCGAGCCGGGTCCGCAGCGCCGCGGCCACCGCGCCGGCGCCGGACAACGGCGGACCGGTCACCAGGACGATGTCGCTCACCGGGCCCGCGCCCAGCGCCGCAGCGCACCCCGGGCCACGTCCCGGGCGCACGCCCGGTGCAGCTCGGACACCGGCCCGCGGGCGTAGCGATCCCAATGGATCGCCCTGCGCAGCTGATCGTCGCGGGTCATCCCCGGCTGATCCGGTGCGCCGGCCGCGGCCAGGACGGCCACCGCCGCCGTCATCCGGGTCATCACGGCCGCGTCGTCGGCCGCCGGGCCGGCGGCGAGCCGGGCGTAGTGCAGCGGCGCCGCCGCGCGGCCGATCGCCGCGCACAGCTCCGCGAGGCCGCTCACCGACCGGAGCAGCTGCGCGACGCCGTCCCGCCCGGCGCCCGAGCACACGGCCGACACCGCGCATGCGGCGCCGAACAGATCGAGTTCTGCGGCCATCCGGCGCCGGAGCGCCCCGGGCACCTCGGCGGGCGGCGTCGACAGGCGCCGCAGGGCGTCGAGCATCGCGGCGTCGAGCACCGCCGGATCGGTGGCGGCGACGGCCAGCAGCGCGGAGAACGGACAAGTCGGGACGGCGTGGACCCGCTCCAACTCCCGGCACCGGCGGGCGGCCGCGACCATCGGTCCGTCACCGCGGAAACCGGTCAGGTCGGCCTTGTTCAGGACGGCCACCGTGGGGTGCGCCGCCGATATCAGCGCGGCCAGGTCGTCGGCGTTGAACGTCTCGACGAAGACGTGCAGCCGGACGTCGACATCCCCATCGACATCGGCGACCACCGTCAGACCGGCGTTACGCAGTGCCCGGACCACCATGCCTCGCCCGGATCCGGCGCGCCCACCGACACCCACCCTCACCACGGCGTGATCGTGGCAGCGGCGCAGGTGCGACGCGAGTCACCCCGGAAGGCAACTGTTGGGTATCAATCTCCCTCGCGATTGCGGCGCCGGGGCCTTCATGGGCCACCATGGATCAATGCAAGCGCAGCACCAGGGCGGTTCCGCCACGCCCGAGGCGGCCGCGCACCATGCCCCGCGACGGGTGACCAGCTTCCGGTCCCGCCGCTCGGCGCTCACCGAGGCCCAGCAGGAGGTGTGGGATCGCCGGTGGCCGGCCCTGGGCCGGCAGGCGATCGTCCCGGGTGAGGAGCCCCGGCCACTCGACGTCGCAGCCTGGTTCGGCCGCACCGAGGCGGGCCGGAGCCTGGTCTGCGAGATCGGCTGCGGCACCGGCACCTCGACGCTGGCCATGGCGCAGGCCGAACCCGACGTCGACGTCATCGCCGTGGAGGTCTATCGCCGCGGCCTGGCCCAACTGCTCAGCGGCATCGACCGCGAAGGTGTCGGCAACATCCGGTTGATCCGCGGTGACGGGGTGGACGTGCTCGAGCATCTGATCGCCCCGGGATCGCTGACCGGCGTGCGGGTGTTCTTCCCGGATCCGTGGCCGAAGTCCCGCCATCACAAGCGGCGACTGCTGCAGCCCGCGACGATGGCGCTGATCGCCGACCGGTTGCGGCCGGGCGGGGTCCTGCACGCCGCGACCGACCACGCCGGCTACGCCGAGCAGATCGCCGAGGCCGGCGACGCCGAACCGCGGCTGCGCCGGGTGCGGCCCGATGAGGCCGGACTGCCGATCTCGGTGCGCCGCCCGGTCACCAAGTACGAGGGGAAGGCCCGCGATGCCGGCAGTGCCGTGTCCGAACTGATCTGGGTGAGACGAACATGACCGTTATCGAAGAGGCCACCGGGCGGTCCGCCGCGGGAGCCGACGGCGGCCACAGGATCGCCGCGGTGACGCCGCCCGATCCGGAGGTGCAGCCGGCGACGAAGCGGGTACTGCTGGTATGGGATGCGCCCAATCTCGACATGGGTCTGGGCGGCATCCTCGGCGGCCGGCCGACCGCGGCACACCGGCCGCGCTTCGATGCTCTCGGGCGTTGGCTGCTCGCCCGCACCGCCGAGCTGGCGATCGGCCGGCCCGAGGTGTCGTCGGAGCCGGAGGCGACTGTCTTCACCAACATCGCCCCCGGGAGCGCCGATGTGGTCCGACCGTGGGTGGAGGCGTTGCGCAACGTGGGCTTCGCCGTATTCGCCAAACCGAAGGTCGACGAGGACAGCGACGTGGACAGCGACATGCTGGCCCACATCGCACTGCGTCACCGGGAGGGCCTGGCGGCCGTCCTGGTGGCGTCGGCCGACGGTCAGGCGTTCCGGGTCCCGCTGGAGGACATCGCGAGGTCGGGCACGCCGGTGTCGATTCTCGGATTTCGCGAACATGCCAGCTGGGCATTAGCGTCGGATACCTTGGAATTCGTCGACTTGGAAGACATCCCGGGTGTTTTCCGAGAACCCTTGCCCCGAATCGGCTTGGATTCGCTACCAGAGCAGGGGGCGTGGCTGCAGCCGTTCCGGCCGTTGTCCACGCTGTTGACATCGCGGCTGTAATCGTGTGGTCCCAAGTGCTGATTGAGCAGTAGTACTTATTAAGCAGTAGAGGAGATCGAGTGTTCGCCTGGTGGGGTCGAACCGTATACCGGTATCGATACATCGTTATCGGTCTCATGGTCGCGTTGTGTATCGGCGGCGGCATTTTCGGCATGGACCTGGGGAAGCACGTCACCCAGAGCGGGTTCTACGACGAGGGCAGCCAGTCGGTGAAGGCCTCGCTGATCGCCGACGGCGCCTACGGCCGCGACACCTCCGGCCACATCGTGGCCATCTACACCGCGCCCGACGGCAAGACCGTCGACGATCCCGCGTTCACCAAGAAGGTCCTCGACAACCTCGACCAGGCCCAGAAGGACCACCCCGACCAGATTCTGCGAGCGATCGGCTACTTCAAGAACCCCGAGCTGCTGAAGAACATGGCCGATGCCGACAAGAAGCACGCCTTCATGTCGATCCAGCTCAAGGGTGACGACGACGACACCATCCTGAACAACTACAAAGAGGTCAAGGACAGCTTCAACATCGACGGCGTCGACGTGAAGCAGGCCGGGCTGCAGCCGCTGGCCAACGAGCTCACCGGCACCATCGGCGTCGATCAGCAACGCGCCGAAGTGGCGGCCATCCCGCTGGTCGCGGTCCTGTTGTTCTTCGTGTTCGGCGGCGTGGTCGCCGCCAGCCTCCCGGCCATCATCGGCGGCCTGGCCATCGCCGGCTCGCTGGGCATCATGCGACTGGTCTCCCTGTTCACCCCGGTGCACTTCTTCGCCCAGCCGGTGGTCACGCTGATCGGCCTGGGCATCGCCATCGACTACGGCCTGTTCATCGTCAGCCGGTTCCGCGAGGAACTGGCCGAGGGCTATGACACCGAGGCGGCGGTGCGGCGCACCGTGATGACCTCCGGCCGGACGGTGGTGTTCTCGGCCGTCATCATCGTGGCCTCCTCGCTGCCGCTGCTGCTGTTCCCGCAGGGCTTCCTGAAGTCGATCACCTACGCGATCATCGCCTCGGTCATGCTGGCCGCGGTGCTGTCGATCACCGTGCTCGCCGCGATCCTGGCCATCCTCGGCCCCAACGTCGACGCGCTGGGTGTCAACACCCTGCTGAAGGTGCCGTTCCTGGCCAACTGGTCGTTCTCGCGCAAGATCATCGACTGGTTCGCCGAGAAGACCCAGAAGACCAAGACCCGCGAAGAGGTCGAGCACGGTTTCTGGGGCAAACTGGTGAACCGGGTGATGAAGCGGCCCATCATGTTCGCCGCACCCATCATCCTGATCATGATCGCGATGATCATCCCGCTCGGGAAACTGTCACTCGGCGGCATCAGCGAGAAGTACCTGCCCCCCGACAACTCCGTCCGCCTCGCCCAGGAGGAGTTCGACAAGACCTTCCCGGGCTTCCGCACCGAGCCGATCACGCTCGTCATCAAGAACGACGACGGCCAGCCGGTCACCGACCAGCAGGTGGCCGACATCCGGGCCCGAGCGATGGCTATCAGCGGGTTCACCGATCCGGACAACAACCCCGATGCGATGTGGAAGGAACGTCCCTACCTCGACGGCGCGTCCAAGGATCCATCCGTGCGGGTGATCCAGAACGGTCTGGTGGTCCGCAACGACGCTGCCAAGAAGATCACCGAACTGCGGGGGATCGTCCCACCGAAGGGTCTGTCGCTCTATGTGGGCGGCACACCGGCGCTGGAGCAGGACAGCATCCACAGCCTGTTCTCGAAACTGCCGCTGATGGTGCTGCTGTTGATCACCACGACGACCGTGCTGATGTTCCTGGCCTTCGGGTCGCTGGTGCTGCCGATCAAGGCGGCGCTGATGAGCGCCCTGACGCTCGGCTCGACGATGGGCGTGCTCACCTGGATGTTCGTCGAGGGGCACGGCTCGGGGATCATGAACTACACCCCACAGCCACTGATGGCCCCGATGATCGGGTTGATCATCGCCGTCATCTACGGCCTGTCCACCGACTACGAGGTGTTCCTGGTGTCCCGCATGGTGGAGGCCCGGGAACAGGGCATGTCTACCACCGAGGCGATCCGGATCGGCACCGCCACCACCGGCCGGCTGATCACCGCCGCGGCGCTGGTGCTGGCCGTGGTGGCCGGGGCCTTCGTGTTCTCGGATCTGGTGATGATGAAGTACCTGGCGTTCGGCCTGCTCATCGCGCTGCTGCTGGACGCGACGATCGTCCGGATGTTCCTGGTGCCGGCCATCATGAAACTGCTGGGCGACGACTGCTGGTGGGCGCCGAAGTGGATGAAGCGCCTGCAGCACAAGATCGGCCTCGGCGAGACGACGCTTCCCGACGAACGGGTGCGCCCGGCGCTGCCCGCGCCCGACGAGGAGCTGGCCACCGCGGCGGCCATCCCTGCGCCCGGCCCGTTGAGCAGCCCGCGGGAGCCGGTGGCGGCGGCGGTCACCACGCCGGTCAGGGCCCCGGCGAGCGAGGCGCCCACGACGCAGTTCGCCGCACCCGCGGCCCGCGACGAACGCGACATCGGGTCGTGGCTCGGAGAGCTGCGCCGCAAGACCTCCCGGCAGCCGGCCGAGGACACGTCGAATCAGCCGACCAACGTGATCTACGAGCCGGCGAGCGAGGACGCGACGACCGTGATCCGGGTGCAGTCCGCCGACGCCGACCAGACCCGCGCCATCCCGATCAGCCGGCCGGAGAACGTCGACAGCGAAGTCGCCACCGAGCAGCTCAACGCCCGCGGCAAGACCGGCGGCGGTGTCAGCGCAGCGGACCTGCTGCGCCGCGAGGGCCGGATCTAACCGGTCGCCGGGCCCCCGGGGCTGTCCTTCGCCGGCACGGTGTCCGGCGGAGCCTCCATCACGAACTGGTCGTCACCGGCCTCCAGTTCCGCCGCCTCGACGGCCGGATCCGGTGCTGCCAGAACGCGAATCGCGCTGTTGAGGAAGGCCAGCACCGGCACCGACAGCAACGCTCCGACGATGCCGGCCAGCACCGCCCCGGTGGCGATGGCCAGCACGATGGCCAGCGGGTGGATGGACACGGCACGTCCCATCACCAGCGGCTGCAGCACATGGGCCTCCAGCTGCTGCACGGCGATGATGAGCCCGAGCGTGATCAGCGCGTAGACGAAGCCCTTGGCCAGCAGCGCCACCACCACCGCGAGGAAGCCGCTGAGCACCGCACCGACCAGCGGGACGAACGCCCCGAGGAACACCAGCGACGCCAGCGGCAGGGCAAGGGGCACCCCCATGATGGCCAGACCGGTGCCGATGCCGATCGCGTCGACCAGCGCCACCAGGAACGTCGCGCGCACATACCCGATGAGCGATCCGAAGCCCGCGCGCCCGGCGTCGCGCGCCCGCTCCCGGGTGCGCGCCGGCACGATCCGGGTCAGATAGGCGTAGATGTTGCGGCCGCCGTAGAGCAGGAAGATCAGCGTGAACAGCGTCAGCAGCGCCCCGGTGACGATCTCGGTGATCGTCGCCGCCGTGGACAGCGCACCGGTGGTCAGCTTCTCCTGGTTGTCGCGCAACGCCTTGACCGCCGCGTCGCCGGCCTTGTCGATCTGCTCGCGGCTCAGGTGCGCGGGGCCCTCGATGAGCCACCGGGTGGCGTTGTCGATACTCCGGGTGACCTGCTCGGTCAGGTCCGGTAAGCCTGAAACGAATTGGCTCACAACGAAAGTCATGATCCCGCCGAAGAGCGCGAAGGCAGTCAACAGAACGAGTGCGACGGCGCCGCCCCGCGGGGCGCCCCGGCGGTCCAGCCAGTCCACCGCCGGCACCAGCAGCGCGGTCAGGATCACCGCCAGCGCCACCGGCACGACGATCACCTTGAGTTTGGCGACCAGCCACAGCAGGGCAAGGACCGCGGCGAGAATCACCAGCAGCCGCCACGCCCAGGCCGCGGTCTTGCGCACGAAGGGATCCACGGCATCGGCGTCGTCGAACGTCACGCGCGCGCCCCGCTGTCCTGCATGGACTCAGCCTAACCGCCGGTTACGCTGACGACGTGGCCGACGACGCGCCGGCCGACGGCGCCCGCGAGCAACGCCGCCCCCCGCACCGGGGCAGGTACCGGTGGCTGCGGTGGGTGGTGCTCGCGCTGGCCGTGGTCGTGCTCGCAGTCGAGGCAAGCCTGGTGTGGGACCAGCTGGCCAAGGCCTGGGCCAGCCTGGTGTCGGCCAACCTGTGGTGGGTGCTGGCGGCCATCGCGGCCGCGATGCTGTCGATGCACAGCTTCGCCCAGATTCAACGGACACTGCTGCGCTCGGCGGGAGTGACCGTGCGGCAATGGCTTTCGGAGGCGGTGTTCTACGCCGGCAATGCGCTGAGCACGACGCTGCCCGGCGGCCCGGTGCTGTCGGCCACGTTCGTCTATCGCCAGCAGCGCCAGTGGGGCGCCTCACCGGTGGTGGCGTCCTGGCAGCTCGTCATGTCGGGCGCCCTTCAGGTCGTCGGCCTGGCACTGCTGGGCCTGGGCGGCGCATTCCTGTTGGGCGCCAAGAACAATCCGTTCTCGCTGCTGTTCACCCTCGGCGGTTTCATCGTGCTGCTGCTGCTGGCCCAGGCGGTGGCCACCCGCCCCGAACTGATCGAGGGCATCGGGGTCCGGGTGCTGGGCTGGGTGAATTCGGCGCGCGGCAAGCCCGCCGACACCGGGCTGCGCAAGTGGCGCGGGACGCTGCGACAACTGGAGTCGGTGAGCCTGGGCCGCCGCGCGCTCGGCGAGGCGTTCGGGTGGTCGCTGTTCAACTGGGTCGCCGACGTGGCGTGCCTGGCCTTCGCCGCCTACGCCGCGGGCGGGAACCCGTCCCTGGCCGGCCTGACCGTCGCCTACGCCGCCGCCCGTGCGGTCGGTTCGATCCCGCTAATGCCCGGCGGCCTGCTGGTGGTCGAGGCGGTTCTGGTGCCCGGACTGGTGTCCAGCGGTATGACGCTCCCGTCGGCGATCTCGGCGATGCTGATCTACCGGCTGGTGAGCTGGATCTTCATCTCCGCGATCGGCTGGGTGGTGTTCTTCTTCATGTTCCGCACCGAAGGGGCGCTGGATCCCGAAACGGTGGTCGACGAATTGGCAACGCAGGAGGGTGAATTCGGAGGACGGAACCGGACCGGGTTGGATGATTCACCATGACGCCCCGTTCGATCGAGCACACCCCGGGCACGACCCGGATCGCGGCGCTGGCCTTCCTGGCAGACGTCGTCTGCATCCTGATCTTCGTCACGATCGGGCGGCGTAATCACGCCGAGGGCATCACCGTCGCGGGCGTTGCCCAGACCGCCTGGCCGTTCCTGGCCGGCCTGACCGCGGCGTGGCTGATCTACCGCGCGTGGCGCCGGCCCGTCGCGGTGCGGCCGACCGGGGTCACCGTGTGGCTGGGCACGGTCGCCATCGGGATGGGGTTGCGCGCCGGCATCGGCGCCGGGATAGCGCCGAGTTTCATCGCGGTGGCCTCGATCGTCACCGCGGTGCTACTGCTGGGATGGCGCGTCGTCGCGGCGCGGGTGGCCGGTCGGGCCTAGTCGAGTCGACGATGCCGCCGCGCCAGCGGCGGAGGAGGAGCGAGACGATCGGGCCTAGTCGAGTCGACGATGCCGCCGCGCCAGCGGCGGAGGAGGAGCGAGACGATCGGGCCTAGCTAGCTGCCGGGCATATCCGGGACGTTGTCGCCGCCGCAGCGGTTCCGCAGGTCCGTCAACGGCTGACGGATGCCCGAGAGATCGGCCTTGACCTGCGGGTTGGCATCGAGGTACTGCTGGATCTGGCCACGCAGGGTGTCACGGGGCGTGCCCTCCAGTCCGGTGAAGAAGGCGTTCACATCGGGGTGGGTGAACAGGTAGGCCGATGTGGCCGCGGAGACACCGGCGGCGGTTCCGGCCAGGTCGGCGGCGGTGCAGTTGGGCGGAGCGGCCAGGGCGGTGGGAGCCATCCCGACAAGCAAAGCGCCGGCAACCGCGCCCGCACCGATCGTTCCAGCGATCACACGCATCATCCTCAGGACTCCTATTCCATGCCCAGTGTGGTCTGTGGCCTCGGGGTTCATCCTAGGCCAAACAGCCCGTCAACCGCCTTTCCGGTTCGGCGCATCGCCGCTGTGAAGCCCCTGCCGGGAGGCTTGCCCGGGCCCGTTCTGCGGTAGGCTCGCAGCCACGCAGATCGGTGTTCACCGGGGAGATGCGGGGAGAAAAGCCATCCAGCAGTTCATGATGCGGCTGAGTGCCGGCCTGCGCAGACACCGGTGGCTGGTCTTCGCATGCTGGCTTCTGGCGCTGGTGCCGTCGGTCACCCTGGCGCTGACCCAGTCCAACCATCTCACCGGCGGCGGGTTCGACGTCGGCGGGTCCCAGTCACTGAAGGTCCAGTACACCCTCGAGGACCACTACCCCCAGCTCGGCGCGTCCCCGCTCGCCCTGGTCGCCGCCCCGCGCGCCGACGCCACCTACGCCGACATGGCCGATGCCGTCACCCGGCTCGAAAACGCCGCCAAGGAGATTCCCAGCCTCACCGTCGTACCCATTCCCACCCAGCCGCCCCCGGCGCCGGACCGTCCCTACGTCGTCTCCCTGAAACTGGACTTCAACAACACCGGCGCGGTGGACGTGGCACGGCAGCTTCGCGCCAAGGTGGGCGTGCAGGGCGACCAGCCGGGCCGGACCGCGAACGGCCGGGTGAAGCTCTACGTCATCGGCCAGGGCGCGCTGGGCGCGGCCGCACAGACCAGCACCAAACACGACATCGCCGCCGCGGAGCGCTGGAACCTTCCGATCGTCCTGATCGTGCTGCTGGCCGTGTTCGGCTCGCTCGCGGCCGCGGCGATACCGCTGGCTCTGGGCGTCTGCACCGTGATCGTGACCATGGGCGTGGTCTACCTGCTGTCGACGGTGTTCACCATGTCGGTGTTCGTCACCTCGACGGTGTCGATGTTCGGTATCGCGCTGGCGATCGACTACTCACTGTTCATCCTGATGCGCTTCCGCGAGGAGTTGCGGGCCGGACGCGACCCCGACCAGGCCGCCGACGCCGCGATGGCGACCTCCGGGTTGGCCGTCGTGCTCTCGGGTCTCACGGTGGTGGCCTCCCTGACCGGCATCTACCTGATCGGCACGCCGGTGCTGAGATCCATGGCCACCGGCGCGATCCTCGCGGTGGCCTTCGCGGTGCTCACCTCGGCGACCCTGATCCCGGCGGTGCTCTCGCTGTTCGGGCGGGCGGCGGCGCGGCGCTCCCCGCTGCTGCACTGGTCGCGCCGAGCGGAGGCCACCCAGTCCCGGTTCTGGACCCGATGGGTCGGCATGGTGATGCGACGGCCGTGGGTGTCCGCGCTGTCCGCGGCCGCATTCCTGCTGATCCTGGCCGCGCCGTCGTTCGGCATGGTGCTGGGCAACAGCATGCAGCGGCAGTTCCCGTCCTCCCACGAGATCCGGGGCGGAGTGGCCGCGGCCGCCCAGGCTCTCGGCCCGGGCGCACTGGGCCCCGTCCGCATCCTGGTGTCGTTCCCCAACCCCGACGCCAACAGCGCGGCCAACGCCCCGAAGCTGGAGGCGGTGGGCAAGGCGGCCGGCCAGGCCGTCAACATCGTGTCGGTCTCCCCGCCGATGTTCGGCGACGACAACCGCAGCGCGCTGCTCTCGGCGGTGCTGGCGGTGGACCCCGAGGAGATGAAGGCGCGCGACACCGTCGACTGGCTGCGCGCCACGCTGCCGGACGTTCCGGAGGCGGCCGACGTCCGGATCGACGTCGGTGGGCCGACCGCGCTGATCAAGGACTTCGACGACCGGGTGGCCCACACCCAGCTGCTGGTGTTCGCGTTCGTGTCGGTGATCGCCTTCGTGATGCTGCTGATCTCCATCCGTTCGGTGGTACTGGCGCTCAAGGGCGTTCTGATGACCGTCCTGTCGGTGGCCGCCGCCTACGGCAGCCTGGTGGTGGTCTTCCAGTGGGGATGGCTGGAGCGGCTGGGCTTCGAACCGATCAGTTCGATCGACAGCACCATCCCGCCCCTGGTCCTGGCGATGACGTTCGGCTTGTCGATGGACTACGAGATCTTCCTGCTGACCCGGATCAGGGAACGCTTCCTGCACTCCGCCGACACCCGCGACGCAGTCGCCTACGGTGTGGCGACCTCCGCCCGCACCATCACCAGCGCGGCGCTGATCATGATCGCGGTGTTCGTCGGCTTCGCATTCGCCGGGATGCCGCTGGTCGCCCAGCTCGGCGTGGCGTGCGCGGTGGCGATCGCGGTGGACGCCACCGTGGTGCGCCTGGTCCTGGTGCCGTCACTGATGGCGATGTTCGACCGCTGGAACTGGTGGCTGCCCGGCTGGCTGAACCGCCTGCTGCCGTCGGTGGACTTCGACCGCCCGCTGCCCAAGCTCGACGCCGGCGACGTGGTGGTCATTCCCGACGACATCTCCAGCCTCGCCCCGCCGCCGGCCGACATGCGCATGGTGGTCCGCAACGCCGCGCGGCTCAAGGAGCTGGAGCCGCACACCGTCAGCGTGATAGACCCGTTGGCGTTCACCGGCTGCGGGTCGGCCCAGGCGAGGGCGATTCTCGGCGGGGCGATCGACCGCCGTCGTCCGCGCTCCTCGGGAGGGCCCCGCTCGTCGACCCTGCGTCCGGTGCACCCGGTGACGATGTGGCGCGGCCGCCTCGCCGTCGCGCTGGACGCCCTGGCGACGGAGTCGGCCGTGCAGCGCCGCAGCCCCGTGGAAACCACCACCGTCCAGCTGCCCACCGGGGACCGGCTGCAGATCCCGACGGCTGCCGAGACCCTGCGCATGAAGGGCTTCCTCACGCTGTCCCGCAACACCCGGACCGACTTCGCCGAACTGGCCGACCTGGCCGACGCCGTGGGGGTGCAGAACGCCGCGCGGGTGCTGGGCCGCATCGACGGGTACTACAGTGCTGGACGACGAGAGCGACTGTGGATTGCGACCCAGCTGGTTCGCCGGCTGGCCGATCCGATTCCCTCCGAGGCAGACGACGACGACCGCTGGTCCGGTCCGGACGCGGATGCGCGGTGGGACGACGTCCGGCAGCGATCCCTGTCGCTCGCGGTGGCGATTATGGAGGAGGCGAGTTGACTCGCCGACATCAGAGCAGGGAGGCGAGTTGACTCGCCCGTATCAGCGGGTCGACGACACACCGGTCGAGTTCTGGCCGACGGCGGCGATCCGCGAGGCACTGCACAGCGGTGACATCACCGTCTGGCAGCGCATCGTCGTGGCGATCAAACGTGACCCCTACGGCCGCACCGCGCGCCAGGTCGAAGAAGTGCTGCAGACGGCGGCCCCGTACGGGGTGTCCCAGGCCCTCACCGAAGTCCTCGTGCGGGCGCGCACCCACCTGGAGAACAACGAGCGCACCGAGGCCGCGCGCCACGTCCGGATTCTGCGCGAACGGTCCGGCCTGGGCGTCGAGGAGTTCGCCTCCCGGATCGGCGTCAGCACCAGCGACCTGGCCGCGTATCTCGACGCGACGGTGAGCCCGCCGGCGTCGCTGATGATCCGCATGCGTCGTTTGTCCGACCGATTCGCCAAGATGCGGGCTCAGCAGACCCGGGAACCGATGGTGGACGAGAACGATGAGTATCCAGAACCCGAATACGACTGAGCTGAGCCGGATCCTGCGCGACACGCGCACCGTGGCCGTCGTCGGCGCGTCCGACAACCGGGGCCGCCCCAGCAACGAGGTGTTCGACTATCTGGCCCGCGCCAGTCACTTCGAGCTCTACCCGGTGAACCCCAACGCCGCTGAGGTCTGCGGCATCACGGCCTACCCGAGCCTCGCGGATCTGCCGGTCGTTCCCGACATGGTGGATGTCTTCCGCCGCTACGACGATCTTCCGGCGGTGTTGGCCGAGACGTTGGCGTTGTCGCCACGGCCGAAATACCTGTGGCTGCAACAGGGTTTGTGGCACGGCCAGGTCGCCGAGGAGGCCGTCGCCGCCGGCATGACGGTCGTGATGGACCGCTGCCTGAAGGTCGACTACGCGATGCTGGCGAAGGGACGCTGACGGCTCGGCGCCGGCTGATCGGCGAGACGCCTCGCCTCAGCGCGAGTTGATTGGCGAGACGTCTCGCCTCAGCGCGAGTTGATCGGCGAGACGTCGACGACCTTCCAGCCGTCGTCCAGCTTCGACAGCGCGACGCGAAGTGACAGCACGGCGTTGCTCGGCGGCTGCCCGGGCTCGACCTGGGTGCCGCGCATGAGCACGGCCACACTGGCCGCTGACGGGCCCAGCGCCTCCAGGCCGGCGGAGATGGTGCGCGCCTGGGCGGTCACCTTGCGCTTCGCCAGATCCGCTGTGGAGCCCGCGAATTGGGCTTTGAACGCCTCCGCGCTGTCCGGTGTCATCAACGACGTGGCACGGTCGACGGCCGCGGCCGGTTCCGCGGGCGAGAACGTTCCGGTGGCTTCGGCCACCTCCGAGGCGATCTTCACCACCTCGCCGGTGTCCCGAGTGAAGGCGTGGTCGGGCATGGTCCACCGGAAATAACCCACGGCGGCGGCCACCACCACCGCCGCGGTGGTGACGCCCACCACCGCCAGCCGCAGCAGGGGGGCGTCGTCGTCGGTTCCCACGGTCACCGAATCACGGCGGAACAGAACGACATTGACGATCACGGCCTGCACGATCAGCAGGCACAGGATCGAGCACACCGACACCCACCACAGCGGCCAGCCGAGCATCACGCCGATGGTCAGCAACGCGGCGACGGCGGCCAGCGGAGCGGCGACGTCGAAGGCCAGCACCCGCAGCAGGTTCCTCATCGCAGTGACTCCAGCCGCGAGATCATCGGCATGCCGTCAATATCGGAGACCCCGAGACGCAGGTTCCAGCGGACGGTGATCGGCCCCGTCGGCGCACCGGATGCCGGGGGCGCCGCCTTGGTGCCGGCGTTCTCACTGACCGAGGTGGCCACCACCAGGACTGTGTCCGTCCGCGAGGCCAGCTCCGGCGGCAGCGCCGTCGGGGCGGCCGGGCGCTGGCCGGGCTGCGGCTGGAGGTCATTGTGGACCTCTTCGATCGACACGGACTCGACCTGACCGGTGGTCCGGGAGCGCAGGGTCTTGACCACATCGCGGTAGGGCGCGATCGACGAGTCGAACCCGGTGTTGAGTTCGCCGACGGTGCCGTCACGCAGCTGGGCCATGCTGGCCTCGACGTTGTCGGCGTTCATGTTGATCAGGACAGAGGTCCACTGTGAGGCGGCCTGCAGCACCCGGGCCTGGTAGCTGCGCTCCGCTTCGGCCGTGGCGTGCCGCGACCAGGTCAGCGCGATGAGCGCGGCCGCGGCCAGCGCGATCACCGCCAGGATCGCCGAGGCCACCCCGAAGGCGCTCACACCGCCGGAGGATCGCTGCTCGTGCGTGGTCGGATCGTCGTCTCGCTCGGCCGCCTCGGGCATGCAGGCGAGGCTACAGCGCGTGGTAATGATGGTTGCGTGATGGTAGAGACGCAACGCTCCGGGATCGACCTGTCCCACGTCGATCCGACGGTCCGCCCGCAGGACGATCTCTTCGGCCACGTCAACGGCCGTTGGCTGGCCGAGTACACGATGCCCGGTGACCGCGCCACCGACGGCGCGTTCCGCGAGTTGTACGACCGCGCCGAGGAGCAGGTACACGAGATCATCACCGAAGCCGCCGGAGCCCCAAGGGCGGCGACATCGGATACCGGACAGGAGGGCACCGACGAGCAGCGCATCGGCGACCTCTACGCCAGCTTCGTCGACGAGGACGCCGTCGAAAGCCGCGGCCTTACGCCCCTGCTCGACGAGCTGG
>WBZO01004123.1_pt1 | contig 15962 bp, 14 predicted proteins | sample 5204261 | NCBI WGS metagenome assembly WBZO01 (sample SAMN12412400, study PRJNA552823) | activated sludge metagenome | isolation source: activated sludge from anammox sidestream of wastewater treatment plant... | place: USA: North Carolina | collected 2017-09 | reverse complement strand
CCGCGAGCAGGATTTCTCGCTATCGCTCGAAATGACAAGCCCATCGCTCCTGTCATTTCGAGGGAGTGAAACGACTGAGAAATCTTCACCCCCGTCGAGCAGGATTTCTCGCTATCGGTCGAAATGACAGGATGAAGAATCGCTCGAAATGACAATCAAGGAGTATTTCGTGAAAGACTACAACTTCTACGTCTACATCCTCACCAACTGGAACGATGAAGTTATGTACATTGGCATGACCAACAATCTTGAACGGCGGCTCTACGAACACAAGAACAAACTTGTTGAAGGCTTTACCAAAAAATACAACGTCAACAAACTGGTTTATTACGAACATGGAACTGATGTCCACGCAGTAATTGCGAGAGAAAAAGAAATCAAGAAATGGCGCAGAGAAAAGAAGAACAATTTGGTTATAACGATGAATCCCACATGGAAAGACTTGAGTTTGGAATGGGAAGCGCCAAAGATTTCTCCCGAAGGTCGAAATGACAAACTCGCCACCCCTGTCATTTCGACGAGCGCCAGCGAGGAGAAATCCTAATCGCCATTGAGCAAGATTTCTCGCCTGCTCCCTCACATGCGTTCGGGACAAAGCTCGAAATGACAAGAATTGATTAATTGTCATTTCGACGAGCGGAGTGAGGAGAAATCTTCACTTCGTCAAACAAAAGATTTCTCGCCTGCTCCCTCACATGCGTTCGGGACAAAGCTCGAAATGACAAGAATTGATTAATTGTTATTTCGACGAGCGGAGTGAGGAGAAATCTTCACTTCGTCAAACAAAAGATTTCTTGCCTGCTCCCTCACATTCGTTCGGGACAAGGCTCGAAACGACAAGAATTGATTAATTGTTATTTCGACGAGCGGAGTGAGGAGAAATCTTCACTTCGTCAAACAAAAGATTTCTTGCCTGCTCCCTCACATTCGTTCGGGACAAGGCTCGAAATGACAAATAAGGACTAATACATGGCAATTCACCCATCCTTCCCCACCTCCCCCTACGAAATCCTCAACCCCGAACATCGCTGGTTTCCCGCCGCTGAAGATCTGCGCGATTCGGCTTACGACAAACTTGTCCCGCCGCTGGTTAACAAAATTCGCAGGGAAGTCACCGCCTGGCGCGGGGATGGCTACGCAGGCGCAAGCGCGACCAGCAAAGCCTTGTTAAATTGGTGGTTCAACCGTCAGCACATCCGCGAAGACCTGAAAGAGTTTCAATATTATTTCGCCCAGCGCGAAGCCGTTGAGACGGTTATCTATTTGCATGAAGTCGCAAAGGTCAAAGATAAATATGATCTCATGCGCTACGATTCATCGGGCGCGGTTTCGACAGGCATGTTCGATGAAGATTGGCTCAGGCTTGTGGTCAAGATGGCGACGGGCAGCGGCAAAACCAAAGTGATGAGTCTGTTCATCACCTGGTGTTACTTCCACAAACTGTATGAAGAAGATTCGCAACTCGCCACAAACTTTTTATTGATCGCCCCCAACATCATCGTGCTGGACCGCCTGCGGACGGATTTCGACGGCTTGAAGATTTTCTTCCAGGACCCGCTCCTGCCCGATAACGGATACGAAGGTCAAAACTGGCAGGATGATTTCCAGATGACGCTTCACATTCAGGATGACGTGCGCGTCTCTTCCAAACGGGGAAACCTGTTCCTGACCAACATACATCGAGTCTACGCTGGAGACGAATCCGCCCCATCCTTCGACGACGACAATCTCGAAGATTATTTTCTCGGCGCGCGTCCCACAGGCAAGACCAACCAATCCAAAGTGGATTTGGGCGTGATCGTGCGCGAGATTGACGAACTGGTGGTCATCAACGACGAAGCGCATCACATCCACGACAGCAAACTGGCATGGTTCAAATCCATTCAGGATATTCACAACCGCCTAAAGCAGAAAGATCATTTTCTCTCCTTGCAATTAGATGTGACCGCCACACCGAAACACAACAACGGCGCGATCTTCGTCCAGACCGTTTGCGATTATCCGCTCGTGGAAGCCATCATTCAAAACGTGGTCAAGCATCCTGTCCTGCCCGACTTTGCCAGCCGCGCAAAACTGGTTGAGAAAAAGAGCTCAAAATTCACCGAAAAATACGCCGATTACATTCATCTGGGCGTGGAAGAATGGCGCAAGGTCTATCCCGAACACGAAAAACTCGGCAAGAAAGCCGTTTTATTCGTGATGACCGACGACACAAAAAATTGCGATGACGTTGGCGAATATCTCGAAAACACCTATCCAGAGTTCAAAGACGCCGTGCTGGTCATCCACACCAACAACAACGGCGAAATTTCAGAATCGGATTCCAAGAAAAGCAGGGAAGAACTGGAAAAACTTCGCAAACAATCCAATCAAATTGACACATGGGACAGCCCCTATAAAGTCATCGTCTCCGTGCTTATGCTCAAAGAAGGTTGGGACGTGCGCAACGTGACGACCATTGTCGGTTTGCGGGCGTATGCTTCCAAAAGCAATATTCTTCCCGAACAAACGCTGGGGCGCGGTTTGCGTCGCATGTATCTTGGAACAGACACCACCGAATATGTCAGCGTAGTTGGGACAGAACCATTTATGGATTTCGTCGAATCCATCAAAAGCGAAGGCGTGGAACTGGAACGCAAACCGATGGGAGCAGGCACGGCGGGACACATGCCCATCATCATCGAAGTGGATAACCAGGACGTCAAAAAAGATATTGACAAACTCGATATTGAAATCCCCGTTCTTACTCCGCGCATTTTCCGCGAATACAAACGACTCGAAGACCTTGACCTTGAAAATTTTGGTCACAAGAAAATCGAATACAAACAATTTTCCGAATCCGAACTGCGCGAGATCATTTTCCACGATATTACGACGGGCGAGATCAACCACACCACTCATCTCGATTCTGCCGCCGTCAGCGATTATCGCAGTGTCATCGGCTACTTTGCCCAAACCATCATGAAAGATCTGCGCCTCTTTAGCGGCTACGACGTGCTGTACGGCAAAGTGAAGGAATTTATCGGGGAACATCTTTTCACTTCCGCCGTTGACCTTGACGACTTGAATACGATCCGCAATCTCTCAGAACTTGAAGCCACGAAAACGATTGTCGAAACTTTCAAAAAGAAAATCAATGAATTGACCATTCAAGATAAAGGCAGCGCGGAGATACGCGACACGATCAAACTCAGGCAAACCCGCCCGTTTGTCGTCAAAGAACAAGGGCATCTCATGGCACAGAAAAGCGTTTTCAACAAAATTGTCGGAGACAGCCACCTTGAATTATTATTCGCATCCTTCCTTGAAAAATGTGACGACATCATTTCCTACGCCAAAAATTATTTTGCCGTGAATTTCCGCATTGATTACGTCAATGCCGATGGAAATATCTCGAACTACTATCCCGACTTCATCGTGAAAACAAGCCCGAAAGAAATTTGGGTTGTTGAAACCAAAGGGCTTGAAGACCTGGACGTTCCGCTGAAAATGGAACGCCTGAAAAAATGGTGCGAAGATATAAACGTCGCGCAAAATAAAATCCGCTTCGATTATGTTTTTGTAGACGAAGAAGAATTTGAAAAATACGCCTCGAAATCATTTGGCGAACTCGTCAATAATTTCAGGAAATATAAATAAGATAGGTTGAGGCGCAGACCAATGAAGATCGCCGAGCAGCAACCCTCCCAACCAACCCTTCGGAACTTCTATAGACCCCAACCTGCGCTTATAATCAGCGTGTTCCAAATCATATTCCCCAAAGGAGATTATCATGCCGTACACTTTAGAAACCACCGTAGGTCAAATTTTAGACGATACGCACGCGGTCGAAATCTTGGAGAAGCACGCGCCCGGGCTGGCGAAAAACCCCATGCTGGCGTTAGCGCGCGGCATGACGCTCAAAAGCATCCTCGCCATGCCGCAAGCCAAGCAGGCGGGCGTCACTGAAGAAGTCGTCGAGAAAGTCCTCGCCGAAATCAACGCGATCAAGAAGTAATTGCAGGATACCCTCAACCTTGCTACAATAGAAAGCGGAAAAGTTATTTTCCACGCCGCGCAATTTGGCGCATCCTCATTTGAAAAAAAAGGAGAATCCTCATGGGCGACAAAGGCAGTAAAGATAAAGGCGGTAAGGAACAAAAGAAGAAACCGAAACACACCTTGAAGGAGAAGAAGAAACTCAAACAGGAAAAGAAGAATAAATAAGCGCAACCTGACGCCCCGCAGAAGTTGAATGTTTTTTAGCTCTGTGGGGCGCTGTTCTGAAACGAGAAAACGCCGATGAAGAAAATAGCGCTTTTTTTGATCTTGATCCTTTCGGCTTGTAGCGCCGTCGCCGAACCCGCGAGGCCGGATACGCCGCAACCTAATACCGCGCCCGCCGCTGTTGTCACGCTCCCCGCTGGACCGGTGAGTCTGGTGGCGCTAGGCGATAGCTTAACGCAAGGCGACGGAGACGACTCCGGACGCGGATATCCGGGCAGACTGCTTGAGTTGGTCAATGAAAAGCGCCCCAATTCCGACCTTTCAAATTTCGGGCAATCCGGCTGGAATTCAGACGCCCTGATCAATGGCGATCAAGGCTTGCCCTCTCAGTTGGAGCGCGCCGAAAAGGAGATTCAAGTTGCCGTTTCACAGGGGCGCGGCGCGGTGGCGCTCGTCTGGATCGGCAGTAATGATCTGTGGTATTTATATGAATACGGCGGCGATGCGACTGATGAAGCTGAAGCGGCGGATCGCGCGCATTTCTCCGCAAACATGCAAACTATCCTCAGCCGCTTGCGTCAGGCGGGCGCGCTCGTCTTCGTCGCTTTGCTGGACGATCAATCGCAGAGACCGATTGCGCTTAAGGGCGAGGCGTTTCCCGCCACTACGCCAGCCGAGCTAAAGCGCATGTCTGTTCAAGCTCAGCGTTATAACGAGATCATCGCCGAACAAGCCGCGCAAAATGGCGCTGTGACTGTAGATTTTTATCATACAGATATTTTCACCAATCCGGCAACTTTGTACGATGACGGCAACCATCCCAATGCGGCTGGGTACGATCTCATCGCGCAAAAGTGGTTTGGCGCGCTTCTCCCATTTTTAGAAAATAAATAATTAGTATGGCAAAGATCAACATCATCACCGAAGGACGCTCAGGCAAAATTCAATATATCGAAGGCTCGTTGTTCAAAAAAAACACGTGCGAGTTCTACTGGGAATTCGGCGGAGGCGATGCGGTTGCCGTCATCTCGTTTCCGAAAAACGATTCGGATTGGGATAAGCAATATCCGTGGGCGGCGGGGAGGCGGATGCAGATTGTGAAAGACATGGCGGAGCGAGTCCGCCGACAGAAATCGCCATCGTCTGCGCTCAGATGGGAAGACGGCTGTGTAATTTTGGCGGATGAAAGCGGAGCGTAATCGCTTTGACGCGCTTCTCCCATTTTCAAGTAGTCGATCTTAAGTATTTAGAAAACAAATCTCTGCTCAAGCCGCCGTCCTCGGCGGCGGGGACGCCGCCTTGAGCGATGGTTTGTAAAATTTATTTCGACCAACTACTTAGAAAATAAATAATTGACATTGGAAGTTGTCGGCAAATATGAATATGCCTTTCTTTTATGAATTAATCGGTTATACAGGCTCGGTCTTGGTCGCCATTTCTTTGATGATGCGCTCTGTGTTTCGTTTGCGCGTGATCAATTTGATTGGCGCGTTGTTCTTCACCGCCTATGGGATTTTGATCGGCGCCGCGCCGGTTGCCCTGCTCAATGGGCTGATCGTGCTGGTGAACGTTTATTATCTTAAGCAAATGTGGAATCAGCAGGATTATTTCAAATTGTTGGAAGTTAATTATGACAGCCGCTATTTGAAGAATTTTCTGGAATTTTATAAAAAAGAAATTGGCGATTTCTTTCCCAGTTATCGCTTTCAGCCTAAGCCGGGACACTTGGTTGTTTTTGTTTTACGGAACATGCTTCCGGTGGGCGTATTGATCGCCCGCGCCGACGGGAAGCAGGCTGAAATCTTTTTGGATTTTGTCATTCCGGGTTATCGTGATTTTCGCGCCGGAAAATTTTTGTTTGAGCGCAGTTCGGACTATTTCCGCGAGAAGGGGATTAAACGCCTTGTTTCGGAGCCGGGCAACGCCACTCACGAAGCCTATCTCAAACGCATGGGCTTTCAATTTGAAGAAGGCATGTATTATCGGCTGGTTAGCACGGAAGTCTTGAAAGATAAGAATTTGTAAATTTACTCAACGCTCGCGGAGGCGTTTTGAATTGCATAACCCGCCACGCCAAACGCCACCGCCACGTTGAAGGAGCGTTTTTGTCCGCGCATGGGGATGTATAAAATTTCATCGCAAAGTTTTAATAGACCCGGGTCAACGCCGGTGATCTCGTTGCCGACGATCAAAACCATTGGCGCGGCGGCGCTTGAAAATTCCGTGAGCGAACGGGCGCGTTGATCTTCTTCCAGCCCGATGATGCGCCAGCCTTCCAACCTCAGCCCTTTGACCAATTTCACCGCGTCTTTATGACACGACCAAGTTACAAAGTCCTCCGCGCCGAGCGCTGTTTTTTGAACCGCTTCCTGCTCCGGCGTGGGCGTGATTCCGCAGAGATAAGCATGGCTAAACCCGAACCCGTCTGCCGAACGAAGAATCGAGCCGACATTCCAAGCCGAGCGGACGTTATCCGCCAGAACGACAAGGTGATCTTTTTGCGCCGAACGTTTCTTTTCGGCGCTCTCTTCGCCGATTTTTTTTGTCAACGCGAGTTCGGTTTCGCCTAAGCAGTGTGGGCAACGAATGCCAAAGCTGTGACCCTGCGTAATGGGGTAACGCAAGCCGCAGTTAGCGCAGATGCGGATTTCAAAAGTCAAATTAGCCATGCCGCAAATTATACCCATGATGCGGGCGTTCCTTTTCAAGTAAAATAGGGCGCTTACACATAAGGAAATAATGAAACGCTACGATCAACTTACCTTTACCCGTTTTTGGGCGCTTTTGTTGGTGCTTTTCTATCACGGCGCAGGCGGAATTTATTTAACCTATATCAATAAATTTCCGCTTTCGCCAATCTTGCATTCCGCGCCGACGGCGGTGAGTTATTTATATGCGCTCTCTGGTTTTGTGATGGCGCTGGTTTATTACCGCCCCGGGCAAACTTTTGAACTCGTCAAATATTGGACGGCGCGCGTGGTGCGTATCTATCCGTTGTATATTATTTCCTTCGCGCTGGTTTGTTATTACTACCTTGAAGCCTTGGCGCGGATTAAGCCGCAGAAAATTTTAGTCAATATTTTTGTGCTTCAAGCTTGGTCTCCGCGTTACGCGCAATCTTTCAATTACGCTTCGTGGTCTATGACGGTTGAATTTTTCTTTTACGCCGTTTTTCCGTTTTTTGTCTGGTGGGCGTATCGTCAGTCGGTGCGGCGCACGCTTTGGACTGCGCTGATTTTTTGGGTTGTCACGCAAACCGTCAATTTCGTTTTATGGATTGGGTACTTTCCGGCGCAAGAACTGACTTTGGTTTACAACCCAATTTTCCATTTGAGCACTTTCATCCTCGGCGTGGCGGGCGGCGTTTGGTTCGTGCAGGATGGTAAAAATCAAATCATTAATCCCAAAATAAATTTGGCGATTTTATTCGGCAGTCTTGCGCTGGTTGCCGCTTATACAATTTTGAGCGACGTGTATCCGCAATTGCCGCACAACTTACAGCCGATGTCCGGCTTGTTGACTCCATTCTTCGTCGTCTTTATTTCTGCCCTCGCGTTGGATCAAACTCGGCTGTCAAAGATTTTGAGTCACCGCTGGCTGGTGGCGCTGGGCGAAACCGCCTTTGCGTTATATATTTTGCATGTGCCGGTCATTTGGCTGTATGAAAGATTTTTGGAAAACTCAGGCGTTGCCGATCCGGTTTATATCAAGAACGTGACCTACCTGCCTTTGATGATAGGTGTTGGTCTCATCGCTAACTATTATATTGATCCGCCGCTTAGGAATTGGATGAAGAACTTGCTGGCGAAGATCAGCCTGCCGCTCCTGCTTCTGGACCTGGGCATTGCCGCCGCTTCGATTTTCATTTCCTTCAACTTACGCTTTGACGGGCGGGAATACTTGGCTTACCGTCCAATGGGCATTTTGATTTTTTGGTCCGGATTCTTTTTGCGCCCGATTCTTTCTTACTGCTTCAAAACTTTAAGCCCTGCGAGTCTCTACTTGCCGCTCGCTCAACTTGCCGGAAGGCTGGCGCTTTCAGTTGCTTGCGGCGGCGCTTTGGTTGCCGGCATCGTTTATGTTGGTTATCGTCTGGCTTGGTTCATCAACTTTCCGCGCAGTGTTTTCGTGGTTGATTTTCTGACGATCTTTCTATTATCCTTTTTGGCGCGCTACATCTTCCGCGCATTGAAAATTTATCAGCCTAGCTAGATTTTATTTGCGCCATGCCCTTTGTGGTATGCTTGGCGTTACTTCCAAATTATGAAAAATTTAATCCGTATTTCGGCTTTCCTCAAACCTTATAGTGGGCAGGTGGCTTTGACCTTGCTTACGCTTTTGGCGTTGACTGGTTTAAACCTTTGGGTGCCGCGCATCATTCAGGCTGTGGTGGATGATGGCTTGATGGCGAAAGATACGCCTTACCTCGTTCGCGCGGCGTTGATTCTTTTGGGCGTAGGCTTGCTCTCCGCCGCGCTGGGCGTTTGGAATCGCTATATCGCCGAATGGGTGGCGGCGCGTGTGGGCTACGATTTACGCAACCGCATGTACGATCACATTCAATATTTGCCGTTTGCTTATCACGATCACGCGCAATCTGGGCAATTGATTTCGCGCTGTATCGAAGACGTGCGCGCCATTGAGAAATTTGCCGGTTCTTCAGTTGCGGAACTTGTCCGCTTTGTATTTCTGAGCTTGGGCATTTTAGCGATGATGCTTTCGGTCAATCTGAAATTGGCGCTGATCGGGCTTTTGCCGATGATTCCGCTGATCTTGATGACCGCTAACTTTGGCACAAAGATCGGCAAATTGTTTTTCGACGTGGATCAAGCTGTGGGCGAAGTCTCTAACCGTTTGCAGGAGAATGTGACCGGCGTGCAGGTGGTGCGCGCTTTTGCGCGCGAAGATTACGAGATCGAACGCTTTGAGACGGCAAATAAAGACGTTTTCGTCAAATGGGTTTATGTAATTGACGAGTGGGCGAAAATTATGCCTACTTCCAACTGGTTCACAACGCTGGGGACGATCTTGATTTTATTTTTCGGCGGTCAAATGGTAATTGACGGCGTTTTGACGATTGGCACAGTCGTCGCTTTCAACGCTTATATTTTGATGATGGCAGAACCGGCGCAGGCGCTGACGGGCTTGGTGAATGACGGCGGGGAGGCGGCGGCGGGCGCTCAACGGGTGTTTGAAATCCTCGATACCGAACCGGCTATTCGGTCCGGAGCGGGGGCGGCGGCTTTAGCCGCGTTGAGCGGCGAAGTGGAATTCAAAAATATTTCGCTGAAATATCAAAATGAGCGAGTCGCGTCTTTGACGCAAATCAATCTGAAAGTGAAGCCTAATCAAATCGTAGCGCTGATCGGCTCCACCGGCTCTGGGAAAACCTCTTTGGTGAATTTGATTCCGCGTTTTTATGATGTGACCGACGGCGCGCTGTTGGTGGATGGAAAAGACGTGCGCGAGTTGGAGTTGACTTCGCTCCGTAAGCAGATCGGCATCGTTTTGCAAACTTCGCTTTTATTTTCCGACACGATTAAGGCAAATATCGCTTATGGCAAACCGGAAGCGACCGACGCCGAGATTTTTGCGGCGGCGCGCGCGGCGCAGGCGCATGAATTTATTATGGGTTTTACGCATGGCTATGAAACGGTTGTCGGCGAACGCGGCGTAACGCTTTCCGGCGGACAGCGCCAGCGCGTGGCGATTGCCCGGGCGTTGTTGATGAATCCGCGCATTTTGATTTTGGACGATTCGCTTTCGAGCGTGGATACGCAAACTGAGAAATTGATCCAAGCCGCGTTGGAGACTTTGATGGAAGGGCGCACAACCTTTATCATCGCGCATCGCTTGAGCACGGTGCGCCGCGCGGATTTGATTCTAGTGATGGACAAAGGTCAAATCGTCGAGCAAGGCAAGCATGAAGATTTGTTGGCGCGGAAGGGCTTATATAAAGAAATTCACGATCTGCAGTTGACGCAAAATGAGACTTTCGCGGATGAGGCGCAAAACTATGAAAAAATTCCGCTTGAAAAGCAAGCGCACGAGAATACGATCATGCACAGAAAATCCAATTCGAGTTGATGATGGCGACGAAGATCATTCCTCCCGCTTTTATTACAAAAGCCGAAGAAGTTTACGATAAAGGCTACGACCCTAAAGTGGCGCGCGGACTTTTGCGCTTCCTTAAGCCGTATTACGGCATGACGTTCGGCGCTTTGATCTTGATGATCATCGTCACCGCCGCCGCAGTTTCGGGTCCTTATTTTGTCAAGCTGGCGATTGATAACGGCATTACCGCTAAAAATCCAGTCGCTTTACGCAATATTATTTTGATCTATTTAGCGGTTTCTATCGTTCAATTAGGCTTCAATTACTGGCGCGTGCGGATCATGTCCCGCGTGGGACAGCATGTTCTCTATGATGTGCGTACCGCCATGTTCGCGCACTTACAAGAGCTTTCGCTGAGTTTTTATAATCGTTATAGCGTAGGGCGCGTGATCACGCGCGTACTCAACGACGTAGGCACTTTGCGCGAGTTTATCACCTGGGCAGTCTTGGCGATTGTGCGTAATTTGCTGGGGATTATCGGCGTGGCGCTCGCGATGCTGGCGTTAGATTTCAAATTATCGCTATTGACTTTTGCAGTCCTCCCAATCATGGTTTGGGCGACGCTTGCCTTTCGGAAAACTGCGCGTAAAAATTATCGTAAAGTCCGCGCCGCAATTTCGTGGGCAAACTCCGTCCTTGCGGAGAATGTCAACGGCGTGCGCGTGGTGCAAGCCTTTTCGCGGCAAAGTCATAATTACGAACATTTTAGCGGCTACATCAATCGCTACTTCTTTGAAACCAGATTAGACGCGGCTTGGGTTGCTTCTTTATTCACGCCCGTTGTGGATGTGCTTGGCGCGCTAGCGACGGCTTTGGTCGTTTACATTGGCGGCACAGCCGTGCTCGGCGAATCAATTTCCGCTGGCGTGCTGATCGCTTTCATTCTATACATTGACCGCTTCTTTGAGCCGATCCGCGATTTGAGCCGCCGTTTTGATACGCTTCAATCTACTATGGCGGGCGGAGAACGCATTCTCGAATTGCTGGATACGCCAATCGAAGTTCGGGATGCGGAAAATGCTATTGAAATGCAACCCATCCTCGGCGCGGTGCGTTTCGATAACGTCTCATTTCATTATTCAGACGACCCGACTTTAATCCTCGATCAAATTAATTTGGAAGCCAAACCCGGCGATGTGATCGCGTTGGTGGGCGAGACTGGCGCCGGCAAAACGACCATCGTCAAACTGCTCACGCGCTTCCATGACCCAACTGTAGGTTGCGTGCGCGTGGATGGCGTAGACCTGCGCACGGTGACTCAGCGCTCTTTGCGCCGGCAAATGGGCATGGTGCTTCAAGATTCGTTTTTATTCAACGGAAGCGTTAGAGATAATATTTTGTTTGGCAAATTGAACGCCACAGACGAGGAAGTGATTGCGGCGGCGCAAGCCGTAGGCGCGCATGAATTTATTAGCAATTTGAAAAACGGCTATGCTACTTCGGTGGAAGAAGGCGGCGTGACTTTGAGCGTGGGACAGCGCCAACTGATTTCTTTCGCGCGCGCCTTGCTGGCAAACCCGCGCATTTTGATCTTGGATGAAGCGACTTCTTCAGTGGATACGCAAACTGAGCATATCATTCAAGCGGCGCTGACCAAGCTGTTAGAGGGTCGCACTTCGTTTGTCATTGCCCACCGCCTTTCCACGATCACCACTGCGGATAAAATTGTCGTGATTGACGACGGAAAGATCATCGAGCAAGGGAAACATGCTGAACTGCTTGAACTCAAAGGCAGATATTACGAACTCTATAAAACCGGCTTTCAGGAGTGAACGAGATGGAAAATGAAAATCAGGTAAATCGCTATTTGTATAAATCCGCGTTGTTTTTGCGCGCCGGGCTTGCCGATGTGCAGAAAAAAGCGAGCGAGTTGTACCGCCTCGAAGAACTGGAAGATTATGCCAACATGACCGATTCGCCGCTTGACCATCTCAACGCCGCGATCAGCCCGTTGGTTGAGCAAGTCAACGATTTTTTGGATTACGCGCATACAGTTACCAATACAATGGAATTGAATCTTGAGGAAGTGGACGTTTACGCGCTGTTGGATAGCGTGATGAACATTGCGGATATTTTGGCGGAACGCAAGGGCGGCATTGAACTTGAAGAAGAACTTCCAGAAAATTTACCGAGCATTGAAGCCGACCCCATGCGGCTCTCGCAAGCATTGCTCAATTATTTGCATAACGCAATTAAGTTTACGGATAAAGGCGCGATCACTCTGCGCGTGATCCGGGAAGCGGATAAACTTGTCTTTGAAGTGGCGGATAGCGGCATTGGCATCGCTGAAGAGAATCAGGAAAAGGTCTTTGAGCCATTTGAGACAATTTTGGAAGATAAAACTGACCCGCGTTTAGGCTTTGGGCTAGGCTTGAAAATTGCCGAACATATTATAGATTTGCACGATGGCGAGACGTGGTTTGAGAGTCAATTTGGCAAGGGGAGTTCGTTCTTTTTCGCCGTGCCGTTGTAGATGGGGTTTTATTCTTCCCACACCGAATGGTACGCCCCAAGCGCTTCAAAATGCCTGACCAATTTCTCATAAAATGGATGATAGGTGATGGTGGCGCTATCGCCAATGACGATGAGTTTCTTTTTTGCGCGCGTGAGCGCCACATTCATGCGGCGCGTGTCGGCTAAAAAGCCAACTTCGCCTGTGCGGTTCGAGCGCACCAAACTCACGATCACGACTTCTTTCTCGCGTCCCTGAAAACCGTCCACGCTGTCTATTTCAACGTCCAGTTTTATTTTTTCGCGGAGCAATTTCACCTGCGCCGAATAGGGCGAGATGAGCGCAATTTGTTCCGGCGTAACGCCGCATTCGATCAATTCGTTCACTCGCTTAATTACCAACTCCGCTTCATGCAAATTGAAGCGGCTATCTCCATCGGGTTCTTTTTCTTCGTCGTAGCTTGCGCCAGCCGTGTCAATGAAGTGAACGGGAGTCTCAGTCAGCGGGGAGGCTGTGATTTGCGGCTGATCAGCCAAACGCGCGGCGCGTACCGTTTCATCCGCTTGTAAATCTCCGTTGTAAAAAACATCCGCAGAAAAAGACATGATCGCCTGGTGCATTCGATATTGCACGTTCAACATTTTGCTTGGATAATGCCGGTTGAGCAAGCGTTCCATCAAGCTGAGGTTGAGTCCGCCGCGCGCCGCTTCAGACGAGATTACGGTGGGCGGCAGTTGACAAGGATCGCCGGCGAGAACGATACGCTTGGCGTAACGGATTGGAATCCAAGCGGCTGGCTCGGTCATCTGACTCGCTTCGTCGAGAATGCACCAATCGAAAATTTTGTTTTCAAATCTTTCGGCGTCTATGCCGGTGGCGGTGACGCAAACTACGCGGGCGCTATTCAAAAGCATAGCGCTGATTTGATCTTCAATGTTGCGCGCTTCGCGCAACATCTCTTTCGCTTCTTGACGCATGGCTTGTTTGGCGCCGGGTTCGGGTTTTGCGCGCGTAAATTTTTGGGCTTGATTGAGCAAAGCGTAAGCGTCGCGAGTGAGTCGCTCGGCAGTTTTCACATCCGGATGATTTTCAACCAATGCGTCGAGCGTATGCTCGCGCAAGGCGGGCGTGATTCTGGCGGGATGTCCGAGGCGGATGGCGTTTTCGCCGGCTGAAATTAAGCGTTCCAGTAAATGGTCAACTGCCAGGTTGCTCCCGGCAACTGCCAGCACGCTTTGTCCTTTGCGCGTAATTTGTTGAATCAATTCGACCAGCGTGGTGGTTTTTCCCGTCCCGGGCGGGCCGTGAATGATAGCGACATCTTCGGCGCTTAATGCAAATTCAACTGCGCCGATTTGCGATTGATTTAGATTTTTATTGAATGCTTGTAGCGCTTCGGCTTTTTCAAAAAGCGGGTTGACTGAGCCGATCAAGACATCCCGCAATACTTCTAAGCGCGATGAACTCGCGCCCCGCGCCGCTTCTAGCGCTTGCTTCTGCCGAAAGCGCGCAATCTCATCTGGAGCGCGGTCTAAACGAAACGTAGGCTTATCTGATTCAGTTTCGACAAATTGATTGAGCGCGATTTGAAGCGCGTCTCTGCGGATTGCGCTGACGATTCCGCGCCACGCATTTTCAGCGCGCCCCTCTTCCGCTAAAATGACCGGACTGCCCACCCCGAGCCGCGTCCACGGAAGCGGCAGAGTCTCGTTGCGTTTGCCAAGCCCTAAGAGGAAGTGTCCGCCCAAGCCGTAGCCTTGTTCGCGAATCACAAGTTGCGAAATGCTATGCCCGGTCGCTTCCGCTTCGCGCGCGGAGAGTTTCGTCTGTTCGCGCAAAGCCTCTTGTTTTTCGGCATCCGCTTCGAGGTCGAGGAGTAGCGCTAAATTTCCAAAATATTCTGTCGGCAAAATCTTCATGGCGGGTTATTGTATCATTGCGAGTTATGTATAATCGCGGGATGTTCTCGCCTAAAAAACTTTTCGCATATTTGCTTTTGACCAGCCTTACGGCTTGCGCCTCTTTGCCTACGCCGACGGAGGTTGCGCCAACTGCGGCAGTGACCAACGCCCGCGCCAGCGCCACGCCCACCAAAACGCCTGCGCCAACCGCCACGCTGACGGCGCAACAAGCCTTGCAACCTTTTACGATTGACGGCTTGCGCGAACATGAATTTCAAAGCGGAGATATTTTCATCAACGCCACGCTGTTGGATACGGAGATATTTACGCGCTATGCGATTTCGTATCCCAGCGACGGCTTGACGATTACCGGAATACTGCAAATTCCTAAAACAGGTCACGCGCCATATCCGGTGATCGTGATGAATCACGGCTTTTTTTCGCGCTATATTTATCATTCTGGCGATGGCACAGACCGCGCCGCTGAATTTTTGAATCGGCGCGGGTATTTGACGATTGCTTCGGATTATCGCACCTGGGGGAATTCCGGCACGAGCGAGAGTCTGTTTTATTCCGGGTTGGCGATTGACGTAATCAATTTGCTGAACGCCTTGCCTTCTCTGCCAGCGGCGGATGTGAATCGAATTGGCATGTGGGGGCATAGCATGGGCGGCGGTGTGACTTTGAAAGTTCTGACGCTTGATGCGCGAGTCAAGGCGGCGGTTTTATATTCGACAGTCAGCGGGGATTTTGATGACATTATCCAGCGTTGGGGCACGGGTTGCTTAGGCGACGTGCTGGAAGGCGAGGCGCGTCTGGATTGCAATTCTTCGGATGTTGTGCCGCCCTTGCTCCCGCAGAGTCTGCTGGACGCCTATTTCGCCGCCTCGGCAGACGCTAAAAAACTTGAAGCGGTTTCGCCTATTTATCACTTGAATTACGTGACCGCGCCTGTGCAAATCAATTACGGCACGGAGGACGGCAAAGTCTCTTCTGGCACGCCGCCGGAATGGTCGAAAAAATTATATAAAGCCTTTCTGGAGGCGGATAAAGAAGCCTATTTGATTGGCGTGCAAGGCGAAGAACATTCTTTTAAATATGACGAATGGTTTCACTTCATGGAGCGTTCCGCCCAATTTTTTGATCAACACGTCAAGTGAAATCCTTGACCTTCGGACAGGAGTTCGGACATTTGAAGAAGCCTCGAAAGAAAGTAGACTTAGTTTGCAAACACAAACCCACTCCCAACGAGGCTTCCATGGAAAAGTTTACCATTTTAGAATTTATGC
>WBZO01004120.1_pt1 | contig 15974 bp, 12 predicted proteins | sample 5204261 | NCBI WGS metagenome assembly WBZO01 (sample SAMN12412400, study PRJNA552823) | activated sludge metagenome | isolation source: activated sludge from anammox sidestream of wastewater treatment plant... | place: USA: North Carolina | collected 2017-09 | reverse complement strand
GACCAGGAAGAGCAGGATAAAACGCGCCGGCGTCTGTTTCATAGGCCGATCAACCTCTGGTCGAGAGTTTCGGATTGCTACTAAAGCGTTAGCCGATCAACCTGATCGGCCGTGGGTTCCGCTCAGCAGAACCAGTCTTCGGTCAGACGGGGCGGGACGGGCTTGGCCAGGCGCGCGCGCAGCCCCAACCGCATGGGGTTTGGCCTCGGCCGGCCGGCCATCCCGTAGGCCAGGCGCTCGATAGCCGCGAAAGCCTCCCGCTGGCCGTCCGCGGCGGCGCTCTCGGCGATGACCGTCACCCGCGCCTGTAGTTCGTCCATGCGCGGATCGGGATGCCGCCAGGCGTAGGAGAAGTTGGCGGCGTCGAGCTTGCCCAGCAGCCCGCCGTCGTCTTCGTCGAGCAAGGCGCTGCCCGGTGGAACCAGCAGCCGGATGGACAGCTGCACGGCCGGCACGTTGGGAATCAGGTTGCGCTCGCGAATCCAGGCCAGCATGTCGATGTAGTCGTCGAGACTCGTCCAGGGAGTGAACGGCAACCACGTCGGCTCCACGGGCAGGCGGGCCGCCTCCAGGATATCCAGCGCGCGCTCCATGTCGGCGCGGGTATGGCCCTTGTTCATCCGGCGCAGGACGTCGTCCGACACGCTTTCGAAGGCCGACACGACGAAGCTCGCGCCCAGCGCCCGCAGTTCGGGGATGATGGCCTCTCGCTCGATGATATGTTCGACCTTGGTCGTGAAGTTGAAGGTCAGGCGCGGGAATTCGGCGTGCAGCGCTCGCGCCACCTTGAGCGCGTGCCCCGGCCCGTTGAGGAAGTCGGGATCGCCGAAGGTGATATGTTCTGCGCCGGCCGCGACCTGCTGGCGGATGTCGGCCATCACCGTCTCAAACGGTATGATGAAGAAGCGGCCGCCATAGACGGGCACGACGGGGCAGTGCCGGCAGCTGTGCAGGCAGCCGCGACTGGTTTCCACGTAGCCCGCCAGACTGTAGCGTTCGTTTTCCAGATAGCGCGCGTAGTTACTCAGGCTCGGCAGGTCGGTGCGGTCGGGCACGGGCAGCGCCAGCCGGGCCAGGTGTGGCTCCGTGCGGCGGGCCTGCGTCGAGACGCCGGGGATGGCCGGGCTGCTTCCGTTGGGCCGGGCCTCGAATGTGCCGTCCCCGAGAGCCTTCGCCAGATTGACCAGCGGCTCCTCGTATTCGCCGGCGATGACCGAGTCGGCCACCGTTCCCAGCAGGTAATCGGCGTTGAGCCAGGCGTACAGGCCGTAGAAGCAGATATGGGCCGACGGATTGATCGCGCGAATGTCTTCGGCCACGCGCACGCCCAGCCGCAGGGCGGTGTGCATCGGCGCGGCGATGCCGATCAAATTCGCCCCGGCCACGGCCTCCCTCGGCAGCGCGCCGGCTACCGATAGATCGACCGGCCGCACGGCGAAGCCGGCCTGACGCAAGACGGCCGTGGGCCAGGCCAGGCTCAATGGCTGGTGGCCCATCTCATAGCAGGCCAGCAGCAGGATATCGGCCGTCGTTTCCGTGGGGGAATGGGCTTTCATTTGCGGGCCGGGCCGCCCTTGCCGCCGGCCACCGGCGCGGCCGCGACGCCCCCCGCGCCGCCGAACAGGAACGCTTCCATCTGCTCGAAGAGGTAATCCTGCGCTTGCGGGTCGGCCATGTTCAGGCCGTAATGGTTGATGATCAGCCGGGCTTGCTCTTGCCACTGGCTGTAGGCGAACCTGGAAACCTCATTGTAGAGGCGTTGGCCCAGCGGGCCGGGGAACGGCGGCCTGTCGAGCGCCGGCAGTTCCTGGTTGAATTTGGCGCACTGCACCACGGTAATCGTTTTTGTTTCTCTGGTCATAACCAATCAGCGTCCTCGCTGCCGATAATGATAAGATGTTTGGGGCCTGTTCGCAATGCAATGTTCCCGCCTCCTGAACAGGTTCACGTTATAATGCGGCATATGAAGAGCGGAGCGGGCGGCGCCATATGCTAAAGATCCTCTTCTTCGGCCTTCCGGCCGGCGTTTCGGCCGCGGCGCTGGCCGGGCTGATCGATGGCGGGGCCGCGGTCGCCGGCGTCGTCGTGCCCGCCGCGAGAGTCCCCCACCTCATGCCCGAACAGCCGGCGCCGTTCGCCTGGCTGCCGCCGCGCGTGACGATCGGATTGCCCTTGTCCGGCACGTCGCCGGCGGATACGTTGGGCGTTGCCTGGTTGGCCGGGCTGCCGGCGCTGGCCGTCCGCGATTATACGCACCCCGACACGCTGGCCGCCCTGTCCGACCTGGGGGCCGACGTGGCCTGCGTCGCCTGCTTCACCCAGCGTATTCCGGCGGCCGTCCTGCGCCTGCCGCGTCACGGGTTTCTTAATCTGCACCCCTCGCTGCTGCCTCATTATCGCGGGCCGGAGCCGCTCTTCTGGCAGTTGCGCGACGGCGCGCGGACCGGCGCGACCGTTCACTACATGGACGAGGGGCTGGACACGGGCGACATCGCCGCGCAGGCGGCGTATGAGTTGCCCGACGGCCTCTCCGGCCCCGAGGCCGAGCGGCGGCTGATGCTGGCCGGCCTCGACCTGCTGCGCGGCATCCTGGCGGAGCTGTCGCAAGGGATCGTCCGGCGCCGCCCGCAACCCTCCGGCGGCAGTTATCAGGGGTTTCCCACCGCGGCCGACTTCGCGCTGTCGACGTCCTGGCCCGCGCGACGCGTCTTCAACTTCATGCGCGGCACGGCCGATTACCGGCTGCCCTATCGCGTCGATGTCGGCGGCGAGAGCCTGTGGCTGGAGTCGGCCGAAGCCTTCTCGCCGGACGACGCGACCGGGCGGCCCCTCGCCCGCGACGGCTCGCGCGTCCTCATCCGCTTCAATCCGGGCACATTGCGCGCCCGGGAGAGGGTATGAAATGATGAGCAGCTTCCGCCCGCTCTGGTTGTTGTTCGCCCTGACCGCCGGCGTGGCGGCGATCGGGCTGTGGGCCGGGGCGCTCGCGGCGGCGGGTTCCTCTGCGGTGCTCATCGAGAGCGTGCTCTACGACGGCTACGCGCTCAACGACGCCGACGAGGCCGTGCGGCTGGCCAACGTCGGTGACGCGGCCGTCGACATCGGCGGCTGGAAGCTCTCGGACGGCAGCGCGACGGCCACGCTGCCGGCAACGACGCTTGCGCCCGGCGAGACCCTGTGGCTGACGCAGGACGCCGCCGCCTTCCGCGACCAGTTTGGTTACGACGCCGGCCTGACGTTACGGCCGTGGCCCGGCTTCGCTAATGCGGGCGATGAGGTTCTGCTCTACGATGCCAGCGGGGCTCTTGTCGATGCCCTGGTCTATCTTGATGGCGACGCGACGCACCAGGGTTGGCATGGCCCGTCCGTGGCGCCGTACCGCGTGCCCAGCGTCTTCGGCGCCGAGGGGCAGATCCTCTATCGCAAGCGCGACCAGAGGACCGGCCGCGTCATCCCTGATACCGACACCGCCGCCGACTGGGCGCAATCGACGGGCGACGTCGTCGACGGCCGCAAGGTGCGCTATCCCGGCTGGGAGACGGAGCGGTTCTTCTTCCCGGCGGTCATCACGGCCACGTCGACCCTGACCGTCGCCGTCGCCCCCGACAACGCCTATGACACGCTCAGCCGCGAGGTGGCCAACGCTCGCGCGTCGGTCCGGCTGGCGTCGCTCATGCTGGAGAATGTGGCTTTCGGCGAGGAACTGGCCGCGGCCGCCCGTCGCGGCGTCGAGGTGACGGCGCTGCTGGAGGGCGACCCGCCCGGCGGCATCACCGACCAGGAGCGCTACATCTGCGGCCTCATCGACGCGGCCGGCGGCGCGTGCTGGTTCATGTTCAGCGACTCGACGCAGCGCATCAACGACCGCTACAGCTTCATGCACGCCAAATACCTGATTATCGACGACCGGGTCGCGGCCATCGGCAGCGAGAACTTCAGCCCCGACAGCCTGCCCAACGACGACAAGTCCGACGGCACGTGGGGACGGCGCGGCGTCTTTCTGTTGACCGACGCGCCGGGCGTGGTGGCTCATCTGTCGGCCGTGTTCGCGGCCGATCTTGACCCGTTGCATTATCGCGACCTGCGCCGCTGGTCAGCGGATGACCCCAAGTACGGTCCGCCACCGCCCGGTTATCTCCCGCCCGGCGCGAGCGGCGGCAGCGGCTACGCCGTACGTTTCCCGGAGCCGGCGACTTTCCATGGCGAGCACACCTTCGAGATCGTCCAATCGCCGGAGAACTCCCTGCGCGACGTCGATAGCTTGCTGGGATTGATCGGCCGCGCGGGGCAGGGAGATCAGCTGTTCGTGCAGCAGCTCTCCGAGCGGCCGTTCTGGGGGGCGACGTTCAGCAACTCCGTCGCCGATCCCAATCCGCGCCTCGAGGCGTATATCGCCGCCGCCCGACGGGGCGCGACGGTGCGCTTGCTGCTCGATAGCTATTTCGACACGCCCAAGGCCCCGACCAGCAACGCTGCCACCTGCATTTATGTCAATATAATCGCCGAACGCGAGCGCCTGGCCTTGCGCTGCGAGGTGGGCAATCTGACGGGGTTGGGCATCCATAACAAAATGGTCCTGGCCCGGATCGGCGGGCGGGGCTATGTCCACGTGGGCAGCATCAACGGCACGGAGGTATCGAGCAAGGGTAATCGCGAGGTGGCGTTGCAGGTGCAGTCGGACGAGGCGTTCGACTACCTGGCGGGGATGTTCCTGGGCGACGCGGCGCAACCCGTCTACGTTCCGATCGCGTTGTCCGGTTTTCGCGGCGCGGTCGACCATCTGCTCATCAGCGAGATCGTCTACGACCCGCCCGGCGCCGAGGACCTGGCCGAATTCGTCGAGCTGGCCAACCCGACGGGCGCGCCGATCGACCTAACCGGATATGCGCTGGGCGACGCCGTCACGCCGAACGATTTCGAGGATCGGCTCTTCTTCCCAACGGGGACGATTATCCCGCCCAACGGGACGCTGGTGGTGACGATATCGGCCGTCGCCTTTCGCGCGGAATACCGGGTGGAACCCGATCTGGAGATCCTCGAGAGCGACCCGAATATCCCCAATATGATCGACGATCTGGCCTGGGGCGATCCGAAGGGGCGATTCCAGTTGGGCAATCAGGCGGACGAGGTATTGCTATGGCGGGGCAGCCAAGTTGTGGATCTGGTCGCCTGGGGCGATAAAGGCGACAAGGAAGATCTGCCGGGCGTGGCTCGTTGCCCGTCGCTTGAGTTCCCCAACCGCAGTCTGGAGCGCTACCCCTGGTGGGACGACACGGACGTCTGCCCGCATGACTTCCGCCCGTGGCCGTATCCGAGTCCGGGGAGGGTGCCGTAAATGTAAAGCGGCGATTATGCCGCACAATCGTATCCGGGCTGATGAACCGCCCCACCTCCGGCAGGTAATAGCGGGCGTTCATGTAGATAAGGCCCAGGTCGTACGCACCAATGTTGTTATGGGCGATGAGGACATCGCTTGTGGCCGGTGAAGCCGTGGCTGGAGATCGACGGGTTGGTCGTCGGCACCATCGTCGTAAAAGCCTTAAATTCGAGGTTGGCGATATCACCAATGTGCTCCAGAAGCGCACTACCACCTTCTACTTAACAAATTGCCTTGAAAGAATCTGCCCTGTATTCAGGTCGATTACCACTTTGTACCCAGCCCAGGAGTGGGCAACTAACCCTGTTTCTTCAAGTTGAAAATTTGTATAAATGTCCTTGCCAGAATCTGGCAACTCCGCTTTCCAAACAGTGCCATGTTCGACTGAATAGCGCCACAGGTTTGAGGATTGAGGACCTTTGCCACTCCAGTCAAGAAGCGCGATACAATCAGATGAATACGGAATGGACTTCGCCATAATCACTTCATATCCTTCAGGCCTTCCTCGCCAGATTTCCTTTGAACTCAGGACATCTTTTATTTGAAGTTCACCACTTTCTACTAAACAGTGGACAGTCATATTAATATCTCTACGTATATTACAATATCTGAATCACCGCCCCATACACGATACATAACAGTTTCTTCTTCTAAGACATAGCTGACTATCTTACCAGTCCATTGATCTACCTCGTCTGCCCTTGAGATTGGAAGATACCTAAGAACCTGAAGCAAATCATCTACCTTTGATCCCACCGTCGTTGGAACCAGCGGCAGCATGCCGAAGCTATCATACCACTGAAGGCCGTCACCGAAGGCAAATCCCCAATCTGCCGGCTCCCACAATGCACCGACGATCGCTTGTTGCACATCAATATAGATGATCCTAAACCTATTATGCAATGATCGGAACGGGTTTTCGCTTCTTCCGTGTGAATAATCGAAAAACCATATTCCTCGAACAGGAATGCGAACTCCTTCTTTACGAATGATTGGAATTCCTGACAGCTCATTTTAGATTCCTGTTATCGAACCCATTATTTCATCCAATCATCCCGGTAGAACTTATCAAACTCACCAAAAGATTTATAGTCAGTGCAGATAGTCAAGGCTTTGGGCACAACCGGTTGCAATTCACGTGCCAAGGTTGAAAGAACTTCCTCAATGGACATTTGCCACCACCATTCTAGGCTGCGACGCTTCCTACATGCCGCCATCCAGCTGAGGGTGGCGATGTTGCCCAGGTTGCGATGGCATATCTGAACACGGCCTCTGTCTGAAGAACCCCAAGTTCTACCGGAAAGATAATCTTAATTATGGCTTCCAACTAGGAGCGGATTCATATAAAGTTGTTTCTGTTAGCCATTCAGCTTGCTCGAAATCAACACAAATAGCCTGTTGGGTAATTGGATCAGACGTTGATGCCCACGACCTGGTTCGATGGAAGATGTTTCCAACAAAGCGGGCGCTGAGATCAGACTGGGAAGACGGCGTGTTCGGACTGGGATTGCCATACTCAGGTGAAATAATCCATAACCCATCCCGGCTCCAGGTGTAGCCCCCATCGCCGCCACTGATTTCGATGAGCTTTTTCAGCCTGGGCGGAGCAATATTCCAATCAATCTCGAATACGGCAATGACCCCATATTCATTACATCTTGCCGGTAACTGAAGGAGAGACAAACGGCTATTATCAGTTCCCGGTAACCATACTGGATCCATTAGCCAAGTCTGCTGCCAACCGTGACCCGCGTGGGCCGCAACGTGGTCGAATAATCCTTCTGTTAATGAAATTTCAGATTCATCCGTCATATCCATGAGATAAATATATGGTCTAAAGAGGCGCTGGTTACCCTCCATATAGGGTATATCTCGATTAAAGGCAAGATATCGCCCATCTGTTGACCAAGATGGATGATCGTCATTATTTGGACCATTCGTTAGTTGCCGAACGCTTTTGTCGTTTAGCGACACTATATAGAGATGTGAGACGTGCTCCCGATTTGGGAGTCTCTGAAACCGATCGAATACAATCTGGTTTCCATCTGGCGACCAAGAGGGGTGTCCCTCATCCTCGGCCGAATCTGTTAGTCTTATTACTCCACTTCCGTCAGCATTCATCATGTATAGTTCCAGGTTGCCATCACGATTAGAAACAAAGGCGATGTGCTCACCGTCAGGTGACCAAGCCGGCTGTATATTGCGATGTCCCCCGAACGTGAGTTGTTTGGATTCTCCCGTCTCTAGATTCAAGCTATATAACTCGACTGTTTCCGAAAGAGAAAGTACGCCGTTTTCAATATGATCTTCAGTGGCCTCATAAATCAGATTGCCATTCAAAGCCACCTGAGTGAGAACAGGTGTCGCAGTCGGTTTTCTCGTATTGATCAGCTCGGGGCTTGGCGCCGGCTGAGGCGTGCTGGTTGACGGAGGTGCCTCTATAGGTAAAGTAGCATGGGGCACTTCTGGAGTATCCTTATCGAAGAATATTTCCGTAGGCGTAAAAACCAGATGGGTGGGATTTTCCTCTGACTTTAAAATGTCTGAATTGCTTGATAGAGCGCAGCCACCAAGAGCCAAGGCAAACCCTAATATCAATAAAGAGAGCTTCAATATTGGACGCTTATGTGATGAATGCATGTTCATGCCTTCCTTACTCTAGAAAGCGCCTCTTTGATCATACCCCTCTTGAGCGACTTACTGGTTAGCTGTCCCCACTTTGATAACTCTACTTGGGTTAAAGCTATCGTTTCAAACACGGGCGGTTCATCAGGCCCGTACTCCACATTCGGTGATCCACAGATTGGACACCAGACCTTACCTGTAAAGTCGTACAATTCACCTGATGGCGCGGGATCGCAGACGGCACCGAGTATTCGCCTAAAACAGTCACTCGTTCCATGATCTCGCCCCAGCAAATGTTGCACAAACTCTTCTATTTCCTCATAGACGTCTGAGGCCTCCCAGCTGTTGAATTCCGCTAATTCATTCTTGGCAGTACGTCCGAGAAGTCTGCCATAACTATCACCAGCCAATACATATGTGACTGCATTGTGTCCATTATCAGTACATCGCACATTCCAGCGAATGACTTTAGTAGGTTTTACTGACATCATAGATTTCCCTTTGCGTTTTGCAGGGTGAACAAGATATAGCTAAGGGAATCGCTCAAACAGGTTGAGAAAGGGACACATGCTCCAAGGCCAGGGCCTGTTAGCCTTTCTCATCGCTTTCTGACCCGTTTTTATGACTTCATTGAGTTCGCTAATTACATCAGCGGAATATCTATCATCCTTTAACATCATCTCTCGCGCCGCTAACAACCCTTTAAGAGCTTCGCCTAGCCTCTCTGTGGGAGAGGAGGTGTTGTTCGCTGCCAATGTCTCCTGAAGTAAATGGCGGGTTCGTTCATCACCAATGTCCGTGGCCAACTGTAGTAAAAAGTCACAAAAATCTCTGATATCCTCTATAGATTGAAATCGGCTCATTCTCTTCACTCTCCCGCCCGGGTAAAGCGCTATCACGCACTGCCCGCCGCCATGCGGTGGTTGCCGAATGGGTCAAATCGCGCCAATGAATTGGCGACATGGCTGCTCCCCTGGCTCAGCGCGACGATGTTGCCCAGGTGGTCGGTCCAGGTGAAGTAAAAGGTGCCCGTTGTGCCCACTTTCGTCTGCACGGCCACTATCTGCCCGGCCAGCCGGTAGGTTGTGCGGATGGTGTCGGCTCCCGTCGGCGGGTCTTCCATCTCGTAATCCGGGAACGGCGTGTAGACCTTCGTCCTGTTGGGGCAGATTGTCATCGCCTGCCCAATTCTCAGGGTTTCCAATCAGGCCAACTTTCACTGTATACGTCTCCAGTCAGTGACCATCCGTTATCTAATGATAGAATCGGTGAATTCTGTTTTGTTAGATCGTCTATGTATTGTGCCCTTGGGAATCGAGTATCAAGGCGAAGTGCGGCAAGAGACGCACTATATCCTGACGGGCCAAGTCTTGGGGAGATCAGCCAGTTGATGCAATCCGCCCATACATATGAATCGGGCGCCCCCAGGACTTCATTAATCCCAACCAGCTTGGATAATCGGGGGGGACTACTTTCCCAGTCTAGCTTGAACAAAAAGATAGTCGCCGGACTGTGCTCGCCGGGCACCTGCTCAAGGGAAAGGTAGTCATTTTCGGTACAAGAAGGCCATTTCGGTTCCGTAAGTCTCGTATTACCTGGTTCATATATCCCCTCAGTAATTCGAATTTCTTCCCCGGTATCCAATTTCTTAAGGTAGACCATAGAGCCGTAAAGTGTCCTGTCTTCCTCGATAACTGGCCCCTCTCTTGTAAAAGCGATGTACTGTCCCTGTGGCGACCAGGCAGGCGCGGAGTCGTTGTTAGGCTGATTGGTTAGCTGCTCAATAATCCCATCACTCATAGTGAGTACAAATAAACCAGATTCCCACTCACCATGCTTGGCCGTCCAGGTGCGCTGAAAGACGATACGCGTTCCATCCGGCGACCATGTGGGACTCGATTCGCGTTCGCTCGAATCGGTCAGGCGAGTCAATTCGCCGCTGCCAATATCGATCACATATAGATCATCGTTTCCACCCCGGTCCGAGATGAAGGCGACGCTTTCACCATCCGGTGACCAGACCGGAGAGCTGTCATAATAACCCGCGTCGGTTAATTGTTTCAGCTCCCCTGAGACTATATTCAGAATGTAAAGCTGTGCGCCATCATAACCATCGATATGGCCATCCTTATTGACGTCTTCTCGCCACGAACTAAAAACCAACTCTCCCGTCAGTATTTCAGGCGTAGCTGTCGGCATATGAAAGGGTGGGACCGTTGGCGCATCAGGAAGAGGTGAAACTAGAGGTAGGGTTGGTGTCTCGGTTAATGATGGCGCGGTAGGTTCCGCTAGTTTGGAAGGTGTAGCAATTTTGGCGGGGGCGGTGAGCGTAATCTCGGGTGGATCATCCGAGATCCGGGTCATCTCGGTTGACCTATTAACTTCTTGGCACGCTGTAATAACCAAGGTCAGCATGGTTACGATGTGCAAGAGCCGTTTACAGGAAAGGCAAAGCTTTATTGAAACTTTCCTCCGTCTTAACGATACAACGCTGAGGGTAGTATATCATACCGGCGGGATCGTCTGTCAAGCGTTGAACCTCATCCCTTTTCGGGGCAGGGGTATCTTCGACCGTCAAGAAAAAGCAAAGCCCCGCGCGAGGCAGGGCTTCTTCAGGGGTTAAAACGAACGCCAAAGCGTCGAAACTACAAATGTAAAGCGGCGACTACATCGGCCTGAACCATGCCGGCCGGATTATGTCGGCTGCTCGGTCAACAGCCGGTCGATCTCGCCGCGGATCGACGTCAGATCGTCCAGTCGCAAGTAAACGATGGCGTAGCGCACATAGGCCACCAGGTCCAGCTCCTTCAGCTTGCCGATGACCAGGTCGCCGACGATGCGGCTCTTCACCTCTTCCTGGCCCATGCGCTGCAACTCGGACTCGATCTCCCCGGCGATGCGCTCGATGTCGGCGGCCGAGATCGGCCGCTTGGCGCAGGCCACACGCAGGCCGCCCAGCAGCTTCTCGCGCGAGAACTCCTCCCGCGTGCCGTCCTTCTTGATAAGCAGCGGCGTGGCCAGGATCGGCCGCTCGTACGACGTAAACCGCTGGCCGCACGCCGCACAGACGCGCCGCCGGCGTGTGCCGCCGCGCCGGTCGTGGCTCGTATCGATGACTTGCGTCTTTTCGTACTGACAATAGGGACATCGCATGACCCTCGCCTCCGTAGTATTCCTGATGGGTAATGCCGCTATATTTGCCTATATTGTATCCGGCGTGGCCGTAACGCCAATATATGGCGGCATATCTATCATTTTACCACGGAGGCCGCAGGAGCAATACTCATGACGACCTATTGTCGTTTCCGCAAGAAGGCCGGTACCTCCAGATCATTGAACCGGTAGGTGTCCTGTTGGCGGCCCTGCTGTTGCGGGTTCTGTGGCCGGGCGTTGGGCGAACTGGTCGCCGGCGAGCTGGTCGCCGGCGAATTGGCCGGAACCGATTCGCGGACGGGCGGCCGGTTGGACATCGCGCGCGCCGTCGATGAACCTAGCGCCGATGACATCTGACGCATGGGCGTCATGTGCTCGAAGCCCGTGGCGATGACCGTGATGCGCATCCTGTCGGTCATCTTCTCATCGATGACCGCGCCGAAGATCAGATTGACATCGGGATGCGCCGTCTCGCGGATGATCGACGCCGCCTGGTTGATCTCGAGCAAGCCCATGTCGGGGCCGCCGGTCACGTTGAACAGGATGCCGCGCGCGCCGTCGATGGAGATGTCGAGCAGCCGGCTGGACAGAGCCGCGGTTGCGGCGTCGCGAGCGCGGTCGTCGCCCGAGGCTTCGCCTACGGCCATCAGAGCCGCGCCGCCCATTGACATAATCGTTTTGACGTCGGCGAAATCCAGATTGATCAGGCCGGGCACGGTGATCAGTTCGCTGATACCCTGGATGCCCTGACGCAAAATGTCGTCGGCCATCTTGAACGAGTCGAGCAGCGATACGCGCTTGTCGGCCGTCTCCAGCAGCCGGTCGTTCGGGATGACGATCAGCGTGTCGACGTGCTCCTTCAGCTGTTCGATGCCCGCCTCAGCCGAGCGCGCCCGCTGCGAGCCTTCGAAGGTGAACGGCCGGGTGACGACGCCGATGGTCAGCGCCCCCGCCTCACGCGCGGCGCGGGCCACGATGGGCGTGCCCCCCGTGCCGGTGCCGCCGCCCATGCCCGCCGTCACGAAGACCATGTCTGATCCCTGCAACGACTGCCGCAACTCTTCGATGGACTCCTCGGCCGCGCGCGCGCCGGTATCCGGATCGCCGCCCGACCCCAGGCCGCGCGTCGTGCGCTCGCCGATGGCGATGCGGACGGGGGCATTGCTGCCCAACAGCGCCTGCTGGTCGGTATTGACCGCGATGAACTCGACGCCAACGATGTTCTCGTTGATCATGCGGTTCACGGCATTGCTGCCGCCGCCGCCCACGCCGACGACCCGGATCAGGGCCGAGCCTTCTGTGGCCGGCATCCTTTGTGCATCTCTTCCTCTATAATCCGCGTTCATGTCTCTAACCCCTCTGACTTGAATTACCAATAAAACTGTATCTGACGATCTGCCGGCCACTACCCCGGCAGTAAGGTCTTAAGTAAATTGCTCGCCCACCGCCCCCACAAGCGGGCGGTCGGATTGTGAGCCTGATACCGGTGGTGCTCTGTGCTGCCCCACCGCAGCAGGCCGACGCTGGTCGCGTAGGCTGGGCTGTGCAATGAATCGACGAGGCCGGTCAGGTCCTTCGGCGTGGCCACGCGGGCCGGAACGTTCAGGACGCGCTCGGCGATGGTGGTGATGCCGCGCAATAGCGCGGTTCCACCGGTGAGTACGATGCCTGCCGGCAGGTATTCGTTGTAGCCCGATTGCTGAATATCCTTCAGGATCATATGGAAGATCTCTTCCACGCGGGCTTCGATTACCTGGGCCAGGTCCTGCCGGCCGACCTGGATCTTTTCACCCCCGAACGGCTCGACGGTGAATACAAACTCCGGATCGATATCGGCCGGGCGACAATCGCCATACTGAATCTTGACCCTTTCCGCCACCTCGTAAGGCGCGCGCAGGCCGATGGCGATGTCGTTGGTGATGTGGTATCCGCCGATGGGGATCACCTGGGTGTGCCACACCGTGCCCTGCTTGTAGAGCGCCAGGTCGGTTGTGCCGCCGCCGATGTCCGCCAGCAGCACGCCCATTTCCTTCTCGGCCGGCTCCAGCACGGCTTCGGCCGAGGCCAAAGCATTGAACACCATCTCTTCCGAGCTTATGCCCACCTTGTTGGTGCAATGGCGCAGATTTTGCAGCGCGGAGGTCGCAGCCGTCACGATGTGGGCTTCGACCTCCAGCCGGTAGCCGTGCATTCCGACCGGCTGGCGAACGCCCTCATGATCGTCGATGGTGTAGTGCCGCGGGATGATGTGGACGATCTGGCGGTTGTTGGGGATGGCGATCGCCTGGGCTGTCTCCAGGGCGCGATCGATGTCCTGCACAGTGACGCCTGCCTCGTTATGGCCGATGGCCACCAGGCCGCGGTTATTGGTTGAGCCGATATGCTCGCCGGCGATGCTCACCAATGCCTGCGAGAGTCGATAGTTTGACGTCTGCTCGGCCGCCTCCACGGCCGTCGCCAGCGCGACCGAGGCCGCGGACACATCGACGATCATCCCTTTGCGCATCCCGGCCGAAGGCTGCGTGCCCATGCCGATGATCCGCAACTCCCGGTTGCGCACTTCGCCCACCAGGGCACAGATTTTGGTTGTGCCGATATCGATTGCAAAAATAATCTCTTCCATAGCCCCAAACTCCTGGCCTACGGATTAAGCCGGTAATACGGCTTATGCTGATTGGCCACACTGATATAAGCCGGCTGCACGCCCTCAGCCAGTAAATTCGCTACGATAGTCTCGTAAACGACCAACTTCTGATGCATGTCGCGCCCGGTGCCGAAATAAGCCGTCCATCCGCGACCATCCTGATAACCCAGCCCTTCGGCCGGTTTGTAATAGAGCTTGTCGATATTGGGCCGCAATTGTCGCAACTGCAGCGCGCCCGCCAGGACATCCCTGGGGACGAACGCCGCCTGACTGCCCGGCCCTTCCTCTTTGACCTCGGCGTCTTTGTCGTCGTCCGTCTTCTCGTCGATAACTTCCTCGATCGGTGTCGCCGTCGCTGCCGGTATCTCCGAGATGATGCTCAGCAGGCCGAACGTGTCCGCGCGCGCCTTGGACAACTGCCCGTCCGCATCGATCCAGTAGGACAAATCGCCTTCCTGCCACACGGCCAGCGGCGGCTTCTCGCTGACGCGAATCAGCACGTCGTTGGGCCAATAGAGGGTGACGGTGGCCGTTACGACGCCCGGGACCTCGTGGATGCGGTCGGCCGCCTCCTGTGGATCGACGGCGAAGACGTGATGGCCGGCCAGCCCGCTCTCCTCGACAATCCGGTTGATGTCGATCGTGGATGCGCCTTCGACCGGAATGTAGGTCAAGTAGAAGCGCTCGTCGCTGCCGATGACGTACATGGCGTAGGCCGCGAGGACGATGACCGCCAGGCTAATCCATCGGGCGTTGAGTATCATCCCCGTCACCCCGGCCAGCGGCCGCCGGATGCGTTCCGTGCTGTTGCGCAGTTTGCGCTTCTGCGCCGTCTTCGGCATGGACAATTCGCCCAACGGCACGCCCGTCGTCGAGTGGACGCGGCGCATGCGCGGTTGCTTGCGTAATTGTGTCCTGGAATCGCTCTTGCGCTCGCTCATGCCGGCTTTTCCTCGCCCGGTTTCAGGGCGGTGATATCGAGGGTCGTCTCCAATGCGCTTTTTTCCTGGTAGCGATCCAGCGCCAGGTCGATGAGACGATCCAGTAATTCGCTATAGCTGATGCCGGAGGCTTCCCACAGCTTTGGATACATAGAGATATTCGTGAAGCCGGGGATCGTGTTGATCTCGTTCAGGTAGAACCGGCCCGACTGCTCGTCCAGCAGCAGGTCAACGCGGCCCAATCCGGCGCAGTCGATGGCCTTGTAGGCCCTGACCGCCAGTTCCCGAACCGTCCCGGACTGTTCGGGCGTCAGCCTGGCCGGGATAATCAGTTCCGACTCGTCCTCCGAGCCAGGCTCGGCCATATACTTGGCCACATAATCGTAGAATTCGCGCCGCGGCCGGACTTCGCCGACGATGCTGGCCTCCGGCTCATCGTTGCCCAGCACCGACACTTCCAGCTCGCGCGCCTTGTCGATGCCTTGCTCGATGACGAGCCGGCGATCGAACCGCGCCGCCTCATCCAGTCCGGCGCGTAACTCCGCGCGGTCGTCGCATTTGTTGATGCCGACGCTGGAGCCGAGATTAGCCGGCTTGGTGAAGACCGGGTAGGGGAGGGCCGCTTCGATTCTCTCGATCATCGCTTCCGGGTCGCGTAGCCATTGCCGGCGAGTGCACAGCACCCAGGGCAGCACCGGAATGTCGTTGGCCGCCATAACCTGTTTGAAGATGGCCTTGTCCATCCCCACGGCCGAGCCGACGACGCCCGCGCCCACATAGGGCACGCCGGCCAGCTCCAGCAGACCTTGCACAGTGCCGTCCTCGCCGTAAGGGCCGTGCAGCACGGGGAATATCACGTCCAGTTCGGTGATGACCGACAGGCTGGAAGCGCCTGTCCCTTCCGTGGCAGGCTCCACGGCCATCAGCGCCGCCTCCGACGGTTCCGGCAGCAGCGTGGCCGGCCGGGACGCGGCCGCGCCCAATGCTGAATCGCCGGCGCCCGACATCAGGGCGTCTACGTCGCCGGCGAACCAGCGGCCGTCCCGGGCGATGCCGATGGGCACGACCTCATATTTGGCCGGGTCGAGCGCGCGCATCACCGAGCGCGCCGAATTCAGCGACACTTCGTGTTCGCCCGAACGACCGCCAAAGATGACCCCTACGCGGATCTTGCCCGCTTTCTCGCCTGCCATATCGTTCTGCTTACTCAAAAGACCAATCACCTACCAGCTCG
>WBZO01004119.1_pt1 | contig 15975 bp, 12 predicted proteins | sample 5204261 | NCBI WGS metagenome assembly WBZO01 (sample SAMN12412400, study PRJNA552823) | activated sludge metagenome | isolation source: activated sludge from anammox sidestream of wastewater treatment plant... | place: USA: North Carolina | collected 2017-09 | reverse complement strand
CGGAGGAAGAGGCCGCGTCGGAGGAAGAAGCCGTCGAAGAGGAATTCACCTTCGAGGCCGCCGAGCCGGCTGCAGTGCCTGACTGGCTGAGCGCCATGGGCGCTCCGGAGGAAGAGGCCGCGCCAGAGGAAGAAGAGGTCGAGGAGGAGTTCACCTTTGAGGCTGTCGAACCCGCCGAGCCGGCTGCAGTCCCCGACTGGCTGAGTGCTATGGGCGCTCCGGAGGAAGAGGCTGCGCCGGAAGAAGAAGCCGTTGAAGAGGAGTTCACCTTCGAGCCTGCCGAGCCGGATGAGGTGCCCGCCGAGGTCCTTGACTGGCTGAATGCAAGTGCTCCTGAAGAAGCCGCGCCAGAGGAAGAGGAAGCCGCCGGGCTGCCCCGACCCGCCTGGCTGGCCGAAGTCGGCCCGCTGGAGTTCGCGGACACCGATGCGCTGGGAGCGGTGCAGATTGCCGACGAGGTGGAAGCCGCCCCCGAAGAGCTGCCCGCCGAAGCGTATGAGGCGGTTGAGGACCTGACGCCCGGGCAGGAAACTTTCCCGGAAGAAGAGGCGCTGCCAGAAGAAGAGGCCGCGCCCCGGACCGCCGCGCCGGCTGGCTCCATCCATGAGACGCTGGAATGGCTCAGCGAGATGGGCGCGCTGGAAGAAGAGCCGGAACGCGGCCTGCAACCCGGTGAGAATCTGGGCGTCGCCGAAGATGCCGTGATCGGCCCCGACTGGCTGAAGGAAGTCGGCGCGCTGGCGGCGGAGGAGATAGCTCCGGAGGTGCAGGAAGAAGCGCCGCCCGCGCCGGAGCCAGCCCCATCTGCCCCGCCGCGCTTCGACTTTGGCACCAGGAAGCCGGCCTGGATGCGCGGGGCGCCCCCCAGGCAGGAGCCAGCGGAAGAGAGTCCGCCCGGCTGGCTGGCTGACAGCGGCACAACGCCCGACTGGCTGCAGCAGGCCCTGGATGATGAAGACGAAGACGGCCAGCGTTAGCGATGGGCAGCAAATCAGTTTGAGATCGAGCCGGGATGCATAATAAGCCCCGGGGACTTGTCGCGGTGATGAATTGAGGAAGGTAGCGTGTACAGGCATTACGTCATTGTTGTCCGTCCAGTCGCTGTACCGGCGATTAAATGTCTGCCTGAGCAGGCTGGACTCCAACTCAGCACCGCGACACATGTATTTGATCAGCAGCAGATCGCCATCGATTTCATATTCACGGAGGGTTGCGAACAGCCTCAGCCCCTCGATACCCACGGCCTGTTGGCGTTCATCGACGGCTATATCCTGGCCCGTGACCCGGCCGGCCCGGCCACGTTATCTGATACGTACCTGAATTTCCTGAACTTCAAGGTGGGGACCGATTCCCTGCCGTCCGGCCTCTATAACCTGTTTTTGTTCTCTCCGGAGCGCCGGGAGCTCGCCGTATTCAACGACCTGCTGGGCGCCTTGCCCTGCTACTACACCGCCCAGCAGGAGCGGTTGATTTTCTCCAGCTCGCTCTACTTGCTGCACCGTCTGGCCCCGCTCACAGTTTCGCCGCAGGGATTCGGCGAGCGCTTCGTGCTGGGCCACACGCTGAATGACGCCACCATTTTTGATTCGGTCTGGCGCACTTTGCCGGGCACCGCCTATACGTTCTCGCTGACGCCCCCTTATCACACTGCGTCGCGGCGCCTGTCCCGCGCCTGGACATATACCGATCAGCGCAGCAAGGCGGATCTGCACAGGGAATTTGCCGGCCTCCTGTCCCGGGCGTTCGATCGCAGCGTCGCTCACTTCGGCTCGCCAGTGGGCATCATGTTGAGCGGAGGCCTGGACTCGCGCTGGGTTGCCGGGGAGCTTGCCCGGCGCGGCGTAGAGATTATCGGGTGTACGCACGGCGATCCGGCCAGCGTCGAGTGGCAGATCGCGCGCCAGGTTGCCGATCAGCTCGATATACGGCTGCTTGAAAACCCGATGGATGAGGACTTTTCGTTTGACGCGCTTTCGCTGGACGAGCTTCTGCGTCAACTGGACTATATGTCGAACCCCATCTGGCAGCGTTCGCGCCAGATGCTGCACGAAGCGGGTGTCACAAACATCACAACCGGCACGTATACCGATGTCTCTATTGGCGGCACAGGTTACTTTGATGTGAAGCAGAAGCGCGAGCGTTTTCTGCTTAATCTGAGGACAGCCTGCGGCCTGTTCTTTTCAGACGAACATGCTGATGGCGAGACCATCGCCGCGCTCGGGAATCTTGTTCATAATGCGGCTGCCAAGCGGCACCGACACTACACCCGCCTGCTGAAGCCTGAATATCGGAGCATGTGCGAATATGCCCTGGAGCATGTCAGGGCCAGGGCGATCGCGATCGGGCAACAGTATATCTCCGAAGGGCGCATCAGCTTCCTGCAGGCCGTGGAGCGCATGCACATGGAGCATACCGCCCGGAAGGTCACCGGGCTTCAGGAGCTTGTGCTGCGGCAGCAGGGGGAGGCCATCACGCCGATGACGGATGGGGATCTCCTCTCTTTCTGTTTCAATATGCGCCCCCAGGTCAAGTTCGACCATCACTTTTACTACCCCGCCTTTCGGCGCAGCCTGCCCGACCTGGCTCGAATTCCAGTCCCTAATTTGTACGGCGGCGTTGCCAACCTCCAGATTGTCATCGAGCTTCGTCGCGCCGCTCACCAGGCGGCGGGGAGATTCCGGGCGCAGGCCGATAACGCCAGGCCGCGCACCTGGGTCAACTTTGACTCGTGGATACGCCGCAATAACCATATTGACCGTTATAAAGCTGAATTCCTGCAGCACGAAAATATTTTTGATCCGGACACAGTCACAGATTATTTTGAGGCTGTCAGACGTGGAGAGCGCTCGCTCTACGATGGTGATGAGACGCTTAACTTCCTGAGTATGGCGCGCCTGGTCGATATTTAGAGCTGACGGCGCGGCGTTCGCGGAGCTGCAGGATGTTGCCGGGCTATTGCCCGCTGGCTCACAAGTCATATAATAGGTGTAACCTCAGCGTATGTTGGATGAAGGAAGAACGGGAATGACCCTGCCGCCTGATAATAACGGCCCTGACGATGTCCAGAATGCCATTGGCGACGTGGACCCTATCAAGTGGTTGGAGAGCCTGGCCGCACGACAGGGCGCCAACCCGGAGGAGTTCATAACCGCGGCGGACCTGGATGTCCCCGAAGTAGGCGCTGATGCCGCCGTGGACGAGCCGGGTTACAGCAGCTACGATCCCTACGGCGCGCCCGGGGCTGTTGCCGCGAAGCCCCCGGCCTCCCCGCCCCAGGACAGCGCAGCGAGCTCAGCCGATTCAGGGGATGTTGACCCGCTGGCCTGGCTGGAATCGCTGGCCCGCCGCCAGGGCGCCAATCCGGAGGAATTCGTCACCCAGGCCAACCTGGAAATCGAAGAGGTGGATGCGCGCGCGGTGAAACTGGACGAGCCGGGATACACGCCCTATACTTCCACGCCGCAGCCCGCCCCGGCTGCGCCCACCCCGGCAGCGCCCGCGCCGGAGCCTTCTCTCTTCATGGAAGGCGATCTGAGCGCCAGCGAAGCTGCCGAGCTGCTGGGCCTGGATACCGACCAGTTGATGCCGGTCATGGAAGACGAAGAAGAGGAAGAATTTTTTGAAGCGCCGATCCCGGCGGCTCCGGCTCCTCCTCCCGCCCCGCCTGTCATGGCGGCGGCCTCCGCCTCCGACCCGACATCCGGTGAGGTTGACCCGCTGGCCTGGCTGGAATCGCTGGCCCGCCGCCAGGGCGTGCGCGCCGAAGAATTGATCACGTCTGCCGATCTCAACGTGCCCGAAGCCGCGGCTGACGCCGTGGTGGATGAGCCAGGCTACAGCGACTACTCGCCGTTCGCGGCAGCCGAACCGGAAGAGGAACAGCCGCACGCTGCGCCGCTGCCGGCGATGCCGTCCGGTATGCTCGAGGAAGAGATACCTTCTGGCGGCGATACGCTGGCCTGGCTGGAAGGGCTGGCTGTGTCCGAAGGGGCCGCCCCGCTCCCTGTTGCCGCCGCGCCGACGCCGGAAGCCGACAGCCTGGACGGCCTGAGCGACGCCGAAATCGAGGCGCGCGCGGCGGAAGGTCTGTTGACGCCGCTCCAGATGCAGGCCTGGCTGGATCGTCAGGCCGACAGCCTGGCCCGCGCCCGTATCGAGGCGGAGCTTTCTTACCAGGAAGAGGAAGTAGCCCCGGCAGAGCCGGCGGAGCTGCCGCCCTGGCTGCTGGAAGCTATTCCGGGCGAGGAAGCCGCCGCGCCCGCCGGGCCTGCCCCGCTTGTTGAGGAGATCGTCGAGCCGCCGCAGCCCGCTGACCTGCCCGCGTGGATAGCAGAAGCCCCGGCAGAGCCGGAAGTCGCCTACGACCTGGCCGAAGAAATCGAAGCAGATGCCAGCGATACCTGGGTCAGGGCGCTCGATCACGAATACGTCACCAAACGTATCAAGCAGAGCGAAGAGGAGATGGAGGACTGGTACGAGGAGGCGCTGCAAACCGGCACGGTAGAGGTCCCGACCCTGGAGCCGCTGGCGGCGGAACCCGACTTCCTGGCGGAAGAGCCGGAGTTTGCCGGGGAGCTTGCCGCGCCGGAGGCCGCCGAGCTGCCCGACTGGCTGCGCGCTGAAGTCGAGGGCGGTGATGTGCCTGACTGGCTGCTCCAGCCGATTGGCGAAGCTGAAGAAGCGACCGCGCTGGAGTGGCTGGAGCCGGAGCCGGAGGTCGCCGGGCCGGAATTTGAGCCTGCCGCCGAAATCCCCGACTGGCTGCAGGAAGCGGCCGTACAGCCGGTTGAGCTGCCTGACTGGCTGCAGGAAGCCGCGCCCACCCCGCCGCCCGCGCCCGCCCCGGCGCCTGCTGTCCCGGCGCCCGCCGCCGCCCCGGCACCGCCGCCCGCTGCTGCCCCGGCGCCCGCGCCTGCCCGGGCCGCCGCTCCGCCGCCCGCTCGCGTGCCCGCCGTGCCCCTCAGCGCCGCTGTCCCCGCTGGCGCCGCTTATGACCGGTACCGGGCCGCGCTGGAAAGCAACCCGCAGGATCACGGCACCCGGCTGGAGCTGGCCCGCAAGCTCAACGAGGACAACCGCATCCTCGACAGCCTGGGGCAGTACGAGTCGCTGGTGTTCTCAGAGGCTCAGCTCAGCCAGTTGGAAGTCGAAGTCGGCGAGCTGGTCCAGGCCCGCCCGGATGTCCCCCAGGCCCGTCGCGTGCTGGGCGATATCTTCATGCGCGAGGGCCGGCTGCAAGACGCGCTGGATACCTACCGCTCGGCGCTTGAACAACTGTAGGCTTCGCGGTAGAGTTCACCCGATCTTTACTGGAGAAACGGGCCATCAGGCCCGTTTATTCTGTCAGTCAGCACAGAGGAGGATATGCACAACATGGAACGTACCCTGATCCTCGTCAAGCCGGATGGCGTGCAGCGCGGCCTGGTGGGGGAAATTATCTCGCGCTTTGAGCGGCGCGGCCTGCGCCTGATCGGGCTGAAGTTCATGAATGTCAGCCAGACCCTGGCCGAGGAACATTATGCAATCCACAGGGGCAAACCCTTTTACCCCGGCCTGGTGTCTTATATCACGTCAGGCCCGGTGGTGGCGCTGGCCCTGGAAGGGACCAACGCGATTGTCGCCGCCCGGAATACGATGGGCGTGACCAAATGCCACGAAGCCGCGCCGGGGACTATCCGCGGCGATCTCGGCCTGGAGATTGGCCGCAATCTGGTGCACGGCTCTGATAGTGTGGAAAACGGCGAGAAGGAAGTCGCGCTGTGGTTCAGGCCGGAAGAGCTGGTGAGCTGGACGCGCGACGTGGACCGCTGGATATTTGAAGGCGCGTAACCCGGCGGCAGGCACGGTCAGGGGTGATCCGGATGCGACGGATCGCCCCTGTGTTGTTATGCCTCAAATCGCCGTGGCCTTACTGGATGCGTAACAGGACTTTGGCGTCCTTCCAGAAGCCTTCCAGATCGTAGTACCTGCGCAGCTCCTCCGCGAAGATATGCACCACCACGACCCCGTAATCGACCAGGGTCCAGCCGCTGCGTCCGTCGCCTTCCGTATGCAGGGGATGGATGCCGTATTCGCGCTTGATGTGGGTGTGGATGCTCTCCACAATGGCGCTGAGCTGGCGATCGCTCGTGCCGGTGCAGATGACGAAGAAATCCGCGATCAGGGTCACTTCGCGCAGGTCCAGCAGGACGATATCTTCGCCCTTCACGTTTTCTATCTGATCAATAATTGCCCGAGCCAGGTCTATCGCTTCCAGAAGCTGCCTCCTCAATCACGGCCTGTAGTGGCGGGCTGTCACCCGACGGCCATTATAACACAGGGAAGGCGGGCGGCAGGGAATCAAGAGAAAAACGGATACCGTCAGGGATGCCAGAAGCGTCCCGGAGGGCGATAACTTTTCCTGACGACTCGGAGAAGCTGCCCCGTCTCACTCCCTGCTCCCACTTTTCCTGGCGGTTAATCGCTTCGTTGTAACTGGCGATGCGCGGCTCAGGAACCTTGCAGCGGGGCGGCCAGCAGACATGTGTAACGCGCTCCTTCCGGGCGCAGCTCGCTGCGCATCAGGCTGAGCGCGTCCGCGGTCCAGCGAGCTGCTGTGTCCAGCGCCGTCCCCTCAATCAGGCGGCCAACCGCCCGCGCTTCGTCGCCGGAGGCTTCCCGGCGCACCCGGCCCAGCGTCAGGTGCGGGCTGAAGCCGCGCGCGTCCGGCCTGAAGCCGAGCGGCGTCAGCGCCGCCGCGACTGACCCTTGCAGCGCCGCCAGCGCTTCCAGATCGCCGGCCAGCCCGACCCACACCACGCGCGGATTCCGGTTGTTTGGGAAGCATCCCAGCCCCTCCGCGCGGAGGTTCAGCGGCCCGTGACCGGATGCGGCCCGCGTCACCGCCGCCGCAATCGCCTCCTGCCGCGCGGCGGGGACTTCCCCCAGGAACTGAAGTGTCAGGTGGATGCCTTCCGGCCCGGTCCAGCGCACGGCGCCGCGCGGCGCCTGTCGCTTCAGCCGCTCCTGTACGCCAGACAGCGCACTCCGCACGTCGGCGGGCAATTCCAGCGCCACAAACAGACGCAGCTCCTCCACCATCGCGTTCTCTCCTCCGGGGGTCGGCCTAATCCACCGGATCAGACGGGCGGTAGACAGCGTGCACCAGGCGCGCCACCCAGTCCAGAATGGCATCGATGCGGTCCACAAACTGCTCCCAGTCTTCCGGGGTGTGCATCTCGTCCCGCAGCACTTCCTGAAGCACCTGGCGGTAGAGCAGCCAGGCCGCCACGTTATCCTCATAGCGGAAGCCCGCCTCGGCCCGGCGCCGGGCGCTGTCCTGAAGGGTGACCTCCAGAGCGGCGGTATCGCCGGTCTGCATCACGCGCAGCAGGGCCTGACAGGATCGGCGCACGGACTGGGCCAGCTCGTCTTCCGCCATCCGGACGTATGGGGAGTCGGGCAGGTCGCGCAGGGCGCGGCTCCACCGGCGAGTGATGGCTTCTTCGCGGATGGCAATCAGTTCAAGCAGGTCGTTCATGCCGTCTCCAGCCGGGTCTGCAGCGCCGGCAGGCGCCTTTGACTCAGGCTTGACACGCCTGATCGGGAGAGTATAATAACTTTTGCCCGGGCTGCTGCGCCCGGTGAGTGCCTGTAGCTCAGCGGATAGAGCGCTTGCCTACGGAGCAAGATGTCGGGGGTTCGAATCCCTCCAGGCACGTCAGCCCGGACCAACACGGTCCGGGTTTTTAGTTGCCCGGCGGCCGGCTGGCGTCGCCAGTCCGCTCTCCGCGCGTCCGGCGGCAACGGGATGCAGAGTTACTCCCCCTTAAAGTTGGATTATAGCACAATCAGCGATAGAGGATGGTTTGAGCGCGGAAGAGCAGGCAGCCGGAAATAAAAGCGACCGTCGAGATGCAAAGGACACAGAGGGAAAAAACGAGATAATGACCTTCCGAACGCCCAGGCCGATCTTTCAATACCCGTTGAACATCCGGCATGGATACCCGGCCCTGCTCTCGACTCTCCACGCTCTGCTTTTCTCTGCGTCCTCTGCATCTCAGCAGTTAGCCGTCTTTTCCTGATTTCCCATTCCCCTATTCTCCGCCTTTCCCCTGGCGGTCGCGCATCTCACGAATGCGCTTCATAGTTTCGTAGTAGGCGTCGCGGGCATTCTTTGAAGCTCCCAGGCCGTCTTCATCGTCATCCAGATCGTCCATGAAGTCGTCCTCGTCGTCATCGCCAAAGAGGTCTATATCCTCATCATAGAACGGGCTGGAAGTCGCCTTGAACGGGCTGGGGGAGCCGCTGGCGGGCGGCGAGACCCTCGACGCCCCGGCGGGCGGAGAGGTGGGCTTGGGGGCGGGCCGGCCGGCCATAGGGGCGCTGCCCGGCGGTCTGAAGGGGATAGCCGGCGCGGAGTCAGCGGCGGGCTTCGGTGGTTCCGGCTTCCTGGCTGGCTCGGGCTTTGGCGGCTCGGATTGTGCCGGCGCTCCCCCCCGCCGGAAGAGGCTGCCCATACTGCCGCGCCCCGCCGCGCCTTTAGCCTCCGCGCTGGATTTCTGGGCGGCGCTGGCAGCCGGCAGCGGGGCTTTGCTCCGCTGGTCGCCTTCGAACGGGCGCTTTTTGTCCGGCGCGGCGGGGCTGCTCTTCCCGGTGGGGCTGTATCCTCCGAAGGTGCTGCTCCCGGAGCGCCCGTAGGTAGCAGAGCCGTAGCCACCAGCGCCCGCGGCGGGGGCGGGGGACTTCCCCGCTGGAGCGGTGGGCTTGCGCTCCGGCTGAGCAGGCCGGGCGGAGGGTTTGGGGGCGGGCCTGACTTTCGGCTCGGCCCGGGGTGCGGCGGGGCGCGCAGCCTCCGGCGGGATGGCGTGCTCGGGCAGCCACCTCACGAACGGATCGCGCATCCGGGCCGGCAGGCGGATCAGCATCAGGATCGAAGCGCCGTACACCGCCGCCGCCAGCAGGCTGACCACCAGCGGCAGAACTCCGCCCCGCCCCTGCAGGAGGGCGAGCAAGGCGTCCGCCGCCGCCCACAGCGGGATGATCGCGCCGAGCAGCAGCGGCAGGCGCACAGCATAGCGCACCAGCGGCGTGGTCAGCCCCGGCGCCATCTCACAGACGAATATCGCGCCCGCGCTGGCCAGCACGGCGATAGCCACGTACAGGTCCCCGCTGAATGTGCGGACCACGACCAGCAGGGAGGTGGCCAGCACCAGGATGCGCATCAGATAACCGCGCTGGGTGCGGACTTTGCTGGATGATTCCTGATGGGCGGCCATTGAGGCGGCTCCTTAACGCCACGGCGGGCGGATACCCGACCCTGATCTTCATTATGCCATATTTTCGCCCCGGCCCGCGCCTTCCCCCTCCGCCTGCCTGCTCCTGACTCCCGCATTTCCCCACCGCCGCGCTTCGGGTGTATGATCGGAGTTGCCGTGAACGACGCACGATCCTGTGAAGGAGGCGCCCCATGCGGATTACGAGAGAACGATGGGAGGAGATTGAGGCGCTGTCGCTGGCCCCTTACGCCACTCTGTCCCGCCACAGCCGGGGGCGGGAATACCCGGACCCCGAACAGGAATACCGGACCGCTTTCCAGCGTGACCGCGACCGAATTCTGCACACCACGGCCTTCCGCCGCCTGGAATATAAGACGCAGGTTTTCGTCAACTTCGAGGGCGATTACTACCGCACCCGCCTGACCCACACGCTGGAAGTCGCCCAGATCGGGCGCAGCCTGGCCCGCGCCCTGGGCGCTAACGAAGACCTGGTGGAGGCGATCTGCCTGGCGCACGATATCGGGCATTCCCCGTTCGGCCATTCTGGCGAGCGGACGCTCAACGCGCTGATGGCCGGGCACGGCGGCTTTGACCACAACAAGCAGACGCTGCGCATCGTCACCAAGCTGGAGCGGCGCTACCCCGACTGGCCAGGCCTCAACCTGACCTTCGAGCTGCTGGAGGGCATCGTCAAGCACGAGTCCGAGTACGATATCGCCGACGCGCAGGACTACGATCCGGAGACGCGCGGCAGCCTGGAGGCCCAGATATGCAACGTGGCCGATGAGCTGGCCTACAACGCCCACGACCTCGACGACGGCCTGCGCTCCGGCATGCTTCAGCTCCGCCACGTCCGCGATCTGGAGCTGTGGGGCGTGCTGTGCGACAGCATCGGCTGGGACGGGGAAGAATACACCGATATGGTGCGCTACCGTCTGATCCGGCGCATGGTCGGGCTGGAGATCGACGACGTGGTGGCGTACACCGGCCGCAGGCTGGAAGAAGTCGCCCCGCCCTCACTGGCCGCCCTGCAGCGCCTGCCCCACAACGTGATCGGCCACACCGAAGCCTACGCCCGCATGAACCGCGAGCTGAAGGATACGCTCTATAACCGGCTGTACAACCACTACCGGGTGATGCGCATGGCCTCCAAGGCGGAGCGCTTCATCACCAGCCTTTTCAACGAGTACGTCCAGAACCCGAAGGAGCTGCCCGACACCGTCCAGGAGGACCTGGAGCACCGCACCCTGCACCGGGTGGTGTGCGACTATATCGCCGGCATGACCGACCGCTACGCCCTGCATGAGGTCCAGCGGCTGTTCGACCCGTTCGAGCGGCCCTGACCGCCGCCGCCGAGAGACGTTTGCGGGCCGCGTGTGACAATGACGCCGGGCCGGGAGAGGACATGAGATTTCACTACATCGCCAGAGGGATCATCTTCGTGGACGGGCGGATACTGCTGGCCCATCAGGAGGGCGCGGACAATACCTTCCTGCCCGGCGGCTACATTGAGTCAGGCGAGAAGGCCGAGGTAGCCCTGATCCGGGAAATCGGCGAGGAAATCGGCCTGCAAGCCAGCGTCAAGGCGTTCATCGGCGCGGTGGAGGCGGGATGGACGGAGGGGGATCAGGAGCACCACGAGATCTGCCTGCTGTTTGAGTTGACCGTGCCCGAACTCGATTCCGACCGGCCGCCTCAATCACGCGAAGCGCACCTTGAATTTCTATGGGCGGCGCCGGACGACCTGGCGGCGCATAACCTGCTGCCGGAGTCGCTGCTGCCCTGCCTGATGAACTGGCGCGGCGGCTATCATGCCTGCTGGGGATCGTCATTCGGCCGCCTGACGCCATAGGCAGGTTACGGCGAAGGGCCGAGGCAGGAAGCGCAACTCCCCTCTTTGCCAGCGGAGAAGGGCCAGGGGTGAGGTCAGCGCCGGGCGTTCACACTGGCCCACAGGGCATCTTTGTCGGCGGGCGAGAGATCGCGCCACCCGCTCGGAGCCAGTCCGGCCAGCGTGATCGGGCCGATTGCCCACCGCACCAGCCGCAACGCCGGGTGACCGACCGCCGCCGTCATCGCCGCACCTGCCGGCTGCCCGCCGCCCGGATCAGGGGAGGCGGACGACAGCGCCCGCCGGCAGGGGGGCGAACGACGCCAGGGCTGCCCACAGCTCGCCGTGAGCGGCCCGCGCTTCTTCGTCCAGCAGGTTCACGCTGGCTTCGCCGGCCAGCTCGAACATAGCGGAGACGAGCTGCCCGTCTGGCGTATTGATCAGCACGGCCAGCTTGCTGTGCCGGGCGCCGTCGGTATCCGGATACGTGAAGGCGACGGCATAGCCCGCGCCAAAAGCGCGCTCCGCCGGCTCGACGGCCAGAATTTCAGCCTCAGGATGGATTTCCTGCACCCAGGCCGGCACGGCGTCGGCGTCCGGCACGGGCCGGGCGCTGCCGCGCAGGGTCAGCGTGCCCTGCCCGGTGGCCAGCGTACTCGGCTGGCCCGGCCCGCCTTCGGTCAGCCGCCAGGTCAGGGGGTAGCGTATGCTGTACCCCTGGTTCACGTTCACGGCGCCGGTCCACTCGATGGGGGTGCTCCGGCTGTCCGGCAGGCGATCAAAAGAGGGTATAATCAGCTCCTCAAGCGTGTCCAGCAGGGCCGGGTTGTTCTCCGGGACGACCAGGCGGACGACATAAACCCAGGTATCATCCTGTTCATCGGCCCAGGTGATGTGCCGGGCCAGGTAGTGGTTCCCGGCCAGGTCCAGCGTGAAGCTGATGGTCAGGCGGTCTTCGCCGGCATCGCGGCCTGTCTCCATCCAGGTGTCGTACTGCGACCAGGAATTCGCCAGAATGTCGGGGCTGTTCTCGGCGTCCAGCACCTGAACCGACTGGCCGAAGCCGTAATGCAGCATATAAGCGTGCAACACGCTGTAGCGGGTGTTGTCCACCATGCTTACGCCGTTGATGAGCATGTCAGATTGAGCGGTTGGCGTGTACCCCTGCGGCTGAGCGATCACGAAGGTAGCCTTCGGATGGACATACAGGATGCCCATCGTCACATTGGGGTTGGGTGGGGGGAACACAATCGCCGCCAGGGTGCCCTGCGCCCCGGCGTTGGACTGCGTATCCTGCGGCACGCCGCCGGGAATTACCGAGGTGAGCAGCATACTGCCGATAATGATGAACAGCCCGATAATGGCCAGAATCCTGCCCACGCCATCACCCATGCCACCGCCCATGCCACGTTTCATCTTCATTACGCCGTCTCCATCCGGTCATATCGCAAAAGCATTGCACAGCCGGGCCATTCTACCGCATGAAAGGACCTCCCGCGATGAGGAGTTCACCCGAGCCACCTGATATTGGCGCGACAGCCGCCGGCACGCCCGCCGTCGATCCGATCGAGCCAGAGGTCGCCCGCCAGCGGCTTGACGACGCCATCGCCCCTTACCTGGCTGAAGGCTGGGTTATCGTGGTCGGGCATGACTACATGGCTCGCCTGAACCGCGGGGCGTGGAATCTGGACTTCTACGTGGACCTGCTGGGGAACGTGACTGTAGAAAAGAAAGCGCTGACAATCGTGCAGGAGTCGGGGCGGCTGGTGGCCTGGCTCCTCCTGATCGTGGCTGTGCTGCTGGCGCTGGCGCTGGCCTCGGCGCTGGGCTGGCTGTAGCCGGCGGGCGCTTGGCCGCTGCGAGCGTCAGGGGAAGCGCCCCCGTTTTTTCGCGTCCGCCGCGCCCTGGCGATTCCGCCTTTCCTCTGCTGTCCGCTTCCTGCGTCCGCCTCGCTGAATTTCGAATAGTGGTAAGATCGTGGGTAGAAGCAGATGGGTAAAAAACGCTCGTAAGCACTGCTGAGTGAGCGGAGACAGGCATATGACCGGGCCGAATGTGACACAGGCGCAGCTCCTGCAGGAGATCGCAGCGCTTCGCCAACGCATCGCCGAGCTGGAAGCTGGCGAGGGTGCACTGCACGCCGATCAGGTGCACAGCGAGGCCGCCAGGCGCTACCAGATCATCGTCGATTTGATGTCGGATTACGCCTATTCGTATCGTGTGGAGCCTGACAACACGATAGTACACGAATGGATCACCCTCGACTCCTTCATACGCATCACCGGCTTCACGCCCGAAGAACTCGATCAGCGCGATGTCTACGCGCTCTACCACCCGGACGATATCCCCGCCGTCCGGCATGATATAGCCCGGGTGCTGGCCGGACATGCCAGCAGCGGCGAGTACCGCATCATCACCAAGAGCGGCGCGATACGCTGGGTAGCCATCGACCGGCGCCCGATCTGGGATCCGCAGCAGAACCGGGTGGTGCGCCTCTACGGCGTGGCTCGCGATATCACCGAGCACAAGCAAATGGAAGGTGCGCTGCGGGAAAATGAGGAACGGATGCGGGCTTTCATCAGCGCCCTGCCCGACCCGATTTTCGTCCTGGGCGAAGATGGCACTTATGTCGAGGTCCTGGCCGGGCAGGCAGATATGCTTTACGCCAGCAGAGAAGAATTGCTGGGCCGGAAGGTACAGGATGTCCTCCCGGAAGGGCCGGCCCGGCAGATTCTTGACACTGTCCGCGCCACAGTCGCCACCGGGCAGGCGCAGCTCATGGAATACAGGCTGGATGTCCTGGCCGGCCCCACATGGTTTGAGGGCCGGACGGCGCTGCTCCATGACAACCCGGATCAGGGATATCTGGTGGCCTGGATAGCGCACAATATCTCCGAACGAAAGCTGGCGGAAGAGCAGCGGCTGGAACTGGCGCTGGAAAAAGAGCGCAATGAGACCTTCCGCACCCTGGTCAGCAATATCGCCCACGATATCAAGACCCCCCTGACAACGATCAAATCCAGCCTGTACCTGTTGGAGAAGCACCCCGATCCGCAGAAGCGCCAGGCGCAGGTGCAGGTTATTGCCGAACAGGTTCGCACCCTGACCGGCTTTGTCCAGAATATGATGTCGGTTGCCCGGCTGGACGGCGAGCCGGAGCTCAGGCTGACGCTGGTCAACCTGAACGAGATGATCATGAGCGTCGAGGCGGAGCTGCGCCCGGTGATCGAGTCCAAGGGTATCGCCTTCACCCTGGACCTGGCGCCGGACCTCCCGCTGCTTCACGCCGACCAGGTCGATATCAAGCGCATGGTCCTGAATCTGGCCGATAACGCCATCACCTATACCCCCGACCGCCAGTCGGTCACGATCACCACCCGGCGGCAGGCCAATGACATCTTTCTGCGGGTGATCGACACCGGCGTCGGCATCAGCGCCAGCGATTTGCCTCATCTTTTCGATCGGTTTTACCGTTCGGATAACGCCCGGTCGATCTTTCAGAGCGGTTCCGGCCTGGGACTGGCGATCGCCCGGCGCGTCGCTGAGATGCACGGCGGCCAGATTGAGGTCGAGAGCAAGCCGGGCCAGGGCAGCACCTTCACCGTCCGGCTGCCTCTTCGCCCCCTTTCGTAAGCGGAGTCGCTCCGCGGCTTGCCCGCCAGAATCCTCAAGGCGTATGTAGTCAAGAGGTGCAGCTTTGTGCTTCAAAGGCTCCAGGCGGGGGCTTAAGCCCCCTGCCAATCGGAGCCTCATCTCTCCATCATCCTGAACTTTCTGCCTGCCCCCGGCCTGATTGCGCGCGTTCCAGGCCATACCTCGCCGGGGACGGCAGATCAGGGTATGCTACCCGGGAGCTATTGCGCCGCTTAAACCAGCACAGGAGCCGTCATGTCTTCGACCCCTCCCCGCAGGACGTTCATTCCCGTACCGTTGACCGCCGTCACGATTGACGATGTGTTCTGGAGTCCGCGCATCCGCGTCAACCGGGAGCGCTCGATTCCGCACCAGTACGCCCAGTGCCAGCAGACAGGCCGGCTGGACGCACTCAGGCTGCAATGGAAGCCGGGCCAGCCAATCCCTCATCTCTTCTGGGATTCGGATGTCGCCAAATGGCTGGAAGCGGCCAGCTACAGCCTGGCGACGCACCCCGATCCGGCCCTGGACCGTCTGGTTGATGAGGTGGTGGCCCTGATCGCCTCCGCCCAGCAGCCCGACGGCTATCTGAACTCGCACTTCACCGCCGTGGAGCCGGAGAAGCGCTGGACGAACCTGCGCGACTGGCACGAGCTGTACTGCGCCGGCCATCTGATCGAGGCCGGCGTCGCCCACTTTGAGGCCACCGGCAAGCGGACCCTGCTGGATGTGGTCATCCGGTACGCAGATTACATCGGCACGGTCTTCGGCCCCGGCCCGGATCAGAAGCGCGGCTACTGCGGCCATCAGGAGATCGAGCTGGCGCTGATCAGGCTTTACCGCGTCACCGGCAACCGGAGCTACCTGACGCTGAGCCAGTACTTCATCGAGGAGCGCGGGCGTCAGCCGCACTATTTTGACATCGAAGCGCGCGCCCGTGGCGAGGACCCGGCCGCCTTCTGGGCCAAAACCTACGAATACAACCAGTCCCATGTCCCGGCCCGCGAGCAGACCAAGGTCGTCGGCCACGCCGTCCGCGCCATGTACTACTACTCGGCCATGGTTGATCTGGCCGGCGAACTGGGCGACGCGAGCCTGCTGGAGACATGCGAGCGGTTGTGGGACGATCTGTGCTCCCGGCGCATGTATGTGACCGGCGGCATCGGCCCGTCGCGCCACAACGAGGGCTTCACCAGCGATTACGATCTGCCCAATGAGACCGCCTACGCCGAGACCTGCGCCGCCATCGGGCTG
>WBZO01003377.1_pt2 | contig 15976 bp, 20 predicted proteins | sample 5204261 | NCBI WGS metagenome assembly WBZO01 (sample SAMN12412400, study PRJNA552823) | activated sludge metagenome | isolation source: activated sludge from anammox sidestream of wastewater treatment plant... | place: USA: North Carolina | collected 2017-09 | reverse complement strand
CAGGCTGGTGATGGTGACGCGACCGAGCTGGCCAGCTCGATGCGGTGTCACCATGCCGCCGGGACGGCGGAACGAAAGGGATAGAAGCCCGCAGGGGGCGAGACTGCCGGCAGCGCCGGCCGGCTCGATGCGCAGCACGATAGCCCGGCCCTGGCATCGCCAGGGTGAGCCTACTTCGTGAGCTTCTTCGGAATCGGCGGCGGCGAACCAAGCAACAGAAGCCCGCCCGTCACCTGCTTGACGTTCGCGCTCGGATAGACGGCCTGCACCCTGCGCAGCACCGGCAAAAACTCCTTCTTGAAATCCTTGTCGGGGTCTTTGCCCTTGTATTCCTGGGCGAACTGCTCGCGCAGCGACTTCCAATGCAGCACCACGCCCTTGCCCTCGATGCGGTGCAGGCGATGGGCCAGCCACGCATACACGTCCAAGGCCAGCGCGGAGCCTTTCAGCGCGTGCAGGGCGCGATTGTCCAGCGGCACGGCGCTATCGCGCAGCTCGTTGAAATAGTGGTCGGAAAGCGTCATCACGCCCGGCCATAGCGGGCGCTGGCTGCTGTCGCGGTTGGACACCCAGGCGTCGAACTGCTCGACGGGCTGGCCGTTGAACGTGCGGCCCCGGAAACCGAGCTGCAAGCGGCACGCGGCCAAGGCGTGCATCTGCTTGCGCAAGGTCGTATAGCGCGCGCCCTGGCTGACGGTATCGGCCCCGAGCATCAGGCGCAGGAACTCGGCCGCACTGTCACCGATGGGGATTTCCCGCGCGCCGTAGCGCACGGCGTAGGTTGAAACCCAGGCCAGGGCAAGGCGCGGCATCACGCCATAGGGGATAGGCTGCTGCACCGGCCCCTTGCCCTCGTCCAGATAGCCGGCCTGCACATTCACCCAGGCCGCGCCGGACTGGCGCATGAACTCGCGGCCCTCGACCTTGGCGCGAGGCAAACCGACTTGGCAAAGCACGGCATGGGTGAAAGCCATGTCCTCGCCGCTCGGCGGCGTGGTGGCGATGTCGGTCGCCACGTCCAGCAGCTTGTTTTCCTGCGGCGTGAGCACCACGGCGCGCGAGCTGCGCGCCTTCTTCGCCGGCACGGCGTTTTCCTGGGCGCGTTCGACCTTCTGCACGGCCCGCTTGACGGCCACCGGCAGCTTGAGCGAAGCGCCGACGTTGCCCGGCACATAGTCGCGCTGCCGGCGGGCCTCGGCCGTCTTGGCCGCCACGGCGGCGGCATCGCCCGCCGGGATGCCGGCGGCGATCAGCTCGGCGCGATAGGTCGCTTCATCGAACTGGTCAGCGCCTTTTTTGGGACTGTCGCCCAAATCTAAGGCTGTCTGTCTGCCGCCATTTTTGCTAAGATTGGTCATGGTCATTTGCCTGTTTTGGTGATGGTCAGCGGCCCTTTTTGAGTTCGTCACTCCGGGGCCGCACCCCGGCCCGACACTGTTAGCGCGGTGTCGGGCCTTTCTTTTTCACATCGGGCCGGCAGCCTCCCGCCAGTTGGACGAATCCACGATGATTTCCGGCGCAAGGTGCGCCACGTCGGCCAGCGTCGAAAGCGCCTTCTCGAACGTGCGGAAGCGCACCGGGCGGCCGTCGTAGGTGATCGCGTGCAGCGCCCTGCCCTGGCGCGCGTACAGCATGAAACCGGCCTCATCGTCGGGATAGAGCACGGCTTGCACCGGCTCCCGGCCGGGCGTGTCGCACGCCGCGCTGAAACGGTCGAACGTCCAAGGCCGCCCCTTCCTGGGCTTCGGCTCCAACTGGTCAAAGAAGGCATCCACGAACGCGCCGAGCTGGTCTTGCGGGATACCTGCGTTTTCAAAGTCCTGGTGTTGCTGGTTCATCTTCGTCACTCCTAGAAACCGGCGTTAGCGCGCCGGGGTTGGTATTGGTGACAAGTAGATCTCGCCGGCGAGATCCGCTTGTCACCACGTCACGGCGTTTGCTGCGCCGCGTGTTTCACTCGCAAAATTTCCACGGTGCGGGTTTCATCCCACACGCGATAGAACACGATGTAATTCCGATGGGCGACCAGCTCGCGCACATAGTCCGGCAGGCCGGGCCGCCCGGTGCGGCCAAGCTCCGGGTGCTGTGCAAGGGGCAAGGTCTTGTCGCGTAGCTCCTGGCCGAAGCTGCGCGCCCTGGTCGGGTTGTCTTTGCCGATGTATCGAACGATGCCGCGCAAATCCTCGCGGGCCTTCGGCCGCCACTCGATGCGATAGGGGGTCTTTGCCTTCGCCATAGATCAGTCGGCCAGCTCGGGACGCCATGCGCGCACGATGGCCTTGAAGTCGGCTTCATAGCCCAGGCTGTCGGGGTACTTGCTGACGCGGGCGACGAAGGCAAACACGGTCGTCATGTCGGCCGTGATTGCATCGTCCAGCGCCCATAGCGCGGTAAGGTCGAAGCTGCCGCAACTGCCGGCGTTCCACCACGCCAGCAGGAAATCGGCAACGCGCCGGCTCTGGCCGGTGTCGGCCTGGGCGATGCGGATAAGGCGCTCAAGCGCCGCCTGCTCGGCGTCGGTCATGTTCCTGGCCGGCTCGGCCGCCAGCGCGGCCAGGATGGCCGGCGGGATGCCCTCGGGCTGGTGCGGTTGCTCCTTCATGCGCGCTTCCTCGCGGCCGGCTTGTGTTCGGCCATCAGGGCGGCAATGTCGGCATCCATTTCGGCCATGACGTCATCGTGCGAAATGTTCGGCCGGGGGTCGTCGATGGATTCCTGAATCTCGGCGGCCAACCACTCCGTATAGGCGGCGGCTTGGTGCGCCTTGCGCATCGCGTCAGCCCGGCCACGGTTGCCGGCGGTTTCCTCTTTCTCGGCCGGGTTCCATTCGCTGGCGTCGAACTGGCCGATGGTGATGCCCACGTCGCGCAGGACGTTCAAGGCTGCAACGGGATTGCCGAAACGGCGCGGCTCGTTGCTGCGGGCCTTCGCCAGCAAGGCGGCGGCTCCGCTGCGCGTGGCGATCTGCACGAGGAACGCCCCGCCCTGCCCTTTCAGGGTCACGCCTTCCACGCCGCCGGCATCGCTCGCGGCGCGAAGCTGTTCAATGGTCATGCTTTGCATGATTCACTCCTTATAGGGTGATGAAAGTAACAGGGTTGATTGTGCATGTTTTCTAGAAAACGTGCAAGCAGAATCTAAGAATGCCGTGTTGCTGTCGTTTGTGGCTTGCAATCGGCCTCCACCATGTAAAATATAAGGTTGGGTGTTAGCTGCCTGTTGCAGCGAGACAGGTTCATGCGTCGGTCGGGCCGCCACGCGGAGTTTTGACGACCATGAACCGCCACACCACGCGGCACGATTTGCCGCGCACCCAACTTCTGGCCGAACGCGCCTTCGCCACCCTCGAACGATTCCTGCACATCGAAGCCGCCAGCGGCATCGTGCTGCTGATTGCCGCCGCCGTGGCGCTGATCTGGGCCAATTCGTCGTTTGCCGACAGCTATCACGCGCTCTGGCACTTGCCTGTATCGCTCGGCATCGGCGGCTTCACGTTCTCGCAGTCGCTGCACTTCATCATCAACGATGCCTTGATGACCGTTTTCTTTTTGGTCGTCGGCATGGAGATTCGCCGCGAAATCCATGAGGGTGCCTTGAGCAGCCTACGCCAAGCCAGCTTGCCAATAATGGCCGCGTTGGGTGGCGTCATCGTGCCGGCGCTCATCTACCTGGGCTTGAACGCCGAGCCGTCACGGCTTCATGGCTGGGCCGTGCCCACGGCCACCGATATTGCTTTTGCTGTGGGCGTGTTGGCGCTGCTGGGCCGAGGCATTCCCTCCAATGTGCGGGTGTTCCTGCTGGCCCTGGCGATCATTGACGACATCATCGCCGTGCTCATCATCGCGCTGTTCTATTCCGGCGGCCTCGACTGGCACGGCTTCATCATCGCCGGGCTGGGCATCCTGGCCGTGCTCGGATTCCAGCGTATGGGCATCGGTTCGGCCTTCGCCTATGTGCTGCCTGGGGCGATCATCTGGATTGGCCTACTGATGACCGGCGCACACCCGACGTTGGCCGGTGTTGTGCTCGGCATGATGACGCCGGTTGTGTCGCGGCCCATGCGCGAGCGCCCGCTAGATATGGTGACAAACGCGGCGCAAAAGCTCCGTGACCATGACGATGCCAAAGGCGCACATCACCTAGCTATGCCGCTTCGGCAATTGCGGTTGGCCCAGCGTGAGCTGCTGCCGCCCGTGGTGCGCGTACAAATGGCCCTGCATCCCTGGGTCGCCTTCGGCATCATGCCCTTGTTCGCATTAGCCAATGCCGGCGTGAGCATGGACGGCATCGACCTGTCGGCCGCTGGCCCGCAATGGGTGATGGCCGGCGTCGCGCTGGCGCTGGTGCTCGGCAAACCGCTGGGCGTTGTAGGCGTGAGCTGGCTAATGGTGCGGATGGGCTGGTGCCAGCTACCGCCCGGCGTGTCATGGGGCGGAGTCGCGTTGATCGGCTTACTGGCGGGCATTGGCTTCACCATGTCTATCTTCATCGCCATGCTCGCGTTCGAGAGCGAAGCCTTACTAGGTGCGGCCAAGCTCGGCGTGCTGGCCGGGTCGCTGATAGCAGCCATGCTAGGGCTGGCCTGGGGCGTCGTGTATCGACGCACGAACACAACCACCTAGACAAAAAAGGTAGGCCAGAATTTTATGGTCATTATGGGTTGCACTTTCATTTATTGGCTATGGCTGATAAGCTAGGCCAATTAAGGCATACCCAAATTGACCACAAAGGAACGGCCCATGACCGGCATGAAGGTGGCGCGCATCTATCTGCGCGTGAGTACGGACAGACAGGACTTGCAGCGCCAGGAAAGCATCGTGGAAGCCGCGAAGGCGGCCGGGTACTACGTCGCCGGCATCTACCGGGAAAAGGCATCAGGGGCGCGGGCTGACCGCCCCGAGCTGCTGCGCATGGTGGCCGATCTGCAAGCCGGTGAAACCGTCGTCGCGGAAAAGATAGACCGCATCAGCCGCCTACCCTTGGCCGAAGCTGAAAAGCTGGTCGATTCCATCCGGGCCAAGGGTGCCAAGCTGGCCGTGCCCGGCGTGGTCGATCTGTCGGAGCTGGCCGCGTCGTCCGATGGTGCGGCGCGTATCGTGCTGGAAGCGGTGCAAGACATGCTCTTGCGGCTCGCGCTACAGATGGCCCGCGACAACTACGAAACGCAGCGGGAACGGCAGCGCCAGGGCATCGAACTGGCGAAGCGTGCGAACAAGTACGCCGGGCGGCCGACCGACAACGCCATGCACGAACGCATCGCCGCCCTGCGCTCAAGCGGCCATAGCATTGCCGATACGGCGAGGTTGGCCGGGTGCAGCACCAGCCAAGTTAAGCGCGTGACGGCCCTCATGCGGGCCGCCGATGGTGACAAAGCGAGCTGACCAGGTGCGCGGACCTGTCGCCAAGACAGATTCAGCGCGGCCGGGGCGCGACGAACTCGGCAAGGTCGATTTCGCCCGCGATGAACCGGGCCGCGTGTTCCTCGTCGGCCTGGGACGGCTTGAATCCTTCAAGGCCAACTGACGCGCGGGCATAGTCGCAAGCTGCCTGCCGGCGGCGGCGTTCTTCATCTGTGATTTTATGAGTAGGTGAATTTTCGCTCATTTACTCAATTCCTCAACGACCATAACCGTAGCCGGTTTCAGCTTCATAGTTGCCCTGGTGGTCGCGGCTCACTTCCACGTCGTCGCCTACGTCCATTTCCGCGCCCTCGATCTGCGGCACCATCACGCGGTCGCCGTCGGCCTCGATGACGAAGGCCCGGCCCTCGTCGTCGCGCTCGATCTGCTGCACCACTTCACCCGAGAACGATTCATCACGCGCCAGGATTCGCGCCTCGTACTCGGCGGCCAGTTCCGGGCTAACGCCGGCATGGCTCAATTCCTCGGCGTGCTGCTGCTCCTGGGCGTGCTCAACGGCGGAATGCAGGCGCTCGCGCTCCCTGCTGATGCCCTGCCCTTCCGTGCCGGCCAGCTCGGCGCGCAGCTCGGCATTCTCGGCCCGCTCGGCCGCGTACAGCCCGGCATAGTCCGGGCGGGGGTCGGCGGCCTCGATGCTGCCGCCCTCGATGCGCTCGCGCATCACCTGGGCCGGCGGCGCGTCGCCAGCAGGCCCGCCGGCCTCCCGGTCGCGGTCGTGGGGTCGGTCGGCCTGCTCGGCCTGGAAAACACGCTGCCGGCACTCGGCCAGCTCGCGGGCCAGCTCGGCGCGTCGGGTCGGGTCGGTTTCGCGTTCCAGCTCCAAGGCCAGCGTGCCGCACTGGTCGCGCAGCCTGGGCAGCTCGTCGGCGGCCGGCTCGGTTAAGTTTTCGCTCATTCCCTCATTTACTCCATTACTCGGGGAGTTGTGCAACGAAGTCGGTCAGCACTTCCTTGACGCTCTTTCCCTGCTTGGTGGCATACACCTTGAGCTTGATGTGCTGGTCGCGGTCGAGGTCGAAATTAACCCGCACGGTTGCGCCCTTGTCGGCAAGGCTGGCGAGGGTTGCGGCCTTGTTGGTCTTGGCGCTCGGGCGGCCGGCGCTGAGGGTGGTTCCTTTAGTGCTCATTTCCTTAAATCCTCAAATGAGTTTTTGCTTAATCTCGTTCGCCAGGGCGCGAACCTCGGCCGCTGCATCGCTGTCCGGCTCGGCGTCCATAACCGTGCTGCCGGCGGCGGCGGTGCCTGGGTAGCTCACGCGCTGCGTGATGCGGGATTCCAGAACGGGCAAGCCGTAGCCGTTCAGCGCCTCGGTGACTTCCGCACCGATGCGCGTGCCCTTGATCGCCCGCGACACGACGAAGGCGGCTTGTAGCTTGCCGTCCGTAACCTCGATGCGCTGCTTGACCAGCTCCACAAGGTCAGCGGTCGCCCAAATGTCATAGGGGGATGGCTGCACCGGGATAAGCACGAAATGGGCGGCCTTGATGGCCGACACGGCCAAGTCGGCCGCCTGGGGTGCGCCGTCGATCACGACAAAATCCTTGCGCGCGACGTTCTTCAAGTCGCGGTCGATGGTCGGCCGGTCGATGCCGACGACGGTTAGCGGTTGATCTTCCCGCACGGCCGCCCAATCGCGGGCGCTGCCCTGGGGGTCTGAATCGACTAGCAGCACGTCGGCCCCGTCCAGTTGCAGGGCGCGGGCTAGGTGGGTGGCGATGGTCGTTTTGCCTGACCCGCCTTTCTGGTTGAGTACGGCGATAACCTGCATGGTGGCTCCCGAGTGAATGAACATAAACGCAATTACTCATTTGAGTATATCGCCAAAGGGCAGGCGAGTAAAGATGCTATTTACTCATTAACTCATTGCCGCATGGTGACGCCGCGGCGGTGGCCAGGTCGCCGCGGTGTCGCCAAAAGGGCAGGGCGCTACCGGCTGCGGCCGGTGTCGCGCGGGCGGTGCTGCGGCTCCTGGCCGCGCTCCTGTTCCGGCTCGGCCGTGCGGCCTGGGCCGCCCTGGGCGGGCTTGGCGCGCTCGGCCTGGGCCATGTAGGCCCGCCCGGCCTTGATCGCCTCGCGGCGCTGCTCGTATCGCTCCTGCAAGCCCTTGTCGCTGAACTCGACGTAAAGCCCCTTATCGGCCGCAATGTCGGCCATCGCGTGCCTGTATGCCTCATCGCCGCCGCGTAGCCGGATGCTCGGCCCGAACTTCGCCAGGGCGAGGCGCAGGCCAGTTTCCAGCGTGTCGCGCTCGGTCTGGTTGAACTCAACAGCCGGCCCGGTATCGGTGAACATGGCCCGGCGCTGCTGGTCGTAGTAGGTCACATTGCCGTCCTGATCGACCTTGTAGCCGGCCGGCGCGGGTAGTTTCCTGATCGGCGCGGCCTCGGGATGGCGGCCGTCCTTGTCCTCGATGCGCTCGCGTGTGGCCGGCTGCGGCTGTCTCATGCGCTGCCGGCGCAGCTCGGCCAGGGCGTCGGCATCGCCACGGTCGGCACGCTCGGCCAGATAGGCGCGGTACTGGTCGGCCGGCTTCATGCGATACCGGGTTTTCAGCTCGGCGCGCTCGGCCTCGATCTGCTCGCGCAAGGCAAGGTCGCGCTTCACCTTCTCCATGCGGGCCAGGGACAAGGCGGCTTTCCGCTCGGTGGCCTTCATGGTGCTGTCGTTCTGGATGGCCCGGCGCTCGGCTTGATACTGGCGGCGCTGCTCGGCGCGGCGCTCCTGTTCCCGCTGCTTCTGCGTCTGCCAATCCTGTTCCCGGCGCTCGCGCTGCTGCGGTTGCCACTCCCGGCGGTAGTCGGCCCAAAGGTCGCGGCGCGGGGCGCTCCGGGCCGGCTGCTGCACTTCGCGGCCCTGCTGCTCGGCATAGGTGCCCCGCAAGATCGGCGCGGCCTCGCGCCAGGGCAAATGCAGCTCCTGGGTAAGAAAGTCGGTCACGTTCAGGTTTCGACGGCCGCACCGTATGCGGTCGCTGCCGTCCTTCGCCTTCGTCACCTCGTATTTGTCGGGCATCACGCCATGCGTGCGGCTCACGGTCGCCAGTAGGCGCGCGGCGTCCAGCTCGCGCTTGATCGTGTCGAACTCGCCCCGTCCGGCATCCTGGCCGCGTGTGGCCGCTTCGTGCCGCTCGGCAATGCGCTGGCCGACGACGGTATCCGCCGGGCGGCCGTCGCGCTCCTGGGCGGGCGAGGGCAGGGGGGCCGGCTCCCTGGTCGGCTGCGCCCTGGTCGGGGTCTGCGGCTCGGGCTGCGGTTCAATCTCATGGGCGGCCCGGTGTTTGGCGTAGAAGCTGGCCGCGCGCTCGGCCAGCATGGCCCGGCGCTGCTCCGGCTCGGCCTCTCGATAGGTGGCGTATGCCTTGCGGCTCCCGCTGTTGAGATATTTCAGCTCGGCCGCCCTGACTTCGTGCCACTCCTTCAAGCGGTCGGCAATGTCGGCCGGGGTAGGGCGGGGCGCTTGCGCGTCCTCGTATCCCTGGCGCAGCTCGCCGGCCAGCCGGCGGCGCTTCTCGTCTGCCGGCAGCTCGATAAATTCACGGCTGAAAACATGGTCTTTCAGGTTGATGCCCTTGGCCGCGCCCTCGGGCTTCACGTTGAGATATTCGCCGGTCTTGCCTGCGTTGCGGGCCTTGGTATCGCCATGCTCGGCCACGATGGCCCGGAACTGGTCGAAGTCGGTCACGCCCTGGTCAAGCACCACGGACAAGATGCGCTCTTTCAATTCGTGGTTCGCGCCCTTGAAATAATCGCCTTTGTATCTGGCGATCATCGCGCTTTCGTCTGTGAACTCTAAGCGCCGGTTATCTTTCGGACTGGCAAGCCCATATTTGGCGTTGATGTGTTCCTGAAAGGCTTCAAGGAATTTGGTCTGCTGATCGACCTTACCGAACGGGTTTAGATTCCGCTGGCTCAATAGGTTGTATTCAGGAATGACGATGTGAATATGTGGCTTACGCTCGATGAACTCGCCCGTTAGCTGGTTGGTGTAGCTTTTCAGCCTGGGCAAATGGGCCTCGGCATAGAAACTGTATTCGTCCAGGTCGTAGGCCGTCATGGCGAATTGCCGAAACTCGTCGGTGATCGCCTGCAACAATTCCGGGCTGATTTCGTCCTCTTTGAAAGCAAGGGTGATGTGCAAATACCGCTCGCCCTGCTTGTCCATGCTGTTGATGATGGCGTCGGTCAATTTCAGGTCGCCCGCCAATATCACGCGCTCGTCCAGCTCGGCGCGGCTGTGGTCGCGGCCGTCCTTCCGGCCTTCTTCCAGATATTCGCGGATTCCGGCCTCGCCGCCACGCACCCTAATCAGCATGTTCGACGGCCTCCCGCATCGCGTCGGCAATGGCCTGTAGCTCGGCCAGGATGCCGGCATAGGTCGCAGGCGTGGCCGTGCCCGCCAGCTCGGCCGCGTTCGCCGCATGGGCGAGCTGGTTCATGTTGTTGCTGGTCTTGTTGAACAGGTACAGCAGCCGGCGCTTGTCGCTGCTCGTGGGCACGCGGGCGACAACCTGGGTGCGGTTCTGCAAGACGCACTCGCGGAAGAACTCGGACGGCTTCAATCCTGACGCCTCGACCTTCGCCAGATAGGCGGCATGGTCGGCGTCGGTAAGGCGAAAGCTCACCGGCCGGGTGAGCTTCTGGCCGTCTGCGGGCTTGCGGGGCATGGGCGGGCCTCCCTTCATTTCCTGCCCGGACGGCGGCCAGGGCAGGGCGGTTGCAGGCCGGCGCGGGCAGCGCCGGGCGGTCTTGCCGGATGGCGACGAATCCCCGGCCTGGTGGGCGGGGATCTGTCGCCAGTCGGCGCGGCTCCCGAAGGGGCCGCCGGCAGGGTTTCCAAAGGGGGGCAACCCCTTTGGGCACGGGATATGTGTCAAAACGCGGAGCGTTTTGTAAACATATCCGACGTGCCTATCAGTGCCATGCTTTAGCATAGCACGCGCCGCAAAGCGGCACAATGAATGCGAAGCGACTTGCAAAGGATGCAAGTGGGATGCACAATAGACGCAGATATGGCGCTTCAAGATGCGTTGCGCTATCATTTGGCGTCGCGATGTATGCGATTCCGATGCAATTCAACGCAAGGCGAACGAACGATGAGCAAAGACGATATAGCCGCGCGTATGCGGGCCTTGGCGACCGATGACAAACGGCGGTCGGAAACGGCCCGGCTACGCGAATCTTTCGACGAAGTGGAAGCCGCCCTGAAGGCGGGCGCACCACAAGCTGAAGTGCTGGCCGAACTGCACGCTGCGGGCTTCACCATGACGATGGCGAGCTTCAAAAGCGCCCTGCAACGCATCCGAAAGGAAAGGGCAGGGGACAGGCCGGCGCGTAGATCGGTGGCCCCGGCACCGGCTCCGCTTCGTCATGACGAAAAGCCGCCGGTCTCCCAGCCAGCGGAAAACGCACGCGAGGGCGACAAGCCCAAAGCGCGCATCACGAACCCGACCGACGTGCGCAAAGCACGGAAGCGGGACATTGACTTAGAGAGCCTGGAAGATGGCTCGGACGATCAGGAGTAAAGATTATGAAAGTCGCCGTTCTCAACTACTCGGGCAAGGTCGGCAAAACCACGCTTGCGGCACACCTGCTGTCGCCACGAATGGACAACGCCCCTATCTTTGCCGTGGAAACTGTCAATGAGACAGCCGCCGGTCTTGGCGTCGATGTGGAGCAAATCAAGGGCCAGAAATTCCGCGAGCTGTTCCGTAAGTTATTCGACCTCGATAATGCAATTATCGACGTGGGCGCATCGAACATCGAAGCGTTCCTAGATGGCATGGTTAAGTTCGATGAATCACACCTCGAATTTGACTACTTCATTATTCCCGTTGTCAGCGGGACAGTGATTCAAAAAGAAGCAATCTCGATGATTGCCACCTTGGCTGATTTCGGCATTCCGCCCGAAAAAATCCGTGTTGTTTTCAATCGGGTTGAAGCCGAAGTGGCCGACGAATTTCCGCACATTCTTAATTACGCGAAGAAGGAAAAGAACTTTATCGCCAATCCCGACACGGCGATTTTTGAAACAGAGCTGTTCGATGCGCTCGCGGTCAAAAAGCTGACGGTCGATGCTCTGCTGTCCGATGAAACGGACTACAAGGCCATGAGGAAAAACAACCCGGATGCCAGCGCAAAAGATCGCGCCCATTGGGGTGATATGCACGGTTTGCAGGCGCTCGCGCGAGGCGTTCGCCGCAATCTCGATGCAGCCTATGACGCGCTTTTCAAGTGAGGGGGTAGGACATGGAAGCGGAACGCACGCCCCGCACCACAAGGGACGCCCTGACGCTGGAACTCCTGGGCGATTTGGGGCGCGTCGATGACAAAATCACTGCCCTGGAACAACGGATTGATGCGCTGCCGGACGCCTTCAAGGAAGCCATCGCGCCGTCGCTCGGCGCGGTGACAATGGCAACGAAGGAAGCCCAGGCCGCGATACAGCAGGCCGGCAAAGCCGAAGTGGCGGCCTTCAAGAATTTCACGGCCCAGGACAAAGTCGCCTTGCGCGATGCCCTGAAAGCGGCGCTGCGCGAGGAAGCCGGCACGGCCCTGGCCGACGTGGCGCGCGATCTATCCAGCTCGGCGCGGCTCCATGAGAGCGCGGCCAAGGCCGAAAGCCGGCAGCGGTGGCAATGGCTCGCCGTCGCCCTGGCGGTCGGCCTGCTTGGCGGGGCGCTCGGCCTCTACGGCTCGCATCTGCTCTACGGCCAGCAGCAGGCGGAACAAGCGGCCTTTGGCCGCGCCGTCATGGCAACCTGGGGCGAGCTGGACGCCAAGACGAAAGAGCGCATCCAAGAAGCTAGAAGGAACACGCCATGAAGCCGGCCCTTGCCCTGACGCTCGTTATCCTGGCCGCCTCGGCCTTCTTCCTGGCCCGCAACGTGTTCGGCACGGTCAAGGGCAAGAACCGGGGCGCGGTTGCCTGGGTGGTGTGGCTTTGGCTCGGCCTGTGGGCTGCGGCTCTGGTCTATGGCATCGCCTCGGCCGTGCCGCGCTGGTTCGCCTCGGGTGAATCCTCGGCGCTCCTGGCGCTCGGCGTGGCCGTCGTGTCGGTGTTCTGCCAAACGCGCCTATGGGGCCACTACGTCGCCCGCGCGAACTATGCGCCCCACGGTCAGGAAACCGTCGTGCGCGGCACGGAAGTTGTCGGCGGCGGCGATCTGCAAGCCCGCATGTACGGCGACAAGGCCAAGCCGGCCGACGTGGATATTGAAATCGGCGGCGTCGTCCTCCCTCGAATGCTGGAAGCGCAGCACATGCTTTTCAGCGGCACCACTGGCGCGGGCAAGACGCAGGCCATCAATCGGGTGCTGCGGGCCGTTCGCCAGCGCGGGCAGCGGGCTTTGATCGCTGACCCTGCCGGCGGCTTCTTCTCCCGCTTCGACCGCCCTGGTGACGTGCTTTTCAACCCGTTTGATCGGCGCTCGGTCGATTGGTCGCCCTTCGCGGAAATCCGCCATGACTACGATTGCCAGCGCATCGCCAAGGCGGCCGTGCCGGACGGCACCGGCGAGGGGGCAGAGTGGCACCACTACGCGCAAACGCTCCTGGGTGAAACGCTGCTCGCCCTGCATCAGCGCGGGGAACATTCGGTAAAGCGGCTGCTGCACTACGTCAGCGCGGCCGACACGAAGGAACTAGGCGAGCTGCTGACCGGCACGCCTGCGGCCATCCTGACGGCCAAGGGCAACGACAAGATGCTGAACAATACGCGCGGCATCATCGCTACCTATCTCGGCGTGTGGCGCTACCTGCCCGACGCCGGCACGTTCTCCGTGCGTGAGTGGGTACAGGACGAAACCCGCGACGGGTGGCTGTTCGTCACCTACCGCGACGATCAAATGGGCCTGCTGCGCGGGCTGGTCGCCTCGATCTTGGAACTTGGCATTGTCGAAGGCTTGAGCCTGTCGGAGAACCAAGAGCGCGGGCTGTGGTTCGTGTTCGATGAAGTCGATTCCCTGGGCAAAGTGTCGAGCCTGCGCGGCGGCCTGACGAAGCTCCGCAAGTACGGCGGCCGGTGCGTCCTGGGCCTGCAAACGGTGTCGCAGCTCCGTGAAACCTACGGCCGCGACGAAGCGCAAACGCTCCTGGCGAACCTCTCTACCAAGCTGATACTGCGGGCCGGCGACAACGAAACGGCCGAGTATTTCAGCAAGGAACTTGGCGAACAGGACATTGACCGGCTGCAAATGACGACGGGTCAGGGCACCAGCTCGGGCGGCGTGCTCAACCCTGGGCACTCGTCGGAATCCAGCAATACCAGCTACAACATGCAGCGCGTCCGGCAGGCGGCCATCCTGTCGTCGGAAATCCTGAACCTGCCCGATCTGCACGGCTTCCTGAAAATTCCCGGCCAGCCGGTCGGCGCGGTGCAGGTCGAGTATCAGGCCATGCCCGAAGTGCAGCCGGGCTTTCAGGGGTGACGGCGGGCCTACACGCCGCCCCCTCTTGGCCCTGCGGGCCAGGGCGGGGAAAGGTGCCTGCGGCACGGCGCTTATTTACTCATTCACTCATTTGCGCTATAGTTTCATTTGAGTGAAAACGGTTGGTGACACGGCGGCGAACCTGGTGCGGGCACCGTGTCACCATTGGCTAATCCGCGCCAAAGTACGAAAATTGGGATGCCATTACGCCTAGTTTTGGCATCTGTATTTACCCCAAATCGGGGAAGCCTTGATGCCCCAAGATCGCCCCAGGCGAACCGGGTGCCGGCCTGAAAAGAAGGGTCTGACGTGCGGAAACAGCACCGCATGACACGCTGAAAGTGGCGTGACAGGGTGGCCGGAAAAGTCGGCCTCTGACGACGTGGAAAGACCGTTGTGATTAGCCCAAAGCCCGCGCAACGCGGGCCGGGTGCCGCCCCAAGTAATGCGGGGCTGACTGCCGGGAAAAGTAGCTCGAAAGAGCCGGCGGACAGGTCGGAAAGAACGGCCGGCTTCCCCTCCTTCTCATCAAAAGGAGTGGCGATCATGAAAACTTTCTCTGTCTCTCTCGTGCTGGCCGCCGGCATTGCCGTGTCGTCGACCGCCTTCGCGCAAATTCCGGTCACTGACGGCGCTTCCATCGCGCAGCAGGTTGCGGCCCAGGTCGAAACCATCGCTAAGTGGAAGATGCAGTACGACCAGATGACCAGCCAAATCAACCAGATGAAGCAGCAATACGAGTCGCTGACCGGCTCGCGGAACCTCGGGAAAATCCTGAATAACTCGGCTCTGCGTGACTACCTGCCGAACGACTGGCAGGGCGTCTATGACGCTGTGAAGTCGGGCGGGTATTCCGGCCTGAGCGGCCGGGCGCAATCCATCTTTGAAGGGAACAAGGTCTATGACCTTTGCGCCAATCTGGCGGATTCCCAACAGCGAACGCATTGTGAAGCCCAGGCCGTCAAAGGTGCCCAGGACAAGGCTTTCGCCCTGGACGCCTACGACAAGGCCAAGTCACGGCTGACCCAAATCGACCAGCTCATGGCGAAGATCAACGACACGCCCGACCCCAAGGCTATTGCCGAGCTGCAAGGCCGTATCGCGGCCGAGCAGGCCATGATTCAGAACGAGCAAACCAAGCTCCAGATGTATCAGATGGTCGCGTCGGCCGAAGATCGCTTGCAGGAACAGCGGCAACGCGAAATCAACGCCAAGGTTCTGAGCAATCGTGAATACACGAAGCACCAGCCTTTCAACCTGCTGGACAAGTGAGGGGACGCGCCATGATTTCCTATATTCACGCCCCTATTCTGGCTGCTTGCTTCTTCACGCTCCTGTTCATGCGGCGGTGGTGGCTCTGCATTGATCGCATGGGCTTTTCGCGTGAAGTCGGCCGCCGTGCCCCTTCCCTTGTTCAAGGCGACATTCTGGCCGCAACCCTCGCCATCGTTCCGTTCTTGGTCGCGGCGGTAGATTGGTTCGGTATCACCCTGCCGCGCCAGTCGGCCCCGATTGCCCCCGGCATGGCGGCCTTCATCTCTGTGGCCTGCCTGGGCGGCTGCGTGTTTGTGCTGCGCAATACCGGCGAACGCTTCGCCGGCCATTGGGCAGGCACGCGGGAAAGTGCCCTGCGCACGGTCGCGGCGCTGCGCATCATCGACGCGGCCGAGCTGGCCCACGCCCTGGACGTGCTGCAACAACACGAAGCCCGGCAGTTCAACGGCCAAACCATCGACGCCGAAACGCGGGAGGTGCGGAAATGAAAAAGTTCTCTATAGCCCTGGTCGTCGCGGCCGTCCTGGCCGGCTGCGGCGAGAACACGCCCGTTCAAACCGTCGATTGGTACAAGGCCCATGAGGCCGAACGCACGGCAATGATTGCCAAATGCAAGGCCAATCCCGGCGAGCTGGACGCTTCCCCGAACTGCATCAACGCCGTGACGGCGGCAAACCATCTGGCCGTCGAAAAGCGCGGCTACACGAAGCATGCCCCGATAAACGCGCTCGAAGGGGGAAAGTGAAATGGCTATCGAATCGAATATTTTCGAGTGGATTGGCGAAAGCATCGACATGACCCTGAACACGTTCGTTCAGGTCACGTCCGGCAACGTCATTTCCATGTTCACCGACT
>WBZO01003930.1_pt1 | contig 15985 bp, 12 predicted proteins | sample 5204261 | NCBI WGS metagenome assembly WBZO01 (sample SAMN12412400, study PRJNA552823) | activated sludge metagenome | isolation source: activated sludge from anammox sidestream of wastewater treatment plant... | place: USA: North Carolina | collected 2017-09 | reverse complement strand
CGTACCGATACCGGTTCACGGTCAGGCAGTCGGGCACCTACTGGTATCACAGCCACTCGGGCTTCCAGGAACAGCAGGGCGTCTATGGCCCGCTCATCATCGAGCCGCGCGAACCGGATCCGGTGCGGTTCGATCGCGAACACGTCGTCATGCTCACGGACTGGACGGACGAGCATCCCGAGCGGGTCTTCCGGAAGCTGAAGAAGCAGTCGGACTACTACAACTTCCGCCAGCGCACCCTGACCACCTTCATCAGGGACGTCAGGGAACATGGCCTCGCCGCCACGCTGGCCGAGCGGCGGATGTGGGCCCAGATGCGCATGAGCGCAGCCGACATCGCCGACGTCACCGGCTACACCTACACCTACCTGATGAACGGTCGCGCACCGGCGGGCAACTGGACCGGACTGTTCACGCCCGGCGAGAGGGTGCGCCTCCGCTTCATCAACGGTTCGGCGATGTCGTACTTCGACGTGCGGATCCCCGGCCTGAAGATGACCGTCGTGGCCGCAGATGGCCTGCCGGTCCGGCCCGTGTCGGTCGACGAGTTCCGCATCGCCGTCGCCGAAACCTTCGACGTCATCGTCGAACCGTCCGGCCAGGATGCGTTCACGATCTTCGCGCAGGCGATGGACCGCACCGGCTTCGCGGCCGGCACGCTCGCGGCGCGCGCAGGCCTGGCCGCGCCCGTGCCCGACCTCGATCCGCGTCCGGTGCTGACCATGGCCGACATGGGGCACGGTGGGATGGGGCACGACATGCGCGCGATGGACGCTGCCCCCTCGATGCCGGCTCCCGCAGCGGCCGACCCTCACGCCGGCCACGTGATGGCACCGCCCGCAGCCGAGGCGGCAGATCCGCACGCGGGCCACACCATGCCGGAGCCGCCGCCACCGTCGACTGCGGCTGCCGACCCACACGCGGGTCATGCGATGCCGCAGGCGGCCGTGCCGGACCCGCACGCCGGTCACGACATGTCGGCGACGGGCGGCGGGATGCAGACGCATCCCGAATCGGAGCGGGGCAACCCGCTGGTCGACATGCAGACGATGACCCCGTCGACCAGGCTGGATGACCCGGGGATTGGCCTGAGGAACAACGGTCGACGCGTGCTGACCTATGCCGATCTCACGAGTGTGTTCGACGATCCCGATGGTCGCGAGCCGACGCGCACGATCGAACTGCACCTGACCGGTCACATGAAGCGCTTCGCGTGGTCGTTCGACGGCATCAAGTTCTCCGGAGCCGAGCCGATCCGGCTCACCTACGGCGAGCGCGTCCGCATCGTGCTCGTCAACGACACGATGATGACGCACCCCATTCACCTGCACGGCATGTGGAGCGACCTCGAGGATGCCGAGGGCCGGTTCAAGGTGAGGAAGCACACCATCGACATGCCACCCGGCACGCGGCGCAGCTACCGGGTGACGGCCGATGCCCTCGGCCGCTGGGCGTACCACTGCCACATGCTGTTCCACATGGAGACCGGCATGATGCGCGAGGTGCGGGTCGACGAGGGGCGGCAGTCGTGACGCGCATCCACCTCGCTCTCACCCTCGCGCTGCTGCTGGCCGTTGCGCCGCCACTGGAGGCGCAACAGGCGCCCGCGACGCACCAGCACGACCAGCCGCAGGCGCCTGCATCCACGGCGTCGTTCGACGATCACGCGCAGCACCAGGGACCGGCAACGCCGCTGCCGTCGTTCATCCCACCGGTGACCGACGCCGATCGCCAGGCGGCGTTCCCGGACGTGCACGGGCACCCGGCCCACGACCGGTCGATTCACTCCTTCGTGCTGGTCGATCAGCTCGAGTGGCAGACCGGAACCGGGACCGATGCGGTCAGCTGGGACACGAAAGGTTGGGTGGGCGGAGATCGGCACCGATTCTGGTTCCGATCGGAAGGCGACCGCGCCGGCGGCCGCACGGAGCAGGCGCAGACCAACCTGCTCTACGGCCGTGCCATCAGCCGGTGGTGGGACGTCATCGCCGGCGTCCGCCTGGACACGCTGCCAGACACGCCGCGCACGGCGCTGGCGCTGGGCGTGCAGGGACTCGCGCCGTACTGGTTCGAGGTGGAGGCGTCCGCCTATGTCGAGCCCTCCGGACGCGCTCACCTGCGCATCGAGGCGGAGCACGACATGCTCATCACCAATCGGCTCGTCCTCCAGCCGCTCGTGGAGTTCGAAGTCTATGGACGCGCGGACCGCGAACGGAAGATCGACGCGGGCCTGTCGACCGGCGAGTTCGGCCTTCGCCTTCGGTACGTGTTCCGGCGCGAACTGGCACCGTACGTCGGGGTTGTGTGGAGCCGCAGGTTCTTCGGCAGTGCCAGTCTCGCCAGGGCGGCCGGAGAAGGCGTGGGCGGGACCCGGCTGGCGATCGGATTGCGCACGTGGTTCTAGCCACCCCGGTGCCGGGTCACAATGGACCCATGACCAGCACCCGGAGGCAGCCTTGCGCGTTCAGGCTCTCGTCGTAGGCGGGGGACTGGCGGGCCTCAGCACCGCGCGCTTGCTGCACCGGGCCGGGGTGGAGGTGCAGCTGCGCGATGCGCGGCCGCGCCTGGGCGGACGCATCTTCACGGCCGGCGCGTCGGGTGACGCGGCGGCCGACGGATTCGATCTCGGACCGTCGTGGTTCTGGCCCCGGATGCAGCCGTCGATGGCGGCCCTTGTCGAGGAACTGCGGCTCGCCTCATTCCCCCAGCACAGCGAGGGCGACCTCGTGTTCCACCGCATGTCCCGCGAGGCGGTCCAGCGCTACGGCGGCGTTCGGCAGGAACCCGAGTCCATGCGACTGGTCGGCGGCACTGGGGCACTCGTCACTGCGCTGGCCGCCTCGCTCCCTGCAGGCTGCTGCCGCCCAGGCTCGCGACTGACGCACCTGGCGCTCCTGCCGGACGACGTGGAGGCCCGGTGCGTGAGCGTGGCGGGTGTCGTCGAGACGGTGCGGGCCTCGCACGTGGTCCTCGCATTGCCACCGCGTCTGCTCGAAGCGACGGTCTCGTTCGCCCCAGCCGTCGACCCCGCGACGGCTTCACGCTGGCGGCGTACACCGACCTGGATGGCGCCGCACGCCAAGTTCTTCGCCGTCTACGATCGCGCATTCTGGCGCGACGCCGGCCTGTCGGGGACGGCGCAGAGCATGGTCGGTCCGCTCGTCGAGATCCACGATGCGACCACCGCCTCCGGGCAGGCCGCTCTCTTCGGCTTCGTGGGCATTCCAGTCGTGCAGCGGCAGTCGATGACGACGGACGACCTCGTCGCCGCGTCGATCCGCCAACTCGTCACGCTGTTCGGGCCTGACGCGGGGACGCCCCTCGCAACGCTGTACAAGGACTGGGCTGCAGACCCGCTCACGGCGACAGCCCTGGACTGGACCGACGGCGCACATCCCGCTGCAACGGATCGGGAGTGGGTCGACGGCGAATGGCGGGGGCGCATCACCCTGGCCGGCAGCGAGACCAGTCCGACCGAGCCAGGCTACCTGGCCGGTGCCGTGCAGGCGGCCGAGCGCGCCGCACGCGAAGTCCTGCAGCACCTCCGATAAGGGCCGCTACACACGCGGCGCGGTCTCGCGGTCCGGCGAGCCGTTGCCGCCCCAGGGGCACGGCCGTTGGCAGCACCCAAGGGGCGACTTCGACACGTCGCTATGGCGTGACCGCGGCTAGTTCGCCGGCATGCGCCGGCGCCTCGCCAGCAAAGTGCTCCTCGAAGAACGTCACTTCGCCGGTCTCCACCGAGTAGACACCGCCAACCAGGCCGATGCGGCCCTCGCGGTACAGGTGCTCCAGGATCGGGCTCCGCTCGAGCACCGCGCGCATCTGGTGCCGCGTGTTCTCCAGCGCCACCTGCTCGACGAACGCGTCAGGCGCCAGCTGCCGGCCACCCGACGACTCCACGCTGTGCAGGGCCGGGCCGACCTTCCCGAGCAGCCCGGTGAGGTGCCCCAGCTCCACGTGGTTGCACGCGCCCTTGATGGCGCCGCACTTCGTGTGGCCGAGCACCACGATGAGCTTCGAGCCGGCCACCTGGCAGGCGAACTCCATGCTGCCGAGGATGTCCTCGTTCAGCACGTTGCCGGCGATCCGCACGCTGAAGATGTCGCCAAGGCCCTGGTCGAAGATGAGCTCGGCCGACGTCCGCGAGTCGATGCAGCTCAGCACGATCGCGAAGGGGAACTGTCCCGCCGACGTCTCGTTCACCTGCTGCAGGAGGTTCCGGTTCAGGCGCAGGTTGCTGACGAACCGGTTGTTGCCGGCCGCCAGCACCTCGAACGCCTTGCGCGGGGTGAGGGTGTCCTGGGTCTCTTTCGTCTGCGTACGCATGAAGCCTCCAGTAGTCGCAATTCGTAACTATATGAGAAGTGCTCGCACCACCGGCGCTGCCTCAGGCGGCGGCCGGTGCGGGCGCCGGTGTCGACGATGACGAGCCGGAACGCTCGCGTGCGATGACGTCGAACACCCGGTGCATGGAATCGTTGTCGCGCCTGAGCGCCGAGAGTCCTTCGATCGTCAGCTCGATCCCCTCGGCGGCCGCGCGCTGCTCGAAGTTCTTGATGATCTCGTAGACGTCGTGGTCGATGTTCATGGACCGCGAGGCGTCGATCACCACCTTCGTGCCTGCCGGCACCGCCGCGAGTGCCCGCATGATGGCGGCACGGTTGAGGAACGACACGTCCTCGGACAGGATGATGCGCACGTTCTCGGTCGGGTCGCGGTCGACGAAGAAGGGGTTGTAGTAGTTGGTCAGCAGGATGGCGAAGATGGCGACTGCCATGCCAAGACCGATGCCGATGAGCAGGTCAGTGGCCAGGATGCCCACGACCGTCACCACGAACGGCACGAACTGGTAGGGCCCGAGCTTGTACATCGACACGAACAGGGCCGGCTTGGCGAGCTTGTAGCCGACCGTCAGCAGGATGGCCGCCAGCGCCGCGAGGGGAATGCGGTTCAGCAGCGCCGGCACCGCGATGACAGCGGCCAGCAGCAGCACACCGTGGAGGATGGCCGACAGCTTCGTCTTCGCGCCCGACTGGATGTTGGCCGAGCTGCGGACAATCACCTGCGTCAGCGGCAGGCCGCCGATGAGGCCAGACAGCACGTTGCCAATCCCCTGGGCCTTCAGCTCGCGGTCGGTCGGCGTGACCCGCTTCTGCGGGTCGAGCTTGTCGGTCGCCTCCACGCACAGCAGCGTCTCCAGGCTGGCCACCACGGCGAGCGTGATGGCGGTGGTGTACACCGCCTTGTTGCCGATCTGGCTGAAGTCCGGAAGGGTGAAGAGGGAGAAGAACCCGCTGACGCTGCTCGCGCTGGGAATCTGCACCAGGTGCGACGTGGCGATGGCCAGGGACGGGGCCATCCAGTTGAAGACCTCGTTCAGCACGATGCCGAGCGCCACGACCACGAGCGGGCCCTGGATCCACATGCTCGCCTTGATTCGCTTGATGAACGGCTGTTCCCACAGCACGAGGATGGCCAGCGAGGCGAGGGCGACGACGAGCGCCCCGGGCTGGATATACGCGAACATCTGGCCCAGGGCCGACACGGTCGTCTCACCACCGGTTCCCGCGAAGGCGAGGTTGCCTTCCGGGTCGGCGTCGTAGCCGACCGCGTGCGGCAGCTGCTTCAGGATGATGGTGAGGCCGATGCCGGTCAGCATCCCCTTGATGACCGATGACGGGAAATAGTAGGCAATGACGCCGGCCCTGGCGTAGCCCAGGGCAATCTGAATGACGCCGGCAACGACGACGGCGAGCAGGAAGGTCTCGAAGGTCCCGAGGGTGGTGATCGCGTTGAGGACGATGACCGCCAGGCCGGCGGCCGGACCGGCGACCCCCAGCTGGGATCCCGATACCGCCCCGACCACGATGCCGCCGACGATGCCGGCGATGATGCCCGAGAAGAGCGGGGCTCCGGACGCGAGGGCGATCCCCAGGCAGAGCGGCGTGGCCACCAGGAACACCACGACGCTGGCCGGCAGGTCGGCCTTCAGGTTGTCGAACAGTGACGATGCCGTCTTCATGCGTGACTCCTATCCGCGCGGCGTGCGCGTTCAGCTCAGTCACGATACGAGGACGGCGTTTACGGCGAAATAACGAAATTCAGAAGTCTGACTTCGAAAAAGACTATTGAAGCAGGCCGGCGAACGCCTCGCCGATGGCCTGGCCGAGGTCCTGGGGCCTCGCCGGATCCAGCGCGACGTGCAGCCGCTGCACCTGCCCCTTGAACAGCAGGTCGACCGCCAGGGTGGTGCGGGTGTCGGCCAGCGGCTGGTCGAAGCCGATCCCGACCACCTGCGGCATCGCGCCAGCGACGCCGTTCGCGATGTCGTGCGCGGTAGCCAGGAGTTCGTCGCGCGCCGGCATCTGCTGCCACACCTGCTCCGCGCTCACCATCCGGCTGCTCGCGGCAGGCAACGCCGTAATCGCCGCACGGGCGGTCGTGAGCTGCGCCGCCTGCGCGTTCGTGACCATGTCGCGGGTATAGATCGTGCCGAGCACGTCGACCTGGATCCTGAGCACCTGGTTGGCGAGCACCGCGGCAAGCGTGGCGTCCAGCGCCGCCCGCACCGTCGCGTCGTCGCCGGAGGCCACGAGCGACTTGAGCGAACGGAACCGCGTGCGCATGGCCCCCACCTGCGACCGCGCCTTCGACTTGGCCGTGCTCTCGCCAGGGAGGTACCAGGGCCACCGCTGGTCGATGGTGGCGATGGCGGTCCGCTCGGCCGTGTCGAGTGCCGTGATGACACCGTCGCAGAGCGCCGGGATCACCGTGCGCATGCCACGCAGGCTGAGCTCGAACTGGTAGGCGGACGTGGCCTGGCGATAGTCGTCGTAGGCGTCGGCCAGCGTGGCCGCGACGGCGTCGGCCGACTGCACGATCGACTGCGACACGGCAGTCTGGAGGACGTCCGGCACCGACATCGTTCCCTGGACGCGCGGCGTACCGTCGACGCTCCCGACGAACGCGTGCACCTGCATGTCCACGTCCGGGGAGTCGTAGTGTCCGTTCACGGTGAGCCCGGTCCGGTCCACCCGCAGGCGTCCCTGTATGCCGAAGCCGGCCACGCGCGTGACGCCATCGACCTGCAGGAAGCCCGAGTCGTCGTTGAACGGGATCCAGAGTTCGACCGACCGGCGCTGGTCCAGGCCGAGCGCACCAAGGCCGGCGTCGCTCACGCCGACAATGCGGAATCCGGTGGCATCGACGTGGAGGCTGCCTTCCACCACCATGACGTCGCCAAGGTCCACGTTCACGGCCTCACCGAACGCGGCGGCATCGATGGCCAGGCGACCGTCCGCGTGCAGCACGAAGTCGGTGCCGCGGCTGCTCACGTACGCGTAGGCGCGAAGCCGGGCCTCGGGCCTGAAGGGGGCGGCGTCAGGCAGCCAGCTCATGTCGGGCTCGATGACCCCGCTGAAGTATCCGTGCTGGACGCCGTCGGTCACCTGCACGGCCGCGGTGGCGTCGCCCAGCTCGAAGCCGAACTCGGCCAGTTCACCGAGCCGCGCAACCTCGAGGAAGCTGTACGTGAAGCGGAAGTGACCGTTGGCCCCCATCTGGTCCGGCGGTGCGATGAGCCGACTGAGCGCGTCGCCCGGGGGCGCCCCCTCGGGCTGCACGGTGTGGGTCACGAGGTGACCGGAGATCTCCACTGGCAGCCCGCCGAGGGGGAAGCGCCCCATCTGGATGCGGTCGCCCTGGAACTCCTGCGCGAACGTCTCGATGCCGTAAATCGTCGCGGGGCGGAACGGAATCAGCTGCTGCACTGAGACGCCAAAGCCCGGCATACCCCCCTCGACCGGTTCGATATCGTCTTCGGCGTCGTGGCCAGGATCGTTGGCGGGGTCGCTGGCAGGATCGCCGGCAGGGTTGCTGGCGGGGTCGTTGTCGCCGCTGCTGTCAGTGTCCGTTCCACCACCGCCGAGCCCTGGCAGCGAGTAGTCGCCTGCAAAGAAGAAGGAGGGATCCAGCGGGTCGACGATGAGCGTGGCGTTCACGCCGGCGGGTATCGACAGCGTGAGGGGTTTGCCCTGCCCGCCCGTCGAGATGTCCATCGCGAAGCCCGAGTCGAACGCGAAATAGAAGTAGGTGCGTGTGTCGTTCAGGGGTACGCCGAGATCGAGGTTGGCCCCGAGGTCCATGCCGAACCGGGCCAGGGCGGGCCTGGTGATGTCCACGACGGCCCCGGTGAGGGGCGACGGGACGCCCGCGGTGCCCGACACCCTGGTGAGGTGTCCGTTGGCGTCGCCTTCGAAGAACAGCGTCGCGTTGGCCATCACCAGCCGCTCGGTGCCGACCAGCATGGCGACGTCGCCCGTGACGTAGAACCCGGCGCCGACCGGGAGCACGGCCGAGCGTGCGGCCTCGAATCCCACCGCCACCGGACTCCCGGCTGGCGTCAGCTGGAGCACGGTCGTTTCCTCCGCATGAACCGCGCCGGGCGCCAGCAGCAGCACCGCCGCCAGGACCGTGCCTCGAATCGTCATCACAAACCCCTCCTTGCCTACATGCGGAAAGCGGGGCGCGAGCACGCAACGGGATGCTCCGGGAGACCACGGTGAGTGCGGTCACAGACGCGGCGCACCGTCCGCGATAAGACGGGAAGCGAGACTCAGAGAAAGGAATGACCATGCTTCGTTCATGCCGGACTTCTCCCATCCTGGCGGCCGTGGTGCTCCTGGCCAGCCTGCCCGTCCCGGCCCTTGTTGCGCAGGTGAGCACCCAGTGGGTCCAGCCGACGCGTGGTGTGTCAATTGCGCTCGACGCCGTGGACAACGTCTATACGGTGGACTACGAGCAGGCGCTTGGCGCCGAGATGACGCTGACCAAGCGCGACACCGACGGTCGCCTGCTGTGGACGTCCCGGTTCGACCAGCAGTCGGCCACTGCCTGGGAGCGCGCCAGCTGGGTTGCCACCGACAGCGGCGGCAACGCGGTGGTGTGCGGCACCCTCATGTCGGGCTACTCCAATCCGGTGGAGGCGGCCAGCATCGTGATGAAGTTCCGCCCCGACGGGCAGCTCGCGTGGCGGCAGGTCTACGAGGGCAGCTTCGACGGCTCGTCGGTCCGAAAGTGCCTCGTCGACCGATCCAACAACGTCTACGTGCTCGGCATGGGCAGCGGACCCTCGGGACGCGTGACGAAGGTGAAGAAGTTCGCCCCTGACGGCACGGCGCTCTGGTCGTACTTCGACGCGGCCGGCATCGGTGCCGCCCTGAACATCAAGCTCACGCCGGATGACGGCCTGCTCATCACCGGCAAGTCGATCACGGGCAGCATGATGGGCTACGCGAAGCTCGACCTCGACGGTCATGTGCGCTGGTCCCTGGCCGGTGTGGCCAGCCTGACCGCCGGCGACAGCGCCGGCGACGCGGCCGGTAACAGCTACCTCGTGCACGGGGAGTACGTGGCGACCAACCCGCGCACGGTCGTCAAGAAGCTCGGGCCGACGGGAGTCCTCGTGTGGGAGCGCCCGTTCACGATGTCTGCATTCCGTGTGGAGGTGGGGGGTGACCAGCACGCCCTGATCAGCGGCTTCCCCGGCAGCAGCAGCCCGGGCGCGGCGTTCATGAAGATCGATCCGAACGGCACCCAGGTCTGGGCGAACCTGGATGCCGACGGTCCACTTTCGCTGCTGGCGCACGCACACATGCTGCTCGACGCCGCGGGCAACGCCTACCTGGCGGCCGGCACGATGTCCGAGATGGCGGTCTGCAAGGTGAACGGCGACGGCACCACAGGCTGGACGCAGACGGTGGCCTTCGGATACGGCCAGGCCCTGGCGCTCGGCACCCTCGACTCCAGCGTGTACCTCGTTGGTGGCACCACCGCACGCTTCGTCCAGGCACCGCTGACGATCCCCACGCAGCCGACCGTCCTGGCCGACTTCGGCCTGACGTCGACGAGCGCGAACCTCGGGTGGCGCGACAACTCCGTGAACGAGTCGGGCTTCACCGTCGAACGTTGCACGGGCACGGCTGCCTTCTGCGCCTCGACGCCGGGCGCCTGGTCCGTGCGCGCCGCCACCGGCACGAACGTCTCGACCTTCAACGACACGACGCTCTCGCCCTCCACCACCTACAGCTGGCGCGTGAGCGCGTTCAACGCGGCCGGCACCTCGCCGACCAGCAATGTCCTCTCGCTCACGACCCCTGCGGCCCCCGTCGTCGTTGCCGCTCCGACGGCGCTGACCGCCACGGCGAGGAAGGTGAAGAACGCGGTTGAGGTGCGCCTGTCGTGGATCGACAACGCGACGAACGAGACCGGCTACGTGGTGGAACGGTGCACCGGCCGTTCGTGCACGGCCTTCAGCCCGCTGATATCGCTGAGCGCGGGAACCACCCGGTTCACCGATCGCGCGGTGACGCGCGGTACGGCATATCGCTATCGCGTGGTGGCCACCGGATCTTCCGGCAACTCGGCCTACTCGAACGTCGTCGGCATTACCACGCCCTGAACGCTGGACCGGCGTGGCGGCACGCGGCGGCTGGCCCGTCTGCACGCTCAGGTTCCGGTGGCCTGGGCCAGGCGGGCGAGTGCCGCAACGTCGAGGACATCCACGCGCGCGCGGGACAGGCGGACCCATCCGCGCGCCTCGAAGCCTTCGAGCACGCGGCTCACTACCTCGCGTGCACTCGCCAGTTCCCCGGCCATCTGCTGGTGCGTGGCGAGCAGCACGGGCGCCTGCGCCACCAGCAGGGCGGCGAGGCGACTGTCCAGCCGATGCGCCACCCGCTCCTCGAGCACCGCCATGAGGCCCGCGAGCCGTTGCGCCTGCAGTGCGAATACCTGCTGCCGGAACGGTTCGCAGGTCACCACCGCCTCCCGCACGAGCGGACCGGGCAGCACCAGCCCGTGCGCCGCACCATCGACGACCCCACGGGCCGGATAGACGGTGTTGGCAAGGAGGCAACTCATGGTGATGACGCACAGCTCACCGGGCTGCAGTCGGTAGAGCAGGATCTCGTGCCCGCTCGTCAGCGGTCTGACGATGCGGATGGTGCCTGAGACGAGAACCGTGAGGTCGGTGCAGGGTGCGCCGACCTCGAACGCAATCGTGCCGGCCTCCGCACGCCAGGGGCGCGCGCCGGACGTGAATCGCTGGCGCCACGGCTCGGGCAGCTGGCGCAGCAGGGGGAGGGTGTCGAAGCGGGAATGGGCGGACGCCGAGTTGGTCACCGGGGTGCGTCGATGGCGAACTTCGTGCCACCGGTCGGGGTGGGCCCGCGCGCGCGCCAACCCATCGTTCGTGAGCGTTCTGCCACCTCTCGCAGCGAGCCGGTAATTCGGATGCGGCACGCCGATTTCGATGCCCGAAAACCCTTACGTTGGCCAGCATCCGACGACAACCCGTCTGTGTCAGCCGCTCGGTGCGCACTCCTCTGTGCTTTTCCGCATACGGAGATGACGGCCGCGCATGTCCCGGCTGTCAGGAGGCAGAGGATGCGGGATGCGCGTGTGATTGGGCTCCTGGTGGGCCTGGGCTTGATGATGCTGGCGGCCGGATGCTCGAAGTCGCCGACCAGTCCGTCCGGTGGTGGCGGCGGAACGCCGACGGCGACGGCGGTGGCGATCAGCGGCACTCTCGCCATTCCCGAGGGCTCGACGTCGCAGCTGCGTGCCACCGCCACCCTGTCGAATGGTTCCACGCAGGACGTGACCCAGCAGGCCACGTGGCGCTCGTCCAATTCGTCGGTGGCCACCGTGTCCGCCACCGGCCTGCTCACCTCGGTGGCGCCTGGCACGGCGGATATTTCCGCCACCTACGGATCGCAGACTGGCCGGGGGACGACCCAGGTTTCGGCCGCGACCTACTCGGTGACCGTCGCCACCCAGACGGCGGTGGCCCTGGGCACCTGTGATGACGTCACCCAGGGGCTGACGAGTGGCGAGTTTGCCGTGCGCGTCCTCGCCATTCCCACCACCGGAAGCCAGGCCACCCTCTACGCAACGTCGGGTTATCCGGGCGACGCCAACGCGCCACAGGGGCTCAACCTCCGTGAGGACCAGCCGGAGTCCATCACCGGCACGCGAACCTTTTCACTGGCCGGCCAGGCCGGCCAGGGCGTCCGCATCCAGTTCAACGCGACGGAGTGGGACCAGCAGGTCGTCATCATCCCGCCGTCGATCCGCTGGATTCACGACGACCGGATGGACGATCGGTCGACGTCACGCACCCACTCGTTCTCGAGCGGCGCGTTCTCGTCCACCGGTCCGAATTCGTTGACGATCGGCGACACGAGCTGCGGTATCCGGTTGAACTACACCGTGTCGGCCGTCAGGCAGTAGGGGGCTGCGGCGGCGCCGGCGAGGCCGAGGCGGCGAGCTCGCGCGCCAGCCACATACGGGCCATCGCCCAGTCGTTGTCGACGGTCCGCTTGGATACGCCAAGGGCCTCGGCAATCTCACCGACGGTGAGGCCGCCGAACACCCGCATCTCGACGATGCGCGCGCCGCGCTCGTCGAGGTGGGCGTACCGATCGAGGGCGTCGTTCACGATCAGCAGGTCGACTGTCCCGTCGCTGCCAACGACCTCCGTGTCGAGCGGGACCACCTCGACGCCGGCACCGCGCTTGGCGGCCGCATGGCGGCGGGCGTGGTCCACGAGCACCTGGCGCATCACCCGGGCGGCGATCCCGAGGAAGTGGGTCCGGTCCTTCCACTCCACGCGCGACTGGTCGACGAAGCGCAGGTACGCTTCCGCCACCAGCGCCGTGGGCTGGAGCGTATGATCCGGTCGTTCGCGCCGCATGAGGGCGGCAGCGATGCGTCGGAGTTCGGGATAGAGCGCATCAGCCAGCCGTGCGTTGGCCGGCTCGCCCGATGTGCGGGCGTCCATCAGGATCTCGGTGATGCGGGTACGGTCGTCCTGCTCAGGCATGCGGGCCGGCCGCAGTCTACCGCGAACCCTACCGTGGGTGCCGGGGCCGTGCAGGGAAATGGCATGTCCGAGCCGTTCGAACGTCTGAAGTCCATCGTCCTCGAGGCCACCGGCCTGGAGGGCGCGTCGCGCGTGGCGTTCCTCGACCGTGCATGCGGGGCCGACGTGGCGCTGCGGCAGGATGTGGAATCGCTCCTTGTGCACGCGGATGACGAGCACTCGGTGCTCTCCACTGCGGCCGCGATCCGGATTGCCGGCCCGATCTCGCTGGCCACCTTCAGGATGGTGCGGGCCCGCTGGTCGAGGCTCTTCACCAGCCAGCTCGCCTGGGCGAAGCCGAGCAGCAGGTGCCGATTCGGCGGCTCGTTGCGCTGAAGCTGATTCGCCGCGGGCTCGATACCGACGCCGTCATTGCCCGCTTCAAGTCCGAGCGCCAGGCACTGGCGCTGATGGACCACCGCGCCATCGCGCGGGTGCTCGACGCCGGCACGAGCGAGGATGGCCGGCCCTACTTCGTGATGGAGCTGGTGGACGGCGTTCCCATCACGCGCTACTGCAGCGAGCGTCGGCTCGGCATCCGGCAGGTACTCACGCTGATGCTGGCCGTGTGCCAGGGGGTGCGCCATGCCCACCAGAAGGGGATCGTCCACCGCGACCTGAAGCCGTCGAACGTGCTGGTGAAGGAGGCCGACGGTGTCGCGCTGCCCAAGATCATCGACTTCGGCATCGCGAAGGCGATCGAGAGCCCGGACGGCGACTCCGCCGAGCCGATGACCCGCTACGGGGGGATGATCGGCACACCCGACTACATGAGCCCGGAGCAGGCCGGGGTGGTGCCCGGTGGCGTCGACACACGCACGGACGTCTACTCGCTGGGCGTGCTGCTCTACGAAGTGCTGACCGGTCGTCGCCTCTACCTGACGTCGCCCACGACATTGGCGGAACTCGATCGGCTGTTGCGTGGTCCGGAGCCGCCGCCGCCGAGTGTCGTGGCCCAGGCCGGCCGCCGCGAGCTGGCCGGCGACCTCGACAACATCGTGGCGCGGGCCATGGCGCGCCAGCCCGCGGATCGCTACGCGTCGGTGGAGCAACTGGCCGGGGATATCCGACGGTACCTGGACGGTGAGCCGGTCACGGCGCGAGAGCCGACCTGGCGCTATCGTGCGGCGAAGTTCGTCCGTCGCCACAAGGCCGGCGTGGCGGTGTCGGCCGCCCTGGCGCTGGTCGTGGTTGCCACCGGCGTCACCTTTGCGATGCAGGCGGCGCGGCTCGCGGTGGAGCGCGACCGCGCCAGGAGTGCCGAGCAGCGAGCGCGTGAGCAGGCCATCACCGCGGAATCGGTCGTTGCCTTCCTCGTCGACATCTTCGCCACGTCCGACCCGTCGGAGACACGCGGCAACACCATCACCGCCCGGGAGGTTCTCGATCGCGGCGCCGCTCGGATCGAGTCGGGGCTCAGCGAGACGCCGGCCGTGCAGGCCACACTGCTGAGCACGCTCGGGCGGGTCTACCAGAGCCTCGGCCTGTACACCGTGGCGCAACCGATGCTCGAACGCGCGCTCGAGCGCCGCAGTGCCTTGTACGGCTCCGGTGACGCGTCGGTGGGCGAGAGCCTCGACCAGCTGGGGCTGCTCCGGCGGAAGCAGGGCGACTACGCCGCCGCGGAGCCGCTCTTTCGGCAGGCCCTGGAGATCAAGCGGCGGACGCTGGGGCCGGATCATGCCTCGATTGGTGAGACGATCTCGAACCTGGCGTTCGTCCTTCGGCTGACCGACCGGATCGACGAGTCCGAGAGGCTCACCCGCGAGTCGCTTGCCATGCGCATCAGGATCTTCGGCCCGCAGCACCATGAGGTGTCCGAGGCGCTCGACGATCTCGGTGCGACGCTGTGGCGAAAGGGCGATCTGGCGGGCGCGGAAGAATACCTGCGCGCGGCGCTGGACATGGACCGGCGGATACTCGGAGAGACACATCCGCAGATCGCCGTTGCCTGGAACACGCTGGGGCAGGTTCTGGATGCGCGAGGCAAGGACGCGGAGGCCGAAGCCGCGCTCCGCAGGTCGCTCGCGATCAACACGGCGATCCATGGGACCACGCATCCCGACATTGCCCACGCGTCGTCCGGCCTTGCCAGGCTCCTCATCAAGGTTGGAAGGCTGGAGGAGGCCGAACCGCTCGTCGAGACCGCCCTCGACCTGCATCGGCGGCTGCTGGGGGAGGAGAGCTACTGGGTATCGTCGGACCTGCAGGCGCTCGGGCTGCTCCGGCTTCGCGCACGCGAGTACGGCCGGGCCGAGCAGGTGTTTCGCGAGGGTCTGCCGCTCGTGAACAAGGTGTACGGCGAGAAGAGCAGTTGGGCGGCTGAAGCGATGCTGAACCTGGGGGCATCGCTGCAGCGCCAGGGGCGGCACCGTGAGGCCGAACCGCTGCTCCGGCAGGCCAGAGAACTCTGGTTCCCGATCAAGGGCGCCGAGCACCCCGACTCGGCGCGGTTCCTGGGAGAGCTCGGGATGGCCGTGGCCGCACGCGGCGGGCTGGCGGAAGCCGAGACGCTCTTCGGGCAGGCACTCGCCCTGCGGCGTCGCACGCTGCCGCCGCGCGACCCGGAGATCGCCGCCGTGCTCGCGAGCCTCGGCGCACTGCTGCTCGGGCAGGGTGAGGCGGGACGGGCCGAACCCCTGCTGCGTGAGGCGGCCGGCATCTATGCCGAGACACTGCCGCCGGACCACCTGGACCGGCGCGACGTCGAACGGGCACTCGCCCGGTGCGAAGCCGCGGTCATGCGCGCCCGCTGACGCGCGTCGCCTGCCGGCAGGTCGTGCCCGCCAGCAGGCCTCGCTGGCGCGTGTCAGCCCACCCGGACGTACCCGCGTGACTGCAGGTTCACCATCGTCACCATCGCCCACAGGTCGGCCTGCACCCCGGGGAGCAGCTGTGACGGGTCCACCTTCTTGCCCATGAGCCCCTGGCCGCACACGCGCAGTTCCACGCCGGCCTCGTGCAGTTCCTTCAGGACGGCGATGTTGGGGTTGTCCACGCCGTTGTGACGCGACTTGTACAGCTCGTTCGAGAACACCGCGTCGCCCCCGCCCTGGTGGA
>WBZO01004116.1_pt1 | contig 15987 bp, 14 predicted proteins | sample 5204261 | NCBI WGS metagenome assembly WBZO01 (sample SAMN12412400, study PRJNA552823) | activated sludge metagenome | isolation source: activated sludge from anammox sidestream of wastewater treatment plant... | place: USA: North Carolina | collected 2017-09 | reverse complement strand
CGAGTGGGAATTCCTGACCATCGACGACTTCGGAATAGATCCGCAATGACGATCGCCGGCGCTGAGGCCATAGATCCTGCGCCAGGCCCCCGCTGGACGCACAAACGGCTCCTCACCATGCTCAAGGACTGCTACGGGATCGGTCCGCGGGGCGGCATGAACGCGCCGGCTATTGCCGCCTACACCGGAGTCAAACCCTCGACGGTGTACCGATGGATAGCCCCAGGGGCGACCCAATACCGGCTCACGATTCCGCCAGGCCGGCTTTCCGAACTCCAACTGGCTCCACCCATGGATGAAGTACGGGCGCTGCAGACCTACCGGCACGCCTTGATGGCGATTGAAACTATCGAGGCGGGAGAGCCTTGGCCGGAGTGGGAGAAGCAAGGATGGCTGCTGCCGCACCACGTGGTAGTCAACAAATTGATGACTAAACCGTGGATGCAGGTCACGGTGACTCGGGCCCAACCCTCCCGTCCTCGCCGGCCCAAGAACCTGCAGAAGCCCGCACCCGGCGCCGGAGAGATTAATCGGTTACGGGCCTGGGAGAACCTGCACGCACACGACATCGCGCTCAGTTCGGTCCAAGTTCCCAATTACTTCTACGCCCAGGTGCTGGTGCGGGCCGTCATGGTTTCGCAATGGTGGTGGCGGGTTTATCCGAGCCGCGCGGTGCTTCCACTAGGACGGACTCGTTTGTGGATGTCTGATGCTCCGCCAGTTCAGCTTCGCGCCCTCGGCCGCAAAGCCGGAGTTCCGATCAGCCACACCTGATCGAGACCACGTCCGGCTGCCAAAGGGCGGTCGGGAATCCCTAGAACCCGTCAGTCGGCCACCCGTTTTTGTCAGTGCGGACTAGTAACGTGAAACACGTTCCCCGCATGAGGGATTGGACGTAGAGATAGGAATCAAGTTGACCGCGATCGCCGAACCCAAGTCAACAAGCCTGTATTTCCGCAACGGCTCCAGCGATAAGGAGTACCGGGCGTGGATCGAAGCCAAAGAGGACGGGTATGTCGTCAACTTCGCTTACGTTCTTTAGCGTGTCGTCCTGTTGTTGATGACATGTTTGTAGTTAACTTCCGGGCGTGCGAACAGCGCTTTTGCCGGGTCAGTGGCTGGTTTTCGGCTACGAACCGCACCTTGTGCGGGATATTGCTGTCGATGACGAACTGTTGGTCGCAAATCGAGACCGTCTTGCGTTGCTCGCTGAAGGTGGGAGCTGTATCGGCAGACCGTTTCTGATCGGTCCCGACGGCCGGGCTGATGCCCGGGTGAACGGCTTTTTTAGTTCGCCACGAATGCGTTCGAGGTCGCCCTTGACGTGGGCGAAGTACGCCCAGTCGCTGTCAATGTGGTTCAACTTCCTTCACGTGTTGGGGCGGTCCTGGGATGAGGCGACCGTTGATGATGCGGAGAGTTTCAAGGAGTGGCGGATCACCGATTCGCGGAATCCGTCACGGGTCGAGCCGAGCACTTTCGTGGCTAATCTGGCCGCATTGAGGAGCTTCTATCGGTGGGCCGCGCCCCGGTTCGGTGTTGTTGATCCCGTTGCTGGTGAGGACGATTTCGATTTGGCCCCGCGGGGCGCGCGGCGGAACCGCGTCAAGTGGTTGGATCCGGCCGGCTATCGCCGGTGGCGGGATCTGGGGCTCGGGGGAATGAGCATTGACGGCCGGCCGGATCCAGCTTTTCGTGGGCGGAATGAGCAGCGTGATTGCGCGTTCGCCGACGGGCTGTATGGAAGCGGTCTGCGGCTCAGTGAGTGGGCGAGCGTGGTGCTGCCCGAATTGTCCGGCGACGATCCCGGGCGCGGGTACTCGACGTGCCGCCTTGCGGATGCGTGCGCCAAGGGTGGTTATGGGCACGTCTATTGGCTTCCTCGTCACGCTCTCGTGGATGTTTTGAACTATGTCGAGGGTGCGAGAGCCCGGATCGTTCGTGCGGCCCAACGCGCAGGACGCTACGACGTGGTCGATGAGAAAGGCTTCGTGCTGCACTCGACGGATCGTGATGTCGTCCTGCGTCATTCCGACGGGACTCAGCGCAAGGTATCGCTGAACACGCTGAATCCTGCGCAGCGCCGGGCGCTTTATCGGATGACCAAGCAAGGCCCCGAGCCGCTGGCGTTGTGGCTCAACGAGGACGGTCAACCTCGTCTACCGCACAGCTGGGAACACACCTTTCAGGGCGCGAATAAGCGCATCGCGAAACTCGGGCTCACGAATTTCACGGCCACACCTCACATGTTGCGCCACAGCTGTGCACTGCGCTGGTTCGCCATCGGTCGGCTGGCCTATGAGAAGCGCTTCGCTCATCTCACCGAGGAGGAGACGAAAGACTTCCGGCAACAGTTCGGCGACACCTGGGACTTAGTCGCGGCTTATCTCGGTCACCGCAACCCCGAAACCACCAAACGGATTTATCTGGAGCCCTTCCGTGCGTTGGATGTTGAAATTCTGCTGCAGCACGTGCAGGACTCGGCGGTGCAGACCTTCCTCGCTGATTACTTGGCGGATCACCCGTTGGTGCGGACCGACCCGTTACGGCGTAACCCGTGAGGCGGCCGTCAAATGGGCGCAGGGCCGCCCTGCCGGCTGCGGGCTACCGTCCGGTGGAGCGCAAGCAGGGCAATGAAGGGCTCGTGGTGCGTTTCGTGCCCGAGAACCCGCGCGAGCAGCCCGTCGATTTCGACTTCGCGGGTTGGCCCGTTAGCCGGCAACTCCAAGCGGCTTTCGCCGATGCGTTCAGCGCCCGGACCCGCGGCGGCAGCCGTGTCCGGGCGCTCGAGTCCGCGAAGACGCTCCACCAAGGTATCCGGTCGTTCGGCAAATATCTGGGGACACTTGAGTCCCCGCCCGTCAAGCCACCCCAGTTGACGCGCGCCCACTTGGACGGCTGGTACCTAGCGCGCACTCAAGGCTCCACCGAACTGAGGGGACTGAAGTCCGTGTTGCGCCATGTCGAGGGCCTCGACACGGACTTCCGCGACGCCGTCAACGAGGCCAGCCCGCCTCGGAATACGGGGACGCTCAGCAGTTACAGCAGCGAGGAGAACCGGCGGATCCTTCAGGCGGCACGAGCCGACGTGCGAGCCGCGGCGGTGCGCATCCGCGCCGGCAGGGAGCTGCTCGCGGACTGGCGGCGCGGGGATCTTCTGCACCAACCCGAGGAGACCCAACAGCGCGGGGAGCTGTTGGACCACATTGACCGCCACGACGATGTCCCGCGCTACGCGTCCAAAGCGAGTCCGGGAGATCCCCACGCGGGTCTGCCCAAGAAATGGGTCGCGCGGCTGGGGCCTGTGCCTGATCACTTTGCAAGCCTGCACCTCACCGGGTTCGATGTCGGGGCGTTCGCGGTTCTGCTGGTGGGCCTGACGGGACAGAATCCGACCACGATCGCTAAGGCGACCGTCGAACACCACCGCCCAGATGGCCATGCCGGTGGCCCGCCGTCGGCCGCGATCAGACTGGACAAACCCCGCCGTGGATCCCGTCGGTACATGGATGTAGCGCTGACTTCGGTTCCGCCGTGGGCAAGACACGGAATGCCCGCCGGTGACACCGCGTCCCGTCCAGGGGACACCCTGGACTTGCACACCCCCTTCGGTGTGTACATATTGCTGCTGGAGTTGGCGGCGCCCGCCCGAGGCAGGCTCGACACCGACGTCATCTTCGCTTGGTGGTCGCCCAAGGGAGGCAAGGGCGCTGGCCGCGGCTACCGCAATCGCCTTGACCACTTCCAGATTCGGGACTGGTCCTCGAAGCTAAGGAATCTTGACGTCGCTGGTGCGATCACCCTTACGCGGCTGAGGTTGACGTTCAACGAACTGCAACAGCGGCCAGTGGCCCATACCGAAACCACCTTGGCCAACGAGTATTTGGTCCGCGACCGCGGCAACCTCGCTGAATACCAGAAGGTCGTCGCGACAACGTTGGCCGAGCAGGTCAAGAAGGCAGACACCCGGGCCAGGATGCAGACCCTGTCCGCGGCGGATGTCGCCGAGGCGCGGACTAACCCGACGGCCGTGGCGACCCGCTTCGGGATGGACACCCAAACCCTCGAGCGGCTCATCGCTGGTGAGTTGAACACCGTGCTGGGGGCGTGTGTCGATGACGCCGAGGGCGAGCAGGTGTGCACAGCCTCGCTCATGCTGTGCCTGCGATGCCCCTGTGCGCGAGCGACCCCGGCGCATCTTCCCCTTCAGGTTGCCGTCCACGACGCCCTGCTCACCCGTAAGGCCGCCGTCACACCGCTGCGGTGGGCAACACGCTTCGCCGAATCCCTTTACCGGCTTGCAGATCTGCTGGACCGTGCCGGTGAAACAGCGGTCGCCGACGCCCGCGCGGCAGTCACCGACACCGATGCTGAACTCGTCCGGCACTTCCTCGAACGTGACCTGGACATCGCATGACCAACCCTGAAGCAATCTTCGCCGGTGCCCCCATCCCGAATCCGCTCCCGGACACCCCAGTGCTGCTCGACCGCACCATCAATCCAGAGGCCAATCCCGCTACCTGTTCGGTCTATAACGAGGATCGGTGGAACCTCACCCCCGGGGTGTTCGAATCTCACGTAGAGGGGTTCGGCCTGAATTTCACGGCGGTGCCGCCGGAGTACAGGGCCGCCCTCAAACGCTATTTCTGGTGTCTGATCAACATCGACGCGCCGCGACGGCAACGCGGGGGAACTGTCCGCCGGTTAGCCCTTCGCTCGATTGAGGACGCGTTTGGGGATTTGGGGGCTTTTGTCCGGTGGCTGCACACCAACGGTATCCAGGGATTCGGCGACGTGCGCGACGAGGACCTGGAGCGCTACCTCAGTGACGTGCTCGCCGCCAATGTCGGCGAGCGTACGAAACGGGACTTGCTGGGGGAGGTTGTGCGTTTCTGGGGCTATCGGATGATCCTTCCCGAGGACATCCGACTGCCGGCATCCCCGTCATGGGACGGGGCGGACCTCCGTGATCTGCTGGGCAACCCGGCCACGCCGGGGGTGAATCGGACACCACGCATCAACACCGACACCATTGATTCGCTCCTGATGTGGGCGCTGCGATTCGTCAACGACTTCTCCCGCGACATCACCGCCGCCTTCCACGACCATCTCGCCTTGTGGCGATACGGCGACGTTCGCGACGCGACGCTGCGGAAACAATTCCCGCGTCAAACCCTCACGACCGCGGCGGCGCAGGAGTACCTGGACCGGCTACGGCGCAGCGGCGGCACTCTACCGGGGCGCCGCACCGAAGACGGGAATCTCGAAATCGACTACCCACACCTGGTTCGGGTCCTCCAGACGCGCACGCAAACGTTTTATCGCGACTGTTTCGGTATCCGTGAGACGATCGAGCGCTCTGGGATTGCGGTCAGCGACCATGTGCCCGTCGGTGAACCGATCACCGGAGGCATCGACGGTGTCCCGTGGCGTCACAATCAGATCGGGTATTCAGAAGCGCGGCACATGGCCGTGCTGTTGCGGACCGCCTGCTTCATCGTCATCGCCTATCTGTCGGGCATGCGCCCCGGTGAGGTGTTGAACCTCCAGAGGGGATGCGCATCCCGCGACCTCAAAACTGGGATCTGGATGATGGAGGGCCGCAAGTTCAAGGGAGCCGTCGACGGCAAGAGGGAGAAGATCCCCCAAGGGGAGATCCGCGCGGACCCCTGGGTCGTTGTCGAAGAGACAGCGCGCGCGGTCGAAGTCCTCGAGCACCTCCACGAGCAACCACTGCTATTCCCCAACCAGCTCAATCCCTCCGCCACCTACGGACATCCAGGAATCCGCCCCGGCAGAGGTCGCACGAGCACGCGGATGGGGGACGATATCGCGGCATTCGTGGACTGGGTGAACGCCTACGCCCGCGAAAACGGCCGCGACGGCGACGTCATCCCGCCGGATCCTGAGGGCGCGATCAGCCCGTCGCGGTTTCGCCGGACACTCGCCTGGCACATCGTCCGCAAACCCCGAGGCTTGATCGCAGGGGCAATCCAATACGGGCATGTCCACGTTCAAATGACCCTCGGCTACAGCGGCAGCTACCAGTCCGGGTTCCCTGACGAGAAAGCCTTCGAGGACTGGCTGTACCGACTCGAGCTGTTGAGCGACGACTACGACGAATTGCGGTCCGGGGAGCATGTCAGTGGACCCGCCGCCCCGGTCTACCGCAGCAGGGTCGAAGGCGCCCACCACAAGTTCAGCGGCCGTGTCCTCAAGAACACCCAGCAGGCCAAAGACATGCTGACGAATCCCCTCCTGCAGGTCTTCCCAGGCCGGGCGATGACGTGCGTGTTCGACCCGGACAAAGCGCTTTGCCAGATTCGAACAAGCGAGGGGGACAAGACCGCCACCCCTGATCAGACCGACTGCCGGCCCAACTGCCGCAACAAGGCGTACACCGACCGCGACATAGCGGCGCTGCGTCACGAAGTCGCCGAACTGCAAACCGCACAGAGAACATCTCTGGCGCCCAGCCCCCGTCATCAGCGGCTGAACGCCACGATCGAACGCCTTCAACGGATCATCGACACCCACGAGGGCGACGAACGTGAAACCGCCGAGCAGGAGACACCGTGAACAGGACCGCGACCACAAGCTGGCGAACCGAAGAAGCCGATCCGCAACGCGTGGGCATCCTGGCGGCCGCCGACCGGATGCTCAGCGGGAAGCCCCAGCGCTGCAGCGGCAACCTGTCGGTGTCGCAACTCGCGGTCGAAGCCGACGTCAAGTACTGGGTCATTGCCCAGAAGCACACTGACCTTCGGGACCACTTCCAGCGGCTCGCGGTCGCGGCTCGGCGGGCAGCCCACGCGCATGATGACGACAACGACCCGATCGTGAAGCTGCGGCAAAAAAACGCCGAACTCACCGACCACTGCCAATCGCTGGAACGGCTCGTCCAGCAGTACGCCGTCATCATCAACGAACTGACCCTGGAAAACGAACAACTGCTCAAAGCTGGCAGCCCCGACATCAACGTTGCCTCCATGCACAGCCGGCGAACTGTTAACCGGTGACTCTCTGTGGCCGCCCCGCGGCCGACAACGCCTTGAACGTCGGCATCAGGCAGGTATCCACGTCTGCGAGCCGTCGGTGCAGCGGACTCAGTGACGCGGAAACTGCTGCGCAACGACAGTAAGTAGGACCACCGAGTCGTCGATCGCCGTGAGTGAATGCCGCTCGGGCGGGATGATGAGGTAATCACCGGTCTTCCCATCCCACACAGTGGATTTGCCGTGCAGACGGACGTGGCCGTGCAGCACTTGCAGAGTCGCCTCTCCCGGGCTGTCGTGTTCACCCAACTCATGTCCGGCGATCAGCGCCAGTACCGTCTGGCGCAGGTCATGATCGTGGCCGCCGTGAATTGTGTGTGCTGCCCGGCCACTATGAGCCTGGCGCGCCTCGGTCAACTTCTCCTCGACCATGTTGATTAGAGAGATGGGTTGCACCTGTTTGTTCCTTTCCTATTCAGTTGGTAAGCAGGAGAAATCCGCCCGTGGCCAAGGCAACCAGCTTGGTCACTTCGAGCGCAACGTAGGCGTAGTGGGCGCGCGAGCGAGGGGCATTCTGACCGGCCAACACCGCATCGGAGCGGCGCTTCAACCGCGGCCGCACGCCCAGCAATTGGACGAGCAGCCCGACGACGACAATCGCAAACGCCACGATGAAGCCGACAGGCGGATGGCCCGCCACCAGGGCGATGAGGATGCCTACGGCCAGCAGCGCTTCGACAGTGTTAAGCGCACGGAAAACCAGGCGGCCAATGCCAACTCCGATCTGGAGGGTTACCCCGGGAGCTCGGAACTTCAGCGGCGCCTCCAGGAACGAAATGGCGAGCACCAGGCCAAGCCAGACGAAGGTCAGAGCGGCGGCAATCGCCGCACCGAGGCTCACGATGCGGCCGCGGTCGGTGCAAGGTGGACCAGGCACAGGTCCGGTTCGACGAACGCATCCAGCCGGTCAACCGTGACGGGCGACCGCCACGCTTCCAACGCCCCCTGCATGAGCCCCAGGTGAATCGGGCAGACGACGGCGGACCTCCCCTCAGCGAGTTCGAGGAACGGGCAATGGCGCAGTCCGACTTGTGCTTCGCCGTCCGATTCCCGCCGCTGCGGGGCAAACCCGAGCTCGCCGAGCAGGCCGACCAGCCGATTGATCGACTCCTGCACGCCCGGCGCCTTGCGCGTCGGGCGGATCATCCCGCGTGCCCACGCCCGGCCGGCCGTAAGGGCCTTGGCGCTGGCGTTGCGGTCGCCGGAAAAGCCCAAGGTGAGAATCTCGGCGAGCAGGCGGTAGCGTCGAGTACCGCCGGGGTCCATCCCACGGACGGCTCGGAACATCAGCGGCGGACGGCCTGGTCCGTTGTGGCCCGGTTCGACGCGCTCGACCCTGCCGTCGGTTACCAAGGTGCCCAGATGGAACCGGACGGTATTGGGGTGCACCGCAAGCTGATCTGCGATCGCCACTATCGTCATCGCGTTGGCCCCACCCCTCAATGCGGCCAGTACATCTTCGCGACGACTACCGGACTCCTCCGACCGACTCTTGGTCGCGCTCATTCATCCGTCCTGGGCAAGCCCGCGACAAGCTGCGTGTCCGCACCCACGGGACCGACTTTTGCTGCGCCTCCTGGGGAGTTCAGCGCCTCGTCACGGCCTCGCAGCGTTTCGGTGAAGAAGGCCGCGTTGTCGTCCAGGTGTGGCTGCAGCTCTTCGGGGAGGTCGTCCTCGTAGAAGATCGCCTCGACCGGGCACACCGGTTCACAGGCACCGCAGTCCACGCATTCGTCGGGGTGGATGTACAACGCTCGCTCGCCTTCGTAGATGCAGTCGACAGGACACTCCTCGACGCACGACCGATCCATCACATCGACACATGGCTTCCCAATCACGTATGTCATGAACTTGAGTTTAGACAACGCGACTAGTAAAAATTAGAGGGTCGTGAAATGCCGGTCGCTCAAGCCATGGCCGTCAACCGCTCGCATACGATGCAAATCCCTGGCCCCGTGAAACGAGTCCCCAAATGTTGTCCTCTGAGATGTTGTCACCCGAGTCCACCGCCGTAGTCAAGGCGACCGCCGGCGTCGTCGCCGAGAACTCCGTCGAGATCACCACACGGTTCTATCCGCATATGTTCGCGGCGCACCCCGAGTTGATGCGGGTGTTCAACAAGGCGAACCAGGCGATCGGTGAGCAACCGCAAGCGCTGGCCGCCAGCGTCGTCGCGTATGCGGTGAACCTCATCGACCCGGACGCGCCCGACTTCGGTCCGGTCATGCGCCGGATCGCCCACAAGCACGTGTCGCTGGGTATCAAGTCCTACGAGTATCCGATCGTCGGCCACCACCTCATGTGGGCCATCGGCGACGTCCTCGGCGACGCCGTCACCCCCGAGATCGCGGCCGCGTGGGACGAGGTCTACTGGCTCTTCGGCTGCCAACTCCTCGCCGAGGAGGCCCGCCTCTACGCGCTCGGGGGCACCGACCCCGAGCAGCCGTGGCGCAAGTACCGGGTCGTCGAGCGAATCGACGAGAGTCCGGAAATCTTCTCGCTCGTCCTCGCCCCGGTCGAGGGCAAGACCCCCGATCACCAGACCGGCCAGTATGTCGCGATCGCCGTCGACCTGCCGGGCGGTGAGCGACAGCCACGGCAGTACACGATCTCCTCCGGGCCGCAGGGCAACTCGCTTCGGGTGACCATCAAGCGCGTCCGCGGCGTCGGGGGCAACCCGGACGGCCAGGTCTCGAACTGGCTGGGCGACAACGCGAAACCCGGCGCGGTACTGGATGTCTCGCAGCCGTGCGGCGACCTGGTGCTCGACGAGTCCGACGGCCCGCTGGTGCTCGTCTCGGCGGGCATCGGGATCACCCCGATCGCGGCCATCGTCGAGGACCTGTCACGTCGCCAGCCCGACCGCCAAGTGCGGATCTTCCACGCCGACACCTCACATAGCAACCATGCGCTCTACGCCCATCTGCGTCGCCAGGTGCTCGCCATGGGCGACGCGAAGGCGCAGAACTGGTACGAGGAGGACGCCGAGTCCGCGCCCACGTTGCATCCCGCCCGCCCCGGGCGCATGGACCTATCGGACATTCAGATCCCCTCGGACGCGACGGTATTCATGTGCGGTCCGCTGCCGTTCATGCAGACGACCCGAAAGGCCCTGCTCGACAAGGGCATCTCGGCCGAGCGTATCCACTACGAAGTCTTCGGCCCCGACCTGTGGGCCCAGAACCCCGACAACGTGGAGAGCACCGGTAGCTGAAGTGGTTAGCACGCTCGTGAGGGAGCCGACCGAAACGCAAATGAGACTCGCCTACACCGGACGGGTCACCGGTATCTGGGGCAAAATGCGGGGGCGGCTCCAGAGCGGGGGCCTGGCAGCGAATCTCTGAGTGGGGGCCGGATGGCAGTAATCCCCACCAGGCTGGAACGAACGTTGCTCGGCTGGGGCCGCGTCGCCGCTGTGCTCGTCCTGGTCCTCGGTGCCATGGCCTGGGTGGGATGGGCGACGGGAATCCAGGCGTTGACCCGCGTCCACCCGGCCTGGCCGCCGATGACGCCGTGGACGGCTCTGTGGCTGGCGGCTTTGGCGTCGGCGATCCTGGTGCACTCGGGCGGCCCGTCGCCTGCTCGGGTGTGGGTCGGGCGGGGTTTGGCGGCGGCAGTCGCAGTCACTGCTGCCGCCGTCCTCGCGGAGTATCTGACCGGGCGGACGTTCGGGCTGGATCAGGTGTGGTTCGGCGACGCGGTCCGCACGATGCAAGCGACCTTGCCGGGTCGCCCCAGCCCACCAACGGCGGCCTCGGTGCTCTTGCTGTCGGTCGCGGTGGCGCTCACACGGACGAATCGACGGGGGTTTCGCGCGGCTTGGGCGGGTTGCCTTGTGGCCGCGATGGCCTTCCCGTTCGTGACCATCGTGGCCTACCTGTTCGGTGCTGTCGCCCGGTTAGAGTTCGCGCCCTCGACCGGCATGGCGATGACGACCGCCTTTGGTCTGCTGCTGCTCGGCGTGGCCTGCCTGCTGGTGCGACCCGCGTGGCTGCTCGCCCGATCCGACCGGCTGTCATTGATCCGGCTGGGCATGATCCTGGCCGGATTTCCGTTGCTCGTCGGGCTGTCGCGGCGCGCCTACCTTGCCGTCGGCCTGAGCGATGATCTGGCGCTGACATTCGCCACGGCCACGGTGGTTCTCGGCACCGCCGCCTATCGGCTGAGCCGCCGGGAGCATGCGCTGCTTGAAGCCAGTGAATCGGATCGGACTGCGCTAAGGGACAACGCGGACAGCCTCCTCGCCTCGGAACGGAAATATCGACTCCTGGCCGAGAATGTCGCCGATGTTGTCTACCTGGTCCAGGACGGCAAGATTGCGTGGGTCTCCGGGTCGGTTGAGCAGGTGTCCGGCGCGCCGCACGAATACTGGGTGGGCCGGGAATTGCGGGAGGCGATTCCCCCCGAGGATTGGGCGGAGAGCGCCGAAAGGAACGCGACCGTACTGACAGGTGGCGTGGTTGCCGCCCGTGCCCGAGGGATCACGGTCGATGGCGTCATCCACTGGGTGGACGTGCGCGCCAAGCCCTATTACGAAACCGATGGCCGCCAGAATGGCTTCGTCGCTTCCCTGCGTGTGATTGATAACGAGGTCGCCGCGCAGCAGGAACTAGAGGAGGCCCGTCGGCTACTGGCCGCGAGCGCGGACTCCATGCTCGATCCGCAGATGCTGTTAGAGGGTGTCCGCGATCCCGCCGGGCGAGTGGTGGACTTGCGCTACCGCGAGGCCAACGAGGCAGCCTGCCTGGACATGGGGATGGCCAGGGATGAGCTGATCGGCAGGACGGTACTTGAGTTGCTGCCCGGCTTTGCCGAATCGGGGCCGATGTCCTACTACGTCCAGTGCCTGGAGACCGGGCAGCCGGGAGCCTTGGACAACTATTCCTATGACAACGAGGTCCACGCCGACAGTCGGCGCTACGACGTCAGGATCGCTCCCGCTGGCAATGACCTCATCAGCCTCTCGTTTCGTGATGTCACCGACCGCTTCCAGGCCGCGCAGCGCGCACTGGAGGCCGCCCGGCGCATCACGGAATCCGAACGGGCTTACCGCCTGCTGGCTGAGAACTCCGGCGACATGGTCATCCATGTTCGCGACGGCAGGTTCGCCTGGAGCTCGCCCTCGGTCGCCGACGTTGTCGGGGCGCGGCCCGAGTACTGGGTCGGACGGCGCGTACTGGAGATCATTCCGCCCGAGGACGAAGCGGCCTTTGCCGCCAGGCTGGCGACGCTTGCCGCAGGCGGAACGGTCCAGGAACGTATCCGGGTGGTCGCGGTGGACGGCGTCACCCACTGGGCTGACGTGCACGCGAGACCGCTGCGCGACGACGCTGGCCGCCAGGACGGGTTTACCGCCGCGCTGCGTCTCGTCGACGACGAAGTGGCCGCCCAACAGGACGCGAAGGAGGCCCGACGCCAACGGGCCCGAGCCGATGCCCTATACCGGCGATCAGTGGACAGTGCGGCGGTCGGGATGTGCCTGGTCAACCCCGAGGGCGGCTTCGTTGACGTCAACGAGGCGGTGTGTGAGTTCTTCGGCTACGACGCCGACACCCTGAAAAGCAAAACCTGGCAGGAATTGACCGCCGAGGCCGACACGCGGGCCGATATGGACAACGTCGCAGATGTCATGGCGGGCCGCATCGAGTCCTACCGCGTAACTAAGCAGTACGTCCACGCCGACGGACACCCGATCTGGGGCGACGCCTCCGTTGGGTGTGTCCGCGACCGCGACGGGCACGTCGAGGTCTTGATCGTCCAAATCAACGACATCACCGCTGAAGTCGAGGCCCGCCAGGAACTTCTCATCAGCGAGGAACGCAACCGTGAGCTCGCCCAGGGTCTGCAGGCCGAACTGAGCAGTGCCGCGAGATATCTGCAATCGGTCCTGCCCGCCGAGATGGCCGGGCAGGTGTCGGTGTCCACGCGCTACCTGCCGTCCAACATCCTCGGAGGTGACAGCTTCGACTTCTACTGGCTCGATGACGACCACATGGTCGTCTACCTGCTCGACGTATCCGGCCATGGTGTGGAGTCCGCCCTGATCGCGGTGTCGGTGCACAACATGCTGCGTTCGGCCTCCTTCACCACCGAGACGATGCTGGAACCGGACCGGGTCCTGGCGGCGCTGAACCAGCAGTTCGGCATGGACCAGCACGACGACAACTACTTCACGATCTTCTACGGGGTCTACCAACGCTCCAGCGCCACATTGCGCTACGCCAACGCCGGGCACCCGCCCGCGCTGCTGTTCTCCGGCGCACAGGTCAGTGAGCTGTCCAGCCAATCGTGCCCCGTTGGCACATTCGACGACACGTCCTTCGCCACCGCCACCGTGTCGATTCCCCCCGGTAGTCAGATGCTGATCTACAGCGACGGGGTATTCGAACTACCACTCGACGACGGCGGGCAATGGTCAATGAGGGACTTCCTGGACATGTGCACCCGCCTGGGCGGATCACCCGACTGGACGCTGGACGACGTACTCCACAACGTGCTCGGCCACAGCGCCAGCGGCAGCTTCGACGACGACTGCTGCCTGGTCCGGCTGAGCTTCGACTGACTGCTCTGATGTCGAAATCCCGGATGGCGCGCCCATGATTTCGGTATCCGGGTTTCGGAGACGCCACTACGCGATGGCTTGGCCGCCATGGATGCCGAATGCCTGGCTGATCAGCCTCCAGTGGTTACCTGACTTGTCGCGGTGATAGGAGAGCAGGCCCAACGCTGACTTGGCGAGAGCGAGTCCTCGACCACGTTCTGCAAGCTCGTCGGGCATCGCGACGTCGTCAATGTTGATTTGGACGGCGGTTCCGTTGTCGGTGAAATCGACATGTACCTGTGTCCGACCGGTATGCACCCTCACCCACAACCACTGAGCATCACCATGCTCGACGATGTTGGCCGCCACCTCGGCAACCGCGATCCCGACTTGCATGCGGATAGAAGTCGGCACCGCATCGTTGAGCGACCAAAATGTTTCGAACGCAGCGTGGAGTTGATCAAGGGTCTGCGGACCGATGACTATCTCAAGCTGCACCTGCGACCCGCTCTCCGGCATGGGGCACCGACGGCCGAATCGTTTCGGGTCCTCGGCACGCCACATCTTGCAACAACAGCTGCCCGCGAGATGGTGAATCGTTCGATCGTGGGCCGAGGCGAGCGCGGTGGCCCTCGCAGTGATCTATAACGGATTGAAGGCCGTGTCCACCGATGGATACGCAGGCAGCACCCGGTCGAGTTTGGTCATCTTCAACACCTCAGCCACTTGCCGTGATGGCGACACGATCCGCAAGTCCCCGCCTGCTTTTCTGGCCAGCTTCAGCATCGCCAGCAGCGCACCTATTGCCGCCGAGTCGACGGTCTCCACATCGCTCAGGTCGACGACCAGGCGCGTCTGCCCGCTGTCGAGAAGCTCAGTCAGCTCCTCGCGCAGAGCCGGTGCCGTTGCCATGTTCAGCCGCCCTCGGGGGTGGACCGCGACGGAATTGTTGGGGGCTGGGGTCGCAGACATCGTCGGCATAGCGCCCGTCATCCTTCCCGACGCAGCGCGACGATGGTGATGTCGTCGGTCGCCAGGCGTGTCTCAGTTAGCTTGGCTACCGCCGAGCACAGTTGAGCCGGGTCAGTGTGTCCGGCGAGGAATTGCAGTGCGTCATCGACCACGGCGTGGTCATCCAGCAGATCCAGTAGGCCGTCGGAGGCGATGACCAGCATGTCACCAGGGTGCATGGCCACCGCCCGCGTCTGCCAGGTGGAGCCGAAGCTTGTTCCTAGCGGGAGGTCATCGCTTCTGAGGCCTTCAATCTCACCGGAGCGTCGCAGGAGAGCGGCGATGCCGTGGCCCGCGTCGATGTAGCTCACCAGGCCCGTGTCGGATTCCAGATACAGGTGGAAGAGGGTGACGAAGGTGTCGGTCCGGGAGAAGTCGTCAACCAGCATTTCATCCACCGATTCGATGGCCGCCGACAAGTCCAGATGGTGACCGTCGCGGTCGAATCCCTGCGATGAGGCCCGCAACGCCGACCGGACGGTGGCAGCCACGATCGCCGATCCCAGACCCTTGCCCATCACATCGGCGACGGTGACATTGAGACCGCCGGGCACCGGATAGTGATCGTAAAAGTCCCCGGCGACCGAGAACGCCGGGGTGAACACAGTGGTCAGGCTGTAGCCCGGCAGGCCGCCAAGCGGTGCTGGCAGCAGTTGGCGCTGGACGTCAGCCGCGCGTTGCAGATCGTTGGAGTTCGCCAGTTCACGCTGCGCCCACGCCGCCAGTTCGGCGAAGATTTTCTTGTCCTTCGCGCTGATCTGGCGGGGTGTGAAGTCATAGACACAGAAGGTTCCCACCGGATGCCCGCCGGGGCCGAACAACGGGTGACTGGCGTAGAAACGCACTCCGCCTTCTGCAGCCACGGCGGGCAGTTGGGCGAACTCTGTCTCGGCGAGGTTCTCGTGGATCACCGCGAGATCGTCTGGGCCGACGTGGTAAGCCCGAGCAATGGTTGCCCGGCAGGCCGAGTCGCTGCGAGGTACGTCGAAGTCCGGCTCGATGTCCCCGCTGAACTGCTTGCACCACTGACTGTCCTCGTCAATGAACAGGATTGCCGAGAGCGGAACGCCGAGCACCGTGCAGGCCATGTGAGTGATGTGCGCGTAGCGGTCCTCCGGTGGTGACCGGAAAACATGAAGTTGGGCAAGAGACCGCAAGCGCTCGGCCTCAACCTCCGGTGCCAACGCATACCGGTCGATGTCCTGCTCCGACATCTACGCCCGACCTCCACCCGCGTTAGGGGCTTGATTTCCCACGTCCTGATTCCGTTTGCTGGCACTTGCATCAGCCAATGTCAGCATCAACAGTTCAAAACACGCTACAGAACCTATGGCCGCCGCGGGGCGGCTTTGACCACGGGAACGAAAACATCGTCTCCGG
>WBZO01004115.1_pt1 | contig 15992 bp, 8 predicted proteins | sample 5204261 | NCBI WGS metagenome assembly WBZO01 (sample SAMN12412400, study PRJNA552823) | activated sludge metagenome | isolation source: activated sludge from anammox sidestream of wastewater treatment plant... | place: USA: North Carolina | collected 2017-09 | reverse complement strand
GCGGAGATATCCGGCATGGTCTGCGCGAAGCGGCGGAAGACCTGGCGGACGATGTTCTGGAGCTCGCCGGGCTGGTAGTACCGGTCGGCATAGGCGGTCACGTCTACCCCCGCCCTCCCCTGCGGATCCTGGGCGCCGATGGTCGCGCCGTCCGGGGAGGACGCCGGCTGCCACCCGGCCGGGATCATCACCGTGAAGAGGCCCTGCGGGTGAGAGAGCGGCGCCATCTGCGCCCCCTGCCCGGCGCCGGCGTCGCGGCCCCGCGCCGCGGGCGCCCGCGCCTCCTCCTCGCGCTTCTGCTCCCCCGCCCCCCCGCCCTCGGCGAACGGGTTGCGGATCCCCCACGCCTTCATCGCGTCGCCCGGCGGCTCGGGAAGCTGCGGCTCGGTGACGCCCGCCTCGCGGATCTCCTGCACGTCCACGATGGTGAAGGCGCCGGGCTTGAGTTCCGAGAGCTCCCTGGTCCCCGTCTTCAGCGCCTCCTCGAACGCCGCCGCGGAGCCGGGCCCCTTGAGCATCGTCGCCTCCACGGCCGCGACCCCTCCCTCCGGGAGCTTCACGGCGGGGAAGCAGTGCCCGGGGATGTTGACGAGAAGCGGCTGGAGGCCCGCCGAGTGGAGGATCGCCGCGTAGGCGATCGCCAGGTCGATGCATGTCCCCGACTTGTTCCGCAGCACGTCGCGCGGGTACTTGACGTGCTGGAGTTGCTGGAGATTCTTCGATTCCCCGGAGGGCGTCTGGTAGGCGATGCCGTTGTGGGCCATGAGGAGCCAGACCGCCTTCATGAGCGTGAGCGCCTGCTCGTTGCCGATGGCGGCCCCCGCGCCGCCCGCGACCTGCTGGGCGATGCCGAGGAACTGTTCCACCACCGGGTCGTCCTTGGTCACCCAGGCGGCCAGGAGCGGGTCGTTCATGTGGAAGTCGGCGAAGTTCTCCATGATGTCCCGGGCGTAGTCGAGCTCCGTGAAGAGAAACTCGTTCCGCCCGCGCATCTCCAGGCGCGCCGCTTTCTCCACCGTGCGCTCGCGCCCGGCGGCGTCGGTATAGACGCACCTCATCATGAGCTTCGCGGGGGCGGCGCTCGTGAGTTGCGTTACCTTGCTCGATAGGATCGGGTAGAACTGGTCCACCACCGTCTGCCCCGGGATGACGAGCGGATAGACCGGGGAGTTCGACCAGTCGCAGTACTCGACGATCTTGTAGCTGATCTTCAGGTCGCGCGCCGGGGCGGTCCCCCTGTTGCGGACGATGGCGCGGGCCGTCCACTGGTTCTGGAACTCGGGCTTGGCGTATACCTTGTACGCCGCCGACATCAGGATGGGCTTCGTCTCGAGCGCGATGTCGAGTTTCGACTCGCCGCCCGCGCCCCGGCCCGCCTTCAGCCAGAGGAACCCGAAGACCGCCGTCAGGCCCAGCGAGAGGACCGCCGTCACGGTGAGCGCCGCCCGTCCCGACTTGCTCCCCGCTTTCATCATCCCTCCCTCACGGACAAGGGGCCGCCGGGGGGCGCGCCCCTTCCCGCGGGGATTATAGGACAAGCGCGGGCGATGTCAAAAATAATCGGAGGCGGTGTAATGGCACAGTTAAAATGTCCCATTTCCAGCAAAGCAAAAATGCCCGGTTTTAAGATTCAGTGCATGGGGGGCGCATCTCCACCGGCCCCCAGGGGGCGGGTTCCCAGCGGTGAACTCCATCCCTTGGCGGGCGCAGGAAAAGATCGGGAACGCCGGGGAAGCGCATGGTGTATAATCGGCTCCCGCGGAGGTGTCAATATGATCGCCCGCGCGCGTCCGGTCCTGATAGCCGTCGCGCTTTCCCTGCCGGCCCCAGCCCGCTGCGCCCCTCCGCCCCTCCACGCGCTCCGCCCGGAGGTGGCGCTCCACAGCGCGGAGGCGCTCGAACCCGCGGCGGGGCTTCTCCGCGGCTTCGCCGCCCGGGTTGAGGGGGATGGCGCGGCGGCGAGCCCGTTCCTCTACGGCTCCGGCTTCCTCCGCCTCAACAGCCGGGGGCTCGATCTCGACGCCGGCCTCCTCGTCGATCTCGGCCCCGTTCCCGACGCGGCGCGGGCGGCGGAGGGGGTCCGGCGGTTCGTCTCGAGGGCTTCCGCCGCGGCCCGCGCGGAGCGGGGGGGGTCTCTCCTCTACCTCTCCGGCTTCGACCCCGCCTCGGAGGAGGGGCGGGCCTTCGCCTCGCGCCTCGCGGGCGAGCTCGAATGGGAGCGCGGATTGAGCGCCGACTCCTCCGACCCGTACTGCTACGTCGTCTACCTCGGCCCGCCTGGCGGCGCGCTCGTTCCGAACACGCTTTTCCGCAACATCCTCCCCATAGGCGCCAACGTCAAATACGCCTTCCTTTCGGACGTCGTCCGCTACACGCCGGGGGAGGAGCCGGGGTTGAAGCTGGTTACGATCCAGCTCTTCTTCGTCGCGGAGATCGCCGGGAAGCGCTACGTCCTCTCGCCAACCTACACGAAGGAATCGAGGGCGATGGTGCCGCAGCTCGCCGCGTTCAACGCCCTTTTCACGGACCGGCGAGGCGCGCTGCTGATGGAGGGCCTGATGGAGCCGTACCCCCTCTCGTTCCTCAGGATCGACGGGTATGCCCGGATGCGGTCCGCCATGATCGCCTCGAGGCGCGCGGGCGACAAGCTGAAGTGCCTCAAGAGGGCGCACCAGGCGCTCGACATGGCCGGGGAGCGGATAGGGGGGGGGGCGCGCGCGCGGTGCGAGGGAATCCTGAAAAAATACCTCTCGAACGACGCGTACGCGGACGCCGCGCTGCTCCGCGAGCTCCCAGCCGCGGCCAGGGCGTACGCCCGCGCGTACGCACCGCCTGGGCCGGTCGACGGCGTCTTCGCCGCGCGGTTCCGCGCCCTCGGCCTGTCGCTCCCGCGCCTCTCCGCGGCCTTCCCGCGGGCGTCGGAGGCGTTCACGCGCTGGGGGAGGGAGAACGAAGCCGTGGCGGCCCTCATGGAGAGGCGGACCGCCGGCGGCGAGAAGGATCTGGACGCCCGGCTGGAAAAGAGCGCCGAGGCGGGGCGCGCCGTCGAGCGGCTCCTCATCGACGACGCCGACCTGGACAAAATCGCGGAGATCCTCGGCGACGCCGGCGAGTGCAATAAGCCGCGGACACAACATGCGGCGCGCCCCGCGGAGGCGCGCGACCCGGCGCGCCTGCCTACTTCATGCCCCTCCCCATCTCCTCCGCGATCCGCACGAGGTCCCAACGCCGTGTCTGCCAACTCTCCGGCGCGTCCACCAGGGTGAGGAGAACCGCCCCCCCGCCCGGGACCGGGAGGAAGGCCGCCGTGGCCATGAACGGCGCTCCCGCGCCGCCCGCGGCGGTGTTCGTAAACGAATAGTCGAGCGCGCGCGCGCCGGGAAGGAACCGGTCCCACGCCTCGCGCTTGAAGACATCGCACCCCCGCAGGTTCGCCTTCGCGTCCGCTTCGACGCGCGAGAGCGCTGGGGCCGCGCCGCCCGCCCCCTCCTTGAGCGGGACAGCGAATAGGAACGGCCTCGGGCGCGCGGCGCTCCGCCGTGCGAACGCGGCGCCGGCGGCGGGCGAAGCGCCGCCGAGCGCGTCCCACGCCGCCGGGAGGGGCAGCGGGCGGGAAAGTCCCGGGACGGCGCGGGGGACGAACTTTCCCGAGGAGGCCTGGAAGAGGGCGAGGGCTGCCAGTACGGCCGCCGCGGCGCACGCGAGGACCCGGGCCGCGCCGGGGCCGACGACGGGCGCCCCGCCGCCATCGTCCCCCCCCGGGGGCATGGCGCCCTCCACCCGCCGCCGCACCTCGCGGAAGAGAAGCAGGGCGAGACCGAGGCCCGCGATCCCGCCGGTGGCGAGCAGCCCCGTCGAGCGGAGCCACGCCTCGCGCCACGGCCACGCCCACGCCGCCGCCAGGTAGAGGGCCCACGCCGCCGCGACCCCCGCGCAGCGCCTCGGCGCGCGCGTCTCGCCGCGCCCTGTCAGGGCGATGGCGAGGGCGAGCGCCGGAAGCGCGTAGGTCAGGTATAGGGCGAAGGCATTGGCGTCGAGGTCGAGCGACGGCACGAGCGGCGAGAAGAGGAGCGACCAGCGGGGGGAGACCAGGGGGAGCTCGGTGAACGCCGACGACTTGGCGAAGGAGGCGAGGCCGACGGAAGAGGCGACGATTGAGAGGATGAGGAGCGGGCGGCGGCTCGCGCGGTCGGGCTCCCCCCTCACCGCGGCGGCGGCGAAGGAGGCGAGCGCGCCGAGGGCTAGCGCGCCGCGCGCGGCGATCCACCACGCCGGGAGGGGCGGCGGGGGCCCGGCCGCGGGGGCGCCGGCGCAAACGGCCTCGAACCTTTGGTGGAGGGCGGCCTTGAGCGCGGCGAAGGAGCCGCCCGCCGCGACGACCTTGTCGAGGGCGGAGAGCGGAAGGGTCAGCGCTATCCCGAAGCAGAAGGCGCCGAAGAGGAGCGGGAGGCGGCGGGGGAACCTGCAGGCCCGCCGGTCGGCGTAGATAAAGAGCGCATACGGAATGCCGGCGTCGATGATGCCGAGGAAGCACGACATGACCACCTCGAAACGGACGCGCTCCTCGCCGGTTGCGGCGCGCGCGTGCACCCCGAGCACGAGGAAGAGCAGTACCGCCCCGAAGAGGGCGAGCCGGCCGGCCGCGGGCCACGACCGGGAGGAGCGGACGCTTATCGGCGCACCGTTGCTGTAGAGTATCCAGAGGGTCGCCGTGCCGAAGAAGAAGTACTCTGTCGCCGTCCGGCTGTTTGCCCGCAGGAAGGCGGAGGATTGCGCCAGGTACTCGCTGAAGCAGAACCAGGCGAGGAGCGTCCCGAAGAGCAGGGAGGAGAGCGTCTTGGCCGACAGCCGCCGTGTCGCGGCGCACCACGCGAGCGCCGCCGCGTCGAAAAGGAGGACCCAGCGGAGCTGCAGCGCGGCGGTCGCGCGGAGCCAGTCGTTCCACAGCCATGGGGCCGCCCACCGGTAGATGCCAGCCGCGGCGTTCACCGCGGGCGCCGGCCATCGGAGCGCCCCCGTGTCCAGCACCAGCGGCGCCCAGAGGAGGAGGTTGCCGCCGGCGAAGACGAGCGCGCACGCCGCCGCGAAAGCGCGCGGGGGCACGATCTCCTCCGCCGCGCGGGAGAGCACCTGCGCGCTCTTGAGTATCTTCCATACGATCCCCACCCCCGCGAAGTAGAATGCCGGCCAGAGGAATCCGGTCCACATGACGAGGAATCCGAGAATCGCGTTGGCCGGGACCGCCGCGCCTCCACGCAGCGCCAGGTTCCCCATGAAGAGGAGCGTGGCCCCGCCGGTGGCGAGGGCGACGAGGCGGACGGGAAGGGCGGGGCCGCCGGGGCGCGCCATCCCTCCCCGCCGGGCGAAGCGCCGGAGGAGGAGGCCGAGGGCCGCGCCGGGGATGGCGCCGACGAGGGGGTTCCCCCCGGGAACGATCCCCTTCAAGGGAGTGAACGCCGCGATCGCAAAGCCGGAAAGGCCGCCGGCGATGGCGGCGGGCACCCACCGCGCGCGACCCCCCGCCCCGTCCCGCCCATGCGTCCTCTCGGAGGCGTACAACGTAACGAGCACCGCGAGCGGCAGGAGGAGGTTGACCGCCGTCCGGGGGACGGCCGTCGCCCCCTGGCCCGTGTAGAAGAGGTAGAGGGGCGAGACGACGAGGACTGCGGCGCGGTTGCTTCGGGCCGCGCCCGAGAGCATGCATCCCCACCCGAGGGAGAAGGCCGCGATCCAGAGCCAGATCCACCAGGCGGCGACCGGGCCCCGCCCGCAGCCGAGCGCAACCGCGTGCGGCGGGGTGCACGGGTAACTGATCGCGAACGGGAGCGACAGGCAGAGAAGGAAGGCGGCGGCGAGGGCGAGCCGGAGGAGGGGCGCCGCGTCGGGGGGCAGGAGCCCCCACTCCACGCGGTTGCCGGAGTAGTCGCTCCACCAGAAGTGGCGGAAAACCGCGCCGGCGGCCTTCGCCTTCTTCGCCGCGCCGGGGTGCCCCGCGGCGCACCGAGCGGCCGCAGCGCGCAGCGCCCGCGGCGCGTACGACCTCGCCCTCTTGTACGCCCGCTCGACCGGGGGCGAGAGGGCGAGGAGGTAGTGGCTCGGTTTCCTGAGCGCGGCGACGAATGGAAGTTTCTTCCACCAGGAGACGAGTTGGTCGAAGGGCATGATCGGCCGTCAGCGCTTGCGGGCTGCCCCTTGTGGCGGGGGCACGGGCGCTCGTGTCAGAACCGGTGCCCCTCGGAGCACATATGGTTGCCGTAGTGGCCCGGGTACAGCTCGCACGACCGCAGGCAGATCGGGCACGCCCTCGTGCAGCCGAGCCACCCGACCGGCTTCCGCCCCTCCTTCGCCGCGTCCGGCACGCCGGGGGAGCTCGGCAAGCCGACGGGCGCTGCTGCGGCGGCCGGGGGCGCGATCGCGCCGGGCCCTGCGGGCGGCGGGGTCGCGGCCTCGCCCGGCGCCGGCGCCGCGGGGGCGGCAGCCCCTGTCTCCTGTGCGCCCGCGGCGGCCAGGGGATGGAGTGCGAGGAGCACCGCAGCCGCGGCTGCGGCGAATCGGCGGAACGGCACGCTCATCGGGATCTCCTTTCGGGCGCCTCGCTTCGCGCGGGTGTATTATAATGCGCCCTCCACGCGCCGGGTAGAGATCTTTCAGCGAGATCTTTCAGCGCCCGCGACCCCCGCCTGCGGGGCCGACCCGTGCCGGCCCGCCGCCGGCGGGATTAGTGCCGTTCAGGCGGTTCAATGGGTTCAACCGGCGGGACGCGACCCCGGCGAACCCCGCGGCGCCCCGTGTCCCCGGCGCGGCTTGGTTCGGCGCCCCTATGACAGCGCCCCTATAAACTGTTTCCCACGCCCCGCCCCCGTATTATAATGAAGGAGCGCGCCGCGCGGGGCGCCGCCGGGGGGCCGAATGCCGAGAGAGAGGGAGGTTCTCGATGTCGACGTCCTTTTCGTCGGCGCGGGCCCCGCGTCGCTCGCGGGGGCGATCCGCCTGATGCAGCTCCAGGGGGAGCACAACCGGAAGGCCTCCGGGTCGGGGAAGGGCGGGAAGGTCGAGCTCATGGCGGCGGTGATCGAAAAATCCGCCGGGCTCGGCTTCCACAACCTCTCCGGCGCCATCCTCGACCCGCGCGCCATGGACTCCCTGATGCCCGGCTGGCGCGCGCAGGGCGCCCCGGTGGAGGCCGTGGTCACCTCCCACGAGGTCCGCTGGCTCACCAGGCGCGGGAGCGTCGTGGCCCCGATCACCCCTCCTCCGCTCGCCAACAAGGGATGCGCCCTCGTGTCCCTGTCGCGTTTCACGAAGTGGATGGGGGAGAAGGCCGAGGCCCTCGGCGCCGACATCTTCGACCATTTCCCGGCCGCCGAGCTGATTTGGGACGGGGGGCGCGTCGCGGGGGTGCGGTGCCGCGACCGCGGCCGCGACAAGGCCGGCGGGGAGAAGGAGGGGTTCGAGCCGGGGGCCGAGATACGGGCGCGCGTGACCGTGCTCGGCGAGGGGACGCGCGGCTCCCTCACGCGGAACCTCGTGGAGGAGAAGAAACTGCTCGAGGGGAGGAATCCGCAGGGGTACGCGCTCGGGATGAAGGAGGTGTGGAAGGTGAAGCCCGCGAACTTCCGCCCCGGGCACGTGAGTCACACGATGGGCTTCCCCCTCGGAATGCGGACGTTCGGGGGCGGGTTCATCTACCACATGGCGGACAACCGCGTCGCCCTCGGCCTCGTCGTATCGCTCGATTACCGCGACCCGGCGCTCGACCCGTACGAGATGATGCAGCGCTTCAAGACGCACCCGTTCGTCGCCCGCCTCCTCGACGGCGGCGAGCGTGTCGCCTACGGGGCCAAGACGATCCCCGAGGGCGGCATGTACGCGCTGCCGCGCTGCTCGACGGACGGCTGCCTCATCATCGGCGACGCGGCGGGGTTCGTGAACGCGCAGAGGATCAAGGGGATCCACCTCGCGATGGAGTCGGGGATCGCCGCGGCGGAGACGATCTGGGGGGCGTTGGAGAAGGACGACTTCTCCGCGGCGTCGCTCGGCGGGTTCGACCGGCGGATGCAGGACGGGGCCGCGGGGAAGGAGATGCGCCTCGTGCGGAACTTCCACCAGGCGTTCCACGGCGGCCTCTTTCCGGGGATGATCACGGCGGCCCTGCAATACCTGACGAGGGGGCGGGGGCTTGTGGATCCGATGGGGGCGGTGGAGGACGCCCGGACGATGGAGACGATCGCGTCGCGTCGCGGCCCCCGCGGGGGCGGGGCCCCGATGAGGTGCGACGGAAAACTCGCCTTCACCCGGGAGGACAACGTCTTCTTCTCCGGCACGGAGCACGAGGAGGACCAGCCGTGCCACCTGGAGGTGCCGGACACGGCGATCTGCTACGGGCGATGCACGGAGGAGTACGGGAACCCGTGCCGGCTCTTCTGCCCGGCGAAGGTGTACGAGTTCGTGGAGGAGGGGGGCGTGAGAAGGTTGAGGATCAACTTCTCGAACTGCCTCCACTGCAAGACGTGCGATATCAAGGACCCGTACGGGAACATCATCTGGCACTGCCCGGAGGCGGGCGGCGGGCCCAGGTACAGTATAATGTGAGGGCGCTTGCGCCCCCAGGGGGGATCCGCCCTCCCGGATCCCATGCGTGAGTTCCATGCCTCCCAGGAAAGACCTCTACGAGACGCTCGGCGTCAACAGCAAGGCGGGGCCGGACGAACTGAAGCGCGCCTATCGCAGGCTCGCCAAGAAATACCATCCCGACGCCAACCCGGGGAACAAGGTCGCCGAGGAGAAGTTCAAGGAGGTCTCCCAGGCGTACAACGTGCTCTCAGATCCGGCGAAGAGGAAGCAGTACGACCGGATGAAGGACGCCGCCTTCGACTTCGACTTCGCGGGCGGGGCGCCGGGGGGGACGGGGAGGCCCGGCTTCTCGGCGCAGGATTACGGCGGCTTCGGCGACCTCGGGGATTTCTTCAGCCGGTTTTTCGACCGGGGTACGCACGCCCGGCGTGAGCGCTACGGACCGCGCCGGGGCGAGGACCTCACCTTCGAGATCGAGGTCCCGTTCGAGGAGGCGGTCAAGGGGGGCCGGCGCACCGTCAGCATCCCGCGCGAGGAGCCGTGCGACGCTTGCGGGGGCACGGGCGCGCGCGCCGGTTCGTCCGTCTCTCAATGCCCGGAGTGCGGCGGCGCCGGCACCGTCTCGATATCGCAGGGCGGATTCGCCTTCAGCCGCCCATGCCCGCGCTGCTACGGCCGGGGGCGGATCATCCATCAGCCGTGCCCGCTCTGCGGAGGGCGGGGGGCGAGGATCCGGCATCGGCGCATAACCCTCAAGGTGCCGCCGGGGGTGGACAACGGTTCGAAGATCCGCGTCGCGGGCCAGGGGGAGCCGGGGCCCGCCGGGGGGCCGCCGGGGAACCTGATCCTTGTCGTGCGCCTCGGGGCGCACCGTTTCTTCGAGCGGAAGGGGCTGAACGTCTACCGCGAGATCAAGGTCAACTTCGCCCAGGCGGCGCTCGGCTCGAAGATGCCAGTCGAGACGCTGGAGGGGACGGCGATGGTCAGGATCCCCGCGGGGGTGCAGACGGGGACGGCCCTGCGCCTCCGGGGTCGCGGCGTGGAGGGGGCGGATGGGCGGAAGGGGGATATGTTCGTGCGCCTCAAGGTCGCCACGCCCCGCAATCTCACCACGAGGCAGCGCAAGGCGCTGGAGGAGTTCGCCCGCGAGGCCGGGCTGAAGTATTGAACGGACCGCCTCTCGCGCCGGCCCGCGCCCCATTCCCCGGTGCAGGGCGCGGGGGCGGGGGGGGGAGGACGTTTTGGGCCTTTCGCCGCCGGGCGGCGGCGCGGGACGCTGTGCCAACCGACGGAGGAGATATTCCATGGCAAGGCGCGGTTCCAAGGAAAAACACGCGGCGAAGCCGGCCGCTATCACCACGGCGCTTGTCAAGGCGGCCATATCCATCACGCGCAAGACCGAGGCGAAGGCGCTCTTCGTCTTCGGGGACGTGCCGATAGAGTTCAAGGCGCTCCGCGAGTGCGCCCAGGCGTACAAGGTCGTCCTTTTTTCGGCCTATCCCGAGCTGGTGGCGCGCGGGCTGGACCTTTTCGGGCACGCCCTCCAGCTCCCCTCCGCCAACCTCTCCCGCATAGCCCAGATCACCGTCAGCATCATCATGGCGGTCTCGGGCAAGATCATAAGCCCGAAGGACAGGATCGTCTTCCTCTCGGGCACCCAGGAGAAGGAGGAGCTCGACGTCCTCGCGGTGATAGACGTGGGGAAGGAGTTCTCGCTCCTCGCCTCGCCCGAGATGGCCGACTTCGCGCAGGAGGTGGACCACACCGTCTTCGATCAACTCATGCGCATCGCTATCGGCATCGCGAACGAGGGGCGCGAGGGGCATTCGGTCGGCACGATCTTCGTGCTCGGGGACACGCGCGAGGTGATGAAGCATGTCGAGCAGATGATCATCAACCCGTTCAAGGGACACGCGGAGGAGAGCCGCCAGATACTCAATCCAGGGGTGCAGGAGACCATAAAGGAGCTCTCCCAGGTCGACGGGGCGTTCATCATCCGGCCGAACGGCGTCGTGGAGACCGCCGGCGCCTACATCTCCGCCCAGATGGTCCCCACCTCCCTCCCCCAGGGGCTCGGCTCGCGCCACTACAGCGCGGCGGCCATCACCGCGGCCACCAAGGCGGTCGCGATCACGGTCTCCCAGTCCACGGGGGATATCTTCATCTTCAAGGGGGGCCAGGTCGTGACCTGCATCGAAAAGAACCCCAGCCAATAGGGCGGGTTTTCGCCATGCCTTTCCCCTTTGTCTGCCGCCGTTTCCAGCGGGCGCATCCGTGTCTCCCCGCCGCCCGCGCCGTGATACGGCGCCGGCAGGGGCCGCCCTCCGGGAGGTCGGGATGAAACCGAAACGCATCATGTCCTTCCTTGCCGCCGCGGCGGTCTCTTCCTGCGGTCCGGCCGCCGGGCAGCCCGCGTGGCCGATCTTCCACCGCGACGCGGCCCGCACGGGCGTCTCCCCCTATCCGGGGCCGGTGATACCGCGGTTTCAATGGTCTTACGCGACGGGGGGCGCCGTGGCGGCTTCCCCCGCGGTGGATGGCGCGGGGGGCGTCTACGTCGGCTCGGACGACTGCCGGATCTACGCGCTCGGGCCGGACGGTTCGCTGCGCTGGTCGTATTGCACGGCCGCCGCCGTGTCCTCCTCGCCCGCCGTCGGCGCCGGCGGGGCTGTATACGCCGGTTCGCGGGATGCGGTGTTCTACGCGCTCGGCGCGGACGGCTCGTTGAGCTGGTCGTTCGCCGCCGGGGGGCCGGTCTGGTCTTCCCCGGCGCTCGGGCCGGACGAGGATATCTTCTTCGGCTCGGACGACGCGCGGATGTACGCGCTGGAGTCGGGGGGGGCGCTCAAGTGGACGTACGCGGCGGCGGACCAGGTGCGCTCCTCGCCGGCCATCGGCGCGGACGGGAGGGCGGCGTTCGGGTCCCGCGACGACCGGCTGTACTGTATCCGATCCAACGGCTTCCTGGAGTGGTCCTTCCTGACCGGCGGGGCGGTCTATTCCTCGCCGTCCATCGGGCCGGACGGAAGCGTATTCATCGGCTCGGACGATCTCCATCTGTACCGGCTCTCCTCGAACGGGGCGATGAGATGGTCGTTCCGCGCGGAGGGGAATGTCCGCACCTGTCCCGCGATAGGCGGGGGAGGCCGGGAGATCTACGCGGCCTCGTTCCGGACGGTCTACGCCCTCAATTCGGCGGGCGCCCTCCAGGGGGTGTTCGCGGCGGGCGGCGAGGTGCTCACGTCCCCGGCCCTCGACCTGTCGGAGAGGATCTACTACGGATCCGACGACGGCAGGTTCCGGATCGTGGACGCCGCCTCCGGGCGGACGGTCTGGACGTATCTTGCGGGCGGGGCGGTGCGCTCCTCGCCGGCCGTCTCATCCGACGGCAGGGTCTTCTTCGGCGCCGGCGACGGCAACGTATACGCCGTGGATTCGGCTCCCACCCCTACCCCCACGCCGACCCCGACCGGCACGCCCTACGTCCGCTACGTCGAGATCGAGGTCCTGCCGAACCAGGGCAAGACCGTCTACCATCCGGGGGACAAGGTTGTCCTCGCCTGGGAGGCGTACATGGACGACTACGGCTATAGGGGCGACCGGCTGGATATCTATCTCGCGGCGAGGATAAATCCGCCGTGCACCCCCCCGCCGTCGCCGCCCGCGGGGTGGTCGAGGTCATGTTCGGCGACGGTGGAGGAGGTCACGGCCAGTTCGGGCTGGCTGTACGTCTTCAACGGCAAGTTGCAGCCGGAGGCCTACGAGGGCCAGGCCCCGCCCAAGGCGTTCGAGAATGTGCGATTCCCGCTCGACGGAGACATAGCGCTCGGGTCGCTCGTGTTCACCGTGCCGAAGGTCGGGGACACATTGACGTGGGCCTTTGCCGCGGCGTTTCTGGACAGGGACAGGAATCCCTGGGATTGGATCGATCCGACGCAGCCGGTGATCATCTCGAACAGCTTCACGCTGGCGCCGAAGCCGTAGCCCAGTCTCGAAACGCGTCCATCCGCGGGCCCGCCCGGGAGGCGGGCCCGCTTCGCGGCGCCGGGCCCTCGGCTACGGAAACACCTCGGCGTGCACCCAAGCGATCCCCAGGACCTTGCGGACGTCCGGCGGCATCCCGGCCGGCATGAAGGCCAGGAAGACCGTGTACTCTCCGGGGAGCGCCCCTTCGCAGACGGTGTGCCGCAGCACCGGTCCGCACCAGCATTCTTCGTTCGTGTATCCGCGGGCGAGCGGGAAGCGGCCCATCCGCGCCGTCCCGTCGCCGAGGATGGACCATTCCTGCCCGTCCGGCGTGACTATCACGACGTAAACGTCGACCGGCTTTGGAAAGGCCACTGGGACGCAGACCGAGACGGTGAACACGTCGCCCGCGAAGAGCATGCGGGGGGTCACGTCGACCACCGGCTCATCGCACCAGCAGGGGGTCGGGGCGGGCGTTGGCGTATACGCGGGCGTGGGCGTGGGCGTGGGCGGGGCCTTCTGCGCGCAGGCGCGCACAGAGAGGAGGTGCGGGGTCTTGGGGCAGCCGTTCACGGTCGCGGGATGCAGGAAGGCGCGGAAGAAGAAATTCCCGTTGGAGGGGAACGACCCGATGTGGGCGTTGATTACCGTCGCCGGGTTGCTCTCGGCCGGGACCGTCGTCTGCGTCCACCCCGCGCCGTTCCACCAGTACCAGGCGGAGCCGTCGCCGGAGATCCAGTAGGTGATCGTCCCGAGACTGCCGCTCGAGGTTGTCTCCTCGAAAAGCGTCAGAGGGCCGGAGTGGCCGAACCCGTGGACATTCTGCAGGTAGCCGTCCGCGTGGTATCCCGCGCGCGACGCGTAGATCTCGCCGTTCGCGTGGTACCCCACGTACAGGCACGAGTTGCAGGTGAGCTCCATGCTGTAAAAGTCGCCGCTCGCCTGCTTCCCGAAGATCGTCCGCGGGGACGTGAACCAGTCCCATGTGACCCCTCCGTCCGAGGAGCGGATGACGAGGGCCTGCGGGCTCGTCACGGTATAGAGATCCCCGGAGATCTCGTCCTCGGCTATGTCGTGGCAGTAGAGCGCGTTGTACTGGCTGTACGAGTCCGTGCCGGGCCAGGCGCCGGTGCCCGGCAGGTTCCCCAGCGCGTCCCACGTCTGCCCGTCGCGGTCGTAGACGAACACGATGCCGTCGGGGCGCGGGTCGAGCATCCATGAGCGCAGCGGGTCGCCGCTCGACGTGAGCGCGTAGATCGCGCCGGCGCGGTCCTGCCAGATCCGGTCCACCCACGTCGGAAACGACTGCATCGTCGGAACCGGGTCCGCGGCGTGCGATCCGTCCCAGTGCGTGTGCTGTACCCACGCGCTCCCGTTCCAGTACCCCCAGTAGTTCATGTCGGCCGCCGGGGGCGGGTTCCACGAGCCGCTGTCCTGCCACGTAAGGCCGTTGTCGGCGGACAGGTAGACGTGCCCGAAATTCCGGACAGCCGTCGCGCCCGACCAGATGCTCCCGCTGCCTGAGTTGGTGGAGACAAAGAGCGTCCCGTCGTCGGCCCGGAAGAGGGATTGCGTCCTGTCCGGGCGGTAAGGGTCGGGATATGAGGTGTACGGCCAGCCGCCGCAATGCTCGCCGTAGTTGTTAAAGAGATAGAGGCAAGCCGGCAGCACAGGGGGGGGGTATGACGGGTAGGTGGCCGGCGCGCCGCCCCAGTGGATGTAGGGGGTCTGAAACACCTCGACCCAGGTTGCCGGGGCGCCGACCGGATCGGCGCAGCGCCAGACGGAGCCGTAATTCCTGGTGGAGGCGAGAATGGCGCCGTCGGCCGCCTCCACGATGCTCGTGCATCCCTTCCCGGGAAGCGCATGCATGAGACTCCATGTCGCCCCGTCGTCGAAACTGCGCCAAACGCCCGAGTTCTGGAGCGTCGACGAGTCGTCGTATCCCGCGGCGTAGATGACGCCGTCCGAGGCCTGGTAGAGGCGGGACACGTTCGTGCACCGCCGGTCCGGCGGGGCCGTGAGTTCCGCGCAGCTCCACGTGGCGCCCCCGTCGCAGGATTTGCAGACATTCCCGAAGAAGGGGCCCGGTACGGGCCTGACGCCCGTCGCGTACAGACAGCCGTCGGAGAATTGCTCGATGTCGTACACCTTGCTATCGGGGGCATTCAACGGGAGCGACACGTCATCCCATTCGTCGCCGATCCTGCGATTCTTCTCCAGGGACGCGCCGTCGATTCCTATCATGACGTGGTGGAGGTCGAAATCGAGGGGGTCATCGAGGCGCCACTCGACGCATTCCTGGCCCGAGGCCCGGGCAGCGAGGAGCAACCACGCAGCCGAGGCGAAACGCGCCGCCGCTGCGGCCAAACGCCGTTCAGACATGATCGGCCTCCTTTCGGAGCGGAAGCCCGCCGAGCGTCTATATATCGAATTGTATTCGTTTCCCGCGAGGCGCGTCAATATCCGTCTGGGGCCGGATCGGCCGGGGCGCGCGCGTCGCGAACCGTCTTGAACGAGATGGCGGCATCCGGATCGGCCGGCGGGGGGCGTGGGATCCCGGTGCAGGGGTGGGGTGTTTTGTCTGTCATGGGATCATGGGGGGGGTGAAAATAATTTGAAATTTGCTGTTGACCGCGCGCCGCGGCCGGCTAAAATTAGCGTGACAAAAGGGGGGGTTATATGAAACCGCGCCTCCTTCGCCCGCTCTCCACCCTCTTCCTCTTCGCCCTAGCCGTTCCTTGCGCTTCTCAGACCCCGACGCCCACACCGCCGCCGTGGACGGATTTCACGTACACGGACTGGAACCCGTCCGAAACGCCAGCCATCTCGGGCGCGGACAGGCACTACGAGAGCAGGACAGTCTGGGACGGCACGCAATTCGTGAGTATTCACGAATACCAGATACCCAGCGCCCCGACACCCTACACCTACTGGATCGCCTATTCGGCGGACGGTCAGACATGGGGCACCCCCACGCCGATTGCGGGCTTATCCAGGATGTGGGACGTCGGCCACCACGCCGTGGCCTTCAACAAGGACTGTTTCCCCACGTCGGAGACGATGGGCGGTGCCTCGGACATCAAGTATAAAATGTGGTTTTCGGCTTACGGGGCGAACAATCATTTTCAGTACGCCGAATCCCCCGACGGCCTCAACTGGACGGCCGCCAACCAGTACGAATACTGTCCGCCGCACTACAAGGCCTCCGCGCCGGTCGGCAGCGTGAACATGGTCAAGCCGGACGTCCTGTACCGACCGGAGAAACCGGACACGCTCGACACGTCGAACCCGATGAACAACCGCTATGTCTTCTACTTGGGCGCCAAAAATGACGGCGGCGACCCGGGTTGTTTCGAGATGTACATCTCGCACAACGGCCTGGACTGGAAGCTGTACGCGTGGGACCAGGAATCGGAAGACCGCTGGGCGACAGCCGTACCGACGCTGTA
>WBZO01004114.1_pt1 | contig 15993 bp, 17 predicted proteins | sample 5204261 | NCBI WGS metagenome assembly WBZO01 (sample SAMN12412400, study PRJNA552823) | activated sludge metagenome | isolation source: activated sludge from anammox sidestream of wastewater treatment plant... | place: USA: North Carolina | collected 2017-09 | reverse complement strand
CAGGGCACGGGGATGACCACGGAAGAAGCGAACGCGGTGCAGCTGCACGATGTGGCGAAGTGGCAGGAGTACCAGCAGAGGGTATGGGCGGCGACCGATGCGTACCTGGCGGCAATGTCGCCGGCAGAATTCGACCAGCGCCAGGTGACCATCAAGCCGTTGGGGCCGATGTCGCTCTGGGACGGGATTTACGGCGTCTGCCTGAGTCACGGGTACCGGCACGTGGGCGAGATTGAATACGTGCGCGGCGTGCAGGGCCTTGGCGGGCTGACGATCTAGTCCGGTGGCTCTTCGCGGCCAACGACGACGTAGTCATCGACGCGGCGGAAGCCCATGCGCTCGTAGACGGGGAACCCGAGTTGGGTAGCCTGGAGGCAGGCAGCGGTGGCGCCGGCAGCCCGGCCGGCATCGATGGCCGCAGCGGTGAGCGCCGCGCCATAGCCGCGGCCCCGGGACGATGGGGGGACGTACACGTTGTGGACGCCGACCAGCCCGGCGTGGACGACACCCATTGAGCGTGCGACCGGTCGCCCGTCCCGGAGCCCGAGGTGCATCGAAACGCCGGACATCACGGCGGCCATGGAGACCATGGCGAGCTGGAAGTCCTGGTCGCCGTATTCCTCGAGGTCGGCGCGGCAGTAGAGATCGAAGTCTTCGGGAGTGCGCGCTTCGCGGATTTCCAGTTCGCGCGCACGGCTGAACGAAGGGGGCAGCGGGTGCAGGACCATCACTGGCTCGCGCCACCAGAACTGGAATCCTTCGAGCATGGATGCCGCGAGCAGGGGGCCATCGGCTTTTCCGCGCAGGTCGAGGCGCGGGTTGAGCCCGCGGGCCGTGTACCAGTCCATCGCATCGCGGAGGGCGTCGCGGGGTTTGGTGACCTTGTCGACGACGACGGCGACGTTGAACTTCGAGACGCCGATCCCGGCGTTGATGCAGAGGAGGGGTCCGACCTGCTCGGCCTCGCCTTCGGGGCCAAGCCGGGCGATGCGGCGGAGGGCGTGGACGTAGTTCTGGTGCAGCTGTTCCGGGGTGGGGGCGGTCATCGCGTTCATGGTAGCGCGCCGCCACCGGTGCCGGCCGCTTTCGGCCATAATGGTGGCTCATCCCCGGAGGTACGCAGTGGAACAGCCCAGGCAGGAATCGATCGACAAGATGTGGAACTACGCGGAGAAGTTCGCAGAGAAGTCGGGCACCCACCTGCACCCGGACCGTTTCATCACCGAAGGCGTCGTGCTTGGGCTGGCATCGAACATCGATAACTACGGGCGGCCGCTCTGCCCCTGCAACTTCTACCCGGCGAAGGACGAGAACGGGAACTGGCCCGAGGGGCTGTACCTCCCGCGGGAGGAGGAAGTGAAGCGGCGCGACTGGATTTGCGCTTGCGACGAGATGCAGATGTTCAAGTACTGCCACTGCCTGCTGTTCGTAACGGAGGAGGGGCTGCCGATCACGGAGTACCTGCCGGAGGACCACGAGGGACGGGAGATCTACGGGCTCGTGAAAGACCCCACTCCCGGGCAGGGCCGGGCACTGTGGAAGGCGCTCCAGAAGCAGAAGGAGAAGGCTGCCGAATAGGCCCGCACCGCGCCCGATCCGGGCCCTGGCCCGGCTCCGCGAACGGGTGTGATCGACATGCGGGCGGGGCGGCGCCGACAATGCGGCACATGCCCGACCCGCGCTTGCTCTCCACCGAAACGGCCTATGCCGGCCGGCTGTTCAACGTCTCGCTCGACCGCATCGAAATGGACGGTGGCGTGATCGCCTTGCGCGAGACCATCCGCCATCCGGGTGCGGTGTGCATGGTCCCGGTGACGGCCGATGGGGACCTGCTTTTCGTTACGCAATACCGGCACGCGGCAGGGCGGCGGCTGCTCGAACTGCCGGCGGGCACGCTCGAGCCCGGCGAGGAGCCGCTGGCTGCGGTCTCGCGCGAGCTGCAGGAGGAGGTCGGGCAGCGGCCCGGCCGGGTCGAGGGGCTCGGGGGCTTTTACGTTGCGCCGGGGTACACGACCGAGTACATCCACCTGTACATCTGCAGCGAACTCCAGGCGTCGGTCCTGGAGGGCGACGAAGATGAGGACATCGAAGTGGAAACGCGGACACCGGCGGAGGCGCTGAGGGCGATCGAGGCGGGGGAAATTTGCGACGCGAAGTCGGTCATCGGGGTGCTGCGCTGGGCGCGCACGGTTGAATCATCAAATCGGTAAGTGTGACAAGGTTCTATAGCTCGGATGCATGGCGCCGCATTGCTGGCCCATGGGAGCGGTCGTAGGATTCCGCGTGGGACAGCGGTAAGGCGATGCCGTCCGCCTGTCACGGGATCGGGCCCGCAGCTCCGTTCGCCGGTAGAGACCGCAGGCGAACGTCTCCGTCCGTTCTGCGATCGTCCAAGGAGGGTGGGCATGCTCACAGGTTCGGCAGCGCGCGGCCCAAAGCCGCTGCGACAGCGGCGTGTGCGGCCGCGATTCTGGCTTCTCGACTTCTACGGTTCGGCGATAGGGAAGAAGGCGGTGATGGCCGTCACGGGGATCTTGCTCCTCGGCTTCATCCTGGCCCACATGCTCGGGAACCTTCACCTCTATGAAGGCTCCGAGAAGATGAACCACTACGGCGAGTACCTCCGCGAAATCGGGTCGCCGATCCTGCCGCACACGGGAGCACTCTGGATCCTGCGCATTGGACTGATTGTCGCCTTCGTGCTCCACATCCATTCGGCGGCGACGCTCACGATCATGAATCGCCAGTCGCGACCGGTCGGGTACAAGGGCGGACGCGACTACGTTGCCGCCAACTACGCCGCCCGGACGATGCGCTGGAGCGGCATCATCGTGGGCTTCTACCTGCTGTTTCACCTGGCTGACCTCACCTGGGGGACGGGGCTGGCGGCGACGGACGAGTTCACCCGGGGCGAGCCGTACGAGAACCTTGTCGCGAGCTTCCAGCGCGAGCCGGTGGCGATTCTGTACATCGTCGCCAACCTTCTCCTTGGGCTGCACATCTATCACGGCGCGTGGAGCCTGTTCCAGTCGTTGGGCTGGGCGAACCCGCGCTTCAATCACTGGCGGCGGGGGTTCGCGATCGCATTCGCAGCCGTCATCGTCATCGGAAACGTGTCGTTCCCGGTCGCGGTCATGACCGGGCTCGTCGAGTAGGAGCCGCCAGATGACACTCGATGCAAGGATTCCCGCTGGCCCGCTGGCCGAAAAATGGAGCAACGCGAAGTTCGAAACGAAGCTGGTGGCTCCGCAGAACCGGCGCAAGTTCGACGTCATCGTGGTGGGGACGGGCCTGGCAGGCGGCGCGGCGGCGGCCACGCTGGGCGAGATGGGCTACAACGTCAAGGTGTTCTGCTACCAGGACAGCCCGCGGCGCGCCCACTCCATCGCGGCCCAGGGCGGCATCAACGCGGCCAAGAACTACAAGAACGACGGCGACAGCGTGCACCGGCTGTTTTATGACACGATCAAGGGCGGCGACTACCGCGCCCGCGAAGCGAACGTGCACCGGCTGGCGGAGATCAGCCTCCAGATCATCGACCAGTGCGTCTCGCAGGGCGTCCCGTTCGCGCGGGAGTATGGCGGACTGCTCGACAACCGGTCGTTCGGGGGCGCCCAGGTATCGCGGACGTTCTATGCCCGGGGCCAGACCGGCCAGCAGTTGCTCCTGGGCGCATACCAGGCGCTGGAGCGCCAGATCGATGCCGGCACGGTTCAGATGTATTCGCGCCACGAAATGCTGGAGCTGGTGGTGGAGAACGGGCGGGCGGTCGGTATCATCACGCGCGACCTGGTCTCCGGCGCGATCGAGCGCCATTCGGCGCACGCGGTGGTGCTGGGCACAGGCGGCTACGGCAACGTGTTCTACCTTTCGACCAACGCAAAGGGGAGCAATGCGACGGCGATCTGGCGGGCGCACCGCAAGGGAGCGTACTTCGCCAACCCCTGCTACACGCAGATCCACCCCACCTGCATCCCGGTCAGCGGCGACTACCAGTCAAAGCTGACGCTGATGAGCGAATCGCTCCGGAACGACGGGCGCATCTGGGTGCCGAAGGACAAGAACGACAGCCGGGCGCCGAACCAGATCCCGGAGGCGGAGCGGGACTACTACCTGGAGCGCATCTACCCGTCGTTCGCGAACCTGGTCCCGCGCGATGTGGCATCGCGGGCGGCGAAGCGGATGGTCGACGACGGCTACGGCGTCGGGCCGCTGAAGAACGGCGTGTACCTGGACTTCAAGACCGCGATCGAGCGGCTGGGGCGCAACGTCATCGAGCAGCGCTACGGGAACCTGTTCGACATGTACGCGAACATCAGCGGCGAGGACCCGTACACGGTGCCGATGCGCATCTACCCCGCCGTCCACTACACGATGGGCGGGCTGTGGGTGGACTACAACCTGATGTCGAACCTGCCGGGGCTGTTCGTCATCGGCGAGGCGAACTTCTCCGACCATGGGGCGAACCGGCTCGGCGCATCGGCGCTGATGCAGGGGCTGGCCGACGGCTACTTCATCCTGCCGACCACGATTGCCGGGGAGCTGGCGAACCAGCTCAACACGCCGGCACCTTCGACCGATTCGGCGGCCTTCAGAGAGGCTGAGGAAGCGGTCCGCGCGCAGACGAACAAGCTCCTGAGCATCAAGGGCAGCCGCACGGTGGATTCGTTCCACAAGGAACTCGGGAAGATCCTCTGGGAGTACGTGGGGATGGCACGGAACGCGGAGGGCTTGAAGAAAGCCCGCGCCGAAGTCAGCGCGCTGCGCGAGGAGTTCTGGCGGGACGTGAAGGTGCTGGGCGAGGGCGAGTCGTTCAACCAGTCGCTCGAGCGCGCGGGGCGGGTGGCCGACTTCTTCGAACTGGCCGAGTTGCTGTGCCAGGACGCACTCGAGCGCGAGGAATCCTGCGGGGGCCACTTCCGCGAGGAGCACCAGACGGCGGAAGGCGAGGCGCAACGAGACGACGACAACTTCGCGTACGTGGCTGCGTGGGAGTTCAACGGCCCGGGCAAGGCCGCCACGCTCCACAAGGAAGACCTGGTGTTCGAAAACGTCCACCTCGCGCAGAGGAGTTACAAATGAGCCTGAACCTCACCCTCAAGGTGTGGCGCCAGAAAGGTCCAAACACCCCCGGCGATTTCGAGGTCTACGAAGCCCGCGACATCGACGAAGACATGTCGTTCCTCGAGATGCTGGACGTGGTGAACGAGCGGCTGATGGCAGAGGACAAGGAGCCGATCGCCTTCGACCACGACTGCCGCGAGGGGATCTGCGGGTCGTGCGGCGTGGTGATCAACGGCATCCCGCATGGCACAAAGAAGCTGACCACCACTTGCCAGCTGCACATGCGCAACTTCAAGACCGGCGAAACCATTGTGGTGGAGCCGTGGCGGGCCGCTTCGTTCCCGGTGATCAAGGACCTGGTGGTCGACCGGTCGGCCTTCGACCGCATCATCCAGGCGGGCGGCTACATCACCGCGCCGACAGGCGCGGGGCGCGACGCCAACGAGATCCTCGTGCCGAAGCCGATTGCGGACCAGGCGTTCGACGCGGCTGCATGCATCGGTTGCGGCGCCTGCGTGGCGGCATGCCCGAATGGCGCGGGGCAGCTGTTCACGGCGGCGAAGCTGGCGCACCTGAACCTCCTTCCCCAGGGGCAGCCCGAGCGCTGGAGCAGGACCATTGCGATGGTCGACACGATGGAGGAGTACTTCGGGAGCTGCACGAACTACGCCGAGTGCGAGGCTGCCTGTCCGAAGGGGATCAGCATCGACTTCATCGCGAAGATGAACCGGGACTACCTGCGGGCGAAGTTCAAGGATCGGCGGAGCACGATGAAGGTCGACACGAGCGAGGCGGGCGGGTAGTTCGCGGGAGTCAGCAGCACAGGCAGAAAGGGCTCCCGGTGGGAGCCCTTTCTGCCTGTCGTGCCGATCTGCCGGGTTCGGTCACCTGCGGCCGATGTAGAGGCCGCCGCTGAGGACGCTGAAGAGCAACGTGATCGCGAGCGCGATGAAGAAGACCTTGGCGACGAAGATTCCGAGCCCGCCGAAGAGCAGGATGAGGAGCACGAGAAAGAGCAGCGTTGCAGCCATGTGGGGCCTCCTTAGTGTGTATGGGGGAAGCGAGGTTCGACGACCTCGATTGAGGTGCTCTCGCCGCCACGATGGAACGGCGCGAACGTGGCCAGGAAGAGCAGGTACATCAGGATGCCGAACGACCCCACGGTCATCAGGATCCAGCCGATCGCTGCAATGTCGACCTCGGCGACGCGGTAGTTAACCGCGAAGGCCAGCACCGCGCCGACCGCGATGAGAAACAGGCTGATACCACCAGACATGGTGAGCCTCCTTTGCACCGGAGTGCCGGTGTACTCCTCTGAGGGTGGCAGAGAGGGCATTACACCGGCGCAACGGCGCTGCGGGGCGGCGGGTTGCGGGAACATTGCAGAAGTTTGTGTCGGGTGTCTGGCCACGAGTTCCATGCCAGAAAGCGATGTTTTCGATAGGCTAGGGACAGCGATTCGTCGCGGCCCTACGCTGCCGGCATGGCGGACTCAGCATCGCGTTCAGAACCGACAGGCCACGGGTGGACAGCGCGCCAGTGCGAAGTGCTGGACCTCATTGCCCGTGGCAAGACGAACCCGGAGATCGCGGCCGAACTGGGGATCAGCCTCGCCGGCGTGAAGTGGCACGTGAGCGAGGTCCTGTCCATCCTCGGCTTCGACTCGCGCGAGGAGGCCGGGGCCTACTGGCGGCGGCGAAACGCACCGTTGGCTCGCGGCCGACGGTGGATGGCCGCATTCGCCTGGGCGGGCGCTGCAAAGGCGGCTGCGGGCGCGGCCGCAGCCGTCGCCATGGCGGGTGCCGGGCTGGCGGTCGCCGTGAGCTGGCAGAGCGGTGCGGCCGGGGGGCCCGAGGCGGAGGCGGCCCTGAAGGTGGCGAACGACCCACCCGCGGGGCCCGTCCTGGCCGGGGAAATGGTGACCATCACCGCCATCCCACTCGAGGGCGGAGGGGAGGCACGGCTCCTGGGCCTGAGGACAACCAGCGGCCTGTGCCTGGCGTTGGCGCATACGCGGTTCGCCGGGACCGAGTGGTGCCCGGAGGAGCCAGCGTTCCAGGGAGGCTGGGGGTACGGCCGCCCTTCGGTGATACACGGGGCGACGGCCAATTCGGCCGACCATGTTGAGGTCGACCTCCACGACGGTACATCGCTGTTGGTACCTCTTGCCATCGCGCCATCTGAACTGGACACCGAGGCGAAGTTCTACCTCTTCGCGGTGCCACGCGCGGAACTGGTGGGGACCGTCCGGGCGGTGGATGGCGCCGGAAACGTTCTCGACTCGTTCACGCTCTTCGATCCCCCGGGGACGCCGTCGCGCCGGGAGCCGCCACCCCCGCTCGAAGACATCGACGCGCGGTGGAGCGGCCGTGCCGACCCCGCGACGGGCAGTGTCCCGTTCCGCGGGGGGCGCCGGGGGGCGACGGTCGCGGCGGAGGGCGGCACCTACCGGTTCCAGGTCGAGCACGACGGCGACGCACGGCCACGGATCATGCTCTGGTGCCAGACCGGAATCGTGCCGCTGGCGTACGAGGAGCGCACGGATGAGACCGGGAATGGCACTGTTGTGGCGCGGATTCCCCGGGACAGCGCGGCGTGTTTCTTCCACACGGAGGGCTTTGACGGGAACCTGCGCGTAGTGGGGTTGGCCAGTGCGAGCGAGGTCGGCGTGACCCCGGGAGGCTGGAAGGAAGCACCGTAACAGTTACCCCTCCATCAGGGATCAGCGGCCCAGGCGGGCCTGCACATCGGCGAAGGTGGGATTCTGGGCGTAGATGGCTTCGTAGTCCTGCCGGGCACGTCCGGGCTGGCCCATCTCCTCGTAGACGCGGGCACGGTGGTAGCGGGCGGAGTGGAGGACGGGGGCGCTTCGGCTGCGCGACTTGAGGGCCTCGCGGAGGGCGACGAGCGACTCATCGAACTGGCCGAGCGCGCCGAGGGCGGCGCCGCGGTAGCTGAGCGTGAGGGCCGAGAGGTCGTCAGTGTTCGTCACGCCATCGGTTACCCGGACGGCGTCCTCCCAGCGGCCTGATGACGCGTAGAGCTCGGCGAGCGCGACGCGCGCCAGGGGCTCGGCGAGACCGGCCTCGGCGAGGCCTTCGATCAGCTCCGCAGCGTCGCCGACGCGGCCTGCGCGCTGGTAGAGCTCCGCGAGCAAGAGGGCGGCGCCGGCGCTATCGAACGGGAGCATCGTGTCGATCCCGGGGACGATCCGCACGTCGATCTGGAAGTCCAGCCGATCCATGTACTTCGCCGTGAATGCGTCGGGGAGTTCGGTCTCGCTCGCCATGACCCGCTCCAACAGCGGGACCGCCGCCGCCTCGCGGTCCAGGCGAACCAGGGCGTACGCGAGCAGGAGGTCGTCGGCGTCGTGGCTCGTGTCGCGCTGCGTTGTCTTTTCGAGATTGGCGCGGGCGTCCTCCCAGTCTCCGCAGGCAGCCGCAACCACGGCTTTCCGGAACGACTGCTCCGCGCCGGAGGCCATGAAGCCTGGTTTCGGGACGAGGTCCTCGGCCTGCGCGCGTGTGACGGGGAGGACGGTACGGGCTGGTGGGGGAGGCGCCTTTCGCGCTCGGGACGGGGCCGTGCGCGATTTTGATGCCGTCGTCTTCGACGTGGTCCGGCGCGCCGGCGGCTTCTTTGTGGTGGAGGTACGCCGCGAGGTCGTTCGGGAGCGGGATGTGCCGCCGGTCGAGTCTTTGTAGCTGATCCCGGTGCCGGGAATGTTGATCGAAGTGGTGCTGCGGCCGGTGGTCGAAACGTTGTAGCGGTAACCGGGCCCGCCGAGGGAGATGCTGGCGGACTTCTTGCCAAGGTTGAGGCGGATGCCCGGCCCGAGCTTGAGTGACTTGCGAAAGCTCCAGGGCATTAGCGCGCGACCTCGATGCTGATCTTGACCGCCCCACGGCGCTTGTCGAGCGCGTGTTCAAAGGCTGCATTGGCCTCTTCCAGGCCGTAGGTCGCCGTCCTGAGTTGAGCGAGCTGGGGGGCGTAGCGGGCCAGCTTCCCAACCGCCGCCCCGAACTCGGGCTGACCGGACTCATGGCCGTAGACCAACGAACCGATCAGGTGGACCTCCTGATTGACGAGCTTGCCGGCCGGAAGGGCGACATCGGTTGTGAAGACCCCGAGGGCGAGGACGGTGCCGCCCGCGCGCACCAGGTTCACCGCTTCGGATAGGGTTGATGCGGAGCCGCCCACAGATTCGAAAACGACATCGACCGGGTTGGACTTCGCCCAGGAGGCGAGATCCTCCGAGCCGGGCTGGAAGACCGCGTCGGCGCCGAGGGCGAGGGCGAGGGCGCGTTGATGCGGGTAGCGCGCGGTGACGGCGATCTCGTTGGCGATATCGCGGGCGAGGAGGAGGGTGACCAGCCCAATCGTGCCCGCGCCCAGGATGACGACCCGGTCGCCCTGCGCGATCCGGGCGCGGTTCATCGCGCGGACGGCGACCGCCAGCGGCTCGGCGAGGGCGCCGGACTCCGGGGAGACGCCCTGTGGCAAGGGGAAGACGTTGGCGGCCGGGACCGCGAGGTATTCCTGCAAGCCCCCAGGAGTGGAGATGCCCATGAGACGCAACCTGGCGCAGGCGGGCGCCTGGCCGCGGAGACATGCCGCGCAGGCCCGGCAGGCAATGGTCGGCTGGATGGCGACAGCGGCGCCCGGCGCGAAACCATCACCAGCCTCGACGAAACCGGCGATCTCGTGTCCCGGGACCATGCCGGGGAGGCCGCGAAACTCGCCGCGGTAGAAGTGGAGGTCGGAGCCACAGATGCCAACGGTGGCCACGCGGACCAGAACCTCGCCGGCGGCGGGCTGCGGCACAGGGCGTTCGACGACGTCAAGGGTGTTCGCGTTGTTCCAGGCGGCGGCTCGCATCGGCGCCTATGGTACCCGAGCGGGGGCCGGGCCGGTCGCGGGATGAGCGCGGCGCCGGTACGCTCTTTGCGTGGGCCACCGAAAGAACCGCAAACGCGAACGCCGCCGCGAGCAACAGGGCGAACTGCAGTGGCGCCGCCAGCCGCAGGTCACTGAAGAGGACTTCCTGAAACCCGACCCGTTCTCGCTGTTGGAGATGGCGGGATTTCGGGAGCCATTCGGGCTACGGGCTGAACCGGCGAAGACTTGCGGCGGCTGTCGCGAGTTCGTGGAGGACCACGAGGGTGGAAGGGGCACCTGCCTCCATCCCGGGAGCGGCGTGCTCAACCCGTGGGGCGACACCGTTGCGTGCGATTTCTTCGCTCGCGGGCGGGCGATGAACCGGCGCTGACCGGGGGTCATCGGGACCCGGCAGGGCGGCTTCGAATCTGGCCTCGACAATAACTACGAAACAGAACTGCTACAATATCTTGTGGCCGACGTATTGACGGGCCACAAGATATTGATCCATACTCGCCCCCGCACCGCTAGAAATTGTTAAGGTGCCTAGACGCTTCAAGGATTCTTACGTCAACCGTGCGCTGCCCATACTGCCACTTCCGCGACTCCAAGGTGACCGATTCCCGGGCGAATGACGACGGCATCCGCCGGCGGCGGCAGTGCATCTCCTGCGGCGAGCGGTTCACCACGGTGGAGACGGTCCAGCTTTCGACGGTCCAGCTGGTCAAGAAAGATGGGCGCCGCGAGGACTTCAACCGGGAGAAGCTGCTGCGCGGCCTGCGGGCCGCATGTTCGAAGCGCAACATCTCGGTGGCGCAGCTGGAAGCCCTGGTGGCGGAGATCGAAGCGAAGGTCACAGCGGACGGCCGTCCGGAGATTCCATCGCAATTCGTGGGAGAGCTTGCGATGGATGCCCTGCGGCGGCTCGACCACATCGCCTACATCCGCTTCGCCTCGGTGTATCGCGCGTTCACGGACATTGAGTCGCTAAAGGAAGCGGTGGAGGCCCTGGAAGAGGGCCGGATACCGACCGCCGAGGAGCGCAGCCTGCAACTGGCGCTCCCGGACGTGCCGGAAGAACCACGCGGGCCGCGGCTGCTGCAGGATGTGGAGAGCCGCCACTTCGCCGAGTCGGTGAGCTAGCCATGAAGATCTGGGAAGTCCACGCGCTTTCGACCAACGGCGCTATCCGCACGACGGCAGACGGAGACGCCGACGTGGCGGGCCTGCTGCTTTCGGAAAAGGCGTACCTGCTTGCAGTCCGGGACATCCGGCCGAACCAGCTGGTGCACCTGGTGAACGAACGCGGGCCCCACGCGGCCGCGGAGGCGCTTGTCGCGCATTTCGCCCAGGCAGAGCCCGAAAACATGGGGCGGTCGCTTGTGCGGGGACGATCGCGGATGGGGGACCCGATCATCCAGCGGTCGGACGAAGCTCCGCAACCGGTGACGCCGGGACGGTTTTCTCCCGGAGACCACTAGCCAAACCAGAACGTTTGTTCGTATCATCACCAGCCCCGCACCGCCGCGGGACGCCAAGAAATGGGAGGAACGCCATGGTCACCACAGCATCGGAAGGTCTCGGGTTGAACAACGGAGACTTCGAACCGGCACCGCTTTCGGAAAACGCGAAGGTTGTGATCGAACGCCGTGTTGCGCGCCGGAACGACCGCGGGGATGCGCAGGAGACGCCAGACCAGGTGTTCCGGCGGGTGGCGCAGAACCTGGCCGAGGCCGAGCTGCGCTTCGGCGGCACCGAGGGTGACCGCGCCGCCGCGGAAGAGAGCTTCTACCGGCTGATGGCGTCGCTGGACTTCCTCCCGAACTCGCCCACGCTGGTGAACGCCGGGCGCGAACTGCAGCAGCTTTCCGCGTGCTTCGTCCTCCCCGTCCCGGACTCGATCGACGGCATCTTCGAGGCGATCAAGAACACGGCGATCATCCATAAGTCGGGTGGGGGTACCGGGTTCGCGTTTTCGCGACTGCGGCCAGCGAACGACCGGGTGCAATCGACGATGGGTGTTGCAAGCGGCCCGGTCTCGTTCATGAAGGTGTTCGACTCGGCGACGGAAGCGATCAAGCAGGGCGGCACGCGGCGGGGCGCCAACATGGGCATCCTGCGGGTGGACCATCCGGATATCGACGAGTTCATCACGATGAAGTCGGACATGACCACGCTGCAGAACTTCAACATCAGCGTGGCGGTGACCGACGCGTTTATGAAGGCCGTGGAAGCGGGGACGACGTACGACATCATCAACCCGGTCTCGGGCCAGGTGGTGGAGAAGCGAGACGCGCGCGAAGTGTGGGAAAAGATGTTCGCGAACGCGTGGAAGAACGGCGACCCGGGAGTCGTGTTCATCGACCGGATCAACGCCGGGCGAGCAAACCCGGTGCCGACACGCGGCCCGGTGGAATCGACCAACCCGTGCGGTGAACAGCCCCTGTACCCGTTCGACTCGTGCAACCTGGGATCGATCAACCTGCACCACTGCACGAAGGGCGCGCCGGGGGCAAAGGAAGTCGACTATGACCGCCTGGGCAAGGTGGTGCGCCGGACCGTGCACCTGCTCGACAACGTCATCGAGATGAACCACTACCCGATCCCGGAGATCGCGGAGACCTCGCATGCGATCCGGCGCATCGGGCTGGGCGTGATGGGCTGGGCGGACATGCTCATCGACCTGCGCATCGCCTACAACTCGGAGGAAGCGCTGGCGCTCGCCCGCGAGGTGATGTCGTTCATTCAGCGCGAAGCCGATGCGGCCTCGCAGCAGCTGGCTCAGGTGCGCGGGAGCTTCCCGGACTGGGAGGGATCGATCTATGGCCCCGGGGGAGCGGAAGGCCCGCGGCCGATGCGGAATTCGACCCGGACCACGATCGCGCCGACGGGCACGCTGAGCATCATCGCGAACTGCTCGGGCGGCATCGAGCCGGTGTTCTCACTCGCCTTCATCCGCTCGCACTACCTGGATAAGGACGACCCGACCAAGCGGACCGAGCTGGCCGAGGTGAACGAGCAGTTCGAAGAAGTCGCCAGGACCGAGGGCTTCTATAGCGACGAACTGATCCGATTCCTGGCCGAAGGCGGCCACCTGGCGGAACGCCCGGAAGTGCCGCAGTGGGTGAAAGACACGTTCGTGACGGCGCACGACATCGCGCCGGAGTGGCACGTGCGCATGCAGGCGGCGTTCCAGGAGTTCACCGACAACGCGGTCTCGAAGACGATCAACTTCCCCAACAGCGCGACCGTGGACGATGTCCGGACCGCCTACGAACTGGCGTACCGGACGGGCTGCAACGGCATCACCATCTACCGCGATGGTTCGCGCGAGTTGCAGGTGCTGAAGCATGCGGATAAGAGCGACGGCGAGAAGGCGATCGAGGCGGCGCAGGCGATCATCACGGGCGCCATCGGCCCGGTCCGGCGCAAGCTTCCAGACGAACGGCACGCCATCACGCACAAGTTCCGGGTTGGCGAGCAGGAAGGCTACATGACCGTCGGCCTGTTCGACGACGGGACACCGGGCGAGGTGTTCATCAACGTGAACAAGCAGGGGTCGACGGTCTCGGGCCTGATGGACACGGTGGCGATGCTGACGAGCTACGCCCTGCAGTATGGCGTGCCGATCTCGGAGCTGGCCTCGAAGCTCCGGAATACCCGGTTCGAACCGAGCGGGCCCACCAGCAACAAGCAGATCCCGATCGCGACGAGCATCGTGGACTACGTGTTCCGCTGGCTGGAGCTGAAGTTCGACGGCGGGAACGCTGCCGTGCAGCCGACCCTGATCCCGGCGGACCAGGTGGCGGAGAGCACCAACCCGAGCGTGGCCGCGAGCAAGCACAGCGACGCGGTGGCGAGCGGCGTGGGCTGCCCGGACTGCGGGGCGGTGCTGTACTACGCGGAGGGCTGCCTGATCTGCCACAACTGCTTCTACAACAAGTGCGGGTGACGTAGGAGAGGCAACCGAACATGGCCTCGACGGCGGGCGCTGGTTGGCGCCCGCCTCTGGATTGGGAGGTTGGTATACTCTCACCATGGCCACAACGGTGAAGGAAGAAGCGCACAAGCTCATCGAATCGCTCCCTGAGGACGCGACATGGGAACAACTGAGTTACATCCTGTATGTCCGGGCGGAGATTGAGGCCGGGCTTCGCTCGCGGGACGAAGGGCCGATGATCAGCAATAACGAGATCCGTGCCAAGTACGGCCTCAAACCGCTTCCTTGAGAGTCAACTGGACACCGAGGGCGAGCGCGAATTTCGATGACCTCGTTTCCCGGCTGGAAGAGTTCTCGACCGGAGCTGGACACCGGCTCGTGGACCGAATTACGGAACGGCTGAGTCAACTCGAAGCGTTTCCGGACTCAGGCCGTGTGCCTGAGTTCGATGAGCGTGTACTTCGCGAACTGGTTGAGGGCGACTACCGGATCGTCTACGAGCGCTTCGCCGATCGCGTAGAGGTCATTGCCGTGGTGCACGGCTCACGCAGTCTGCTCAACCCCTGACTCCCGCCACACGGCTGTCACCCATCTCTGTGCCATCCCCTGACACCGCGTCGATGGCGGTCCACAATCGCTTCATGACAGCCGCACCCCCGGTCCTCTACCGCCACCACCGCTGGGCGAACCTGGCGCTGATTGACGCGCTCGCGGCGCTGCCCAGGGATGTACTCGCGCTGACCTCACCAGGGGCCTACGGGACGATCCACCAGACGCTGGCGCACCTGGTCGAGGGGGAGGAGCGGTACCTCGCGACGCTGAAGGGCGCCGGGACGATCGTCGCGCGCCGACTGGCGGTAGAGCTGCCGGCGTTGCCCGTTTTGCGGGAAGCAGCCAGGCGCCAGGCGGACGAGTTGGTGGCACTCTCCGGGCACGTGGGTGAAGAGGCCACGGTCAGGGGGACTTACAACGGGCGGCCGTTCGACATGCCGGCGCTGGTCCCGCTCCTCCAGGCGTACCATCACGGGTCGGAGCACCGCACGAACATCACAACGACACTGGCGGCTCACGGCCACCAGGCGCCGGCACTCGATGTCTGGACCTACCTGGCGGCCGGGATGCCCTGACGCATTCCTTCGCGCCGGTGCGCTTACAATCCGAGGCATGGGGTTCTACTACGGCCAGAACAAGCCCCCGGAAGACGAGCCGAATCCCGGCTCGTGGCGCGAGACGCTGGCCATCATCTGGGTGGTCTTCAAGGTCCTGGCCGTGCCCCTGGGGTTGCTGTTCGGGTTCGTGTTCGCGCTCATCCTGGTGTTCTGGCTGTTCATGATTAGCGGCTGGCTGGGGCTCGCGGCCATCGCGGCCGTGGTGGCCGCGCTCGTCGCTCGAGGCGTGTGGGAAGCGAAGCACCCGCCGGACCTCGGATGACGGCGGCGGGCGCCGTCTCATCAGTTCAGGCGAACCTGGCCGCGGTGAGCGGACGGATGGAGCGTGCTTGCGCACGATCCGGACGTTCGCCCGACGACGTGACGCTGATCGCCGTGACGAAGACATGGCCGGCGGAGATGGTGGTGGCGGCGATGGAAGCCGGCCTTACCGACTTCGGCGAGAACCGCGTGCAGGAAGGCGTCGCGAAGGCGGTCGAAGTCGCCCTCGCGACTCGCAACTCGCACCTGGCAGCTCCGACATGGCACCTGATCGGGCACCTGCAGACGAACAAGGTCCGGGCCGCGCTGGGGACGTTTGCTATACTTCATGCCGTCGACTCGGAGCGGCTTCTGCGCGCGATCGACGGTACCGCAACGAATCCCGTCCCGCTGATGATCGAAGTGAACGTCGCCGCTGAGCCCACGAAGTACGGGATCCACCCGGAGCAGCTCCCGCAGTTGCTCGAGGCCGCCCGCGGCCTGCCAAATGTCCGGGTGGCGGGGCTCATGACGGTGGCGCCACGCAGCGTTGACCCAGAGGCTGTGCGCCCCGTGTTCCGGCAACTGCGGGAGCTGGCGGACGAGCATGGCCTGGAGCAGCTATCGATGGGCATGACCGGGGATTTCGAAACGGCCATTGAGGAGGGCGCGACCCATATCCGTGTCGGACGCGCCCTGTTT
>WBZO01003024.1_pt2 | contig 15997 bp, 15 predicted proteins | sample 5204261 | NCBI WGS metagenome assembly WBZO01 (sample SAMN12412400, study PRJNA552823) | activated sludge metagenome | isolation source: activated sludge from anammox sidestream of wastewater treatment plant... | place: USA: North Carolina | collected 2017-09 | reverse complement strand
AAACGGTTCTCCGCCGGCCGCCGTCGATCTGGGACAACCTGCATGCCAACGATTACGACCGGCGGCGGATTTACCTCGGGCCGTATGCGGGGCGTCCGACGCAGCTGCGTTCCGAGGTGCGCGGCATCCTTTGCAACCCGAATTGCGAGTTCCCGCTGAACTATGTGCCGCTTCGGACTTTTGCCACCTACACGCGAGCGCGCCGGACGTGGAATCCGCGGAACGCCGGCCAGGCGGCGCGCGCGGCATGGCGTGCGGCCTTCGCCAGCCGGACGCGCCATCGGATGACGGCGCGCGATCTCCACTGGTTGACCGACGTGTTTCACCTGCCGTTTGCCCATGGCCCGCAAGCCGCGCAATTGTTGCGGAATTACGCCACCCTGCTGCGGACGCCGCCGGAGTACTGGGGGCGGACCTGGCCGCGCTTGCAACGCGCCTGCCGGGAATTGGCGGCGCTGCTGACAAGCGTGACGGAGCTGGCGGACCGCGATCTCTGCTACGCGCTTTACCGGCACGTGTGGGATCTCAAGGAGGAAGTCACCTTGATGCAGGCGTACCTCCGCTGGCGGGAATCGCGGCCGGAGCTGGCGGCGGGTTTCGTTTCCGGGGAGCATCGGCCGGGAGTGTATCGCGGTGGCTTGGTGGCCGGCCTGCAGCAGCTGCTCGTCATGGATGCCGCCGGACATTTTACTTCTGCACTTTCCAAATCGGGCCGGGCCCGGTAAACCATTTCCGTCATGTTGCCCGCAGGATTTCAAATTCGCCCGTGCCGTCCCGAAGACGAGGCGGCGGCGTATCAGGTATGTCTGACCACGGGGGATGGCGGCCGCGACGGGACTCATCTCTATCGCGATGACCCGCGGGCCCTGGGCAACATCTTTGTCGGTCCCTATATCCATCTGGAACCGGAACTGGCCTTTGTGCTTGAGGATCCGCAAGGAGTGTGCGGGTATGTTCTGGGGGCGCTGGATTCGCGGCAATTTTACCGGGCGTTCGCGGAGGAGTGGCTGGCGCCGTTGCGGCGGCAACATCCCGAACCGACCGGCGACCCGGCCGCATGGACGCCCACGCAAAAACTTTATCACCAATACTATCATCCCGACGTCGTTTGTCCCGAGCCCTACGCCGAATATCCGTCCCATTTACACATTGATCTGATGCCGCGCGCGCAGGGCCGCGGCCTGGGCCGGGAATTGATGCAGGTGCTTTTGTCCGCGCTCACGGCGCGCCGGACCCCCGGCGTGCATCTGGGGATGGCGCCGGAAAACGCGCGGGCGGAGCGATTTTACAAGAAACTCGGCTTCTACGAGCTGCTGCGGACCAGCGACACGCTGTATCTGGCGCGCCGTCTGCCCTGAGCGCTGCGGGAGCCGGCCGGGAAACCCGGTCTCGATGCACCTGCGGGATTGAAATGCGCCGTGCGGTCCGCCACTCTGGCGCGCACAATTGCAACAACCGAAAACCGCGCATGGCCATCAAACAGCTGGACCCGGAACAAATTCGCACCTGGACACTGGAGCAAAAGGACCGCTGGTGGTTTGAGCATGTCTGGCGCGGAGACATGCCGCAACTGACCCTCCGTTCAGCGCTCACGGGGATGTGTCTCGGCGGCATTTTGTCGCTGACCAATCTCTACGTGGGCGCGAAGACCGGCTGGACGCTCGGCGTGGGCATCACCTCGGTCATTCTCGCATTTGCGTTGTTTAAGGCCCTTTCGGCGCTGAAGATTGGTTCGGAATACACCATCCTCGAAAACAACTGTATGCAGTCCATCGCCACGGCGGCGGGGTACATGACGGCGCCGATGATTTCGAGCCTGGGCGCGTACATGCTCGTCACGAACACCGTCATTCCCATGGCCACCACGATGATCTGGATCATCGCGATCGCCGTGCTCGGGGTGCTGTTTGCCTTTCCCTTGAAGCGGCGGTTTATCAATGACGAGCAGCATCCCTTTCCCGAGGGGCGCGCGGCGGGCATCGTCATGGACGCGCTGCATTCGGGCAACGCGGCGGACGGGATGTTCAAGGCGAAGGTGTTGCTGTCCGCGGGCGGATTGGCGGCGCTGGCCAAGTTGCTGCAAAGCCAGGCGATTCTGGAAAAGCTCAAGCTGGGTTTTCTCCTGGTCCCGGAATATCTCGACGGTTGGATTTACAAATTCACCTCGCTCAAAATCGGCGGGGTGGAACTGCGCGAACTGACCGTGCGACCCGATACGGATTTCGTCATGATGGCGGCGGGCGGCTTGATGGGGATCCGGGTCGGTGTTTCGCTGCTGATCGGCGCGCTCATCAACTATCTGCTGCTCGCTCCCTGGGGCATTGCCCTCGGGGATATTGTGGGGCACACGGGCGCGGACGGCGTCACGCATTATGGTTTTCGCGCCATCACCGCGTGGGCGCTGTGGGGCGGCGTGGCGATGATGACGACGGCGTCGCTGCTGGCGTTTTTTGCCAAGCCGCAAATTCTGTTCAGCGCGTTTCGCGGTCTGTTCCGCAAAGGTCGCGCAACCGACAACGACGTGCTCCGCCACATTGAACTGCCCATGCGCGTGTTCGTCATCGGCATTCCCATCGTCGGCACGATTGTGGTCTTGCTGGCGCATTATTTTTTCGATGTGAACGTCTGGCTGGGCATCATCGCCGTGCCGCTCGTGTTCGTCTTCACGCTCATCGGCGTGAATTCCACCGCGCTGACCTCCATCACGCCGACAGGGGCGATGGGCAAGCTGACCCAGTTGACCTTTGGCGCGCTGGACCCGAAGAACATCAAAACCAACCTGATGACGGCGGGCATCACGGCCGAGGTGGCCGGCAACGCCGCCAACCTGCTCATGGACATCAAACCCGGGTACATGCTGGGCGCGAAACCACGCCAGCAGGCCATCGGCCATGTGCTGGGAATTTTTGCCGGCGCGCTGGTGTCCGTGCCGGTTTTCTATTGGGTGTTTCTCAAGGGCGGTCCATCCGAAATGATTCAAGAACAGTATCCCATGCCCGCCGTGAGCATTTGGAAGGCGGTCGCCGAGGTGCTGACCGAGGGCCTTTCCAATCTGGCCATGTCCGCGCGCTGGGCGGCACTGGCGGGCGGACTGCTGGGACTGGCCCTGGAAGGTCTCCGGCTTGCCACGAAAGGGCGCTTTTGGTTGTCGGGCGTCGGAGTGGGACTGGCGGCGGTGATCCCGTTCAACACCTGTCTGGCCATGTTCCTGGGCAGCCTGTTCTTCTGGCTGGCGGAGCGCACCTTCAAAAAGCCGGGATCCCGGGCGAACCGCATCATCGTGCAAAATCAGGAACCGATCTGCGGCGGCGTGATCGCCGGGGGCGCGTTGACGGGCATTGCGGTGATTTTGCTCGAGAATTTTGTGCTGGGCGCCTGACCGGGAAGGGCAGGCCCGCCGCCCCGGCCCGGAGCTTGTGGCGGCGCCGGCGGCGCACTAGACTTGGACACCGGCTCAAGTTCCCGATCGTCCGGGACGGCGGGGTTGATCAGCGGTCAAATTTTGCATGGACAGTTTTCTCATCAAAGGCGGGGTGCCGTTGCACGGCGAGGTTGAGATCAGCGGGGCGAAAAACGCGGTGCTGCCGATCATGGCGGCCACGTTGTTGACCCCCGAGCCGTGTGTGATTCACCGGGTACCGCAGTTGAGCGATGTCCGCTTCATGACGCAAATCCTCGAATGGCTCGGGGCGAAGGCGCGGCTTGACGGCGGCGCGCTCCGGATTGAAGCGCGCCGGATCAAGGGGCATGCCGATTACGATCTCGTGCGGAAGATGCGCGGCTCCATTTGCATCATGGGACCGTTGCTGGGGCGTCTGCGAAAGGCCGTGGTTTCCCTGCCGGGCGGGTGCGTCATCGGCGCGCGGCCCATCAACCTGCACTTGAAAGCCTTCGCGGCGTTGGGGGCCAAAATCCGGATTGAGAGCGGTTACGTGGAGGCCAGCGCGAAAAAATTGGTGGGCGGCCCGATGTTCCTCGGGGGGCGGGCCGGCTCGACGGTCCTGGGCACGGCCAACGCCATGATGGCGGCGGTGCTGGCGGAGGGGGTGACCTTCATTGAAAGCGCCGCGTGCGAGCCGGAAGTGGTGGATTTGGCCAATTTTCTCATCGCCATGGGCGCAAAAATCCAGGGCGCGGGCAGTCCCACCATCACCATCACCGGGGTGTCGCAATTGCACGGTGCGGAACATGAGGTGATTCCGGATCGCATCGAGGCGGCGACCTTTGCCATCGCCGCCGGCGCGACCAATGGCGAGATCGTCTTGAAAGGGGCGCGGGCGGATCATCTGCGCGCGGTGATTGACAAATTGAATGAGGCGGGGGTGGTGGTGGAACGCCGGGGTGCCGATCTGGTGGCGCGGCGCAACGGCAGGTTGCAAGCGGTCGACGTCACCACGCTGCCGTATGCCGGTTTTCCGACGGATGTGCAGGCGCAGATGATGGCGCTGATGGCGTTGACGCCGGGCATCAGCATTATTACCGAGCGGATTTTTGAATCGCGTTTCATGCACGTGAGCGAGCTGGCGCGGCTGGGTGCGGAGATCGAAATTGAAGGGCCCAGCGCCATTGTCAAGGGGGGCAAGCCGTTGAGCGGCGCGCCGGTGATGGCGAGTGATCTGCGCGCCTCGGCGGCGCTGGTGGTGGCCGGTTTGGCGGCCCGGGGCACGACCCAGGTCAACCGGGTGTACCATCTGGATCGCGGTTATGAACAAATGGATGTCAAACTCCGGCGCCTGGGCGCGCGCATCCAACGCATCGAGGAATCATGACCAAAGCCATCTGGGTGTTGATCCTCGTTGTCGCCGCCTACGTCGGCTACCGGCTGTTCCAGCAATGGGATCAGGCGCGACTGGAACACGAGAGCCGGCCCCGGCAAAGCGCCGCGGTGGAGACGGGGGAGGGACTGGCCGGGATGCCCGCCCAGCTCGAACTGCGCTACCGCGAGGCCCGGAGCCGCGGGCCGGCGGCATTTCAGGATTGGTTCAGCCAAAACGAGCGCTACCTGGCGGATCCGCGCAAGGCATGGATCGAAATCGAGTTGTGCAAGGCGTTGATCCGGGAAAATCCCGCAGCGGCCAAAAAGCTGTATGCGACGGTCAAGGAGCGCGTCGCCTCGTCCTCGCCCGTGTATCCCAAGGTCAAGGAGCTGGAAAAGGTGCTGGGACCTTAGTGCCGGCGCGGCGGGAGCATCTTACCGCGGCCAGAAGCGCAGCCAGAAGCGTTGTGGCGATTGGATGAGAATTTCCCGCAACAGCGCCTGCATGCTGGCGGCCCGGGGCTCGTGCAGCCGCTGAATGACGCCCAGGAGGATGAGAAAGGCCACCGCCGCGCCTCCAAAGAATACGGTGTAGCGATTCCATTGCAGCCCGAACAGACGAGGCGCGCGCGGGCCCATGGCGTCAATCAACACCCCCCAGGCAATCGGGGCCAGTCCCAGCGTGACATTGGAGACCACGGAAAAAATGGCAAAGAAATGGTTGCGCCCCATTTCGGGCACGATGCCCATGGCCAGTTTGTTGTTGGCCATGCTGACTGCGGCGGCCAGCAGGCCCATGAAAAACTCCAGACCCAGAATCACCCCAAGCGCCGGACGCAATGCGTCCCCCGCCAGGGCGCCCCAGCCAGCCAGCACCATCAACCAGCCCACACAGGCCGCTCCCAGAACCGGTTTGCTGCCCACGCGGTCGAAACGTGAGCCGAGCAGCCACAAACTGCTTACCCCACCGAGAAAGGCCACCGAACTGATCAGCAAAATCTGGCCTTCCGATAAAACATCGTCGGCTTTCAAAAACGCCACGGTGAACGCGTTGATGCCCCCATAGGCCACCGACCAGCCCACCGCGACCGCGAGCAGTTTTTTGAAGGGCGCGTATCGAATCATGGCCAGCCACGGAACGGCCGTGCGCGCGGTCCCGGGCGGTTCGGTGATGGGCACGTCGGGAATCCGCTTGAGGAAAATCAGGCTGATGGCCCCCATGCAGGCGCTGAAGGCGAACAGCACGCCAAACTGCCACGACCGCGTATTGCCCGAGAGCGTTACCGCCGCCACCAGGAAGGTGACGAAGCTGGCCAGATTCTGCACCGCCGCATCGCGGGCGAGGTAGCGGCCGCGTCCTTCCGCCGGCACGAGCTGCGCAATCCACGGCAGCCAGGCGCAACTGGAAATGCCGCGCGACAGGTTGAAGCAAAACAGCAGCGCCAACAGCAGTGCGAGACGGTTGGCAACGTTGAGAAATCCGCTGGTCAACGGCACGAGCGCCATGGCGAAGATGAACAGCACCCGCGTGCCCCAGCCCGCCAGAACAAAACGCCGGTAGCCAATGCGGTTGATGTGGCTGGCGGCGGGGATTTGAAAGATGACCAGCAGCGGCATCATCCCCGCAATGATGCCCAGCACCGTGGCGCTTGCTTCAAGGGTCTGCGCGTACAAAATCATCGGACTCCCCAGCACAATTTGGAACGAGAGCGCGTTGAAGGCGGAGAAGGAATACGCGTTGTGCAGTCCGGGCGGAAAGGCGCGGTTGGCAGCAGTGCTGGTGGCGAGGGTCTGGCTCATACGCCGCTCGTTGCGGCCGCGGCAGGGGTACTATCTCCATCGTCACCGGCTGCTGTCCAGCCGATTCCGCCGCTCCGCCCGCGCGGGCGGGCGCGTCGGCGCATGGCGCACCCATTCGCGCGGCTCCCCGTACGTGGCCGAGTGGCGCGCGGTGAGGTTCTTATCCGAGGAAAACGCCGACAGCTGCCCGCGGCCGCCAAGGATGACTTCGGCGACGTCGGAACAGGTGTCCGGGAGGCAGCGCGGTCCTCGTCAGCTCGCGTCCGCTGCAGGTGGCGAAGATTGGCGCACGGCAAAGCCCGGCTGGAATTCGTCGCTCGCCCCGCTCCCTCCGGTCAAAGCGCTGCGGAGAACCCGGGGCGGGCCGTTACGCTCACGCCCTGGACCATTTGATTTGAAACTCGATTTCTTCCGCTTTCCTGGATCGCTCATGCTCAATATTGCAGACGGCGTGGGCAGGAACAAAGATTCTCTCGCCCGCGATTTGTATGGCAAAGCGGTCCCCCTTCTCGATGGCGTCAGCCAGACGTCGTAATTTTTTAACAAAATCCGCTTTCGGATAAGCCTTCTCTATGTCGCGCTTGCAATCTGTTGTCATCAGGTGTCCTTGATGGAGGCCGCCGGATCAGTCCGGTTTTGCGGGAACGCATCCGGCGATGTCCCCGCTTTGCCGCCGGTGTGATTCATGTCCGGCCTCCGTGCGCTGTTCCCGCCGCCGCTCCGACTGGGGGACTCACGTTTCCCCACCTCAACCGGAGCTGCCAGCGCCGACATGACGCATGCCGCTTATATGGCACATGCTTCAATTTTGTCGAGCCGGAATCGGGGCAGTCGTTTGCTCCGACGTTGCAAAGGCGGCCGTCAGCCGGTCAGGCGGTGGGATTTCGTGGTGGGGGCGAGGGGATGATCCGGGGGGGCCGATGTGAAGGGCGACCAAATTAGCCCTTGCCTTGCCCGGCGTTCAAGCGTACAGGGATTTTCATGCACCAGCGAATCCCGTCCACCAGCGGCCTGCGGAGCCCGGCCCCGGAAGGTGGCCGGACCTGATCGAGCATCATGCGTCGTCTCCTGCTCACTCTCGGTCTGGGCCTCATCGGCGGCCTGATGGCTCACGACGTTTATGAGTTCTTCGTCACAAACGAGGGAGTCGCCTATTTTTCCGCCAAACCGGGTCAGGGGTTGCTGGTGCTGCTGCTGGCGCTCGGGGGTGGGGTGGTCGCGTTGGGGATTAGTCGCCTGCCGTCAGGCGTACAGCGCGGCTTGAAACTTGTGGCCCTTGGTGGATTTGGGGGTGCGCTGGTTGCCGCCGCCGTCTGCTTTGCGTACTGGTTGTGTCGTTTTGCCGCGTCGCCTTTGGGCAACGACGCCCCGTCGTGGGGCTGGAGCATCACGGCTTTCTGTTCGGTTGCCGTGGCGGCCATGCTGGTTTGGAGTGAGTTTCGGCAAGTGTGGAAGTCCGCACGGCGGGAACGGACAACGCCAGCGCGGGAATGAACGCGGGCGGACGATCCGGTTGCCGGGAAGACGTTCCGGGACCAGGGCGCGGCGACAAAACCGGAGGGACTTGGAGTCGCGGCGGATTTTGATTTATGGAAAGTTTGGAATACCTCGTGCCAGTGTTCGGCAGCACCATCCTCGGCTTGATCGGCTCCATCATTGGCAAGCACAAGGGCCGCACAGGGGCCGGATTTTTGTTTGGCGCACTGCTTGGTCCGATTGGCTGGATGGTGATTTGGTTGGGGCCGAACATGAGATCGCGGAAGTGCCCGTTCTGCGCGGAATGGGTGCAGCCGGACGCCCGGGTTTGCAAACATTGCCGGAGGGACATTGTGCCGGGCGCTCCCTCACGGGCCTCCGCGGCTTCAGGGCCGACAGCTGCGCCTCCGACTGTGGATGGCACCATTCAGCAGTACGAGCGATGGAAGAAAAGCAAAGGATGGTGATGGGGGGGCTTTTAAAAATCGCGCAAGCGGCCGCCGCAGCCTGGGCGACAAAGTCCCTTGTGCGTTCCGCGGAGGGGAGACGTTTACGGAATTGTGTCCGCGCCACGAATTGCGCCGTCTCCGGCGCGCAAATGAACCCGCGTCCGATTGTCTGACGTCCCAACCGCGGGGCGGCGTCTTGAGTGGGGATGTTGGAAATCGTGGTTCGCGGGGAGGGGCACGACGTCGAAGGACGGCGTTGGCCGAACGGGGTTCAACCGGCAAAGGTCGCCGGTGGCGTCAAGATCCTCAGCCGGTTCGCGGGAGGGCCTGATTTGCCTCCGCCGTAGGCAGCCCGCCCGGGTGCGGCCCCGGCGGAGACCGGGACGGTGCGTGATCAGGCAGCGGCCTCGCCCACCTGATAGCGGACGAAGCGGCGGATGACAATGGTATCGCCGAGTTGTTTGGCAATTTCCGCCACGTGATCCTTGACGCTGATTTCGCCATTGCGTTTGACGAAGCCCTGATCCACGAGGCAGTAGGTTTGGTAGAACTTCTCGAGCATGCCGGCGAGAATCTTCTCGAGCGCCTGCGCTGGTTTGCCCTTGAGGCGATCGGATTGCGCGGCGATTTCGCGTTCCTTTTGAATCACTTCCGGAGCGACTTGTTCGCGAGAGACAGCCTGGGGATTTCCCGCCGCGATTTGCAGTGTGATGTCTTTCACCAGTTGCTTGAACTCGTTCCGATTGACGGTTTCGGATTTGTCCGCGCCGACTTCCACCAGCACGCCGACTTTGCCTCCGGTATGAATGTAGGCGGCAATCAATCCGCTGCCGGACACTTCGAGGCGCGCGTGCCGTGTGATTTTGATGTTCTCGCCAATCTTGGTGACGGCAGCCTGCCGGTCGGCTTCGAGGTCGGCCGCCGGATTGGCCGTGATCTTTTTGGCGATTTCCTCGCAGAAGGCGATGAAGCTTTCGTTGCGCGCAACGAAGTCGGTTTCACAGTTCACCTCGACCAGGACGCCGGATTTGCCGTCGGGCGTGATGTGCTGGGCGATGACGCCTTCGCGGGCGTCGCGCAGAGATTTTTTGGCCGCGCTGGCCGCACCGGATTTGCGGAGGAAGTCCACCGCCCGGTCCAGGTCGCCCGCCGCTTCCACGAGGGCTTTTTTGCATTCCATCATGCCGGCGCCGGTCATTTGACGAAGTTTGGCGACGCTGGCGGCAGTAATTTCAGCCATAGTTAAGTTGCTGGTTGTTGGTTCAAAGTTGCTGGTTGGAGAACGGGTTCTCCGCCGGGGGCCGCGGCGATGTTCTTCAGCTGCATCGCCGCCGCTCCCGGAAATGGTTCAGGCCGCCGGCGCCGCCTCGGGCGCCGGTACGGGTTCGGGTGCGGCCGGTTCGTCCGCCGCCGGGGAGCGATGGGACTTCGATTCATACTCGGCCATGGCCCGGGTGATGGCCTGCCCGAGGGTGGCGAGGATGATGCGCACGGAACGGATGGCGTCGTCGTTGCCCGCGATCGGATAATCCACCAGGTCGGGATCCGTGTTCGTGTCGGTGATGGCGACGATGGGGATTTTCAGTTTGCGCGCTTCGGCGACGGCATTGCGTTCGCGCTTGGTATCCACGACGAACAACGCGCCCGGGCTGCCGTTCAGGCTGCGGATGCCGTCAAAGTATTTCACGAGGCGCGCGGCTTCGCGCCGGAGGACGGCCTGTTCCTGTTTGACGTAATTGTTGATGGAGCCGTCCGCCTCCATCTTTTCGATTTCCTTCAACCGTTCGAGCGAACGCTTGACGGTCTGGAAATTGGTGAGGGTGCCGCCGAGCCAGCGTTCGGTGACGAAGAGCTGACCGGATTCGCGGGCGGTTTCCTTTACCGCCTGCTGGGCCTGCTTTTTCGTGCCGACGAAAATGACCTTGTTCCCCTTGGCAACGGTTTTGGCGAGGAAGTCACAGGCCGCTTCCAGTTGTTGCACAGTTTTGCTGAGGTCGATGATGTGGATGCCGTTGCGCGCGTCGAAGATGAAGGGTTTCATCTTGGGGTTCCAGCGCTTGGTCTGGTGTCCGAAGTGGACGCCGGCTTCCAACAATTCTTTGATGCCGATGCTGATCATGTTTCCTTTGGTTAAGACCCTGCGAACAGGGCATCCCGCGAAACTCGGGATTGGTTTAGATGTTGCGATGGTTCAATCCATTCCGCTCCACAGCGGCGCGAACCGTTTCTCCCCCGCACCGGACTGACGGGCAAGGGACGCACAGATTAGCAGGGAAACCGGCGAGGGCAACGGTTAATTTCATCTCTTATTCCCCCGGGACCAGGGAAGGTGAGCCGGGGGCGCCTCCCGGGTTGAGGGAGTGCGTCCAACGTTCCTGTTCGGCCACGGGGATGAGGCCGCGTTGCACCTTGAGCCAGCCCATTTCCCGCAGGGAGCGCCAGCCGAAGCGGCGCGCGGCGGCCCGCAGCTCCCCGGTCTTGACGCCGGGTTGGATCAGGTCCGCCAGGGTTTCATTGAGCAGGAACATCTCATAGATCGCCACGCGTCCCCGGTAGCCTTTTTGGTGACATTCCACGCAGCCGCGACCGCGGAACGCCTGCACCTCGCTTGCGGGGATTTTCAGCGCGGCGGCCATTTCCTCGCGGAGCTCCGGGGGAAGGTGGCGGTCCGGCTCGGAGCAGTGCCGGCAGATGCGCCGGGCCAGGCGCTGGGAAACGCTGCACACCAGGGAGGAGGACACCAGGTAGGGTTCGATGCGCATTTCCAGGAAGCGCGTCACGGCGCCGATGCTGTTGTTGGTGTGCAGGGTGGAGAAAACCAGATGGCCTGTCTGGGCGGCGCGCACGGCGATTTCGGCGGTTTCGGGATCCCGGATTTCTCCGATCAGCACCACATCGGGATCGTGCCGCAGCACCGAACGCAGGCCGGTGGCGAAGCTGAGTCCGATCTGTTCGCGCACCTGGATTTGCACCACGCCTTCGAGCTGGTATTCAATGGGGTCCTCGAAGGTGATGATCTTGCGGCCTTCATCGTTGGCCTGGGCCAGCGCAGTGTAGAGGGTGGTGGTCTTGCCGCTGCCGGTGGGGCCGGTCAGCAACACCAGCCCCTGCGGCAATTTGGTGAGTTGCGCAAAGAGGGCCTCCTGGTCGGGCTCCATGCCGAGCTGGTTCAGGTCCAGGAACAACTGCTGCCGCCCAAGCAGGCGCAACGCCACCGCCTCCCCGTGCTTGGTGGGCATGATGGACACGCGCAGATCGTATTCTTCCGAACCGGTTTTCATGGCGATGCGTCCATCCTGCGGCAGCCGCTTTTCGGCGATGTTCAGGCCGGCCATGATTTTCAGGCGGGAAACGACGGCGGCGTGCAGGTGCCGCATGTCCGGCGGAACGGGCACGGTTTCCAAAATTCCATCCAGACGATAGCGGAGGCGAACGGCATGGGCGTAGGGTTCGAGGTGAATGTCCGTGGCCTGCAACCGTAACGCCTCCTGCAGGATTTGGTCCACGAAAGCGGAGATGGTGGCATCGCGCGCGGAATCCTCCTCCCGTTCCGGAACGTCAAAAACGATCTCCCGGTCCAGGTCGCCGCCGCCGCGCTCCTCGCGCAATTTTTGAATGACGGCCGCGCCCAGGCCGAAGTGTTTTTTGATGACTGCGTGGATGGCGCTGGGGGTGGCGAGGACGATTTTGAAGCGGCGATTCAGGAGCAACTGCAGGTTGCCTGCCTCCATCTGGTGGGGCGGCTCACTGAAGGCCAGGGTGATGACGCCATCCTCGATCCCGATTGGCAGCATGTGATAATGGAAGAGGAACTTGATCGGAACAAGTTCCAAGGTGGCGCGCGGCAGATTCAGGGTGTTGACCGCCACAAATTCCAGGCCGCTGATCGTGGCGAGCGCGCGCCAGGCCTGTTCCTCGGAGACGAAGTTCAAATCCACCACCGCGCGGTGCTGCGCCAGCCGCAAGCGGCGTTGACGCCGCCGCACCTGTTCCAACTGTGCGGTGCTGAGCAGTCCCTGTTGCAGGAGAATATCGCCCACTTCCTGGGCGGGTTCAGGCGAGGTCATTTGATGGGCACTTCCAGCGTGGTGGCGGTGTTCAATTTCAGCACGTTAGTTTGCGCGGCCGTGTTGGTCAGCGTCAATTCCCGCGGCGTGGCGCCGGCGACGAAAAGCGTGGGGGCGATCTGGCCGCCGATGGGAAAGACCATCAATTGCTTGTCCGATTCCAGGAACACCTTCTCGGCGTTGGGCGTGGTGTAGAATCCCTGGTAAACCAGGGCGATTTTCCGGGTGGTGGGTGGCGGGACGGGCGGCGTCACGGGAATGAAATGGCGGGTGGCAAAGGGGCCCAACAGGGGGGCCGGGTTGGTGTTGCGCGCCCAGGTTTCCGAGGCAAACAGCGCGGGGAGGGCGGCCAGGGGAATGGGGGACGAGTATGCGACCGCTTGCGCCCGATCGTGGAACGGCAGGGCCGCGCCGCGCCATTGCAGCGCCAGCAGGATGATGAAGAACCACAGGCCCAGGTGCAGGCCCAGGATGAACCACGGCGTTTCCAGAGATTGGGTTTTCATCGGGGGATCAGGCTAACGGGGGGGCGAGAACACGAAGCCCGCCACCTGCACGGTGGCGCGAACTTCCTCGAGGTGGGTCGGCGTTTGTTTGCGCAATAAAATGTGGTCCACGTAGAGGGCGGGTTTCGGACCGGGAAGCGTCAAGGCGAGCGGGGCGGCAGCCAGTTCATTGGTGCGCATCGGCAGCGCTTGCAGGAGGCGGTTGATGGTGGGCGCCGGAGCGGTCAGTTCGATTTGGATGGGGATTTTGCGCACCCACGCGTTGGTGCTGGTGACCGGGGCATTGGAGGGAGTATAGGCCACGGTCAGGGATTCGACGACGGGGATGCCGCACTGCAAAGCCGTATGCAGCAATCCAGTCACCATTTCCAACTCCGCCCAGAGCAGGGCCGGTTGGGTGACCGCCGTCGAGTGGGTGGGGAAACCCTCAAACACCGCCGGGGAGAGCGTGGCCTTGAGTTTGGCCGCCACCTGGCGCAGTTCGTCCTGTTGCCGGCCGCGTTCATTTTCATAATCCACCAATTGAAACGGGGCCTGCATCCGTTCCTCGGTGGCGGGGCTCAGCTCGCAACGGGTGGCGGCCTGGGTCCACGCCTGCTCCAGGGTTCGCAACGCCAATCGCGTGTGCTCCAACTGGCTGGTAATGGCGCCAAAGTCAATGCTGAGCCGGTTCGAATCGCCCAGCGTCCGCGCCAGCTCCGTCCATTCCTTTCGCAGGGGGGCTTTGAGGTTTTCGGATTGCTGCTTCAACGGCAGCAGGCCGAAGAGATAGCCGGCGATCAGCGCCAGGGCGGCTCCGGGCACCAGTACGCGTTTGCCTTGATGACTCAGCCAGTTCATTGGAGTGGATCGTCGCCCGGGCGACGGCTGGTCCGGCCCGGCCCGGAATCACCGGATCGTGACCGGACCACGGGATGCGGCAATTGAAAAACCGTGTTGGAGAAGTTCAGGGCCAGGGCGAAATGGCGTTCCGGTATGAGCACCTTGGGGTCGGCCAGGTTTTGCCGCAAATCATCCGTCAACAAATCCACTTTGGCGAACAATGGCCGCGATTTCAGGTCGTTGACGATGGAACTCAGGACCTGGCGGGCGTCATCCAGATTCCCGGGCACCGTGAGCTCGGCGATCAATCCCGGGTGCGCCGGAGAGCGGTTGGTGGCGGTGGTTTCCAGCAGCCAGGGGCCGTACACATTGGTGGCGCCGGGGCGGTTGGTGGCGGCATTTTGCAGGGCGTGAAAGTAACTCCGCTGATCCGCGATCAACACGAACCAGAAGGGGCGGTTGCTGCGGGTTTGCTCCAGCAGGTCCAGGGTTTCCAACAAGTCGTGCGTGTTTTGCCGGGCCTGCAACAGGGGCCGCAAATTTTCGTAGTCGGTTTGGAGCTGGACCGTCAATGCCTGCTCCGTGCGCAACGTGGTGGTTGCGTCCCGCACTTTGTGCAGCAGGTCTTTTTCGTGCAGCAGTTGTGCGAGGCGATGCCACAGGGTGACGATGAGGAAGAGGAACCCCACCACCAGCAGCACATTATTGATGCGGGCGAGCCGCTGGGTGTTGCGGTGCTGTTGCCAGCGTTGCTGTCGTTGCGCGGGCAGCAGTGAAACGGGCTGCGTGGACGCCCCCACCGCCTGGAGTGCCGTGCCATACACGATTTCAAACCCGGCACTGGGTGAGTTCCGCTGTTTGGGCCAGACCTGCAGCGCCAGGCCCAGCTGCTGGTTCAGATAAGCCAGCAGGCCGGGCTGGCGGAAGCCCAGGCCGCTGGCGGCATGGAGGAACATGGAGGCGTCCACCCGCGGTTTCAGGTTTTGCTGCAACGCAACCTCAATGAACCGGCGCAGCTCGATGGCCCACCGGTTCACGGCCGCCACCATTTCCGGCACCGCCTGCGTTCCGTCCAGGGTGTCGGTCTGTTGTTTGAGCTGCTCGGCCTCGGCCACGGAACAATGCCGCGCCTGCGCCAGGGCGCGGGTGAACGAGTCACTGCCGGTGGGAAAGCTGCCTGCATAGACGGTTGCGGCCTGATGCCGCACCACCACCAGCGTGTGTTGCGCGCCCAGGTGGATCAGCACCGTCTGGGTGGCGGTGGGCACGGTGGCGAGATAGGCGGCGGCGAGCGAATTGGCCGCGGTGCTGACCTCGCAGAGGTTGGCCTGCTGCAAACCCAGGAGCTGGATGAGGCCCTCGACATCCCCCTCCTTGGCGAGCGTGACCCAGTATTGAGGCCGCCCCGCCGGCGTGGCCCCGACGCGAATAAAGTCACGGACGATGGGCGTGTCGCTGACGCCGCTCAGCTTGATGACCTCGGCCTCGATGAGTTGATGCACCTCCGCGTCCGAACCGGGCGGCAGATCAATCAGATGGGAGGTGGAAAGATGCTGGGGCAGGGTGATGGCAATGGGCGGGCGGCCCCAGGCATCCAAGGTGGTTTGCAAATACTGCTTGAGCTCCTCGGCAGTGACCAGGCCTTCCTCCTGCAGATCCACCGATTCCTCCCGCACGATCCGGATGCGGTTCGCGTGTTTCTCGATCAAGGCCAGCTTCAGCCGACGGCGGCCCGCGTCCACGGCCAACACCCGCCGAACTGAGTTGAGGTGCGCAGCGTTAAGCATGAACCGGGCGGATCAATCAGTTTTTCTCCGGGGTGTCGTCGTAAATCAGGAATTCTCCGGATTCGGTGACGATGGTGGCGGTGACGAAGACCAGCAGGTAGCGCGGTTGATCCACTTCCGTCCGGCGGCGGAACAGGACCCCGAGGATGGGGATGTTGCCCAACACGGGCACGGATTCCACCACCGTGGCCTTTTGGCGTTCCAGGACGCCGCCCATGACCACGGTTTCGCCGGAGCGCACCACCACGCGCGTGGCCAGTTCCTGTGTGCGGTATTGCGGCAGATTGATGTCAAAGGTGCTGGGCTGGTTGCCGCCCGAATAATCGGTCAGGGT
>WBZO01004113.1_pt1 | contig 15999 bp, 13 predicted proteins | sample 5204261 | NCBI WGS metagenome assembly WBZO01 (sample SAMN12412400, study PRJNA552823) | activated sludge metagenome | isolation source: activated sludge from anammox sidestream of wastewater treatment plant... | place: USA: North Carolina | collected 2017-09 | reverse complement strand
TACGTGGCATCGGTGGCCAGTTGAAATAGACTTGACCGTTTTCGATATGCGCGGTCGGTTCGCCGTCGGTGATGATGATGATCTGCCGGTTGGCGCCCTTGTGTCGTCCCAGCATCTGCCGGGCCAACTGGAAACCGTGCTGCATATTGGTGCCGTACTGGTATTCGTTCCAGGTCAGCGTGGGCAAATCGGATTGTTCCAGCTTCTCCGCGATATAGGAGAAACCGACCAGCTCCAGTGTGTCGCGCGGGTATTTGCTGCGGATGAGCGAATCGAGCGCCAGGGCAATGCGCTTGGCGCTGGTGAAGCTGTCCGAATAGAACATCGATCGGCTCATATCGATCATCAGCACGGTCGATGAGCGGGTCGAATATTCGGTGCGATAGACCTCGAAATCGCTCGGCACGATCTTGATCGGGGTGCCGCGGCCTTCGCGCTGGACCGCGTTCATGACGGTCGATTCGAGATCGAGCAGGAACGGATCGCCGAACTCATACGGTTTCGAGGTATCGGTGCGTTCACCCGCGCCGCCTTGCCGGTCGATCTCGTGTGCGCCGATGCGGTCGCGCTTGAGCTGGGCAAAGATATCGGTGAGCGCTTTTTCACCGATCTTGCGCACGCCTTGCGGGGTCAGCTCGAACCCGCGCCGCGTCTTCTTGATAAACCCCGCATCTTCCAGAACCTTCGTCAGTTGCCCGAGCTGGTCCATCTGCTCGCGCACGTCTTCGCCGAGCAGTTCCTGCACTTTGTCCTGGTCGATATTGGCGAAATCGTTCCAGTCGCGAACGTCCTTGAACTCGCGTTCGAGCTGGTCCAGCTCGTTCATCCGGTCCATGAGGCGCATCGCCTGTTGCAGCGAAAGCGATTCATCCCCGGAAAAGTCATAGCTGCGTCGCCAATCTTCCGGGCGCATCATCTGACTCAGGTTTTGCTGCATGCGGGACATTTCCTGTTGCAGTCCCGGATCCTGCATGATCGCCTGCATCATCCCCTGCAGCTCGTCCCGTTGTTCCTGGCTCATCGAATCCATGAGCTGCTGCATGGCTGCGGTTTGCTGGCGCATATGCTCGATCAGATCTTCGAGCGAGCGAATGTCCTTGCCGAAATAGTGGCCCCATTTGTGCATGAACTGTTCGAAACCCGGGTCTTCGCCCCGGTTCTTCGCTTCCAGCATGTCGTTCAGCTCGCTCATCATCTGCCGGGTTTCGGCGATCTGTTCCGGCGTCATCTGACCGAGCGATTGCTGCATCCCCTGGAAGGTCTGATTCATCATCTGCTGTTGCAGTTGGGACAGCAGATCCTGGAATTTCTGCCGCGCCTGCTGGTCCATGAAGTCGTATTGCTGCAGCCCGCGAATCTGACCAGCGGGGTCCGAGGGCAGCGCATCGAGCTGCTGATTGCGCTTTTCGGCAATGGAATTCAGCAGATCGCGCAATCCCTGCTGATCACTCCCCTCCCCTGCATCGGACGACTGGCCGCCGCTCTCGCCCCCTTCCGACGACTGGCCGTCGCTTTCGCCTGATTCAGAGGCATCATTGCTTTGCTGCTCGCCGGACCCTGGTTCGGGCCGATTGGCGTCGTCGAGTCGCTGCTGGATACCGGAGCGTTCGGTGTCGATCACATCCTGCAGCCGCTCACGGATGTCATCCAGCATCGAACCGATGTCATACCGTTGCATTTGCTCTTGCCGGGTTTGGCGTACGCGGTTCATCAAATCGCGCAAACCGGGCAGGCGTTCGGCGTCGGGCCGGTCGACGCCCTCCCAGAAAAGACGGCGGAGCGCGTTCAGCAAATCGCCATCGCGAACGAGTTCGTCCGACATGGCGCGCATGAGATCATCGGCGCTCAGCTCGTCGACTTGCTGGGTGCCATCCCAACGGGAATAGCGGGTTCCGTATCGTGGAAGAGCCATGACGGGTCCTGGGGCCGGAGCTCTGAGTCCTGGGAAGACCTCGGAGCTCCGGCGATTGGTGGTTGATTACCGGTGATAGCGGGCGGGGCCGGTGCCGCCGTCCTTGTTCAGCTTGCGGTTGAGATGGAGTCCTTCGAGGACGAATTCGACCGCCGAAGCCACCGCCGCCGGATTGCCGCCGACCTGCAACTTGTCGATCGCCTCCTTGATTCCTTCCAGATGACTGAGCTGATGGACATAGTCCATCGCGGGCATGAGTTCGGACGCATCGACGGTCAGACCGTTTTCGAAGGCCTGCACGAGCTGATCGAATTGCCGCACGGAGAAATACCGGTTGAAGGTGGCGACAATTGCACCCGCCAGCAGCTTGCCGACGATCTGTTCCTCGCGCACCTCGCCGATGGTTTCCAGCTCGATCTTGCCGATGGTCGACGACTGCACCGCCGCCAGATCGGAGATACGCGGGGCGGCCTTACGCTCGCCCAGGCGCAGCGCGCGGCGGGTGGCATTCGAAATCAGATTCTCGTAGTTGGCCGAGCTCATCCGTACGGAAACACCGGAGCGTTGCGACACATCAGGGGAGCGCCGGGCCAGATGCGTCAGCTCGGCCACGATTTCTTTCATGAAATGCGGCACGGTCACCTCGACCCCTTCGGTCGGGAAGACGGTCCGTTCCTGATCCATGATCTCGATTTCGAGTTCGATCGTTTCTGGATAGTGCGTCCGAATCTGGGAACCGTACCGGTCCTTGAGCGGGGTGATGATACGACCGCGATTCGTGTAATCCTCGGGGTTGGCCGAGGCGACCACAAAGACATCGAGCGGCAAACGGATCTTGTATCCACGGATCTGGACGTCCCGCTCTTCCATGATATTGAGCAGACCAACCTGGATCCGTTCGGCCAGGTCCGGGAGCTCGTTGAGCGTGAAGATGCCCCTATTGGTGCGCGGGATCAATCCATAGGAAATGGTGAGCTCATCGGAGAGGTAGCGGCCCTCGGCCACCTTGATGGGATCGACCTCGCCGATCAGGTCGGCAATGGTGGTATCCGGGGTAGCCAGCTTTTCACCGTAACGGCGGGAACGATGAACCCATTCGATCGGGGTGTCGTCACCCAGCTCGGTCACCTGATCGATGGCGAAACGGGAGATCGGATTCGCTGGATCGTCGTTGATTTCGGAACCGGCAACGATCGGCATCCATTCGTCGAGGAGCTGAATCATACTGCGCGCCAACCGAGTTTTGGCCTGCCCGCGCTCGCCCAGGAAGATGATGTCCTGCCCGGACAGAATCGCATTCTCGATCTGCGGAATGACCGTCAGATCATAGCCAACGACTCCGGGAAAGAGCGTGTCTCCCTTGCGGATTTTCGCAATGAGATTGGCGCGCATCTCTTCGCGCACCGAGCGGGATTGATAGCCGCTTTCTTTCAAAGCGCCCAGCGTGGCAATAGCCGGGGCTTCGGATTGGGCGGTCGTGGTATCGATAGTGCTCATGCAGGTGCTCTACCTCGCGGTGGAACGAACAGGGTCGGAGGTCCGATTCCCACTGCGGCGCGCCGAATCGCGCGCTCCGGGGCCTCGTTGCCAGGGAATCTGCTTTCAAGGGTACTCGCTGCAGCCCCCGGAAGTGACCTGCACGAACTGGCAGGGGCCAGAACGAGTCTTGGGGCCTGGGTCCTGAGTCTTGAGCATGCGCGTTGGCACACGCTCAGCGTCAACGAGATCGAAAAGCGCACCGCTGCCTACCTGCGCGATGCCGGCGGTGTGGTCGCGAGCCTCTTCTCAGGACCCAAGGCCCAAGACCCACGACTTCAAACGCTACGCCTCGGCGCCCTCGTGGATCGGGGCGATATAGGGAAGGTCGCCGAAGCGTGGGTAGGAAGAGAAGCCGTACCCGACCAGCACTTCGTCCGGCGCCTCGAATCCGACATAATCGAGCGGTATATCGATGATGCGCGCGTCCCGGCGGTCGAGCAGGGTACAGATGCGCACCGTGCGCGCGCCCTTGCTACGCAACCATTCGGTCACAGAAACGAGACTAAGCCCGCTGCTCACGATGTCCGAAACAAGAACGACTTCGCTCCCGGCGAGCGGCGCACCCAACGCCCCCCCGATTCGCACATGGTCGCCGTCCAGACCGGCGCGATAACGGGAAAGCACCAGTTGGTCACTTTCGACCCCACAGGAGCGAACATCCAGCTCGCGCCGCAGATCGGCCAGAAACCGCCGCGATCCGGCGCCCACGCCGATCAGATGAAGGGGGCGGCAGATCCGGCTATTTCGAATGGCGGTCGCCGCAATCTCGGACGCCAGCTCGCCGATCCGCTGTCGAAGCGCGGCAGCATCGTAGAGCGGCCGATCCAGGACCGGTTCCAGGATGCCGTCCGGTGCCGGATACGACCCCACCAGCCGATCGTAGTCGCGCCGATAGAGCAACTTGATATGCACCGAGGGAAACGCCTCGCGCAGGCGCCGAATCTTGCGGTTCTTGCGCGTCACCAGCCGCTGCCGCATGGTCGTCAGCTCGAGAAAGAGATCATGGTCGGGCAAATAGAAATCGGGCGTGATCTGTTCGGCCGGGCGGCCGTCCTCGCGGAATTCCAGATGAAAGGTCGTCGGCTCGTAGATCCAGCGAATGCGGTAGAACGAGAGAATCCGCGCCAAATCCTGCTCGGCAGGGTGCGCGAACGCATGCTGATCGACGGCCTGGAATAACCCGCGCGGGATCGGCGAAAACGATGCGCCGAGCTGCGCGGGATGAATTCCCGCCATGGCTGGTGCTTCGATCAGCACCCCTGCTTCCCCTCTCCCCACTTCCCTACCTCGATTTCTCCATGCGGCGCATTTCCTGTCAGGTCCTGCAAGACGCTCGGACAGGGGCCCGGCAATCGGAAAGCGACGGCCGGACAGCGCCAGTAACTGCACATCGACGCGGGGGCGTTTTCTGATTTTGGCACATGTCGTCGCGCACCGCAACAAGTGTCAGCAGGGCAATCAGGAAACGTCGTATCGAACGACAATTGTACGCCCGCGGCGAACGTCCGGTGTCGCACTCGAACGTTGTTTATTCCGAACCGTTCGGAAATCCCGGTAGTTCTCGCGAAATTGCTCGGCGTGACCCACGGGCAAACCGTACGGCCCGAACGGCACCTGATCCAGCGTGGAATGCAATATCATTCGGGCTGGTCGAATTGGCAGGAGCGGGACAGTGATCGTCAACAACGTCATCTATGTCGATGGCAAGCGCGCTGCCACCCCGGAGTCGCTCGAAGAAACGACCCGGTTGCTCGATCGGCTCCACGGCATGGCCTGGATCGGGCTCCTCGAACCCACGGCTGCCGAATTCGAGGGAATGGCCCGGGCGTTCGATCTCCACGAGCTCGCGGTCGAAGACGCGGTCCACGCCCACCAGCGACCGAAGATCGAACATTACGGTTCGATCGTGTTCGTCGTGCTACGCACTGCCCACTATGTGGACCCTCAAGAGATCATCGACTTCGGCGAGATCCATCTCTTCATCGGGAAGAACTTCGTGATCTCGGTCCGGCATGGAGCCAATCCGGATCTCCAGCAGGTCCGAACCCGGTTGGAGCACAATCCGAAGCTGCTTGCGCTAGGCCCACCCGCCGTGCTCTACGGCATCATCGATCAGGTCGTCGACGAATATCGTGAGGTGGTGCTCAGTCTCGAGCACGATATCGACGAAATCGAGATCGAGGTCTTTGGCGGCCAACCCGATGTGTCGAAACGGACCTATTCGCTGTCTCGCGAGGTCATCGACTTCCAGCGAGCCGTCGCTCCACTCAATCCGATGCTCGAAACGATCCGCGGCGATGAATCGGGTATCGTGGTCGACCCGGGTCTGGACGAGTATTTCCGGGACGTACAGGATCACGCGGTCCAGATTCGCGAGCAGGTGCAGTCGTATCGCGAAATTCTTCAGAACGTGCTGAGTGTCAATATCGCCATCGTCGGTTTGCAACGGAACGAGGACGTCCAGCGGCTGACCGAAATCTCGCTGAAGCAGAATGATGAGGTGAAAAAGATTTCGGCCTGGGCGGCCATCATCTTCGCGCCCACCCTCGTCGGCACCATCTACGGTATGAACTTCGACAGCATGCCGGAGCTGCATTGGCACCTGGGGTATCCACTGGCGCTGGTCATGATGTTCGGTGTCGGTTTCGTGCTGTGGGCGGCGTTTCGACGAAAAGGATGGCTCTCATCTGAATAGCAGCGCCGCCGGGACAGCTTTTCCGGGTACACTCGCGGCGTTTATTCGACAGTTTTGGGCAAGTATAGGAAGATCACCTTCCAGCGAATATGGGCGGCTACGCCCGGAAGTAAACGACGAGAGGGGTTCCATGTCCGACAGCTCGACGACGAAATATCTACTCGACGAAAGCCAGCTTTCCGAAGCCTGGTACAACGTCCAGGCCGACCTTCCCACGCCGCTGCCGCCACCGCTGCATCCCGGCACCGGGCAGCCGATCGGCCCGGAAGATCTCGCCCCGCTCTTTCCGATGGAGCTGATCAAGCAGGAGGTCAGCCAGGAGCGGTATATCGAAATTCCCCGGGCCGTCCAGGATGTTTATCGACTCTGGCGGCCAACCCCACTTTATCGCGCGCGCAGACTGGAAAAGGCGCTCGATCTGCCCGAGCGGGTCAAGATCTTCTACAAATACGAAGGCGTCAATCCGTCCGGCAGTCACAAGCCGAACACGGCTGTACCCCAGGCGTACTACAACAAACAGGAAGGCACCGCGCGCATCACCACTGAAACGGGCGCCGGTCAGTGGGGCAGCTCGCTGGCAATGGCGTGCGCCTTCTTCGGTATTGACCTCAAGGTCTATATGGTGAAGATCTCCTACGCCCAGAAGCCGTACCGGCGGGCAATGATGGAAACCTGGGGCGCCGAATGCGTACCCAGCCCCAGTATGGACACCAACGCCGGTCGCGCCATTCTGGCCGCCGACCCCGATTCGACCGGTTCGCTGGGTATCGCCATCTCCGAAGCGGTCGAAGACGCCGCCACCCGCGAGGACACCAAGTACTCGCTCGGTTCGGTGCTCAACCATGTGCTGATGCACCAGACGGTCATCGGGCAGGAAGCGATCAAACAGCTCGAAATGGCCGACGCCGAACCGGATGTGATTATCGGTTGCGCGGGCGGCGGTTCGAATTTCGCCGGTCTGGTGTTGCCGTTCATGCCGGCCAAGTTCGCCGGGAGCAAAACGCGCATCGTCGCTGTCGAACCGGCTGCTTGCCCGACCTTGACCAAGGGCGTCTTCGCCTACGACTTCGGCGATACGGCGGGCATGACCCCGCTCCTCAAGATGCACACCCTCGGCCACACTTTCATGCCAGCGGGTATTCACGCGGGTGGTCTGCGCTATCACGGAATGGCCCCGCTGGTGAGTCATCTCTACGATCTCGGATATCTGGAAGCCCAGGCGGTCAAGCAGGTGGCAGCTTTCGAGGCAGCCATCACCTTTGCCCGGTCGGAGGGGATCATTCCCGCGCCGGAACCGACCCATGCCATCCGGGTCGCCATCGACGAGGCGCTGCTGGCCAAGGAAGCCGGCGAAGCCCGGACGATTCTCTTCAATCTGTCCGGTCACGGCGCGGTCGATATGGCCGCCTACGACACCTTCCTCTCCGGTTCGCTGCAGGACTACGAGCATCCGGACGAGGCGATCGAGGAAGCCAAGACCCACATTCCCGTGGTCGGCTAGGTTCGCCTGGCCCGTTCACGGAATCGCCATCGGACGAAACGACTCCCTGTTCCGCAGGGGGTCGTTTTTCATCGCGGGTTCTCGACGCCCACCTGACGGCACATATCCAGCAGCAGGCAGGTCGAACAATGCGGCCGCAACCGGGTACAGATCGCCTTGCCAAAGGGCACCAGGCGCTCATTGAGCTCCAGCCAGTCACTCGGCGGGAAGACGCGCTCCAGCTCGTGCTGGGATTGCTCGGGTGTTTTGGTGGCGATCACACCCCAGCGGTTGGCAATCCGATGCACATGCACATCGACCGGCAATCGCTGCTGATGACACGCGATTCCCAATGCCAGCGCCGCGCATTTCGGTCCGATACCGGGCAGCGCCAGCACCGTTGCCTCATCGCAGGGCAGCACGCCGCCATGATCGCGAGCGGCGGTCCCGGCAATCTGTTGGATCTGGACAGCTTTGCGTTCGTGAAAGATCGAGGGTGAAATGATCCGGTCGATCTCGTCGATATCGAGCGCGGCCAAGTTCTCCGCGGTCGACGCTCGCTCGAAGAGACGCAGCGACGCCGGCAGGCTGACCTCTTCATAGGTCCGAACCGAGATCAGGCACCCGATCACTTGCTGGACTAGTGAGCCATAGCCACGATTTCGCAGTTCGAACATCGATGGGGTCGGCATTCCGCGCACCGCCTCGCGCAGGAGGCGCATGGCGCTCGCGGGATCGAACGGTTGCTTGGGTGGCGATGGTGCGGCGCTCATCGGCTCAGGCTACCGCGATTCGCGCCCACAGGCGAAATTCAGCATCGCTGTGGACACTGGATTCTGGACACTGGACGGCGGACTCTCGCCGCCAGCCCCCAAACCGGCCCGGTCCTATTCGGCTTGTTTCTTTTCGATCGCCGGCTCCTCGGGTTCACCTTTGCCGAAGATCGCGTGAAACTGCATGCGCGTGAGGTTCTTGATTTCCGCGCCGTTTTCCTTCCAGATGTGGTAGGCCGACGGCAGAATCGAAATGAGCAGAATCAGAGCGATGACCGGCAGCAGGTAGGTATCGACGCTGGGGATGGCATGACCGAGGAAGAATCCCAACAATGTCAGACCAGCGCCCCACAACAACGCACCAACGATATTGAACGAGGCGAAATGCCGGTAGGTCATACGCGAGATGCCAGCAATGACCGGCACGAAGGTGCGCGCAAATGGGATGAATCGCGCAAGGATAATCGCTCGGCCGCCATGTTTTTCGAAGAATTGTTCCGCCAGCAACAGGTTCTTCGGTTTGAAGAGTCGCGATTCCGGCTTCTTGAACAAGCCGCGACCGTAGTGCTTGCCGATCTCGTAGCCGGTGGCATCGCCGGCGATCGCCGCCACCACACAGACCGGAATCAGAATCCAGATATTGAGGTAATGCTGCGATGCCAAAAACCCGGCGGTGAACAGCAAGCTGTCACCAGGCAGAAAAAACCCGATGAGCAATCCGGTTTCCGCAAAGATGATGATGAAAATACCGACATAGCCGATGGTTTGGATGAAATGATTCAAATCGCCTGGGAACATCGGGAAGCCCTGATCGGTAACGCGCGACAGAAAAAACCGCGGCAACCGCCGCGGACGCCTTCGGAGTATAGAGCTTCCCCAGATTCTCGCCTATCGCGTGGAGTATCTCGACATGGACGCCGAACCGAAAAGATCGATCCAGAGCAAGCGCGCTGCCCACGCGCGATGCCCGCGCCACTCCTTCGCGCGGGTATCCAGCTCCTTCATGGTCATGTCCGGCTGCGCATAGGCCAACCGCGCCGCCCGCAGGAGCGCGACATCGCCAGTCGGATAGGCATCGTCCTCGCCAGTTCCCCAGAGCAACGCCGATTCCGCCGTCCAGGGACCCACCAGCGGGAGCTTCCGAAGCGCTGTTCGCACATCGTCGATTGGTGCACTGTCCGGTTCTGGCAATTGGCCATCGAGGGCAGCCCGGCCAGCAGCAACCAACGCTTCAGCTCGCTTCCAGGTCACGCCTGTCCGCCGTAATCGGGCCGGATCGGCGTTCGCCAGATCCTCCGGCCGGGGTGACGGCCAGAAGATGCGGCCATCGAGTTCCATCCCCGGATGGAAATAGGACGCCAGACGCGCGCTCACGACCGCGGCAGCCAGCACGGTGATACTCTGCCCGACGATCGAATCGACCAGGCCTTCGAAAATCGACCCCGACGCATGCGGCCGCAAGCCAGGATGCCGTGCCGAAATCTGACGCAGCACGGGATCGGCCAGCTCCGGCATGTGCCGCTCGATGCCGAGCACACGCGCGGCCCAATCCCGGTCGTATTGCTCGCTGGCGTCACCCTGGATGCGCAGGCTTCCCTCCAGTTCATCCATCCACACCCGCCGGTGCACGACCAGATCGTCTTCCCAACCGACCCAGATCAACCGCCCATCGATCCAGTCCTGACCGGCCCAGCGGCCGGCAGCCCAGCCAACCGGCGCGCAGGTATCGGCCAGAGAAAACGGAATGGGAACGGGCATGATCCGGTGCATATCTCTCCTTCGGTCAGCGGCGCCTGAGCAATTCACGCGCCTTGTGGGGAATACCAGCGTGTTCCCCATGAGAAAAAGCAAAATCGCTGCTCTAGTTTTGCATTGTTCACCGTCTTCGGCTCTGCAATTGATCGCTATCACCGTTCTCTTTGGCTTCATGGCATCATGGACCGAGTTCGTATTGGCCTGGACCTTCCTGACCGATCCGAACCGGTTTACGCTCGCCATGGGATTGAACGGGATGGTCGGTCAATATTCGTCGAATACCCCATGGTCCGATTTCGGAGCGATGGCCATTCTCATCACCTTGCCGATTCTGGCGCTCTTCGTTCTGTTGCAACGCTGGATCGTTTCCGGGTTGGCTGTCGGCGCGGTCAAGGGATGATCGAATTCCGACCGGATCCACGCACCGATGGATCCGCCTGCATCACCATCAGCGCCGGATCGTCGCTGGACGACGCGCTCGCCCAGTTCGGACAGCTCGGCGACTGTATCGGCTGCTCGACCGCGGCCGCGGCGCCGCCCTGGACATCGGATGCCGCGGTCGAGCAAGTGCTACAGGTCTTTAGTCCGCTGGCCGCGCACGGTCCGATCATCCGACCGGGTTCGGCCGCAACGGGTCTGCTTCGCCGTGGCAAATACTGGACAGATGTGGATATCGACGCGGATGCCCAGCGGTTGCGTTCGGTCAAGATGCCGGCCGATCTGGTCGGCGCACAGCGGTTGTTTGCCATCGTCGATCTACGGGGAAACACCGAGCTGCGGCCCACGGTCGCCATTGGCCTCTGGGCTCTCTTTGCCCATCCGGTGGTGCGGGCGGGCGCGCTGTTTGCGGGCGCAAGGGATGGGCTCACCGCCGAGATCGCACTGGCGGCGCATCCCGACCGCTATATCGTGCTCGAACAGGATCGGCCGAATGGGCTTACCTTCGCCATCGAAACTGCCGATCCGATCGCGGCCGATCTGATCGTGCTGGCATTGCGCCAGGGACGCGCGCGGATACGCGGTTCGGGCCCGTGGGAAGATCCGCTCGTGCAGGCCGCCACCGAACTCGATCTCGGGGTACGCACCTTCGACCGGATCGATATCGATGCGATCGTCTCCCCTACCCTATCCTCTGAACAACAGGAAGCGGCCGAGTCCATTCTGCGTGGCGCCGCTGAATCGATTGGCGTGCGCAGCGCCAGATAGCGTACACTTGTTCTGATATACATTATGACGACTCCAGCGCATCCCCTCTCCAAGCGGCTGTCTGCCCTGCCCACGGGACCAGGCATCTACCAGCTGAAAGACGACCACGGTACCGTGCTCTATGTCGGCAAGGCCGCCATCTTGCGCAACCGGGTCCGTTCCTATTTCCAGTCGCAACGCGGTAAAGATCCGAAAACCCGCGAGTTGATGCGGCATGTGACCGATTTCGAGTTCATTCGCACCGATTCGCCGACGGAAGCGTTGATCCTCGAAAACGAGCTGATCAAGAAACTGCAACCCAAATACAACGTCATGCTGAAAGACAGCAAGACGTACCCCTATCTCAAGATCACCAACGAGGAATGGCCGCGCATCATCTCCACCCGGCGGATCGTGCAGGACGGCGGCCGGTATTTCGGGCCCTATACCTCGGCCGGTTCGGCGTACAAGGCGCTCAACCTGCTCAACCGGCTCTTTCCCTATCGCAAATGCGAAAAGAAAATCACCGGGCACGACGAGGTCTGTCTCTACTACCACATCAAACAATGCCTGGCGCCATGTATCGGCGCGACCACCCACGAGGAATATATGCAGGCGATCGAAAACGCGGCGCTCTTCCTGAGCGGCCGCGGCGACGAGATCCTGCGTCCCCTCGAAGAAGAAATGCAGCAGGCTGCCGATGCCTGGAATTTCGAACGGGCCGCCGAAGTGCGCGACCGGATCGAAGCGGTCAAACACGTTTTGCAGCGGCAAAAGGTGGTCAGCTCCGATAGCACGACCACGGACGTTATCGCGGTCGCACAAGGCCCCGGTGGCGACGCCGGTATCCAGGTCAGCTTTCTGCGCAATGGCAAGCTGATCGGGTCCGAATTCTTCCCGATGAGCGCCCGTATCGAAGACGAGCCCTCGGAGTTGATCGGCGGGTTCGTGGCCCAGTTCTATGCCGAAGCCGCCCTGATCCCATCGCGGTTGCTCCTGCAACACCCGCTACCCGCCGCCGACAGCGAGGTCATTTCCGAATGGCTGAAAGAGCGGCGGGGCGGCAAGGTGGAAATCACCGTACCGCAGCGCGGGCAAAAACGCGCACTGGTCGAAATGGTCGCCAAATCGGCCAACGACAATCTGGAGCAGAACCGGGTCAAGTTTCTCTCGGACGAGATGCGTATGACCGCTGCGCTAAACGAGCTGTCGGATGCGCTCGATCTGCCGCGGCTCCCGCGCCGGATCGAGTGCTTCGATATCTCCAATCTGCAAGGAACGAATACGGTCGCGAGCATGGTGGTGTTCGAAGACGGCCGTCCCGCCAAGCGGGAATACCGCCGCTTCAATGTCAAATCGGTCGATGGCCCAAACGACTTCGCCAGCATGCACGAAGTCATCGAGCGGCGATTCAAACGCGCGGCGGAACGAGACGAGGAAGCCGAAGGCAAATGGACCACCCTGCCCGACTTCGTCATCATCGACGGCGGCAAGGGACAATTGAACGCGGCACTGGCAGCCATGGAAGAAACCGGTCTCAATGTCCCCATGGCCGGGCTTGCCAAGGAAAACGAAGAACTCTACTTGCCCGGCCAATCGATACCGGTCATCCTGCCGCGAGATTCGCAGGCGCTCTATCTGGTACAGCGCGTTCGGGACGAAGCACACCGGTTTGCCGTTTCGTTCCATAGGCAGAAGCGCTCGAAACAGGCATTCACATCCAGTCTGGATACGATCCCGGGTATCGGACCGAAAAAGAAAAAGGCGCTCATCAAACAATTCGGTTCGGTAGCGGCAATTCGGGAAGCAACCGAAGAGGAGCTGATCATGGTGGACGGCATCAACGCCGCGCTGGCGGCCCAAATCAAGGCCAGTCTCTGATGCGCGCTGAAACACCGGCGCCGGGTGACCGTCCGATCGAGATGACCACGGAGCATGTCCATTCGGGTTCGGTGGATGGCCGCCCACCGGTGGTGCTGGACCAGGCCTCGCCCAGAGCGATCGAGTGGGCGGCAGAATCGATCGCCAGCGGCGGGGTCGTCGCCATTCCCACCGATACGGTCTACGGCATCGCCGCTTCGCTGGCGCACCCGGAAGCGCTCGACCGGATCTTCGCCATCAAAGGACGTCCAGACCGTATGCCGCTCCCGGTGCTGGTGTCATCGACCGACGCCCTTTCCCATCTGGTGCAAGTGGACGAAACAGTCCTCCCTCTCCTCGATGCATTCTGGCCCGGACCGCTTACGGTCGTCTTGCCGGCCACGGCCAGGATCCCGGAACGAGCACTCGGTCCGGGCGGCACGGTCGGTGTGCGCTTGCCGAATCATCCGATTGCCATCGAAGTGATCGAAAAAGCCGGTGGGGCGGTCGCCTGCACTAGCGCCAACCGCACTGGCGTCGAACCAGGCCATACCGCGGCCGAGGTCGCAGAATCGATTGGCGCCGAGCTCGATCTCATTCTGGACAGCGGGCGCACACCCGGTGGGGTGGCATCGACAGTGGTCGCGGTCGATGGAAACACGCTGCGTTTCATCCGTGAAGGCGCTATCCCGATCGCGGAGGTTATCCGCATTTGGGACGAGGCTCGTCTGCTTCCGTGACGCTGGGTACACTTCCGGGTACGATGAGAGCGGACGGGGAGGTTCGAGCAGCGATGTCTGCAGGGCGTGATATCACACCGGCGCCAGCGGAAAACGCGCCGGCGGACGACGCCAATACACCAACGACTGGACTTTCGAGCCGCGCTGGCGCGCCGGTCGGGGCAACGATCGAGCGTGCCCGGCAACCGGTCTACGGGCAGGGTATCGTCGTCAGTCTGATCGCGGCCGCGTTCCTGCTGATCCTGGCGATCCTGGCCGTCCGCGAACGACAAACGGTAACCGGAATCCCCGCTACCGAAACCACTGGCCCCCTCTTTTGGGGATTGGCGGTGCTCTTCACCGTCCTCATTGCCATCGGTGCGCAATTCTCTGAAATCTCGGCTGGTCGCTCGGCCGCGGCGCTCGGTCACCCCCGCCGCAAGCGCGACTATCCGACCGCCTGGATCATCCCCACTGCCGGTATGTTCGCGGCCATCATGCTGGTGGCCACATTGCACAGTACGGCTATGTTCGTTGCCGGGCCGGTGATCGCGTTCTTTGCCGTCGGCGGTTCACTGCTGGCGCGCGATCTGCTCGACGACGCCACCGATTCGACCCTGCGCACCGCGGCGACAGTGCACACCATCGTGATCCATGTCGTCGCTTTTCTGGGGCTGAGCGCGGTCTATCTCAACAAGATGTCGCTTTGGGCCGCGGTGCCGCTGGTCGCGATCTTTTCCTTCTTCCTGATCCTGGAGAACCTGGAACGCGGGAACGCACCGATGCAGCAGCGCGCTTTCTACGCCTTTCTCGGAACGATCGTAATGGCGGTCGTGATGGTCTTTCTGAATTGGTGGCTGGCCTATGGCTGGGTCGGCGGCGGGGTCCTGCTGGTCGCATTCTATGCAATAGCGGGGGTTTTGCTGGTACAAACGCAACATGGAACGGTGCGCCGCCGCGATCTCGTCGAGTTTCTCGCGGTCAGCGCCATCGTGCTGGCAATTTCGATCGTGGCAATGTAGCGGACTGGTGGAATCTGACGTGGCCAATCCAACCCAATCCCGATCCAACGAGCTCTACGAACAATACGAAGAGCTCGATCGTCTGGAAGAATTACTGGAAGACATGAACGAGCTGGGTGTGACCTCGATCGAAGAGATCGAAGCGCGGATGCTGCAATTGAACCAGCGCATCGACGAGCTCGAATCGGAAGTCGAAGCACCCTAGGATTCACTTGCGCGCATCATCTTCGAACTCCTACCCAGGCGATCTCTTCAGCGCGAACAAGGAAGACCAGCTCGCCCGCAAGGCGCCCCTGGCGGCGCGTATGCGCCCGCGCACGCTCGATGAGCTCGTTGGTCATGAAAAACTGGTCGGACGCGGCACACTTTTGCGGCGCGCGATCGAAGCCGATCAGCTCTCGTCGATCGTCCTCTGGGGTCCACCCGGCACCGGCAAGACCACCATCGCCCGCGTGATCGCCAATGCCACCAAAGCGCACTTCGTGGCGGTCAGCGCGGTTTCCTCGGGCGTGGCCGATCTGCGGGCAGCCATCAAGGAAGCGAACGATCGACTCGGGATGCACGGGCAGCGAACCGTCCTGTTCATCGACGAAATCCATCGCTTCAACAAAGCACAACAGGATGCGATCTTGCCGTATGTCGAGGACGGCACCGTGATTCTGATCGGCGCGACCACGGAAAACCCGTCGTTCGAGGTCAATTCGCCGCTGCTCTCGCGCTCGCGGGTGCTGGTGCTGCAATCGTTGACCGATGCCGATATCGAACGCATTCTGCGCAACGCGCTGGCCGATACCGAACGCGGTCTCGGCGGGCGCAATCTCTCCATCGAACCCGAAGCTCTCGCGCTGCTGGTGAATCTCGCCAATGGCGATGCTCGGTTCGCGCTGAACACGCTCGAATTCGCCGCGGCTGGTATGGATGGCGGGGTCATCGATGCCGATCTCGTGCAGGAAGCAGCCCAGCGGCGCGCCTCCACCTATGACAAGACCGGCGAAGACCATTACGACACGATCTCCGCGTTGCACAAATCGTTGCGCGGTTCCGATCCGGATGCATCGC
>WBZO01004111.1_pt1 | contig 16005 bp, 14 predicted proteins | sample 5204261 | NCBI WGS metagenome assembly WBZO01 (sample SAMN12412400, study PRJNA552823) | activated sludge metagenome | isolation source: activated sludge from anammox sidestream of wastewater treatment plant... | place: USA: North Carolina | collected 2017-09 | reverse complement strand
AAGGTTTGCAAGGGAATGACGACCCCATCTCCCGAGACGTTGCGCGATGCGCTGCGCGGCATCAAGGACCCGGCGTCCGGGCAGGACATCCTTGCCGCCGGCCTGCTGGAAAGTATCCAGGTCCGTGACGGGCTCGTGCACGCCTCGCTGCTGACGGACCGGGCGCAGGCTGCGGCGATGGAGCCGGTGCGGCGCGCTGTCCAGGCGTTGCTGGCGCGCCAGCCGGGCGTGACGAACGCCACCGTCGTGCTGACGGCGCACAAGGCAGCCGCCGCGCCCGCCGGCGCACGTGGCGGCCATGCCCCGGGCTCGGCGGCCCAAAGCCGTTCCGCGCCCGGTCCGGCTGGCGGGCCGCAGAAGGCGCCGCTGCTGCTGCCCGACGTGAAGGCGATCGTGGCCGTCGCGTCGGGCAAGGGCGGGGTCGGGAAATCCACCGTCGCCGTCAACCTTGCGGTCGCGCTGGCTCGCCAGGGGCACCGGACCGGACTGCTGGACGCCGATATCTACGGGCCGAGCCTGCCGCGGATGGTGGGGGTGCAGAGGAAGCCGGAGGTGAAGGGGGACAAGATGATCCCGCTGCAGGCCTGGGGCCTGTCGTGCATGTCGGTCGGCTTCCTGGTCGATGAGGAAACCCCGATGATCTGGCGCGGCCCGATGGTGATGGGCGCGCTGGAGCAGTTGATGGGGCAGGTCGCCTGGGGCGCGCTGGATATCCTGGTGGTCGATATGCCGCCGGGCACCGGCGATGCCCAGTTGACGATGGCGCAGCGCGTCGCGCTGACCGGGGTAGTGATCGTGTCGACGCCGCAGGACATCGCCCTGATCGACGCCCGCCGCGGCGTGCGGATGTTCGAGAAGACCCGCGTGCCGGTGCTGGGCATGATCGAGAACATGAGCTTCTTCTGCTGTCCGAACTGCGGCCACCGTTCGGACATTTTCGGCCATGGCGGTGCCCGGCAGGAGGCGGAGAAGCTGGGAACCGAGTTCCTGGGCGAGATCCCCCTGCTGCTGGACATCCGCACCGCGGCCGATGCCGGCACGCCGATCGCCGCCTCGGCACCCGACAGTGAGGCGGGTCGCGCCTATGACGCGCTGGCGCGCCGGGTCTGGGCAAAGGTCAGCGGTGAAGCGGGCACCCGACCCGCCGGTCCACGGATCGTCATGAACTGAGGGGATCGCTGGTTCCTGCTCATGCGGTGGCCGGTGGGGGCCGGTGTCGCGGTGGGTGTCGCGCGTGTACCGTGGCCGGCTGTCCCCCCCAAGTCATGGTGGGCGTCACCCCCGTGCCACGGTCGGCTTCCCCCCTGTCATGACACCATGACACCGGAGGGCGACCACGGCGCCGGGGAGGAACCTCCCCCGGGTACCGACCCCCGCCTACTGCCCCAGGCGCTGCAGGATCGCCGGGACGTGGACCTGGTCGCCCTTGTAGTTCCCGGTCAGGGCATACATCACCAGATTGACCCCGAAGCGGTACGCCAGCACGCGCTGGCGCTGCCCGCCGGGAATCACGGCATAGGGATTGCGTCCCCCGGCATCGACCGCCCAGGCCGCCGCCCAGTCGTTCCCACCGATGATCACCGGGCTGACGCTGTCGTTCGCCCGGTCCTGGTCCCGCTGCGCCCAGACGGCGTCGCCGGTGAACCGCCCCGGGAAGTCCGACAGCAGATAGAACGCCCGCGACAGGACATGCTCGGTGGTCAGCGGCGCCAGCGGCGGGATCGACAGGCCCTGTGCGACACGCCGCAACGCAGCGTCGGTGCCCGGGGCGAACCCGGCACCCGAGCCCGAATCGCGCGTGTCGATCAGGATGATGCCGCCCCGCGCCATGAACTCGTTCAACGCCGTGGCGGCCGGGCCCGGCAGCGCCTGGGCCTCGGCGGTGATCGGCCAGTACAGCAGCGGGTAGAAGCTCAGGTCCGAGCGGCCGGGCTCGATCGCATCCGGCGGCGCCAGATAGGCGGAGGTCCGGCGGTTCACATAGTCCGACAGCCCCTGCAACCCGGCGCGGGCGATCGCATCGACCTGCGGATCGCCCGAAACGATATAGCCCAGGCGGGTGGTCAGCGCCGGGTTGGCCGCGGTCGCCGCCGACTGGTCCGCCGCTCCGCCACCCTGCGCGTGCAGCGGCAGCGGCGCCGCGACCAGGACCAGTGCCAGAGCCGCCGCGGCGGTGCGCGCCCGCAGCAGGCCGCGTAGCCCCAGCGCGATCATGGCGTCGGCCAGCAGCAGCAGGATGGCGGCGGTCAGCAGCCAGGGACCCAGCTCCCGTTCGGGCGGCCGGTCGGCCAACGGCTCCACCGTTGCGCCGGGCACCGACGGTGCCTGCTGCAGGGCCGGCAGCACGGTGCCCAGGTTCAGCGACCGGCGGGCATTCTCGGGGCCGTACAGCCCGGGCGGATGCCGGGGCGACGCCGCGGTGCGGGCGAAGGCCTGCGATGCCAGCGCGGTGGCCGCCGGCTGCGGGGCCGAGAGCAGGCCGAACCCGTCCAGCGCCTCGGCCGGGGACAGCAGCGTCCCGTCCGGGGTCGTCGCCACGCCGGCGGACAGGGCCACCAGCCGCCGCAGCATGTCCACGAACAGCCCCGACAGCGGCAGGTTCGACCAGTCGGCATTGGCGGTGACGTGGAACAGCACGATCCGCCCGGCCCCCCGCGTGGCCTGCGTCACCAGCGGCGTGCCGTCCAGAAGCTGGGCCCACGTGCGGCTGGACAGATCGGCGCTGGGTTCGGCTAGAACCTGCCGCCGGATTCTGACGTCGGGCGGCACCGCCATGCCGGCGAAGGGCGACTCCGGCGGGAACGCCGCCAGGCCCGCCGGCTCGTTCCACGACAGCGCACCGCCAAGCTGGCGGTCGCCGGCCAGCAGCCGCACCGGCATCAGCGGGTCGGCATCGTTCATCGACATGTCGGCCGTGCGCGGCCCGGCGAAGCGAATCAGCAGCCCGCCCTTGTCCACCCACGCCGCCAGCGCGTCGCGCTCCGGCCCCGGCGGCAGCGGGCGATCGGCCAGGATCAGCACCGAGATGTCACGCCGCAGCAGCGTCGCCGCGTCCCCATCCCGCAACTCGCTGTACGGCCCCAGCGCGCGGCGCAGGTAATAGAGCATGCCGGTGAACGGCGAATCGGCCGAGGTCTCGTCGCCGGTCAGCAGCCCGACCGGGCGGCGGCGCCACCGCTCATCCAGCAGCACGACCGCGGCGGCGGACGGCGGCCCCTCCAGCACCAGCCGGCTCAGCCGGTTGCGCAGCTCGGGGGGCAGGGGGATGTCGGCCGCCGCTTCCGATGCGCCGGGCTCGATCCGGACCGTGGCGCGGGCGAGGCTGCGGCCATCGCCGCTCTGCGCCAGTACCGCGACCTGGGTCGGCAGCGGCTGCGGCACCTGCGCGACGCGGGCGACCAGGCGGTCGGCCTCGCTTTCCGGCGGCAGCAGCACGCGGCCCGGCATGGCGCCGCAGCAGATTTCCGTGACGGCACCGGCCTTCGCCAGCGCGGCGGCGAACGGGTCGAACCCGCCGCCATGGGTCAGCCCGTCGCCGATATAGACGACCGAGGTCGCCGGATGGGACCAGCCCGCCAGCGCCGTGGCCGTGGTGGCGCGGTCCGGCGCCCAGGGCCGCGGATACAAAGCGGCGAGGCGGGCGCGGAGCTCCTCGACCGCCATCGGTCCCAGGATCCGCGGCGGATCGCCGGCGCCATCGGGCGCCGTGGCCAGCAGCGCGGCCGGACGGCCGGCGCGCGCCGCACGGTCCAGCACCGAGCCGGCGGCTTCCATCCGCCGCGGCCACTCCGCGGCCGAGGCCCAGCCATTGTCGATCACCAGCAGCACGGGGCCGGTGCCGGCGAGCGAGCCGCCGGCGTCCAGGATCGGCCGCGCCAGCGCGACGATCACCAGCGCCGCTGCGGTCAGGCGCAGCAGCAGCAGCCACCACGGTGTCCGGGCCGGCGTTTCCTCGGTGGCGCGCAGGCCAAGCAGCAGGCGGATGGCGGGAAAGTTCTCGCGCCGCGGGGCGGGCGGGGTGACGCGCAGCAGCCACCACAGCAGCGGCAGGGCGGCGAGGGTGGCCAGCACCCAGGGCGCGGCGAAGATCACCGGACACCCAGGGCGTTGTACAGCGTCAGCAGGGCCGTTTCCGGCGGCTGATCGGTGCGGTGGATGCCGAAGCCGAAACCGGCGGCGGTGCAGATGGCGCTCAAACCCTCCTGCTGCGCGTGCAGCCGGTCGAGATAGGCGTGGCGCACGGTCTCGACGCGGGGGATCAGCGCATCGCCCTCGTGTTCCAGGCCGTGGAAGCGGATGCGCCCGCTATAGGGCAGCGCCACCTCGGCCGGGTCGAGAATCTGCAGCAGATAGCCCCGCACCGGGATCGCCGCGAGGCTGCCGACCAGGGCGTGAATCTCCTCCAGCGGTGACAGTAAGTCGCTGAACAGCACCACGGTCGCATGGCGCGGCAGCTTGACGCGCGGCGGCAGGCCGCTGTCGCTCTGATCCGCCTCCAGATCGATCGCCAGCCGGTCGAGCCCGGAGCGGCCGAACACCGGCCGCGCCCCGTCCTTCATCAGTTGCAGCCGCTCGCCGCCGCGCAGCAGCAGCGATCCGAAGGCGAGCAGCAGCAGGCTGGCGCGATCGCGCTTCTCGACGGTGGCGCCGCGCGACCGCCAGCGCATCGACGGCGAGGAATCGCGCCAGACGCAGACGGTCTGCGCCGCCTCCCATTCGGTTTCCCGCACGAACCAGCCGTCTGGCGCCGGGCGGCCCGACTTGGCGGACTGCCGCCAGTCGATGCGGGTGATCGGATCGCCGGACACGAACCGGCGGAACTGCCAGAAGCTGTCGCCCTGTCCGACCCGGCGGCGGCCATGCACGCCCTGGGCGACGGTGGCGGCGACCCGGTCCGCTGCGATCAGCAGCGGCGGCAGGCGGACGGCGAGCGCCTCCGCCCGCCGAGCGGCGATGGCCGGGGCGGGCGCGTCAGCCAAGGCTCTCCACCAGCCGGTCGATCACGTCGGGCAGCCGGATACCATCCGCCCGGGCCGAGAAGCTCAATGCCATGCGGTGTCGCAGGACCGGGCGCGCCAGCGCTGCGACATCGTCGATGCTGGGGGCCAGGCGCCCGCCCAGCACCGCCCGCGCGCGGCAGGCCAGCATCAGCGCCTGTGCGGCGCGCGGGCCGGGGCCCCAGGCGACGTGGCGGCGCACCATCTCGTCGGCCGCGGCTTCCGGGCGGCCGCCGCGCACCAGCGACAGGATCGCGTCGACCACCTTCTCGCCCACCGGCACGCGCCGGATCAGCGCCTGCGCCGCCATCAGCTCGGCTGCGGTCATCGCCTGCACGGGCACCGCCTCGGCGGCCCCCGTCGTCGCCAGCAGCATCGTCCGTTCCGCGTCCAGGTCGGGGTAGCTGACGACGATCTCCAGCAGGAAGCGGTCGAGCTGGGCTTCCGGCAGCGGATAGGTGCCTTCCTGCTCGATCGGGTTCTGCGTCGCCAGCACGTGGAACGGCCGCGGCAGCGGATGCTCGACGCCGCCGATCGCCACCCGCTGCTCCTGCATCGCCTGCAGCAGGGCGGACTGGGTGCGGGGGCTGGCACGGTTGATCTCGTCGGCCATCAGCAACTGGCAGAACACCGGGCCGGGAACGAACCGGAACGAGCGGCGGCCGTCGGTTTCCTCCAGCACCTCACTGCCGACGATGTCGGCTGGCATCAGGTCCGGGGTGAACTGCACGCGCTTGGTGCCAAGCCCGAGGACGGTGCCCAGGGTTTCGACGAGCTTGCTCTTGCCCAGGCCCGGCACGCCGACCAGCAGCACATGGCCGCCCGACAGCAGGGTGATCAGGGTCTGGTCCACGACCTCATCCTGGCCGAAGATCACCTGGCCGATGGCGGCGCGAACGGCGGCGATCCTGGCGCCCAGGGCTTCCACCTGGCCGACGATCGCGGCAGGGTCCGTGGCCGGCATCAGGATACCGGGCATCGACGGGTCATGTGGCGTACCGGCCATACTGGCTGACATACGGATAAGACCTCCGCGAATTGCATCGTCGTCTTCATATAGCCACTTTCACGCCCAGGGGGATGCTTCCTATATCGACCCTATCGACGAAAAATTGCCCGGTTGTTGGAGACGGAGAGGTGGACGACGGCAACACTCCCTGCCCACTTACCACGGCATCCCTGGGACGAGGCATCGAAACCTCGGCGCTCGCAATCCCGGGATCGTTGGAGGGGCTGCCGCCATCCCCCCGACCGCGCCGCGCCCCGCAGGAGTTGGGGGACCTGCCGTTCCTGATCAAGCGCGACGGCACGTGGTTGTATCGCGGCAGTCCGATCCAGCGGAAGGAGCTGGTGTGCCTGTTCGCCTCCGTGCTGCGGCGCGCGGCGGATGGAAGCTGGTGGCTGCAGACTCCGGCGGAACGCGGCCGCATCGAGGTCGAGGACGCACCGTTCGTCGCCATCGAGCTCGACTGGGCCGGCGAGGGACGGCACCAGACTCTGTCGTTCCGCACCAATGTCGATCAGGTGGTCACTGCCGGGGCCGAGCATCCGATCCGGGTGTCCCACAACATGCTGACCTGTGAGCCGACGCCGTATGTCCGCATCCGCGCGGGCGACGGCGACGCCGCGATCGAGGCGCGGATCACCCGTGCCGTTTACTACGAGCTGGTCGCGCTGGCGGTGCCGGAATGGGTCGGCGCCCGTCGGATGCTGGGTGTGTGGAGCCAGGGCAGCTTTTTTCCTCTGGGCGAGATGCCGGCGGACGACGAGTGAACGAATACGAACTGCGGCTGCGCCTGACGGCGATCGCGGCGGAACCGCCCGAGCATCGGATCGCGTATGGCGAAGACATCATCGACGACCTGGAACGGCCGCCCGTACCGGCGGCGGTGCTGGTGCCCGTCATCCTGGGCGCCGCCCCCGGCATCCTGCTGACCAAGCGGACGGCGCATCTGAAAAAACATGCCGGGCAGGTCAGCTTCCCCGGCGGGCGGATCGATCCGACCGACCCGCACCCCGAAGCCGCGGCGCTGCGGGAAGCGCGGGAGGAGATCGACCTCGATCCCGCGCGGGTCGAAATCCTGGGCCGCATGGCGGACTACGTGACCGGCACCGGCTATCGCATCACGCCCGTTCTCGGCCTGCTCCCCCCCGGACTAGGCTTTCGCCCGTCGCCCGACGAGGTGGAGGCGGTGTTCGAGCTGCCGATCGGCGTGCTGCTGGACCCGGCCGCGCCGCAGCGGCAGAAGCAGCATGTGCGCGGGCAATGGCGGGAATACTGGGTCTGGCCGCATCCCGACCATTTCATTTGGGGCGCGACGGCAGCCATTCTGGTGCATCTGGCCGATAAGCTGCGGTCGCTCGGCGCGTGAAACCGTGATCCGGGTCATCGAGATTCTGCTGTTCCTGGCGCCGTTCGTCCTGTTCGCGGCGTGGCGAGTCTTCCTGCCGGGCGTCGCGGTGGGACCGAAGCACATCGCCGTGTTCGGCATCGCCCTCGTCATCTGCTTCGCGCTGCTGTTCTGGATGCGGCAACAGGACGCCGAACCGTCCGGCGCGACCTATGTGCCGGCCGAGCTGCATGGGCGGGAGATCGTGCCGCCCCGCGCCGAACCATGACCATCCAGCCGGTCCTGCGCCTGTCGCCGCCGCCGTTCCTGTCGGACCCGGCGCTGGTCGAGGTGCTGAAGGCCCTGCCGGCGGCGCGGATCGTGGGCGGGGCGGTCCGCGACGCGCTGGCGGGACGGCCGGTCGCCGATATCGACCTGGCCACGCCCGACCGGCCCGACGCGGTGATCGCCGCTCTGACCGCCGCCGGCATCCGCGCCGTGCCCACCGGGCTGGCGCACGGCACGGTGACCGCTGTCGTCCGCGGGCGCGGGTTCGAGGTGACGACGCTGCGGGTGGACGTCGCAACCGACGGGCGGCACGCCACGGTGGCCTTCACCGACGACTGGCGCGAGGACGCCGCGCGCCGGGATTTCACCATCAACGCCATGTCGATGACGCCGGACGGCGCGGTGTTCGACTATTTCGGCGGCGTCGCCGATCTGCGCGCCGGCCTGGTGCGGTTCGTCGGCGACCCCGGCCGGCGGATCGCCGAGGATTATCTGCGGCTGCTGCGGTTCTTCCGCTTTCACGCCCGCTATGGCACCGGCGCGCCGGACCCGGCGACGCTGACGGCCCTGCGGGCCGGCATTCCCGGGCTGGCCGGGCTGTCGGTGGAGCGGGTGTGGAACGAGCTGCACCGCATCCTGGCCGCGCCCGACCCGGGCGAAGCGCTGGATCTGATGGCGCGCCTGGGCGTGCTGGACGCCATCATCCCGGAAGGCATCGACCTGCCCGCGCTGCGGCGGCTGCAGGCGCGCGGGGCGCCGGCGGACCCGGTGCTGCGGCTGGCGGCCCTGCTGGCCGGTGACGCAACGGCGTTCGCTGTCCGTCTCAGGCTCTCGACCGCCGACCGGGAGCGCCTGGCGGCACTGCGGGCCGGGCCGGTGCCGGCCCCCGGCGATGATGACGCGGCGTTGCGGCGGATGCTCGCCGATCACGAGGCAGACCTGCTGATCGACCGCACCTGGCTGGCGCAGACGCCGGACGGTGACTGGGACGCGCTGCGGAAGCGGCTGCGGGCACTGCCACGGCCGGTGTTCCCGCTGGAAGGGCGGGATGTCGTGGCCCTGGGCGTGCCGCCCGGTCCGGCGGTGGGCCGGCTGCTGCGGGATGTCCGCGCCTGGTGGCTTGCTGGCGGCTGTGCCGCCGACGCCGACGCCTGCCGCCACGAGCTGGCTCGGCGGCTGGCCCGGGACGCAGCGGGCGGGAACGGAGACCGGCCCTTGCGCGAGCCGCCGGTTGGTCCAAGATCGCCGCCGAACAGGTGAGAGACCCCATGCCCGAGATCGAGATCTACACCCAGCCCTGGTGCCCGTTCTGCGAGCGCGCGATGCACATCCTGACCACCAAGGGCGCCCGGTTCCACGAGATCAGCGCGCCGCACGGATCGGCCGAACGGGCCGAGGCGATCGAGCGTTCGGGCGGGCGGACGACCGTGCCGCAGATTTTCATCGGCGGGCAGCATATCGGCGGCTGCGACGACCTGGTCGCGCTGGACCGCGCCGGCAAGCTGGATGCGCTGCTGCAGGCGGAGTGACATTCCGTCATCTGCGTCACGCAACCCCGGAATGCCCGGTTGAGGTCGGTCGAACTTCCTGGCACTCTCTTGTCGAGAGTGCCAATACGGTCCATCTCGAAGCGATCGCACAGCGCATTTCAGCGGGACAGCGGATGATTCACTATCAGTTGCAATGCAGCGAGGACCACAAGTTCGACGGCTGGTTCAAGGACAGCGCGACATTCGAGCGTCAGGCGAAGCGCGGCTTGGTGGAGTGCCCGCAATGCGGCAGCACGAAGGTGACCCGCGCCCTGATGGCCCCCGCAGTCGCGACCCGCGACAGCACACCGGTTCCGCCCCCGCGGCCCCAGCCGCCGGCACAGGCACCGGTGCCCGTCGCCGCCGGCGGGCGTCTGCCGGCGCAGGTCTACGCCATGCTGCAACGCATGCGGGCCGAGGTCGAGAAGCACTGCGACTATGTCGGCCCCGATTTCGCCGAGGAGGCTCGCCGGATTCATCGCGGCGAGAGCGACAAGCGCGGAATCTACGGTGAGACGACCAAGGACGAGGCCGAATCCCTGGCCGAGGAAGGCATCCAGATCGCCAGCATCCCCTGGGTGCCGCGCGCCGACGGCTGAGCCGCCGCCTTCCCGCTCTGCCGGTTCAACCGGCTCCGCGCGCAGCGGCGGTGCGTCGCCGCAGGATGAAGCCGGCTGCCAGGATCGCGGTCACGCTCGCCACGATCACGCTGGCCAGGGCGTAGAGCTCGGGCGTCACGCCCATGCGCGTCATCGAGAACACGACCATCGGCAGGGTCGACGACCCCGGCCCGGAGGTGAAGCTCGCCACCACGACGTCGTCCAGCGACAGGGTGAAGGCCAGCAGCCATCCCGACACCAGGCCGGGGGCGAGCAGCGGCAGGGTGATATGCAGGAACACCGCCCATGGTGGCGCGTAGAGATCGGAAGCGGCCTCTTCCAGCGTCGTGTCGGTATCCGCCAGGCGCGCGCGCACCACGACGGCGACATAGGCAACCGCGACCGAGGCGTGCGCCAGGGTGACCGTTGCGGCCCCGCGGCCCCGCGGCCAGCCGATCACCTGTTCCAGCGTGACGAACAGCAGCAGCAGCGACAGGCCGATGATCACCTCGGGCAGCACCAGCGGGGCGGCGAGGGTTCCTGCCAGCATCGCGCGCCCGCGGAACGGGCCGAAGCGGGCGAGCGCATAGCCGGCGATCGCGCCGATCGCCGTGGCGATGGTGGCCGAGACGGCGGCGATGCGCAGGGACAGCAGGGCGGCGTCGATCAGCGCTCGATCCTGCCACAGAGCCAAGTACCAACGTGTGGAGAAGCCGGTCCAGGTCGTGACCAGACGGGAATCGTTGAAGCTGATCACAACCAGGAAGGCGATCGGCGCATAGAGGAACACATAGCCGGCGATCAGCCATGCCAGCAGCGGCGTGGCAAGCCGCGTCATGCGCGGGGCGGGGCCGAGGCGGCGGCCGCGGGTCTGGTGAGGCCTGTCATGCCACCGCGGGCAGGCCGTAGAAGCGGGCGGCGGTGCGGTGGAACAGCGCCGCCTTCTCGTCGGCGGTGCAGGCCGCGGCGATCCGCTTGAAGGCGTTCCACAGCACCGGATAGCTGCACATGCCCTTGTCGACCGGAAAGTTGCTCTCGAACATGCAGCGGTCGACGCCGAACGCCTCGATCGCCGTTTCCACATAGGGTCGCCAGGCCGTCGCCAGCTCGGCCGAGCCGGGCGGCAGCACCTGGTGATGAAAGCCGAACCCGTTCACGTTCATCGCCAGCCCGCCCAGCTTGATGAACAGGTTGGGGAAGCGGGCGAGCGCGCGAATCTTTTCGGACCAATGGGCGAACACCTCGGCGCGACGGCCTTCATAGGGGCCGACGCCGAGGGGGCCGCCGAGATGGTCGAGCACGACCTTGTTGTCGGGATGCGCCCGCAGCAGGCCGATCAGGTCATCGAGCTGCGGGTGACACAGCCAGGCCTCGAACGTCAGGCCGTATCTTGCCAGGCGCGAAAAGCCGCGCTGGAAGTCGGGCCGCCGGTGCAGCCCCTCGGGCGCGCCCGGCGGGGCGGTGGGGGCGATGCCCGGGTCGTAGGTACCGCTGTGGCGAATCCCCTTGAAACGTCCGCCGCCGGCCTGGATGTGCGCTTCCAGCACCGCGTCGATCCCGTCCCCCAGCAGGCAATCGGCGTGGCCGACGATGCCCGGGCAGGCGCGAAACGCGCCATAGGCGCCGGTTTCGGTCGCGGCGGCGATCTCGGCGACGAACTCGGTTTCGCCGACCGGGCGCAGTGCCTCCGGCCCGTCGGGGCGATAGGCGGACCCGCATTGGATGAACACCGTCGCCAGCACGGTGTGGCCGGTGCGGACATCCTCGACCAGGTCTTCCAGCAGATAGCGGTCGGGGCGGGCGACCCACAGATGGTGGTGCGGGTCGATGATCGGCAGCGCGGGTTCCAGGATGTCCTCGCGCAGCCCGGCCAGCCAGTCCGGGCGAACGCGCGGGTGGTGGAACGGGCGCCGTGCGGTGGCGGTTGCGCTCATGTCGGTCTGACCTCCCCTGGATCATGCCATCCAGCCATGGGCGGGCGCCGAAGGCAACGCGGCCGCGGCGTGCCACAAAGAGTTAACCGCCGGTGACCCGGGCCGGCGTCCGGCGCGGGGTTTGCCGGCCACGAGGATCGCCCATAAGGTCGGAGGTGAAGCAGCGGGGGGACGGCCATGCATTGGACAGATCGGCGTGAACGCTACCGGGCGGTGATCAACGGCAGCGACTGCATCCATCCGGGCTCGGTGTTCGATGCGATGTCCGCGCGGATCGCCGAGGATCTGGGGTTCGAGGTCGGCATGTTCGCCGGTTCGACCGCGTCGCTGACGGTCCTGGGCGCGCCCGACCTGATCGTGCTGACGCTGTCGGAGTTCGCCGCCCAGGCCTATCGGATCAATCGCGCCGGCAAGCTGCCGCTGATGGTCGATGCCGACCACGGCTATGGCAACGCGCTGAACGTGATGCGCACGATCCAGGAGCTGGAGACCGCCGGCGTGGCCGGGATCATGGTCGAGGACACGGTCCTGCCGCGCACGTTCGGTGAGACGAAGCCAGGGCTGATCCCGATCGAGGAAGGCGTCGGCAAGATGAAGGCCGCGCTGCAGGCACGGGAGGACAAATCGCTGGTGATCATCGGCCGGACCTCGGCTGCCGCGCTGACCAGCCCCGAGGATGCGCTGGCGCGTGCCAAGGCGTACGAGAAGGCAGGGGTGGACGCGATGTTCTTCGCCGGTGGCGTGACGCCCGCGTTCCTGGAAGCCGTGCATGCCGAGGTGCGCATTCCGCTGATGCTGGGCGGCGGCGGAATGCCGGACCGGGCCTATCTGGCGCGCCAGGGGGTGCGGATCGCCCTGCAGGGCCATCAACCCATCATGGCCGCGGTGCAGGCGGTGCACGACACGCTGAAGGCGCTGCGCGAGGGGGCGAAGCCGTCGGAGCTGAAGGGCGTCGCCTCGGCCGAGCTGATGGCGCGCGTGACGCGGAGCGCCGATTACAAGCGCTGGACCGACGAGTTCCTGAACTGACGTCAGTCGTCGGCGGCGCGTTGGTCGTCGCCCGATTGCACGGTCTGGCGCGTCGCGTGCTCCAGGATGCGCAGCGCGATCTCGCGTTCACCCATGACCGTCAGGTTGGCGCCCTGGGTCGTCAGATACTCGACCGCGGCGTCGGAATGGGCGCGGGCGACGATCTCCAGCGCCGGGTTGACCTGCCTGGCATGGTGGATGACGTTGCCGGCTTCGAACGCTTCGGGGACGGTGACGAACAGGCGGCGTGCCGCCGCGATGTTGGCCGCGGCCAGGGTTCGTTCATCGGCGGCGTTACCCGTCACCACCTCGGCGCCTGCCTGGCGCGCGGCCTCGATCTCTTCGCTGCGTTCCTCGATGACCAGAAGCGGCCGTCCGGCGGCAAGCAGGCCGGTGCCGACCAGGCTGCCGACGCGGCCGAACCCGACCAGCACGTCGTGATCGGTCAATGCGGTGACGGCGGGTGCCTCGGCCGCCTCGGCCGTTGCGCCCGCCGCCGGCGCCGGCGGCGCGGCAACCGGGGTGGCGCCGCGCGGGGCGGCGGTGATGCGCAGAATGCGGGAGCGGCCGCGTTCGACCACGGCGAAGATGATCGGGTTCAGCAGGATCGACAGGATGGCGGCGGCCAGCACCAGGTCGCGCCCCTTTTCCGGCAGCAGGTCGAGGCTGACACCCAGGCCGATCAGGATGAACGAGAACTCCCCGATCTGCGCGAGCGAGGCGGCGATCGTCAGCCCGGTGGCCCAGGGATGGCCGAACATCCGCACGATCAGCAGCGCGGCCAGCGATTTCCCGACCACGATGATCGCCAGCGTCAGCAGCACGGCGCCCGGGTCCGAGATCAGGATCTCGGGGTGCAGCAGCATGCCGACCGAGACGAAGAACAGCACGGCGAACGCGTCGCGCAGCGGCATCGCTTCCTCGGTGGCGCGCTGGCTGAGCTGGCTTTCGGCCAGCACCATGCCGGCGAAGAAGGCGCCGAGGGCGAAGGACACGCCGAACAGGGCCGCCGCGCCATAGGCGATGCCCAGGGCGACGGCATAGACGGCCAGGCGGAACAGCTCGCGCGACCCGGTATGGGCGGCGTAGTGCAGGATCCACGGCACCACCCGCCGGCCCGCCACCAGCATGATGGCGACGAAGGCCGCCACCTTGGCGAGCGTCCACAGCGAGGTCGTGACCAGCGAGGACCACGCCAGCGACTGGCCGGCGGCGGCACCGCCGAGGGCGGGCAGCAGCACCAGCACAAGCACCATCGCCAGATCCTCGACCACCAGCCAGCCGACCGCGATCCGTCCACGCTCGGTTTCCAGGATGCGCTGCTCCTGCAGGGCCCGCAGCAGCACGACGGTGCTGGCGGTCGACAGTGCCACGCCGAAGACGATGCCGGCACTGATGCTCCAGCCCAGTACCGCGGCGAGCCCCATGCCCATCACGGTCGCCGCGAGGATCTGCACGATCGCCCCGGGGACCGCGATCGACCGGACCGACATCAGATCGCCGAGTGAGAAATGCAGGCCGACGGCGAACATCAGCAGGATCACGCCGATTTCGGCCAGCTCGTTGGCGGCCGTCATGTCGGCGACGAAACCCGGGGTGGACGGGCCGACGATGATGCCGGCGATCAGGTAGCCGACCAGGGGGGACACGCGCAGGCGGTTGGCCAGCATGCCCAATCCGAAGGCGAGGCCGAGGCCGATGGCGATCGTCGCGAGGATGGGGGTGTGGTGTGCGGGCAAAGGGACCTCCTGCCCGCAGGATACAGGTTGATTCCCTGCCGCCGTACCCCGGGAATCGCGGAAGATTTGCGGATGGAAATAATTTTAATAACGATTTCGATATGACAAGGCGGGCGGAAACACGCGGCGCCGAGGATACGCGGATGCACCGCAGCCCGTCCCGGCTGGCATCGACTCGATCCTTCAGCCGTCGGCGTGCCGCGGGCCGGCGGGGTCCCCATCCTCACTGTCGGCGCACCCGTCCCGACGGCCGTAGGGGCAGGCGGCGTCGGTCAGACCTGGTCGGTCAGACCTGGAAGAAGCGGACGATGGCGGTGACCAGCAGGCCCGTGCCGACGATCCCAACGCTCAAGGCCAGATACGGTATCGTGATCCCGAGAATCTTCAGCCCCAGAAAGCACAGCGGCAGCACGGCCGTGGCCACCGCCAGCAGGAAGGTCGGGCTGCGGATCGAGTTGGCGCGTTCGTGAAAATAGAACTTGAGCAGGAACCCCACGAACGCGAACACGAACGGGATCAGAAAGATGGTGGACCTGGAAAGCATCGGCGCGCGCTGTCCCATCGGTGGTGAATCGTCCCCGCATCCTACCGCCGCGGCCCCGGCAATTGCGAGGCGGCCAGCACGCCCAGCGCGGCAAGCCCGGCCAGCAGCCACATCGCCGCGGTGAAGGCGGCCGGCGGCGAGGCGGTGACCACCAGCATGTGCTGCAGGAAGATCGCCAGCGCCGAGGTTCCCGCCGGCCCGCCGAAGCGCTGGCAGATATTGATCGCCGTGGTCGCGCTGGTCAGTTGCTCGCGCGGCACCGAGGCATAGGCGGCCGCGGCCGAGGGGATGGTGATCGATCCCACCCCGAACCCGCGGACGAACAGGGCCGCCGCCAGCAGCCCCAGCGGCGCATCCGGGCCGGCGAGCGCGAAGGGCAGCGTGCCCAGAAAGGCGATCGCCGCGCCGGCCCCCGAGACGGTGCGGGCGCCGAACCGCTCCGATAGCCGGCCCATGATCGGCAGGGCGAAGAACACCCCCAGCCCCATCGGCGCCAGCAGCAGGCCCGTCGTGCCCGGCGAGGCCTGCCGCAGTTGCAGGAAGAACAGCGGCATCAGCAACTGGCCGCCGAAATTGATCGCGTTCGACAGGAACTGCGTCGCGGCCGCCGCGCGGAACACCTTGCCGCGGAACAGCCGCAGGTCGATCAGGGCGGTCGCCGGCCGGCGCAGGGCGTGGGCCGCGAAACCGCCCAGCAGCACGAGGCTGCCGGCCAGCGTATAGGGCGCGAGCGGATTGTCGTGCGCCAGCGACACCAGGCTTTCCAGCAGCAGCGCCAGACCGGGAGAGATCAGCAGCAGGCCTGCCAGGTCGAGCCGGCGCGGCGTCGTCGCCTCATCCTTCGGCAGTACGTGCCAGGCGAAGGCGATGGCCAGCAGCCCGATCGGGACATTGACATAGAACGTCCAGCGCCAGCTCAGATAGGTCAGGATCAGCCCACCCAGGCTGGGTCCGAACATCTGCCCGACCATCACCGGCATGGCGGCGATGCCGATGACCCGCGCCATGTGGCGCCC
>WBZO01004110.1_pt1 | contig 16011 bp, 17 predicted proteins | sample 5204261 | NCBI WGS metagenome assembly WBZO01 (sample SAMN12412400, study PRJNA552823) | activated sludge metagenome | isolation source: activated sludge from anammox sidestream of wastewater treatment plant... | place: USA: North Carolina | collected 2017-09 | reverse complement strand
CAAGCCACTTTTGAAAGATTGCCCGCCCTGCCAAGTGTAACAGTCCCGGTAAAGGCTTGCCTGTACATGCGTGCGAAATGTTTTCAAGCAGCGGTAGGGTTTTTGTCCAGGATCCTTACCGTCGGTCGAATTGCTCGACCAGCTCCAAGTATTTAGCATCCATGATTATCTCTACCTAGTGTTGAGCTTCTTTTTGTCGTAATCGGCGTGGCTCATGAAGTCCAGGACAGTGACCACCCCAAGTTGAAATGAGATAGCGGTCAAAAGCCTGTAGTTGTTGCCTCCGATGTCAAAGCAGTATTGGTTTTGAGGGATGTAGTCGGTAGCTGGGAAGGTGGCTTTAACGTCCTGGAAGGTCTTCCACTGAGCGGCTTTGGTGAGCTTGAGCCAGCGATCAAGTCCAGGGCGGGCGCTGGAGAACTTTTTAGCAAAGTGTTTAAGGCTGTCTTCGCCGACTAACTCCATTGGGCTCCTGATGACTGGTGACGCCTTAATTGTACTCAAAAATGAGTACTCCGTCAAGGGTGGGCGGCGGCGTGGACTGGTGGGGGTTTCGGGGGATTTTTGGCGGAAGGTGACGCGCAACTGTAGTAATAATGATAATAATAAGAATCGTAATAAGATAATTACGGTAATTATCGTGGTATATTTTGAGCGTCGAGAGGGGTGAGAGGTGCTGAAGATGGGCAGAGGTCCGGTGATTGAGCAAGACGAGCTATTTGAGGTGGCGAACCGGCTAGAGGCAGAGGGCAAAGAAGTAACGGCGCTGGCACTTCTGGAGGCATTGGGGCGGGGGAGTCTGACGACCATCTACAAACACCTGGAGGTGTGGAAGACGGCAAAGCCCAGTAAGGTGCAATTGAGTAATAACGAGATGCCGGACCGGGTAAAGAGCGCTTTCATGGTGGCCTGGCGGGAAGCCTCGCAGGAGGCAGGGCAGGCAGTCGAAGAAGCGAGAGAGAAGGCGAAAGAGGAAGTAGCCGCCGCCTTGAGGCAGTTTCATGGGGCGCTGGAGGCGATAGCGAGACTGGAGAAGGAGCGGGAAGCGGACGCCGATCAGATCCAGGCGCTGAATGAACACGTGGACAAGTTGGCCCAGGACGTGAGCAGCCTGGAAGCGAGCAATGCAGCCTTGAAAGCTCAGGGCGAGGCGCAAGGCAAAGACCTAGAGCGGCTGCAAAAGGAGCTAGCAAAAGCCCAGGCGGAGCGGGACGAGAGCATGAAGGCGGCGGCAGAGCAAAAGGGCAAGCTTGCATCCCTGGAGGCTCAGAACGCCGATTTGATGAAGGTAATAGGCGGCAAAAAGTAAGTAAATTGCACCGCCCAGGGCGCCCAGAAAGGGCGTCCCGTGGCGGTCTCCTTCAGGTTATCGACTGAGGGAGAGCACTGACAATGCTACAATGAAAAGGCATAAAACTAGCATTTCCATGGGATTTACCTCCTTTTGAAGTGTGCAATCGGGGCAAGAGGCGCAAACTCTGGCCCCGATTTTGTGTGTACTCTTGAATTGTATCGAGACCTCTTGAAGTGCCTCGAAAACAAGCATAGAGCAAGAATTTTCCCAATCAATTTTTTCAAGACAGGGAAAAAATTTGATGTATATTGGAGGGTTGGCCAGATTTAGGCAGGTGTATGACGGTCATCAATTTCTACAGCACAAAGGACCAGTACGGGGGCTTTTCAAACTTTTCGAGACATCCGTTTGAGCTGGACGGCAAGCAATGGCTAACAACAGAGCACTATTTCCAGGCGCAGAAATTCCCAGGGAATGAGGCTTATCAGGAAAAGATAAGGCTGGAGAAGTCGCCGATGGTGGCGGCAAGGCTAGGGCGCAGCCGAGCACAACCCATCAGGCCAGATTGGGAGCAAGTAAAAGACGAGCTGATGAAGGCCGCTCTTCTAGCCAAATTCCGGCAGAACAAGGACATCCGGGAAATATTGCTATCGACCGGAGACGCCCAACTTGTTGAGCATACAAAGAATGACAGGTATTGGGGTGATGGTGGAGACGGCAGCGGCAAGAACAAGCTGGGCTTGCTTCTAATGGAAATCCGAGAAAAATTAAGACAAGAGGCAAAGTAACACAGAACCTCAAAGAGCCGCCCGGCGTGTTAGCTGGACTAGGGAGCAAAGGTGTTGCCCAGGGCGCTCAAGGTGTCCTGCGAGCAGTGCAGAAAGCGCCCCTTGCAGCGGTGCTTGTGGTTCCCCGCCCGCCCCGAAGGGGCTACCTCCGCACGACCTCGCACTAACTGGGTTTTGAAGGGAGCCCGGTAGGGTCGTGCTGTGCCGGGGTGTTGCGACTACTGCGGGCGGCGCGGCGGCGAGTGGGCAACGAGACAAGACGGACGAAGCCGCGCAGCGCCCTTACGTAGTAAGGCAGGATAAAGATCGTAAGCTAAAATAGTAAATGGCTCAATATTGTGGACTTATAGCGTAAGCTAAAAATTGAGCAGCCTAAAAACGTAAGCTGAAGCGTTAGTATGTAGGTAAGGATTATTGTATAGGAAAACTAGGAATTAGCCATGCCAAGACCGAGAAAACCAGGCAAAGACCCGGTTCAAACGCCCCAGTTGAACACCAGGCTAGCGGCCGAAGACCTAGTAAAGCTGGAGGCGGTATGTCGGGCGGAAGGCAAAACCAAGACAGAGATCTTGAGGAAAGCCGTCCTGATTTACCTAGACAACTACGAGCAGAAGGCGGAAGCAGCCAAACGCGACAGGCTGGCCGAAGCGATCGAAGGCATGTCGGAAGCAATAAGGCTTTTGGCGGCAGACCAGAAGAAGGGCACCGAAAGGCTGGCGAAGATGACAGCGCGGGTGATGATGGACATCGGGATAGTGAACCAGGTGTTTTATAAAAGGGCGGCGGAAGACGAAAGGGACGAGCTATGGGCATCAGCCAGGCAGTCGGCAGCCGACAGATTGAGGCACAAGCGGAAGGGCGGAGACCCGGAAGCGACGGAGATTATGGAAAATGCGCTCAGTAGCGAAGCATAGTTACATAAAAGGTGCGAGCGGCAGAGCCAGGGCAAAGGCGCACGTTAACTACATTCAGTACAGGCGAGGGGAAGACCGGGAAAACGGCAAGCCACGGGAGTTTTTCAGCCAGGACAAGGAGCGCATACAGGGGCGGGAAGTAAAGCAAGACATAGACAGGCTGGAGCGCTCCAAGGTAGTGGTTCATAAGGTGATATTGTCGCCTGGCATCCAGAAGGTAGACATGGAGCGCTACACCAGGGAAGTGATGAAAGAAGCCGGGAGAGAAAAGGGCTTAGACCTAGACTGGCGGGCAGTAGTTCATAAAAATACGGACCATGATCACGCCCATGTCATTGTTTTCGGAAAGGACAAAAATGGGCGAGAGGTGACCTTTGACCGGGACGACTATGCAAAGCTGAGAGAAGCAGGCGACCGGTACTTAGAGCGGAACCATTACTATGAGCGGTTCTTAGCCCGGGACATGGACCGGCAGATGCAACACGGGCACGAGCGAGACCGTGGAGATAACCTATTTGAGAAGCTTGTAGCCGACTTGAACAGGAAGGACCAGGAGCCGCAGAGGGAGCAAAAGCCCTACAAAGCCAAGGAATGGGACAAAGAGAAGGCGGTAGAGCACCTACCGGAAAGGGAGAAAATCGAGCGAGACGGCGAGACTTACAGCAAATATTCCAAGCTCGATGACTTGAAGGAATTAGCCGGAAGGCTCAAAGACGGCTCAACCGAGAGGGTAGACGACGAGCAATACAAGAAACTGGGACAGTGGATCTGGACGAAGGAGAGAGCCGGGGATGACCACTACGAGCGGAAAGCGCGGGCGAAGTGGGACAAGAAAGAGAAGAAGAAAGAGCGAGACCCCCATGAGGCAGAGCGGGAATTTAAGAAGCTGGATAAAGACCTGAAGCGCTCAATAAAGGACATGGAGCGAGGTAGCGGGGATTTCGGCAAAGGCTACAAGCAGCGGATGAGGGAAGCGCAAGGCAGGCTAGCGGCAGACCACGGGCACTATACAAGCGCCATGGAAGAGCAGAGGCTGAAAGACCTGATGGAGCGTTTCCCGGAGCGGGCGGACGACTACCAGAAGCAGTTAGACGACCTGAAGCGCTTTGACCAAGAGCAGAGACTAGAGCAAAGCCGGGCGAATAAGTGGAGAGATTTTGACTCACTTTTAGGAGAAAATTGGAAGACTCCGGAGCGGGACCGGGAAGGCAAAGAGCGGCAAGAGCAAGTAAAGAGCGGGCCAAGCTTGGAGCAGACAGCCGGGGAGAGGGCGGCCAATGACCTGGCGATAGGGCGTGTGCATGACCAGATGGCGGGAGACAAGACGCAGGAGTTAGACAAGGACCGGGACGAGCCAGAAATAGACAGGGGCGGAAGATAGCAAGGCAATGCCGACAGCGACGATAAAGCAGGACATACAAGCGCCGAAGGAGCGCATAGCGGAGCTGTTGAGGACATCATTAGCGGCAGGCGGCTGGCGTGTGGAGCTAATAAACGAAGAGCTATGCGAGCTGGCAGCCAACCAGAACCGATCAGAGAGAGTATCGGGAGTGACCTGGAACTATGAGTACAGGTGCGTGGCGAGCTGGGAGCCGGAAGGCGAAGGCGTCACGCTCTACCTGGAGATACACGAAGAAAAGAACCAATGGACGCTGGAGAACTGCAAAGCCAAGGCAATAGAGATAGTTACGGCGGTATTGCAGAGGGCGGAGAAGTTAGCGAGGTTGGAGAAGTCGCGGCCGGTGCCGACCCGCTACGGGTCAGCCAGGTGGGGAACACCGGAAGACATAGAAAAAGCCGGGTATGCTGGCGGGCACGAAGACCCCAGGAGGCTAGTTTTAGGGCCCGGGTTCGATGACAATTACGTCACGCTGACACCGGAAGACAGCATTAAACACGCCATAGTGTGCGGACCTACAGGAAGCGGCAAGACAACGGCCGTATTCATCCCGAACCTATCGGAGCGCCTTGGCTCATCGGTGATAGTGACGGAAGCCACAGCCGGAACCGAAACAGCGGATCTCTATTACAACACTGCCGGTTATCGCCGCATGTGTGGAGACAACCGGATTTATTACTTCAACCCTGACGACCTACACAGCGACAGGATTAACCCGCTGGATGTCGTTAACTCGTATGCGAAGGCGCAAGAATTAGCCCAGCTTGTAATAGAGAACACGACAAGCAAAAACAACTACGGGGACGACGTTTGGCCCAAGTCGGAGGCGAACTTACTAACTATACTGATTGCACATGCAGCGGCAGAAAAGCAGCATCTAGGCTACATCCGGGCGCTACTTAGGGAAGGTCCAGACGGGCTGATGCCGCTTTTGGAGAAGAGCAAAGTAGAGCAGGTAAGGCAGGAGTACCGGGGCTTTTGCAACAACAGCCGGGACGGCTTCAAGTACGGAGTATTTGCCGGGCTGATGCAGAGGTTAGGGTTATGGGTGAACCCCAGGATAGTGGCGCTGACGGAGAAGACGGACATAGACATAGAGGGGCTACCAAGCCAGCTCTTTAGTTTCTACCTGGCGACCCCGGCAGCAAAGACGCACCTGAAGCCAATAGCGGCGTTAATCTTCAATTTCATACTTGACCTGGCGCTGAACAAGCACTTTGAGAAGCCTCTATTTCTGAGCCTGGACGAGTTTACGAACTTCGGAATGATCCCAGGGATAGCGGAGAAGCTGAGCATCATACGGCACAAGAGAATAGGGGTGATGCTTGGGTTTCAGGACTATTCGCAGTTACTCAAGGTGTACGGAAAAGACGACGCAACGCAGATGTTTAGCCAGCCTGGCACGAAGTTCTTTTTCAGGCCAAGGACGCTGGAAGTAGCAGAAAAAATATCGAAGATGGCAGGAAATACAACCGTGTACGAGCGGAAGATGACCAGCAGCGGGCACATACAGGAACGCGAGAGCGGGCGTCCGCTTATCGATCCCGGCGAGGTTCTGGCGCTTGCCGATCAGGAAATGATTGTATTCACGCCGCAGTGTCCGCCGCTGAAGATGCCCAGATTCACATGGGAAGACTACAAAGACTCGATGGCAATTAAGCCACTGCCGAAGATAGAGGTAGTGGTAGATGAGCGCCTGGTGAGAGAGTGCAACGAGCTGAAGAAGCCAGCAGAGTGGCAACAACAGGCTGAAGAGATGCGCAAAAAAGAGCAGTCGGAGAAGCCGAAGCCTCAGGCAAAGCCCGAGCAGAAAGCCCAGAATAGCAGCAAGGGAGCCCCAAAGAAGAACCGCAACAGGTTCAAAGAAAGACCGCAAAGACCGAAAGAAGAGCGGCGAGAGGAACCGGAAAAGCCCAAGCTAAGGGCGGTAGAGCCACAGGAGACAAGGACCAAGCAGGAGAAAAACAAAGCCACCTCATACGACTAGGTACGTGAGGGAGCCGCGAAGAAGCAGGCAAGGAGAGGGAAATGGGCGCTGGAATAGTTCTAGGGATAATAGCGGCACTGATAGCCGGAGGTGTGGCTAATGAGGTGATGAAAGACCCGAACGCCGCATTTGGACCGGCAATACTGGTAGGTGGGGCGGTCTTCTGGTTCTTCAAAAATCAGGAAGACAAAGCAAATGAAGCCAGGGACAAGCCGACAGAGTTTCTAGTAAATGTAGGCATGGCGGAGGCTTTCGGGTTCGTCAAACAGGTGCTAACAGAGAGCCACATGGGGGATACATGGTGGCAAATTAGGAGCATTGACCCGGAGGCGGGCAAGATTCTAGCCATTATGAGCTGGAAGGAATACATAGGCGACCAGGTAGGAGAAGCGACCCGGCAAATAACCCTGAACGCCTCGTTCTACCCAGGGACTGAGAACAAGACTATGCTTGTATTCCAGTGGGATGTAGTATCGAGTTTCAACAGGAACCAGGCAAACCAAGTAATAGACCAGTTCACAGCAGCAGTGAAGAACGGGCTAGGTGCTTAGGTGGTTTCCAGCGCGGGGCTAACGGGAATAAAGCAAGTATTTTCGGAGAGGGCCGCCCTGGTGTCCAACAGAGAGAGCGAAGAGCCGGGCGACCTGAGGCTAAAGGGGAGCCCTGAAAATTTGGCGATGCGAACGGCGGACGCCCAGGCGGCGAGGTCCGCCGGGGTCTCCGACGTGAGGGCGGCGCAAGACACCAACCCGAACAAGCACAACGGGAGCGCCGGGGGCGACCAGTTAGAGAGCATACAGATAATCGCCCTGGACGACGGCGGCAAGCAAAAGGTACTAGCGGAGCGCCCGAAGGAAGCAAAGCCGCAACCGGACATAACGCCTGAGTACTTGAGAGAGCGAGCAAAACAGCCAGACATCTGGGCTAAGAAGTTCGTAGAGGACATGGACAAAGCCGAGAAGTTACCGGCACCATACAAAGACGCGCAAATAGCCAAGGTCTTGAAAGACGCCGAAGCGGTTTACAGGCCCAGGGGGCAAGCAGAAAAGCCGCAAGCGCCGCTAGACCAGATGGACACCGGTACACTACTAGCCCATGAGGTGAAGCGCAACCCGGCAGCGGAGCCCGTGCAAAATCTCCATACATGGGCAAAGCAGCTACCGGAAGGACCGGAGAAGGATCGTTACAGCCAACTTGTGCGGGACCAGATGGCGGAGCTGTCGCCGGAAGCGAAAGCCAGAGCCGAGCGGCTGGCGCATGTGACCGAGAAGATAAAGGGGGCGGGGCTAGAGGAGGGTGGCGTACACCAGGCAGTGAAGCCCGACCAGCTAGTGTTGCAGGGCAGAGCGCAGCACCAAGAAAACGACTGGGAGGCTTTTACCAAGCTCGATCCGAAGCAGCAGAGGGACATAATCAAGGCGTTTGAGAAGGCTGGCGAAGTCGGCAAAGAAGCCTATGAGGACCAGATACAGGCAGTAGCGGAGTCAATACCGAAAGGCTTTTACAACGTCGGCAAAGGGCTCTATGACAGCGCAATAGCGGCTGGAACATTCATGATAGAGGCGGCGGATAGACCGGAGAAGATACCGCAGGCGGCACAGAAGCTGGCAGAGAATCTATCGACCACCCTTATGAGCGGGCTGAAGATCTCAGAAGTAATAGCCTGTTACAGCCAGGAAGTAGCGCAGAGCGGTGACTACAGCCGACCGCTGAGGGACTTGCAGGTAGTAACAACCTTGGCTAATGAGCGCTGGCAAGCAATGCCCCTAGAGAAGCGCACGGAGAAAGGCAGCGAGCTGATAGCGGAAATGGGCGTCGGTTCAGTGATAGGGGCGGCTGACAAGCTGGCGAAATCTGGCAAGCTCATAGATGCCCTAGAGGACTTGGCTAAGTACTCAAGAGAGCTAACCGCGCCTGGTAGAGAGAAAGCCACGCGGGCACTAGGCACATTCCTCGATGAAGTGTTTCAGCCAAAAGGGCTGACAACGAACGGCTTTGAGATGCCGATACCGAAGCAGCAGCGGGACATAGACGACCTGGTAATGCTCAAGAATAAGGGTTTGCCGGATACGGTCAAACCAAGTGAGCAGGTCATAACTAAGCGCAGATTTGCAGCTCAAGAGAGAGCTGTTCACACTCTGGAGGTACCGGAGGAGGTCTATAGCGCCGCAGAGAAACGGGGTTTGAGCCGCCAAATAGTAAAAGAAAAACTTGACCACGTAGCCAAAGCACTTACCGATGCATACAATACTCTCGGTGACTACAGCCCTCAGAAACATGGATCTGAGCGTTCTTATGGCCTTAAGTTGCACGAAGTTTTAAGGCGTCAACTCGGCACGGATGAGTTGATTCATACGGAAGCAAGTTACAAAAAAGGCTTTCCTGTTCCATGGGGCAAACTTGGCTCTTCCAGAGTCGATATAGCCTTAGGAGAGCACGAAAAACCGTTCGTCAGCTTGTGTCTGAAGACACTAGGGGCGGTGCCATCTGCTCAGCAAGAACGCGGCTGGTACAGAAATTTGCCCCGTTTTGATGATGATTCTGTAATTCCGCGTATTTATTTCAAACTTGGAAAGTGAGGATTGCTAATGGTTTCGGAAGAACCGCCAACATTTGAGTTTGTGTTAGAGCTACCAGAGCATCTTGAAGGTCCTCTGAAGCTGCCGAACGGCGATACCGTCGATGTGGGAGACATGATCGAGCACACAAGCTTGGGAATTGGTAAGTTATATCGGATAGCCACTTACCACGATGAATTAGGTGTTCTACTTTGTGTAGAGTTTCCAAACAATCAGCATGAAATGTTAGGTCTTAACTTTGTAAGGAAGGTCAACCCTGAAACGGGAAAGAGCCCCGGTGGGGGCTCTTCCAGTAATACATAATGGCAATTGCGGTTTTTGAAGTATGAGCAGTAGCACGTTTAAGTTGTTTCACAAGAATACCTTGATAGGCACCATTACCAATTCGAGTGTAGATGGGCTCGAAATGCTTGGTGACATAGAACTTACGAAAGAAGCCGATGAGTTTAAGCCAATTTTTGATTTCTTCTTGGTCGAAGAAAATCTAGAGCAGGAGCCACCATTTCCCGAAGAGAAGTTATGGAATTGGTTTGTTGTTGATCAAGCTGGAAATCGAGAGGAAATCGGTTTGCCGCACATTGAGGGCAAGGACATAAGCTGGCGCTTTATTGGTGTGCGAAAGTAGTACCTACGGAAAAGAGCCCCGGTGGGGGCTCTTTCACTAAGACATAATGATTATTATCAGACTTTGCTACAATCCCGGAGGGCTTGAGCAGATTTAGATAAGGCATTTAGAATTCGTGTCAGAACCAGGCGGACATTTAGACACTAGAATTGCACTGTCTGAGCTTGCTGATGAATTGCAGTGCCATAAGCAGAGCCTTTTTAAAATTGCCAAAAGACTTGGAATCAATCCAATTAAACAACGAGACATCAATCGTCGTAATCAGCTTGTAGCAATGATTACAAACGAAGAGGCACAGCTCATCAAGACTGAATTTCTAATGCGCGCCGTCAATTCCAACCAACTTGGCGCAGATTCAGACTTGGCGATAACAGAGGATGGCGTTTTTTATTTACTACAGCTAGAGCCAACCCACGATCCGGGGCGAATAAAGCTCGGGTTTACTACAGATCTTGATGGACGACTCAGAAAACACAGATGCTCAGCACCTTTCGCCCAATGTCTTAAGACTTGGCCCTGTCGCCGTATTTGGGAGAGGACCGTAATAGATGCTGTCACTACTGGCATGGAAGTCTTACATACAGAGGTTTTTAGAACAGGTTGTCTAAATTCCGCGATTCAAAAGGCTGATCAAATTTTTGCGCTTTTACCATCCGTGCAAATCGAGCAAGAAGTAGACGCTGAGTAGAAGCAAAAACTCCCGAAGCCGAAGCTCCAGGACAGTGCACTTTCCAATCAATCCCAATCAAGAGCAGCCTTACCAGAAGCCGCTAATCATTGCGTTGTAGTAGAGACAGTATCGAGATTCAGGTGTTTTGTACTTAGAGTGGCTTAAGATGTGAAGAAGTGCCAATGTCGTGATAATTGCTGCGGATAATATCTTTTATGTTTTATTGCATCTTGGCTGGCTCTGAAAGCGGCTTTTCGTGGGGGCTTGGGTAGACCACAGCGGCCAATTTTGCGCTTGGCTTCTTGTCCTGGCGCTACATATGGTGGTGGCGCTTTTTGACCGGCTGCAAAGTGGCGCTTTTGGCTAAACGCTACCGGTAGGGATAGCCTTTCATACCAAACCCGGTCCAAAGTTTTGACCAGCGACCTCCTAGCCCCCTCTAATAGGCTCCATTTATCTGCTCTTAGCGCTAGCTAGGAACGGCCCTTTCTGAATCCTAAACTTTAGGAAGTTGTTAAGCGGCTTGGGTTTCGGGGTTTTCTCAGAGCCCTTTAATTTTCCAATCGCTTACAAAGTCGGTTTTCAGCCTCTAATTTGCCCGATTCTCATGACGTTATCTCTTTAGTTTTCAACCGGGCAAAACTTACCAAGCCACACAGGCAAAGAAATACAAGCAATCAAGTTAAGCGGCAGTGTCGTTTAGTCGGTTGTCGCCTGCGTTGAAAACCATGAAGGGATAACCCAAACAACCATTAACCGAAAGGTAAAGAACATGAAACGAACATTCAAAAGCCTCCTGGCTGTCGCTGGGTTGGCATTCATTGGCATTGGCTTTGCCCTTACTGCCGCTCCGGCCCAGGCGGCCATAGTTTGCGATGAGCAAGGAACAAACAGCAGCACTTATCCTCTCGACGGTGCAGGCGCTGCAACATCTCATGCCTACAGATGTAAGAATACAGCCAACGGAGCCAAACCGTCTGATGCTAGAACGCAAGATCTGTTCAACTCTCTTGCCTCAATGCCGGTCAACGTCCGAAATCAACTGAAGTCCAAGAACGTCAACTACTACTATTTCAACAACAGAAGCGAGGCTATTACCTACTTCAACGGTACAGCTCCTTTCAATGATCAGGTGAACTACGAGAGCATCACTCCGTTTGCACAAAGTACTTCCCGGTGTGGTGCTACCGGTTATGCAACTAACCGATTCACAGGGGTACCGTTGATTGCTGTGGCAATTTACGATAATTGCAACTACGACCAGAACACCAATCCCGCCCTTTATGTTCAGAATCCGAGTGTTCGTAAAACCGGCTTCCATGAAAGTGGTCATGCTTTTGATTTCTCTTTTGGGCTCGGCGGTGGAGATTTTCCTTCTAACCGCTCAGGGTTTGTCTCTTTGTTCAACGGTGACAAAACCTTACTGACTCCTTCTAACTGGGCTCAGTATTCCACCGGTTCAAAGAACAACTACATCTGTAACCTGTTCTCTTATGCCAGCCCGTCGGCTTTTGAGAAGGAACTTGGAGCCACTAGCAACGGTGGGCCTGGTGGGCAGGTCTGTCAAACCAATCTTGTTCCATACACCTACTACCAAACCAAAACACCTACCCAAATCGCCTCAGAGAAATTGCCCTATTTCATGGGCAATAAGCAAGAAATCTGGGCTGAAGCATTCGTTATCGTTGTTGAGGGTAACAACACTTCGCCAGCCAGCTTCCTTCCAATCACTGATAGGGTAATTGGTATGAATCAGAGTCCTGTTCGCTCTTTCAATTGTGTTCGAGCAACTTTGGAGTCTTACATCAACTTGCTCACTTCACCCAAGAACCTTCCTGCAAGTGACCCTTATTCGCTCCCTTCGAAGGGGTGTCCCGTTCCTAGTGGGGCACTCTGATTAATGCAGAGGGGTAGCTATTGCTACCCCTCTGTTTAATAGACCAATCTCTGAAGCCTTGCTGGACCAAACAAATTTTCTGCCTTCCAGTCATGTGATAAATCTGACATATGTGTCGCCATGCTAAAAAACAAGTAAGGGCTAATTAACATCAGGCACAGCCAATGTGCCCGACCTTCTTTTTGTTTGAGAATTAGAGCAGCCGGAATGATTAGAGAAAGAACTGCTAGATAAACCGGTGGCTGTAAAATTCTGTCGAATCCCATGTAGTGCGGTGAGCATATGTACCATTCTTGAAGCGCGATTCCAGTCAAAAGCAAGAGTGCTTGCCAGAGAATAACTTTGTTAGCCGTGATGCTCATACCCGTACACCCATTTTCAGCCCATACTAGTTCTAGCCTAACTAATCTTGGCTGTTTGCAAATACGTACTACTACCGGTAACTTTTTTCGGTGAAGATAATAGACTGGTCAACTAATAGCAGTCCTGTTTGTATATGCACTCGATGTCTTGAGAGCCCAAGAGCTAGACAGGCTTTTCGATTCCACCTATACTCCTTGCCATGAGTGATACCGCCCGCGATATTCAGACCTTTGACCCGTCCTCTACCGAGGGACTACAAGAACTGTTTGAACAAGGACTCCTCAAGGAGTCCTTGGAGCAATCACAAGGCGTCCTTGAGGGAAAGCAAGGCGTGCCTGTCGAACTGGCTGCAACTTATCTCGGTCTTTCTGTTAGTGGCGTGCTTAAAAGACTGCGAAAAGGTGTTCTTCCAGGCTTTAAAGTCCCCTCTAAGAGGGGCGAGAAGTGGCTAGTCTCTTATGAAGGCCTGCCTGAAAGTGCGATGGATACCCTCAAGGACTCCTTTTCTGTGCCCGAGGTAGTCCTTTTAGAGCCGGAGGAGTCCTCGTCTCTATTGGAAGGACTCCTTGATGACGCGGAGGACTCCTCCGCTCATGCGCAAAATATAATTGAGGAGTCCTCGAAAAGAGCTGATGTAGATAGAGCACTCTTAGAGGAACTTAGAAGCCGTAATTCAGAACTTGAAACAAAGCTACAAGCAGCTTCTTGGAGAAACGGCTACCTAGAATCGAAACTTGAAGAGCGCGACATTCAGATCAAACTCCTCACCGACAGCCAGCATAAGCCCTCATGGTGGCAGCGATTCAAGGCTTTTTTCGTAAAATAGTAGCGATCAAAGCCCAACTACTCTATTATTGACAGTCGGTGATACCATCGGCGGTGTCTATCTCTTGTATATACGGCCGGTATCGCTGAGACATTTGGAGGAAAAAAGCCGACAACAAAAAACACCAGCTTGGTAGCTGGCGCATTTGAAATCCTAGACTGGATCTGAGTTTTCAGTTTTGTGGGTGTTTCGAAAACAATCTTGGCGGATGGGTTTTTGAAACTGCTGACAGAATAGAGGGCTTGAGTCCGTTCGTCAAGTTGTCGGTCTAGTAAAGGACCGAAGGAAACGGCAGAGAAAGCCGCTCAGTGGGCAGTTGTAGCCCGAGAGCAAAAGTTAGCTGAGAAAATTAAATCTTTGCCCCCGGGACTGGATGCGGTGGCGGGGGATATATGCGCGCTATATCCCAGGCGTCAGGGCTCGATCTGGAAGAGACCAGGACAAAGAAGGTGGATGCAGTGGAGTAGCGCCCTGGACGACGGCCAGATCATGGGAGTGATGTCGGACGAGGGGCGCGGGCTTTATCGAGGGCTGTACTGGGGCGAAGAAACCCGGCATGGGGTCTTGGATATAGACGCCGGGAGCAAATACCATGACGCGCACGAGCTACGGGAGCTCGCGTCCAAATTTGCTGCAGTCGGATTGCCTCTAGTCCCTTACCAGTCGAGCGATACAGGGGGCTGGCACCTCTATTTTTATCTCACCGAATGGGCGAACGCGGAGGAAGTAGAAGGGACGATAAGGAAGTACCTGAAGGCAAACAGCTACAGCATTTTGGCTGGAACGCTGGAGATATTCCCAAGTGGCAATGCCCTGAGACTACCATTACAAAAGGGCTTCGGGTGGCTATCTTCAGACGGGCAGCTAGAAGTTAGAAGAGAGGAACTGACCTTTGGGCAAGCGTTGGCGCTCTTCTACAACGACCTGGAAGAAAACAAGAGGAATTGGGGAGAAGTCCGAAGCCTGATAGAGAGGGCAATAAGTGATGCCGGCGCCGGCGTTGCCGGCTGCGCCCAGGAGCGTGAAAACACAGTATCTATCGAGGGTTTGGAGGGGCTGTACAAAAGGGGCATTGACTGGGAGAAGTGGCAAAGAGGAAAGCGCTACTGGCAAGACGGGCTAACGGAGCCTAATCAGAGACATGACGCGATTCTTACTGTTGGGCATTATTTGTGGTTTGGGGATGAAGCGAGAGGGTTAAGGGCGCTCCCACTGCAAAGGAATGCAGGAAAGCGGGCGGAGCTAATTAAGGCGTGGCTAATAGAGAAGCATAACGGGCACTCAGAAGAGGTCATTAAGGGCCGGTGGTCGGAGATAGAGGCGGACATAGAAAGGGCCGCATGGTGGACAAGCCAGAGGGCGCTAATAGGCCGGAACCAGAAGCAATATGAACCCTATCAACTAACAGACAGGTTACTGAAGCGGCTGAAGTGGCTCCACAAACAAACCGGCAAGCTATTCACGATAGAGGAGCTGGAGAAGGCGAACATAGAGAGGAGCCAGGACGCCCGGCACCGGATAGCGGTAGCCGTGGCCCAGCTAGAAGCCGAGAACCAAGAGATAGACATATCGAAGGTAGCCAGGAGGGCGAAGGCTTGTCACAAAACTGTTGCCAAGCACAGGGATCTTCTTTGCAGCCCGGGAGGCGAATATATAGCGGGGGGCGAGGGGGGCTTGTCAGGCTCTTTGCTTCCGGCTGTTGGTTCTGAAACCCCAGAAGAAGAAATTTCAGTTCAGACTTATTTGCCCTTGTTCGGTGAGAGTGGTGAAACTGCCCTTTTGGATCAGGGAGTCAACGAAGCCAGCTTTATAAGCGGTGATGAGAGCCAGACGTTCAAGGCGCTCAGCCTGATCGAACTTACCGAGTTTTTCGGCTTCAAGAGCGAGCATGAAGATATAGAGCCAAGTAAGTTCGTGCATGACCTCAGTGTACTGCCCTCTTGTGAGAGTACCGTGACTATCGGGGTTGGTTCGTTCAAGGTAGCCCCCGTTGTTTCATGCCTGGCAGAAAGCCAACCAGAGAGCACCCAGCATCAAGCTCAAGCCCTGCGGGTTGCTTGGCAAAGCTTGACACCGGGGCCCGTGCTCTCCGGTATTCAGGCATTGCGGCATGCCACGCCGGGGGGAATTTATCAATGGTCTGGAGAGAGAGCCGGAAGTAAAAGCCGGGGTCCTCCCCTGGCTTCAAACTGAGGTCAATTCTCGGGACAGCTCAAAGATATGGGCATCGAGCTTGAAGTGTTTGGCCAGGCGAAGGCGGGCATCTTTAGGCAGACCGCGGCGACCTTTGAGGAAATCGTTCAAGTTCTGTTTTGAAACCCCGGCAATGTCGGCAGCATCGGTTTGAGTCATTTGGTGCTCATTGAGCAGGTATTCAAGGACATCGGAGCCGGTGACGCCATCGAAGAAGTTGCCGACAAGGGCGGATTCATAGGATTGGATGAGCTGAACCAAGACTTTAGCGTAGCCAACTTCAACCGGGGAAAGCTCTCCATCACGGGCAGTCAGGCGAAGGACCATATCTTTTGCCGCTTTGTGCTCATTTTTATTGGTGATTGGAAGGAGAGGGAATTGACCAACGGTAAGGATCCTGGACAAAAACCCTATCGCTTCTTGAAAGCCATTCGCAAGTCAAATTTTATGAGCGTTTCGCCGCCGCGCTCCGCTTG
>WBZO01003839.1_pt1 | contig 16014 bp, 23 predicted proteins | sample 5204261 | NCBI WGS metagenome assembly WBZO01 (sample SAMN12412400, study PRJNA552823) | activated sludge metagenome | isolation source: activated sludge from anammox sidestream of wastewater treatment plant... | place: USA: North Carolina | collected 2017-09 | reverse complement strand
GGTGCAGTCGGAACTGACGGTGCAACCCCTACGGCTGGTGCTAACGGCTCAAACGCTACAAGCTATCGCGGTGGAGCCGGTGGCGGTGGTGGTGGTACAACGATTACTGCCTCAACCAACGGTGGAGCCGGAGGAAACGGTGGTTACGGCGGTGGTGGTGGAGGCGGTGGAGGTGTTGGCAACAACCCTGGCCTCGGTGGTGCTGGCGGAAGTGGTGGCGCTGGTTACTGTATTGTTTACACCTATTAAGGAGATTCTATGCAACCTACCCCAGAACAAATCCAAGCCGTTAAAGAGCGTATTGCAGCCGAGCTAGTCCGGTTAGCAAATGAGGGAGTGAATATACCCCAGTCAGTAGTGAGTCGCGCCTCGCAAACGCTGTCAAAATAGTTAGTAAGGTATAATTAGTATATGGGGAAATACCTTAATCCTCGCTACCGCGAAGAACGCATAAAAAGACACCGCCAGGCTGTAAGAGCTTACTTAGGTGCCAAGTGCGCCAAGTGCGGTGTGCCAGATAGGCTCGAGGTTGACCACATTAAACGAGAAGATAAGAATTTCAACTTCTCGGTTAGTTACGGCAAAAGTATGAAGAGACTTCTTAAAGAAGCGTCAAAATGCCAACTGCTGTGCAAAGACTGTCACGTAGAAAAGACAGTTTTAGAATCAACCGGCTATGCTGAACATGGTAGCCCATCTTACTACACTAATCACGGTTGCCGATGTGATGACTGTCGAAAAAGCTGGAACAGCTATCGTCGCTCATATCGCGCCAGACTTAAACTAGCGACACAAGTACAATAATGGCCTACACTACCGGCGCTCTGATTACGAAAGTCCAGAATAAACTCGATGACACCGGGTTTTCCTCGACCAAAATTACCGACTTCTTAAACGACACGCAACGGGAAATCTTTAACTCTCGTCTGTTTCGGTTCATGGAAACTTCGACGACGTTTACTTCTGTCGCCGGACAAACTCTGTTAGGCTCGCTTCCAAGTAACTTCCAGATAGCGATTGACCTGATGATTACTAGCCCCTTAAATTATCTGGCGAAACTTGAGTACGTTGATTTCAAGGTGATTGACGCTATCCCGGCGGTTATCTCGAACACTATCCCAACCTACTGGTATGAGTACGGTGGGAGTATTTACGTCTACCCAGCTCCGATTGACAGCTCACTGACGTTCACTCTTCGCTATTACAAGACCCCAACTGAGCTTGTAAGCTCATCTGATGTGCCAAGTGTGCCGGAAGAGTTCCAGGAACTTCTCGTCTTAGGAGCCACCAAACGCGCCCTCCAGCACAACGACTCTTATGACCAGGCTGGGGTACTTCAGATTAACGAGTTTGACCCGATGCTCGACCAGATGACCCGCCGGTTCGGGCCGCGTAAGCAAGATGGCCCCTACCAGGTCAGATTGAACCGCACAAGGATACCGCGCAGCGATGGCCGCCCGTAAGTATGTTCCCCGAATATCGGCGACTCCTCTCCAAAAGCTAGAACTGTTTGACTACTCAAACGGGCTTAATTCATATACTAGTAACGATGTAGTCGAAAAGACTCACCTGGTTTACATTACTGATTCGAGGATTTCTACGCTTGGTCGCATGAAGACCCGTAAAGGACTCGACTTTTATTCAGCAGCAGCCGGAGAAGCGGCCGACACTCAGTACACCACCGTTACAGGCGCAGCCGACCAATCTCTGACCAACACTCTTCGTAAAGCCGCTAAGTATGTTGCAACGGGTTCAGGAAGGCTCACAAAGGTTGAATTAAACCTCAAAGACTCGACTTCTGGTACAGCTCCAGTGATTGTTGAGATTTACTCCGACTCGTCAGGCCCATCAACTCTACTAGCAAGTTCATCGGTTCCAGAAGCTTCGATTACCGGTTCGTATGGGTACATTGTGGCACGGTTTATTGAGGCACCTAACGTAGATGCAGGTACAACTTACTGGATTGTGGCCTATCAGCAAGACGACGGCACAAATGACTACAAGTGGAGTTCTTCGACGGCGGCAACAACTTCACTCGCTTCAACCGACTCCGGTGTGACGTGGGCGGCGACGAGCTACGCATTAAACTACAAGGCCTATATAGCGACCTCTGGCGGCACGAAAGGTCTCTACCGGGCATACAAGTCAGATGGAACTAAAAAGACGCTTCTAGCACACTCTACGTCGCTCTACAGCGTTGATGACGCGACGGGAGCGCTCACCGCGATTAAAACTGGACTATCCAGCTCATCGACTGATGTGCGGTTTGAGGTAGCTAACGACATCGTTTACTACGTGAATGGTTTTGACGCTCCAAGAGAGTGGAACTTCACTACCGAGTCAGCTAACCCAGGAACGACAACCGTTTCATCGAATATCCTGCTCTTTAAAGACCAGATGATGTATCTTGATGCCTCTAACCCTACCCGAGTGTTCTTCTCGGATAAGACAGCCTTTGAGACCTTCACCTCAACTAACTTCTTTTACGTGCCTTCCCCGAAGAGTCCAGACCCTATCACTGGCTGGGCGGTCTTGAATGATAACCTGTTTATCTTCACTAAAGGTACAAAGTGGGCGCTCTACGGCTCTGACCTATCCAGTTTTACCCTCCGACGCTCAACTGGCTTAAAGGGAACCTACTCTCAAAACACGATTGCAACCACTCGTAACTCTATCTTCTTCCTCTCAGATGACGGGATTTACCAGTTTGACGGCGCGACCGACCGACTGATTTCTCAGCACATCACCGACAAAATCGGCGAGATTACCTCAGCAACCAACGCCTGTCTACAGGTCTGGAAAAACCGACTGTACGTGTTTTACACCCCATCAGGGTCAAACGCTAACTCTAAGTGCCTCGTCTACAACCTCGATTACCAATCATGGGAGAGCCAGGACACTTCAACTTACATCTCACGGGCTACTGTCATGAAAGGCGATAACGGCGAGTTTATCCAGGCTTCCTCACTCGTCGGACAGGTGTTTTACGCTGAAAGCTCAAGCAACACCTATAACAACCTTGGCCGAAAAGTAGATTGGGAAATCAGGACTCGCTATGAACACTTCGATAACCCAGCGGCACTTAAACGACTGAAACGCTGGTATCCTCGGTTTGCGACCGCTCCTGGTAACTTTACCGTCTTCTGTCAGTATGATAAGGACTTCATTGACTCCCCAACGACTCAAGATTATCTCTACTTGCGAGGTGATGGTTCTATCTGGGGTGGTGGCGGAACCTGGGGGTCTGGTTTGACCTGGGGTTCGTCAGCCTATGTGACGGCTCGATTATCTATTCCTTCGAGTGCCACCTACATTCAACGTCGCTATAAACGGTCGGGAGTGAATATGCCCTGCGAGTTTGAGGGTGAGACACTCTACTTCCAAGTCCGGCGACCCAAGTAAGGTATAATAGAAGCAATGGGAACAGTAAGTCCACAACAAGTCTCAGATGGAAGTACGATTGACGCGAGTGATGTTAATACACCAATTAACACCATCGCTAACGAGTTCAACGGCAATATCGACAACACTAATATTAAGACGGCGGCGGCGATTGCTGGCTCTAAGCTCGCTGACGCTTCGATTAACGTTGGTCTGAAAGCTTCCACCTGGGATGGCTGGATTGCCGTATCTGACTCATGGACATACGCCTCAGCTACAACGATTACGGTTCCATCTGACGCCACCGCAAAATACTCGGTCGGTGACAAGATTAAGATTGTCCAATCAGCTAGCACCAAATACTTCTACATTACCGGCGTAGCAGCGACTACTTTAACCGTTAACGGTGGTACAGACTACACGGTGGCTAACTCAGCTATCTCCAGCATCTACTACTCAAAAGCAGCTTCTCCACTCAGTTTCCCACAATACTTTAACTACACCTATACCCTGGCTGCTTCCGGTGGTGGTTCTCCAATAATCGGTAACGGCACAATCACTGGCACACGCTTCTCTATGACGGGTAAGACGGTTCACTTCCAATTTAAGCTGACACTTGGCTCAACGACTTCATTCGGTACAGGTGAATTACAGTTTACTCTTCCTGTCACCGGAGCTTCTACCGTCGGGAACAATATGCACATCGGCTCGGTCTATATTATCGACGTATCAGCCGGTCAAGACTACAACGCCTGGATTTCTACGATTAGCACAACTGCCTTCCGTATTGATTGTGTGAACGCAGCAGCTCCAGCCAGAATTGCGGTCGTAAGTGGTAGTGGTAGCACTCCATTTGCTTGGGCGACATCTGACTTCATCGCTGGCTCTGGTTCTTACGAGGCCGCGTAGGTGTGGCACTCCAACCTCTCCCTCACCGCTTCACTGGCGATATAACCTGGTCAGAAGCTCGACCTCTCATTGACGACAACTTTGATAAGGTTGTCCAGAACGTCAATGATTTAGGAGCGAAAACAACTAGCTCGAAGACGATTACGTTTAGTTCAGTAACAACGGGTTCTAGTTTCCGTGATACGGTGGTTATCTTAAACCCTGGCGCAACTTCAAGTTATAACTACATCAACCTGACTTCTCCTGAAACCGGCTTATTGAGTGCTACCCCAATGATAGATGTTTACGTTGATACCAACTCATCAGCTTTTCTGTGGCCGAACGGAGCTTCACTGACAAGTGCGCAGCGCAACCTGATTATCGGGGTGAAGAAGGATTTAACCAATGTTGACGGGATAGCCTCGTTTATCATCTCCGGCCGGAATAACGACACTTCTACTCATACGTATTACGTAACCTTCCGAGTAGCCTACTTCCCCTCACCACCTAGCGGTTTATTTAGATGACCCAAGTCACCCCTCCCCACAATATGCCAACTGAGTGGGTGCAAGCCCCACCTCTCTTAAATGACAACTTCGAGAAGGTTGGTCAGGCGCTTGAGATGTACGGCCCGCGTACTTTCTCTACCCAGAACACGGCTGGTCGAATAGCCGCTGGCGGACAGTTATCAGTCTTCGGGATATTCCTCGACAGGCCAGAATACAATGATTTCGCTACTCTAACCCAGGAGTTAGATATATATGTAGACTCTGGTACGAACGCCACTGGAACCGTCAGTATCACCAATAACTCAGGCGCAACCATCAACATTGCCGTCGGGGATTACTTTAATGTTGCCGTAGACTTCAGCCTAACTTCAGCTAGGGTGTTTATTGCTACTTCAGCAGTTTCCATTCTCACCGGCACGTCTAATTCAGTCACCGTCGTCGCTGAACAATGCGGCTCAAACTATAATCTGACAGCAGAAACGGTCAACTGGAACGCGGTCACGGTCTACCACCCGTATGAGATAAACAATCTAACTATGGTTTCCCGGTTTGTTTCCATCACTCCCTGGGTAGCTGGTTCTGGTGGTGGGGGGATAACTATGACTGTCACTTCAACCGGAGGTGGGGGAAGTCCAAACACCGCTGCTAACCGTTGGCCGAATGGGTCAAGTCTAACAAGCGCCCAAAAAGACCTGGTAGTCACCGAAGAACTCCTGATAACCCCCACCCTGCCAACCCTGTGGACTGCCACGTCGACCGCCCCTTACACAAAGCAGTTTGCGCTTACAACTGTGAATATTCGCAATAACGACGCGAGCCAACACTCTATCTATGTCTACCTATCAGGCAAGGTATTCTCCGGCAAGCCCACGTACACCATAAATCGGTAAGGTATAATATAAGGTATGGAAGTTGTGACCATGCGCGACATATCGGAAACCCTCGCGAAACTGGGTAAACCTGGTGACAACCGAGATAAGAAACGGGAAGCTGTTGAAAAGCTCTTTCAAGAGAAAAATCATAGCCCCTTTAATATTCAAGGTATCTCAGTGCTAGATACACTAGATACTTACGGAGAATACTAAAATCGCACAGTCGGCCGAACAAATTATCGCTGAACTGGAGAGCTTTTATAAGCCCCAGAAAGACATTATTGCTCAACAGCAAGCTCAACTCCCGGCTTACTACGAGGCTCAGACGCAGGGCTTAAACGTTGCCAAAGACAACGCCTTCCGAGATATTACCAACGCAGCTTCCGCCCGAGGCATGGTCTATTCAGGTATGCCGATTGCCGAACAATCCCGCTACACTGGTGAGAAATACCTCCCAGCTCTAGCTGGACTGAAGCAACAGCAAGCCGACAAACAGACCGGCCTCCAATCTTCTCTCGCTGACATCGCTGCTCGTCAGGCCCAACAGGCGTACTCTATTCGTGAACAGCAAATGCAGCGCGAAATGGCTGCACAACAGGCCGAACTCGACCGCCAGCAGAAGGAACGACAATTCCAGATGGAGCTTGCTGCGCGTCGTTCGAGTGGCGGTGGAAGCACCCGTCAACCATCGGCTGCGGAACGCTGGGCAGCGGCACAGCAAGATATGGCAAGAGCGCTTGATTGGGCTAAACAAAATCCTACGAAAGTGGCTGATGGCTACCGCGAACAGGTTGGTCAGAAGATTGCTGCTACCTACGGTATTCCGTACACCGATGTAATGAAGCAAGCTGGTCAATACTTCCCTAATGGCTGGGAGTGGCAAGCCGGTATAAGGAAGTAACATGGCTATCGACTGGGGTAAGACCTTTGGCGGTGGCTCAAAAGGCTCCAGTGGTGGTTCATCTGGGGGCGGTTCGGGTATAGACTGGGGGAGTGTATTCTCCAGTTCTAAGGAACCTGACTACTGGGCGAACGCTCGGGCAAATAACTTCGACTTTAATAAGCTTCGTATCCAGCAGGATAATAGGAAGCAGCAAGACCTCCAAAGCGCGATTATGAACATCGCTGGCGCCTCCGGTGGACCGACGCAGAATACTATTGTTAACAAGAACCCGTACATGGATGTTGCGGGTGTTCGTCGCGCTCCGTTACCAAACACCCCAGCTCCACAGCCTCAGTCAGTCGTCTTTAACCGCGACCCTAACATCTTCGGCATCGGTCGAGGTGATTACCGTAACGCGCAGCAGGTTAGTCTCGGTTCCGACCTCTACAACACCTTCGGGAAGCCAATTTATGACCAGGCTAATAAGGTCTACAATACGTTTGCTCCATCATATAAGTTCCTCGCTAACGCGGTTGCTGGTCGCCCTGTTTATGACACAAGTGTCCAAGCAATACGCAATCAGGAAAACCAGGGGTATATTGGGGCTGACCTCTTAAACCGAAACCAAAATGGTAAGAAAACATCCCTATCACAAGCGATTGGTGAGACCGTTCAAGCTGGTAAGAAAATGGGTACAACTGGCCTTGAATTGGCTCCATACGCCGTTGGTGGAGTTGAGGGTGGACTACTCAAGCAGGCAGCTTTCAACGCCGGTATCGGTGGATTAAATGAACTCTCAGGTATGGCACAAGGCCAGAAGTTTACCTGGGGCGACCTCGGGAAGAACGTTGGATTAGCTGTTGGACAAGGGCTTATCGTACACGGTCTCCACACCACTATATCAGGTGGGAAAGGTGGACAATTCCTCAATGAGCTCTCTCGCGCAAACGAAGGTACGGCTGTCGGTAAGGTTATGGACAAATACGGCGTACCCGTGCCAGACGGGATTAAGACCGAGCTTCAGTCGAAGATTGCCGCTACGACTAGTAAGAACGAAATTAAGAATATCCTCATGGATGCGGCTAACCGCCAACACGCTGAAGTCTTGGGTCTCCCGGCTCCAGCCGACCGGACTGCCTTGCCTTCCGGTGAACGTAACATGGCTCAACTCAATAGTGGACAGCCCGAGAACCCTCGCCTGGGAATGAACGGTGTACAAACACCGGGTGGGGCTGTCATTCCTGACCATCCGATTGCCTACGCTCCAGATATTGTAGTGCCTAATTCTAAGTCCTACACCAAACTCACTGACGCTATCCAGAAGATTGACCAACAACTTTCCGACTTCAAGGAAGGTCGCCCAACCGACCTAACTCCAGAAGCCGCTCGTCAGCTCCAGGTTAACCGCAGCCTGCTCGAAGAAAAACTCACCGGCCGCCCAGCTTCTTCCGAAGCCACGCCCCCTGAAGCTCCGGCTCCTCAGATGGACACAGCTCCACAGCGCCCAGCAGAACGCTCACAGGTCTACGCCGATAACTACACCGGCCCACTCACCACACCAAAAGCCCCTGAACCAAATGTTCAGCCAACGGCTGTATCAGGTACAGAAAAGATAGGTGCAAACGAAGCCACAAAACCTGGTGGGATATTCGACCAGATTAAACAAAAAGCCTCAACTGCTTACACCAAAGTTATCGACCGCTACAATCCACTTATTAACGCAGGTAAGCAAGCTGGTGAACGTAAGGCCGTTGAGAACGCGCTTGCTGGACACTACGGAGCCACCTCAACCGCTAACTACCACATCGACTACGAGCTGAAGCCTATATTCGATAGTCTTCCTAAAGGCGCCAGCGTAGATGACTTTAAGGGTCTGCTTATCGCCCAGCGTGACGCCGAACTGGCTGCTCGCGGGATTAAGGGTTCAGACGCTACGGTTGCTGGTGCAACGCTAGACAAGCTCAAAGCCAAACTCGGCGATGAGCGGTTTGCGCAACTCCAAGAGTCAGCCCAACAGCTCTACAACTACCAGAAAGGCATTGTCGAGGAATATCTTGTTAAACCAGGTATTATCTCGCGCGACGCGGCAGATGCCATGTTTGCACAAAACCAAGCCTATATACCGTTCCAACGAGTACTAGATAATGTCGATGGAGTTGTCGGGCAGTCACAGGCGGCCGGTTCGGTTGGTTCTCAAAACCTTATTAAAGGCATTAAAGGCTCTGACAAGCAGATTAAAGACCCGATTGAGTCTATCATCGAGAACACTTACCGCGCGGTAGCAATCGGTAAACGCAACGAAACGGCCAGTGTTTTAACCAGTCTTGCCGATAAACTCCCTGAAGGAACTATCACTCGCGTAACAAAAGAAGTTCCAGGCGGTAATTACATCTCTGTTTTTGAGAATGGTAAGAAAGTCAGCTACGCCGTACCGAAAGAAGTCGCTGAATCAGCGAAAGCCTTAAATGCCGAACAAATGAACACACTTGTAAAAATCCTGGCTGCTCCAGCGCGAGTCTTCCGAGCCACCGCCACAGAAATAAACCCCGAGTTTATACTACCGAATGTTACCCGTGACCTTCAGCAAGCCTTCGTAACGGCTGGAGTATCTCCAGTTGGGTTTGTAAAAGGTTTGTATCACTACTTGAGAAAAGACGATATGTATCAAGCCTTCCTAAAAAGCGGTGGTATGACCTCGCGTGTCTCACTCGACCCTAAGTCACTCCGTAAGACTGCGGCTGAAATAACTGGTACGGGTGGTATTCAAGCAGCTAATCCAAAGCGGCTCTACTCACTCCTAGAAGAAGTTGGCTCAGCTTCCGAGCAGCCAACTCGTATTGCTGCTTTCCAGAAGACGCTCAAGAAAGAACTTAAAGCTGGTGTACCTGTAGAAGAAGCTCTGAAGACCGCTGGTCGTTCAGCTCAAGAGTCCAGCACGAACTTCGCCCGTCGTGGTGAAGCTACTCAAGCCGCTAACGCGATGTATGCCTTTATGAACGCCCGCGTACAGGGAACCGATAAACTCATTCGCTCAATTAAGGAGAACCCAGCCGGAGCAGGTACTCGTCTCGGCATGATTACGGTTGCCCCTGCGGTCGCGCTTTACGCCTATAACCGACAGTTTGAGAACTACTATGACCCGCGTGTGGTGTCAGATTATGATAAGGAAAACAACTTCATTATCATGGCGCCATTTTTAGGTGAAGATAAGTTTATCAAGATACCGAAGGGTGATGTTGGCCGCTTGGCAAACCCTGTTGAAGCGTCGCTTGAATACCTAGACCGTAAAAAGACTGGTAAGGATATTGCTGATACTGCTCTCAAATCATTGTCTGCCTTCTCACCAGTTCAGAACTTTGGTGATGCTATTCCGACTGGCCTTCGACCAGGTGTTGAGGGTGCAACTAACTACAACTTCTTTACCGGCCGCCAGATAGTACCTGAGTACAAAAAGAACTACCCAGCCTCACAGCAATTCAACGCCAACACGCCAGCTATCTACCGACAGATTGGCGAACAACTCGGACTCTCTCCAGCACAAATACAAAACATGGTCGAAGGCTACACGACGGGTATAGGTAAGATGACGGCTCAATACTTGAGTAAGTTCTCACCCCAGCAGTACCAGGAAGGCTCACAGCCAAAGGGTGACCCAATTAACCAGCTTCCAATCGCTCGACGCTTCCTCGGTGGTGCCAAGCAATCAAAAGAAGAATATTCTACTCAACTTGCTCGGCAAATCAACGGTCTTGAGTACGCTAAGACCGACCTTAAGGCTGGACTTAACCGTAAAGACCTAACCCAAGCTCAGTATGACAAAAGTGTACGCCAGATAGAGAAAGAGCAGAACGACATACGCGCTAAAGCTAAGGTCGATGGATATGCCTCCCAGCTTGAGTCGGCGCTCCGGCAGATGGAAGACGCAAAGAAGCAAAAAACTAAAGACACCCGAGCCAAGAATAAGAAGCGCTGAGTTGTAGATTGCTCCAAAACAAATGAGAGCAACGCTGATGCTGAATATCGAAAATAGATACCACATCCCGAAGAATCGCCCAAGTTGTCTGCGCTGTAAAGTTTTCATGCCCCAAACCTACCACAGTAATTCATATTTGTCAAGCAAGTATAATAGATAGTAATGGCAACCGTAAAACCAAACAGCACAAAACCACAAAAAGAAGTCAACGTCGAGCTTATCTATTATGTTCTGGACGAAATACGTGGTGAACTCCGTGAGATTAAAAAGGAGTACGTCACCAAGACCGAGTCGGCTGCGCTCAAACTCCAAATAGAAGAGTTAAGAAAGGATTTTGAGGAAATGAAAAAACAGAAGAACCTCTGGACATGGCTTGGCCCAACCTTAACGGCAATTCTCACAGCAGTCATGACCTACATCGTAATTGAGTTCTTAAGAAAATGAACCTCGACCAACTTAGAGCCTGGGCGCTCGCACAAGGCCAGGTAGCGAAAACCGACGGCACTTACCCAGGCCAGTGCGTTTCGCTGATTAACCAATATCTCTCAAAAGTGTTTTCCATTCAGGCCGGAGCCTGGGGCGACGCTAAAGACTGGGCGACAAATGGGAGCGTGGCGAGCTACTTCGATAAGGTCGGCTCACCACAAGCTGGGGATATAGGGGTTTCGGGAGCTGTACCTGGCAACCCTTACGGGCATATCTGGATATACTTAAGCCCAACCCAAGTACTAGAACAAAACGGCAGTATTCCAGGTAGGGTATCAGTCAGACCGGCCTACACCAACCCGATAGCAATTTTAAGAAGGAAAGGAACTAGCATGGCAACAGATATATGGGGCGCACTCGACCAGTCAAATAAAGACCGAGACAAACTGATAGGCGAGCTGAAGGCTGAAATTAGCAAGCTCTACATTGCGCTCGATAGCACGAATAAGCGACTCGACGCGCTAGTGAAGAACCAAACCACCGGCTCACTCGATGGGCTATATGAAATTAAGAAGAAATAATGGACGCTGAATACGCACAAGGAGTCGAGCCAAGTCCATATATTGACTTAAAACCTCAGACTCCAGACAATACAACTGAAGATGATTCATTCGAGCTTGACCCTACAAAGGTCTGTCGCATTGATGATCCTGACTGTGAAGCGTGTCAATAAAAGGAGGGTATATGTTCAGTAAAGTAGATTGGAAAGATGTTGCCGTAAGAGCTGTCAAAACCGCAGTCCAAACTTACATAGCAGCCTGGGCACTGACCCAAGACCCACTCAGCAAAGCCGGTTTAATCGCACCAGTTGCAGCAACAGTGTCCGCGGTGTGGAATGTAATCGCTCAGTCAATAGCTGAATAGGTACACACAAGGTATGAACGATTAACAGCTCCTCAACTCGGGGAGCTGTTGTGTTTGTACCTTGAACAACCTCGGAGGAGGTGAAAAACATGGCAAAGGTGATGAAGACAAAGCCCTCTCACGCCTTCATTCCAGATACCCAAGTAAAGCCTGGCGTACCAACTGACCACATTGGTTGGGCTGGCGAGGAAATCGCTGCTCGTAAGCCTGATGTGATCGTACAAATTGGTGACTGGGCAGAGGATAAAAAACTTAGTCTCGAGCTTAAAATCAAAGAACTTGATAAAGAAATAAAGACTAGGCGAACTGAAGCACGAAAGCTAGTAAAACTTGATATTAAAGTGAACGAACAGCGTGCAATCAAGGAACTTGAGAAGAAAAGAAATAGCTTACGACGTGAGCTTTTCGATAAACAAGATGAAATAGATACCGAAAAAGATAAGCTACTCGACACCGTTCAGTCACGTCTTGAAAGTGAATCAAGCGTTGAAGAGTTATTTACGCTAAAATGGAAGCTAGTATAAGGAAATTATCATGAGTAAAAAGCAAAAACTTGAATTAACTTGGGTTGGCAAAGATGATGAGCGCATCTTAGAGCCACGCATATTGATCGAGGACACAACCAAATCTTACGGCGACCTCAATTCTGAGAATATGCTTATTCATGGGGACAACCTGTTGGCACTAAAAGCATTAGAACAAACTCATACCGGAAAAGTGAAGTGCGTGTATATTGATCCTCCCTACAACACCGGTACGGCATTTGAACATTACGAAGATGGGCTTGAACATTCTTTATGGCTAAGTTTGATGAGAGACAGACTTAAAATACTTCACAAGCTTCTAACTGAAGATGGTTCCATATGGGTTAGTATCGATGAAAACGAAGTCCACTATTTAAAAGTATTGATGGATGAAATATTTGGTAGAAAAAATTTCGTAATACAAACTGTAATTCAGCGTGGCGCCGCTACTGGTCACAAAGCAATTAATCCTACACCAGTTCAAGTTTGCGACCTAATGCTGGTTTATGCAAAAGATAAAATCTTATGGAACTACAAGCCTTCCTACAAAGAGAGGGACTACGACAAGGCATATTCGCAATATATTAAAAACTATGAATTGGGGCCTGAACATTGGGAGTTCACAAGCCTAAAGGATGCTCTCAAAGTGCAGAATATTACCTTAGATTCTGCACTAGAAACTTTTCCTGAACGAATCATTAGGTATGCTCAACCCTCCTACAATAGTGTGGGACAGCACACAAAAGAACTGATAGATGTATCAAAAAATAACCCATCCCAAGTTTATATACAAAAGCGCGAAGGCTATCCTGATATATACCTTATTAAGGGTAATCGTATCTTGTTCTATAAAGACAAGCTCAAAGAAGTTAACGGCAAGTTAACCACGGCAGAGTTAGTGACAAATCTATGGACAGACATGAATTATCAAGGTATCGCAAAAGAAGGTTCAGTGACATTTTCAAAAGGAAAGAAGCCTGAATTGCAAATCAAGAGAATTCTAGATATGGCCACTGAACCCGGAGACCTGGTGCTTGATAGCTTTTTGGGTTCCGGCACCACCGCGGCGGTTGCGCATAAAATGCGTCGAAGATGGATTGGGATTGAGCTTGGAAATCACGCCTACACGCACTCTCTACCTCGCATTAGTCGTGTAATTGATGGTGACGATCCTAACGGCATAACAAAGGCTGTAAGCTGGGAGGGCGGTGGAGGCTTTAAGTTCTATGAGCTTGCTCCTAGCCTCTTAGCCCAGGATCAACTCGGCTACACCCGATACCAGGAAGGATGGGATGTGACATGAAGTACTACCTCAACGCATGCGACTGGCTCGCCGAGCGCATCGTCAACGGACTCCGGAAGCTCCTTGGGCATCTGGAGTAACAAAAAAGACCTCTACAACGAAGTAGGGGTCTTTCTCTTTAGTCCGTCGCCACAGACTCATCTCACATAAGCAGTATACTCTTTACCACCATTTGTGGGCAAGCCAGAAGGCCATCGCGTTTTCCCACGTACCATAGCGAGATTGCATATAGCGGGTAAAGAACGCATCCTGACAAGCGTAATCTGAGAGACTACAGCCCATCTTGGCACACGGTAAAGCTTGACCGAGGCCACACGCTCCTGAACTCTTGTTGATAGAGCCTGGGTTATTACCAGACTCGTGCATGTAGATGAACATCTTGGCTGCATTAGAGCCTGCTGGAGCCGCGTTAGCCACTGGAACGACCTTAGACACTACTTTATTCAGTTCGGCCGTTCTAGACGCCTCTATTGCGGCCTGACGGGCCTTTGCGTCGGCTTTGGCCTGTAAGTCCTGCTTTAGTTTGTCAATGTCCTGCTGATACTGTTGGTTTTGGGTGTTGAGCTTTTCCTTCTCCTGGATACGCTGTTGCTCTAAGCGTTTGCTCGTATCTTGTAACTCGATGATTTTCGAGTTGAGCGTATCATTCTTCCTTGTCGTATTCTGTATAACAATGGTGGCTCCGGTAAGAACCATTGCAGCTACCATAAAGGCAACTACCATTTTGTTGTTACGTATATGACATATCCTCTTAATGAACGTGTGACCATTATACACCAAGCATAAGTGAATTGCAAGTAGTTTAATAAAAAGTCAAGACTCAGCGGAGTTTGGTTGTTAGACCTCCGCCGAGCTACCTTGACTGGTGGCTGCTGCTCATTGTCAAACTTTTTGGGGAAAGAAATTGCTGAGCCATTTACACTTGCACCACCAGGTACTTACTCCTTAGATTGTTCGCGGACTTCTATCTCGCCAAAATCGTACTGGAATATTTTGTCGGGAGCCTTTCCGCCTTCAGCGATAGTACCTGTGAAGTCGAATATTTCGTTCTGTTCCCACTCAACGGCGATAATCTTTGTGCCATTCGCCCACGCGTCGAGTGCCAGCTTATCGAGATACTTCCAGCGCTTCTCGTCTATTTCTTTAGCAACTGCTTTCATATCACTCATACTTACTCCTCTCCTATTGTCTTATGTAACCAGTCTATTTCGTTCTTCCAGAGTGTCCTATTGGATTCGTAGATAGGATAGATTTTTATCTTTGGGTGCGGGCGATTTGGAAACCGTTGCTTCTCACCGATTAAGTACCATCGTATCTGCGCAGGTCTAATATGGTACTCAAGCGTGAGGTCATGCAGAATCCACAGCGCTAATCGGTTGCGTAAATTGCGTATCATCACTCCTCTCCTTTCAACTCAGCAATACGGTTATATATTTTCTCGCGGGGAACCGTCTCACGCTGGTAATAGTCTTGAGCAATAGCCTCCAGCTCCTCAATCTTGCCACGAGTTACCTCTTGGGAGATGAGGGCGAGCAGCGCATCACAACAGCCATTATCGTGTAACTCGTGCATAACGAGTGTATGGGTATCATCTGGCTCAGGGCTAGCATATTTGTAAAACCATTCGTCTACCTTCGCCTCTGTGTCTTTATCTAACTTACTCATGATTGTCCCCAGTATGGTGGGTATATAGGGTTGAACTGTAGGGTTATTTGAAGACCATTATCCTCTATAACCTTGAGTGTGTAGGTCGTGGCTGTTGTTGTAGTCTCTATGTCTTTATCTAGCTGGGTCATACGAATAACCACCCGATTAGAAGAACAACTATCGCCCAACCAATTTGACCCTGCCATATTAGTACAGCAGTCAGAGACAGGCCGAAAATTAAAGATGCTATCTTACTCATTCTGCTTCCTCCTTTAGTGTCCTTTCTAAATTCCATTAGATTCGTCTGGCTCATTTTCAGCCTTGTTTTTCTTCTTTCTCCCGCCTCTCGCACCATAAAATCTGGCTGAATAACAAGTCAGAATTTTCATAATATCCTCTGCCAATTCTTCTTCATATTTCTTCTCTTTCTTCTCAACCACTTCAACTGTGATTTCAAGATTCTTAAAAATAGCGTCAAGATATTCATAACCAAACCGAGCAAGTCTGTCTTTATATTCAATCAGTATTCTCTCAACTTTACCTTCAAAACACATCTTAATTAACTTATGTATGCCATTTCGCTTTTCATTTATCCCACTGGCAATCTCATCAATCAAAACATACTTGTAACCTTTGGCTTCTGCGTGTTTTCTTAACCTGTCTTTTTGTCGTTCAAGGTTTTCT
>WBZO01003913.1_pt1 | contig 16019 bp, 12 predicted proteins | sample 5204261 | NCBI WGS metagenome assembly WBZO01 (sample SAMN12412400, study PRJNA552823) | activated sludge metagenome | isolation source: activated sludge from anammox sidestream of wastewater treatment plant... | place: USA: North Carolina | collected 2017-09 | reverse complement strand
GGCGGTCCGCTCAATGAGGCCGAGATTCGAGGGTTGCGTCCATGTTTCCTTCGTCGGCAGTGTCAAGAGCCGGGACTCATGCCAGTAGTAGGTATGGTTTCCAGAAGCACGGAGCTTCGCTCCGAGGAGAATCGGCAGGTTCGGGAATCGGTTGGCAGCTGCCAAGGCCACTCCCGCACCCATGACCGCACGGCCATCCCGGCGGCAGTCCCCGTTCGTAGGCACGCCGATGCAGAAGCCCTGATTGTGCACGTCCCATAGGTCGCCGATGATCTCCCGCATAACGATGCACCTCCTCAAACAGACCGGTTCCAGCGGATCACTGCCCGCCGCGGGCCCGTTGCCATTGTGATTGGCAATTGAAGTCTTCGAGCGAGGCCACGCCTACGCGTGGTCTTCTATGGATGATTTTGCTGAAGGGTAGAACTGCGGAAAGCCGAGAGGTCGGGCCGGGGTTCGAGACGAGGGGAGCTAGGAGGCCTTGTCGTGGCAGGCTTCCGATCGATCGGTCTGCGTGGGAGATGGATCGGGGGGAAAAGTGAATATGGACGGTGTCGCGCCATCCAGCGTGGGTTGGGATGAGTCAGTGCAACTCGATGGAGGGGCGGTCCCATGTGTCGTCCGGTCCTGGTAAAAGAAGAACCAGTCGGGGAAACCCTGCGCGGGAGGAAGAGGGTACTCACCGTCGTACAAGGAGCCGAATAAGGGAAGGTCTCCCGAATAGTTTTGGAAATAACACACCGACAGGCTCGGAGTTGGCGTACAGTCCTGGTTTTCGAAGGGATGGCTTAGAGGTAGCCCTTGGAGAAGGAGAAGACTGATATAAAGGTGGGCAACGAACACAAGCAAAGTTTACATCCGGCTTCTCTCAGAGACAATGTGAAAACTAGTCACAAGACAATTTACGCCTCTCCGTCGCGCATGGCGCTTGCGAAGAATCCCTATGTAGCATAACATGGCGCCCTTAATGGAGACCCGGAGACGATTAAGGGGCTTCGGAGTACCGACATGAGGAACATCGAAGATATCCCGGCCCTTGTCAGAGAACTTCGCCGACGGCTCGATCTTACCCAGGAGCAGTTTGCCCAGAAGGTAGGGGTCACCTATAGCACGGTGAACCATTGGGAGAACGGAAAGCGTGTGCCCCTCCCTTTCCTCATAAAGCGACTCTTGGAGATGATGCACAAACTGAAGCGAAGCGAGCAGAATCCTCATTCACGAAAGAAATCGACGAGATAAACAAGATCGCAGGTCCCTCGACAGCGAGGCATCAGACGCGGATGATGTGATGGTTAGAGAACACAGAGGGGAGCCCATCACGGGCGAAGCGCCGAGACTGCCCGAAGGAACTGGCTTGACCAGCTGGCTCACGGTAGTCCGCCAAGTGGACCACTGGGTGGAGCGAGATGCCGGACACGCGGAGTGAAAAAGGACGACCCTGAATGACGACGCTCTCCAAGGTCGCTGCCATAGTGCCTGCCAGATGGCCCGAGGTCCTCCTTTTAGAGGATGACTCGGCACGGGCACATCGACGTGAGATCGTGGGTGTGGCGCAGTCCGAAGCCAGGAGTCGCGTGACCGTGCGGCTGCACCGGATCAGTCCCGCTGGCTGGGAGGTTCTTGCGAAGAGAGTCTATCGTCCCGGGGCTCTTAGGGAGCGAACTAGTGGTAGGGGCAAGGCAATCATTGCGTTGGACCTGATCGATGGCAGCAGGTCTCGCCGGAACGGCACCGTCGTCGTTGCAGGATCGGTTTACGGTTGTAATGTCTGCTTTCTCTCGGGACTTGCAGATCGAAAACTTGACTGGGTTGTCGAAGTGAGACCAAGCACACCACTGATTCGCCCAGATAGAGCCGGTGGGGACTCACTTCAGACAGTGGCAAGGGATTTTCTCGATGCCGCCAAGTGGAAGCGATTTAGAATGTCCGTTCCAATCGCCGTTGCCCCGTTTGAGTACTGGGCGGCGACCCTTTCGGACGTGTCGCTGCCTGGCGGTCGTACAGGTCGGCTGTTCGCGGCCCAGACCGGTGGAATTCCTGGCGTCCATCGGGGAACTATTTTCGGGCTGGCGTCTGACCGCGACGCGGCAGTGCTTGATCTGCTCCGCGTCTTGGGCTGGGCCCGGTGGATTCGGCCTGCCACGCGCAGAGAGGAACGCAAATCCGTCCTATTGCCCGTACAGCGTCAGGCCCCAACAAATGCCGACCATCAAAGCAAGGGCACTTCGCTTCCGGTTCGAGCGAACATCACCATTGCGCGCATGCAGGACAAACGGGCCTCAGTGCATCAGGCCAGGCTTCAAGGCGACGCTTTCCCCCAGCGGGGCTTTTTATCGTCGTTGTCTCCGGTCCTGAACATTGCGGAGCTCTTTGCAGGAGCAGGCGGCATGGGGCTAGGGTTCCTCCTGGCTGGCAACAGGTCGCGACGGTATCGTCTGGTGTTCTCAGGTGAGGTCAATCCAGTCTATATCAAGACCCTCAGGAACAACCACGACATCCTCAGCGCCCAGCGGGGCGGGGACCGCACCGACCACGTGCCCGAGCACGTGGAGCCGGTGGACCTTCGATCCGCGGATGCTCTTGCTGTGCTGCGCCGGTGCGCCCGGCAGGCAGGAGGTGTGCACGTCCTCATCGGCGGCCCTCCGTGCCAAGGGTTCTCGAGCGCCAATCGAAACTCGTGGCATAGTGCGAACCCGCACAATCTACTCATAGACACCTTTTTAAGGCACGTAGAAGCATTGCGCCCTCTGATTTTCCTCTTGGAGAACGTGCAGGGCATCCTCTGGACGCAAAAGGGTGGGCGATCCACCCAGCTGACCGTTGTAGAGCACCTCGCGCGCCGCATGATGGCGGCAGGCTACGAAGTGTTCCCGAAGCTGTTGGACGCTGTCTGGTACGGGGTGCCTCAGTACAGGAGTCGGTTCTTCCTGCTGGGGCTTCGCAGAGATCTTGGTTACCGGCGGGAGGACTTCGGGGAGTGGGGGCCGTTTCCACTTCCAACGCACGGACCGTGGTGCTCTCGCCAATACGTGACGGTACGTGAGGCGATTGCCGATCTACCTCGGATCAGGAACGGAGAGGATGCAGACGAAAGAGATTACAGGGAGCCGTCCGCAGAGGAACTCCGCTCAAACCTGTTCTTGAAGTTGATGCGAACGGGGGCACCGCCCTGCTCGATCCTGGACCATGTGACATCGCGGCATGCCGAGTACGTAATTGCGAGGTACCGTCAGATCCCGCAGGGCGGCAATTGGCAGGACATCGCTAACATGCTCACGAACTATGCTGACGCTCAGAGAACGCACAGCAATATCTACCGCAGACTGATGTGGCATGAGCCGTCGATAACGATCGGCCACTATAGGAAGAGCATGCTCGTCCATCCGGTCCAGAACCGCGGATTGTCACTGCGGGAGGCCTGCAGGCTTCAGTCGTTTCCAGACTGGTTCCGCTTTGCTGGGGCCTTAAACGGCAGTTCGGGCGGCCTGATGCACAAGCAGCAGCAGCTGGCCAATGCGGTGTGTCCGCTTGTATCGAAGGCAATCGCCGAATTCCTGCTGGAACTCTGAGATGAGGCGGATCTTCGCACGAATCCTGAAGGCGCTTCGCTCCGTGCTGTCGCGGTTCGGATTCACTTCCCCTGCATCATCGACGCCCGACAATGATCGACTACGGGTTCATCCATCCGAGCCGCCATGGCCGAGCGACGGCGGGGTGTGTGAAACGCCGGGGCAAGAGCAACTCGAGGCGGGGAAAAACTATGCGCTGCAGGAATCCAAGGGCGAAGGATCTGTTGAGGCTGTTCAGGAGCATGGCGGCGGAGATGTTCGAGAAACAGAAGCGGATTCTGAAGGGGGCGGACCAGAAACAGCGCATGTGTCGTTTCAGCTGAGGCAGGAGACCGCAAGCGAGGACGCCGCTGAATGTGGAGCCAGATCAGAAGAAGCCAAAAGCGAAGGGGTCATCTCGCCAGCTTCACTCCGCGATGAACACGTGCAAGGGGGACAGGCGCTCCGCACTTCCGGTGGAAGAATGGAGCGCGATTCAACGTTTCAACAGCCGCAGAGAGACGTTGAGGAACCTGCTGAAACACCGCGGAGAAATGGGGAAACCAATGACGCGTCGGTTGAGCAGAATGTCACTGTAGACACGGACGGTACGAGATACTCCAGCCCAAATGATGAGATCAGCCATGAAGCGTCCGCACCGCCCATAGTTTTGGATCACGGAACATCCGATGAACACGAGGACGAGAGTGGCCCGGCTCGCGCGGAAGATGTTGGTGCAGGCGACGGCATTGCCAACCCCGAGCTAGCCGAAGAGGACGCCCATCAGGAGGAGGGGGCCCCGAGCGCCGGCCCCGCAGAACCTCCTGTTGTCGAGTCCGAGCCTGTAATCGACGCCTCCACCGCGAACGCCTCTGGGCAGAGTGCGCCAGAGTCTGACAGCCCCCTCTCAACTCCTGCAGACATGCCAAGCGAGGACCTGCGCGGGCGGGTGGATTCATCAGAGGAACAAGCGACCATCTCAGTGGATACGCCTGCCTTGAGTTCAGGATGCGTGGATCGTCAACCTCTTGAGGGGGATGATGAAGAACCGGCACAAGGAGACAGGAGGGCTCCGTCGCCACGCCGTCCGACACCTCCAGAAGATGCTAGTGAATACGTAGCAGCAGTCCAGGGCGTCTCTGCAGTTGATCGGGAGTATGCCCGCTGGAACCGACTCATCGTCGAGCAACTATTGCTTACAACGCCATCCTCGGAAGAGGCTTACTTGTGCGTCAACCCCCGCATTCTGGCAAGGGTCTCCGAAGAGAGCGGCTTCGGCTTTTTGACGCCCGAACAGGCGGAACAGCAGTTCTCAACTGCGGTCGCGAACGTTTATCAGAGGCGCGTTCTCGGACACAGCGCCCGCCTCCGCGTGCTTCGTAGATGCAGCGGGGGTGGCCCGCCTGACTGTACAGCCTTCCTCGCAGGTTCCGTCCTGGCTGCATTTCATATGCAGTCCGATGAGGAGGCTTCCGGAAACGCCTACTACAAGCGGCTGGCGGACCTTCTTGCGTGTGGGAGGCAGGGTGTGTATCCGGTGGGATTCGATCCGGCGGTCTTCGAGTCGCTTTGGATGTTTCTGGGCAACTGGCTCCACGAGGTGCATGGACGCCGGCTTGCAATGCCGAGGGGCGACGTCGGGTTCAGACGGTTCGTTGCGCTTCCGCTGGCGCACGTTCCGCTACGGTCTTTGGATGTCGATAGGCTTCCAGCCTTTTTCTCTTGGGCGGGATACCAGCCTGGCGGGCGGGTTCGGCACGAACGCCTGCTCTCGGACCTGAAGCGGTGGCAGCAGTCCAGAAACGTGCTTACGCCGACGGGGTCGGAAGCCCTCTCCGACGATCGCTCTGCCGCGGTCGCGGCTCAAGTCAGCGCGGAACTGGAGTCATGGGACGGTAGCCTTTACGAGTCTGCCACCAGGCGGAGTGCACTGGTTGAAATTCAATTCGACGTCGTCCAGAGGAGCCCGGCGTTCTTCTATCTGCCGCGCCGGCCTCCAGGATTTCCCGAGGTCTTCGACGGCGGCGAGCGCGTGTTCGAGGCGTCGGATGAAGGATGGTACGATCCGGCGCGGGTCCGCCCCGAGGACGGCGACCTCTTGGAAAGCGGCTTCGAGTGGCCGTCGAATGTGAATGGCGTTCGCTTCGCGTTGAGGCGCCCTGGAGCGGTTGTTGTCGCCCTAACACCATCGTCCATTTGCAGCGGATTTTTATCGAACCGCCGCCTGCTGCGGGGTGTCAGGTGCTCCGTGCTTTTCCGAAATGATGTTCTCTCCACGGTGAAGGAGTACCTGAGTGAAGTCGCGCAGAGCACGCTGAACCCGGTATCGCATCCGTTGCTCCCGAATGGATGGGCGATCTTCCGCGATTTTACGGCGCGCGTCCACGTCGAGGCGCCGCCTGGCTTTGAGGCGTTGGAGGTCGATCCAAATGTTGAGTTGATCGTTGCAGGAGGCCTGCGGGTGGGACGCCGCTGGTCATGGCTCGCCGGGGCCCCGCCTCGAATCCTTGTTTCCGGCGTGGAGGCGCAGGACAGCATAAAGGTGAACGGCACCCCGGTTGAAGTGGGGGTGAACGGTGAATTGCCGACCGGCGGCCTCTTCGCGGCGCCGGGTGAATACACCATCGAGGCGGGGCGCGTGCGGAGGAGGATCGAGATAGCACAGCCGCAGGTGTCGGTGTGGAGCGAAGCAGATCAGCTAGAACCAATTGACGGCCGGCTTCGAAGGATTGCCCTGCCTCACGGCTCCTGGACCTTGATCGGCCCTTCAGCGGATCAGGTCTGCCAATCGCACGGGGGATTCTTCCGGGGCACCATCGCGTCATGCCCGTTCGAACCCAGCTGGGCCGTTCAAGTCGGCGCTGGTCCTGGGGCTGTCGTTGCAGCCCTTGCAAATCCGAGCCCGCCGCGCACGATCAGCCTTCACAGGTTGACCGGACAGGCTCGGAAGGTGGTGGAGATATGGGCGAGCGCCATCTACGAGGCCCACATCCGCCGCCCGCGCCTTATCGGGCTGGATGGGGCGCCCCCTGCCGCAGGTGCGGCTGACACATGGAGGAGGTACACCGCTCTGGCGAAGGAAATCAAGCGAAGGTTGAAGAGGCAGCGATGAGCAGCGATCAGCTATTGGCGTGGATGACCCACGTGGGGGAAGGATCATGGATGGGCTTCCGAAAGGCGGCCGAGGAGATATTCGGTTCAGACCGCGATCCCCTCGATCTGTACCGTTCACTCAGGGTCGGGCTGTCGGACCTTGGCTTCGCTGATTTCTTCATCGACGGAACCCAGCAGTGGAGGATGCTGCCTCCGGTGCTTGGGGGCCTCGCAGTCCAACAGCACGCCGCCGCCCTATATGGAAGCCGCACGCCGCGTCTCGTCGAGGAACTGAGAAATGCGGCTGAAGAGTTGGGAGGCAGGTTCGAGTCGGAAGCGCTTCAGGACTGCCCGACGATATTCCGCGTGGTTGGCGGGGCAGACGCAATTTCCGCAATCGCCGACCGAATCGGTGTAGCTTACCAACCTGACAATGCGAGGCGGGTTGCGGAGAGCGTTCGTCCGATCCCGTGGGCGCTGGAGGCTGCGGTCGAGGAGCCAGCGCCATTGAACTGGAAGGTCCGGTCATTCGACTTCGACAAGTGCGCGTGGGTGGACGGCGTTCTGCCGAACGCGGCCTGCGAGTTCACGCCCACCCACGGACCATCGAGGTACTACGTCCGCCGAAAGAGCGGAAAACTGTTGAGGATGCCAAAGAGGGAGTCCCTCTACGCCGCTGCCATGTTGAAGGGGGTTCGTCTCATTGATTACGAACTAGATGCCATGAGGTTGAGTGCACCGTTGGTCGCCCCCATGCCTGAGCTGTACGCCAGGGCCGCCTGTCTCTGTGCATGCCGTCCTGCGGAGATCATCAACGGGCGGTTCGTCTACCGCGAGGTGACGCCAGGCGTGGCCGCTTTTCTCATGGTCGCCGCCGGGCAGCCGCACCCCGGAGCGGCTGTTCTCGCGGCGGGAGCGAGGTAGAGCGATGAACGACCCGTTTCAGGTTTTTGAAGAGATTCGGCTTGCCTATCAGCGGTATCTCGACAGCCCTTTCCGGCTGCGGTACGACGCTCTTCGGGAGGAGCGCCGCCGCCTCTTGTTTCAGGACCGCCAGCTCTTCCGCGAACCTCTGATCGAACCCATTCCTCCATACGAAAGCTCTCGACTGACCGTCGCGCAGGCGTGCGCCCGTCTGGGCGTTCCCAACGAGGCTGCGGACTTCATCACGCGCGGGCTCTTCAGGCCTGAAATTCCCCTTCATGAGCATCAGTTCGAAGCATGGCAGCACTCCCGCGCGGGGCGTGCCGTGGTCGTTACGACGGGGACGGGTTCGGGGAAGACTGAATGCTATTTTCTGCCGGTCTTCGCCTATTTGGTCGAGGACATGATGCGTGGATGGGGCACTCAGCCCTCCGTGCGCGACAGGCATTTGTGGTGGAGGCATCCGCATCAGACGCGCATCCCGCAACGCGGACATGAATCACGGCCCAGCGCGATGCGCGCGTTGATGCTATACCCCCTGAACGCACTAATCGAGGACCAGCTGAGCCGCGTCCGGCGGGCGTGTGACAACGCACGTGCCAGGCAGTGGTTCACAGGGCCCTTTGCTGGGAATCATTTCTGGTTCGGCAGGTACAACGCCGTCGCACCCGTTTCGGGGATCGAGGAGAGTCCCAACAAGAGGGCGGAGCTGAAGAACCGGCTGCTTGAGATGGATCGCAACTGGGGGCGCGCACGCGCTTCAGCAACCGCCAGCGGATCGGACGACATCCTCCACTACTTTCAGAATCCGGAAGGATCGGAGATGTGGTCGCGCTGGGACATGCAGAGCCACCCACCCGACATCCTGATCACGAACTACAGCATGCTGAACATCATGCTGATGCGGGGACTGGAAGGCGGAATTTTCGACCGAACGAGGGCGTGGCTGGAGGCGGACCGCATCAATCATGTCTTCCACCTGATTGTGGACGAACTTCACACCTACCGAGGCACACCGGGAACCGAGGTCGGCTATCTGCTCAGGGCGCTCCTACATCGGATTGGCCTGAATCCAGATTCGCCGCAGCTGAGGATCATTGCAACGAGCGCATCGATGGAAAACGATGGTCAAAGCCGCAACTACTTGGAGCAGTTCTTCGGACGTGACGGCGGCTCATTTGAGATCCTCTCAGGACGACAACGCAGATTTCCAGCCCCCCCTTCGGGGTTGGCACCCTATGCGTCAGCGTTCGCCTCTTTCAACAACGATCTGGATTCATCTCCCTTGGACCAGGCGGTGAGGAACTTCGCATCTGCCGTAGGGGCCGACATCCGCGGGGAGCCGGAGGAGGTTGTCGCACGCGTCTACGAGGCGATCCGCGCCCTGGAACCGGTGCGGTCGGCCTGCGAGCATGAGCCGCTCACCCTGGAGCGTCTTGCTGCCGCAGTTTTCGGCGGCTCTTCAGACGCCGACAATGCTGCGGCGCGCGGACTGGTCCGCGGCTTGATCCACGCCCGCATTCCTGGGGCAGAGCCGGGGAGCATGGTTGCTCCGCTGCCTCTTCGCATCCATTACTTCTTTCATAACGCGGGGAGGATCTGGGCATGCACAAATCCAGGCTGTTCCGGCCGCACAGGAAGAACACCCGAGGGTGACGATGCGCCGCCGGTCGGTCGATTGTTCACGGACCCGATTCCCCGTTGCGACTCCTGCGGGTCGCGCGTCCTTGAATTGCTGTATTGCCAGCCCTGTGGAGAGGTGTTCCTTGGAGGATACAAGAAGCTGGACCCCAACTCCTTCAATGCCTGGTTCTTGTCTCCAGACTATCCCAATCTGGATCAGGTCCCCGACCGATCGACCTCGCTCGATAGGAAATTCGGAGAGTACCTCGTCTTCTGGCCCGCCAACGGCAAAGCGATCTACCGATCGACGCATGCCGGGCCGCAGTGGCGGTGGATGAACGGCGATCACAGATGGCAACCCGCCGCCCTTCACTTCGCTCACGGCCGCCTGACCTATGAAGTGAGGTCCAGAGCCGCGCAACCGCAGGAATCGATCGGTTTTGCCTTCTACTGCTCCGATGACGGGGTGAATGCATTTCCTACAAAGTGTCCCCATTGCGGGGATGACTGGGCGCGGCGGCGCATCGAGTCCCCCATCCGCGACCTCGGCTCCGGCTTCCAGCGCGTCATGCAGCTCCTGAGCGACGGTATGATGCGGCAGATCCCCGACGTCAGGAGGCGGAAGCTCGTGCTCTTCTCCGACAGCCGCCAAGATGCTGCAAAGCTGTCCACCGGAATCAAACACGCGCATTATCTGGACAACGTCCGGCAGACGGCCTTCGGCCGTCTCGTCCAACAAATCGATAACTCTGAAGCCGAACACGCCAGGGCTATGGAGGTGTACCAGCAGTCGTGTGAGCTTCTGCAGCTTGTCAGGAAGCAGAATACGCAATCGCTGAACGCGGCCGAACAGAGCCGCCGTCGGGAGCTTATTCAGACGCTTGAGCCTTCAATCGTCGGTCAACTCACGCAGCTTGCTGAAGGTAGCGGCATGCCGCAACTGCCCTCACCGCCGACAGGATTCGGCAGCATGCCGTTCAACACCCTCTTGGACTTTGTGAGAGAGTCGCTCCTGCGAATTGGGATGAATCCTGGTGGGCCACTTCCGGGCGTGAAGGAGTATCAGTCCCAGACAACCAAGATCCTCTGGACGGGCATCTTCGATTGGGGTTCGGAACCGCACAGATATCGTTCGGATCTTCAGCCGGTTGAGCAGGAGTTGCGGGACCGCATCGAAGCCGAGCTGCAGCGATCCGTCATCGACGACGTGCTCTTCGCAGGAGGGAGCCGCGACTTTGAGTCGCTGAGGCTTGGGCTCCTCTGGATCAACGACTCCGGTCCTGCCACAATCCAAGAGTGCGCAGCGGCCTCGATAATCAGGATTCTGGCGAAGAGGTTCCGCTGGTCCCCAACTTCGGAAGGAAGACCTCAGGCGCCCGAAAACATCCGCCGGTACATCCGAGCCGTCGCCGATCTCCATGGGCTTGACGAAGCAACGCTGCAAGCAGACATCCTGACCCTGCTGGGCGACGCCGTTGACCAGTGGCTGGTCGTTCCTCGATACCTCTATGTGCTGACCCCCGTCCCCGGAGGCGACCGATGCATCGACGTCTTCCCCTGTCAGCGATGTGGGGCTGTCCATATGCATACATCCGGCGGCGTTTGTACGGTCTGCCGGAATCATCTCCCGAACGCACCCCACCGCCACCCCACAGTTGCGGATGCAAGTGAAATGGACTTCTACGAGTATTTGGCCCGATGCGACGACGCGCCGTTCCGGCTCAACTGCGAGGAACTGACCGGCCAAACGGACAGCATCGACCGGATCAAACGCCAGAGGTGGTTCCAGGAGGTCTTCCTTGATCGCGAGGAGGAACCTGGGAAGGCCTACGGAGTGGACCTGCTCAGCGTCACCACGACCATGGAGGCGGGCGTAGACATCGGGTCGCTGCAGACGATCGGCTTGGCGAACATGCCGCCCGTCCGCTTCAACTACCAGCAGAGGGTGGGGCGTGCCGGACGGCGGGGTCTTGGAATGTCAGCCGCATTGACGCTTTGCCGGGGCCGCAGCCACGATGACTATTACTTCGAGCGGCCGCACCTCATTACGGCCGAGCCGCCGCCCCGGCCGTACGTAGATGTTACGCGCCAGGAAATCGCACTGCGGGTTGTCAGCAAAGAAGTGCTTCGGCGTTCGTTTGAGGGCGTCGAGATCGACTACTCCGGTGACTTTGTTCATGGGGAGTTTGGAACCGTCGGAGAGTGGGCCGGACATCGGCAGGCCGTCTCCAACTGGATTGCCGCCAACGGCCCCGTGATCGAGGATATTGCGCGCTGCATTTTGCGTCGGACTGCAACGGACGATGCTGCTGGCGTTGCGGGCATCACCCAGTACGTGGCAACCCGGTTGCTTGCCCGGATCGATGACATCGTCGACCATAGCGACCAGCATCATGCTCTCAGCGAACGCTTGGCTTCCCACGGCGTTCTTCCGATGTTCGGCTTCCCGACTCGGACGCGGTTCCTGCACCACAAACGGCCGCTCCGCTGGCCTCCTCAGTACGGGATCATCGACCGGGAACTCGACATTGCCATAAGTCAGTTCGCTCCCGGTGCGCAGTCGATCAAGGACGACAAACTTCATACGGCCGTCGGAGTGGTTGAATTTGTTCCAGAGGCGGGCAATGCCGTCGAAGGGCCAAGTCCTCTTGGCGAGTCGGAGACGGTCGGAGTGTGCCGTCGATGCCAGGCTTTGGTTCCGCAGCCAGCGCCCTCGGGGACGTGCCCCTTCTGCTCGGCGGCGCAGGGATCGGACGGCTATCGACTGGCGGAATTGACCGAACCTCCTGGGTTCAGCACTTGGTGGGCTATCTCCGACCGCGCCGAATTTCGGGGAGGCTTCGAATTCACGCCCAGAGCATTGAGGGCCCGAATGGGAGCAGGATTGAACAACTACAGGCCTCATCGGAACTTCAGCATCGATGCGGGTTCGGCCAGAATCTACCGCATCAACGACAACGACGGGAACGACTTTGAATTCCGAAAGCTGGACCACCGCCACTTCTGGATGGTTGAGGAGGCGTTCGACAGTGCTCTTCGGGACCTCCCTGCAGCTGAGCAGCGTCGGATTCAACGGCCATCCTTTGATTCGACGACGCCTCCAGTTCGGCGCGCACTCGCTGCCATATCCAATACGGACGTGATGGCCGCCGGGGTGAACGTTGTCCCGGTGGGGCTATGTCTGAACCCTTCGAAGCCGGAGGCGAAGGCCGCGTGGTACTCCTTCGGATTCCTCATCCGGCGGGCCGCTGCGGTGAGCCTTGACGTGAACGAGGCGGAGCTCGACCTCGGCATCCAACCCACTCCCGATCTCTCCACTCCCTTCGCACCCCCAACCGCGCGAATTTTCATCTCCGACAGCCTGGAGAACGGAGCCGGATACAGCACGTTCCTTGGAGACCCTGGCCGCTTCGAAGAACTCCTTCGATTCGTCCTGGGGCAGGCGCGCCCCTCCTGGACTCGGAGCACCCCGCCCGACTCGTTTCACCGCCCGCTTGTGACGCCGCCACACAGCCACGACTGCGTCAGCTCATGCCACCGCTGTCTTCGGGAATTCGGGAATATGGCCTACCATCCCATACTCGACTGGCGGCTGGGACTGGACATGGCACAGCTTGCCCTCGACCCCCATGCCCGCATCGACCTAACCACGAGCTACTGGTCCGATCTTGTAGCCCGCGTTGCTCCACCGTATTTCGCGGGCCTCAGCCTGCAGGTAATGACCTTCGACACGTTGCCGGGAGGGGTTGACGCCTTCAACAACGAAGCAATCATTCTGATCCACCCCCTCTGGGACACGGATGCGGCCAACTTCCGCCCGGAGGTGGCTGCTGCTGTCGCAGACGCACAAGGCCAAGGGTTCAGAGTGACGCTGCGTTCTGTGTTTCACGTCGTCCGCTTCCCGTATGAATGAGGAGTTGATGGAGGCATGTTCGTCCCGGAGCCGCCGGTATTAGCCCAGCTCGAGCGCATCACACCGAGCATCTACGAGGCCAGCATGCACTGTCTGGCCAAGGCGGCGTGGTTCGCCTTTGGAAACGGCAACGCGCTGCCACAGCACCCTGCGGCGATTCTTGGGACGGCCTTTCATGCGGTGCTGGCGGCTGCACATACGGGTGATCTCCAGGTGGCAAACGCTGGCGACCGCGCTCCGGCAAGGATTCTGTTCGACAAGACGGCGCGTGAGCTTCACCAGAAAGCTCATCCTTTGGTCAAGCTGAAGTTCCGCTCTGCGGACCGCCTGCCCTTCTACAACCTGCATCGTGAGCGGTCCGCGCGCATAGCAATGTCCATCGCTGTTTCTCGCACTGCGTCATCTGGTTCTGCTGCTGGAGCCGCGAGACCAAATGAGCTTGCGGCGAAAACGGAGTTCCGACTCTGTTCAAAGGACGGACGGATTGTCGGCCGCGCCGACCACATCGACTGTCCATCGGGCACTGTTCTCGACTACAAGACGGGGCAGGCGCCGGAAGGCGAAGCCGGTGCGGGCACCGTGTCCGATTACGAGGTGCGTCAGCTCCGTCTATACGCATACCTTGCCGCTGAAAACGGGATAGTCGTTGACAAGGGCGTGATTGTGCGGGGCGACGGACGGCGCGACGAGATTGCAGTCTCCCAGGCCGATGCAGTGGCCGAGGCGGACCGTGCAAGGGAGCAACTTGGCAAACTCAATGCGGCGGTTGCAGGAGGAGCATCCTGCAGGGATCTTGCCTCCCCGTCATCGAAGAACTGTGCATTCTGCCCGTGCATACCGTTCTGTGAGTCCTTCTGGGCGGCCGCGCAACCCGAATGGGCTGCAGACTGCGGAGCGCACATTGAGGGGAATGTTACCGAAGCAGAAACCCGGCAGATTCACGGGGTCTCCCTCACGACTTTGGTCTTGTCGAGGCGGGCGGGGACTCTTCCCGCGCAGAGCGTGTCGGTCGAACAGATTCCCAATGAATGGATGCAGGTGAACGGCTCGAATCCGCCCTGCGCCGGAGAAGCCGTCCGCGTCGTGCACGGACGCCTGATGGAGTCGAACGAAAGCGCGGTGGTGGTCCGGGTCGACAAAGCCCTGACCGCTGTTTGGAGGCTTCCGAGGGACAATTCCGACGGCGGGTAGAAGCGCTTTTGTGGAAGAAGCATGGTAGACAACCTCACACCTGAACAGCGCAGCTTCACGATGTCCCGCATCCGAAGCAGGGACACGAAACCGGAGCTGACCATCCGAAGGCTGGTGCATGCCCGCGGACTACGCTTCCGCACCCATAAGAACGGGATGCCAGGGCGGCCTGACCTCGTGTTCGCGCGCGCGAAGGTGGTGGTGTTCGTGGACGGTGACTTCTGGCACGGATGGAGGTTCCCCCGCTGGAAGCACAAGCTCGGGCCCTATTGGAGGAAGAAGATCGAAGGCAACCGCCGCAGGGACCAGCGGACCTTCCGAGAGCTCCGGTCGGATGGGTGGCTTGTCATCCGCATCTGGGAGCATGAAGTGGAACGGGATGCCGAGTCCTGCGCGGATCACATCAAAGAGGATGTCAAAAAACGGCTTGATGGTCGTTCGGGCAAACGGCGATGAACTACTGGATATTCAAGATTTCAGACCAAGGCACCTATCCCGACCGTCCCGGTGCGGAGTATGTCTACGACAACACTCATTCGGTACGAGTGGCGGGGGACGACGAGTTCATCTACCTCAAGAAAAGCGGGGCCCAATATGGTTTGGCTGGTGCTGGGCGCGTGTCCAGGGTAGCCGAACGGTCGGCCGATGACCAGGAACGGCGAAACGCAAAGGTCAGTAGCCTTTTCACGGCGCACCTTTCGGACGTTGTGTGGTTTCGGAGGCTGTTTGACCTTTCTATACGCACCAAAGCCGGAAGGCGTAATCGACTGCTGATTGGGCTTCCCGAAGATCTGAACAACATCGGTTGGTCGATTTCGATGCCTCGAATAGAACGAGATCTGTTCATCCGCCTCCTCGATGCCGCTTTGGATTCTGCTTACCGGGTGAATACCACGGCGGCCCAGATGAATGAAGCAGATTGGCAGGTGGATGATGCATGGTCCCTCGTAAAGCGTCGCAGCCGCATACGTGCGTTCCGCGCAGTAGTTCTAGCGCGCCACGAGCATACCTGTCTTGTTTGTGGAACGCGGCTTCGGTCGGTGCTCGATGCCGCTCATGTCCGAAGCTACGCTTCCGATAAGAGCCAACGTGCTAATCCAGCGAATGGGATATGTCTGTGTTCGTTCTGTCACGCGGCCTATGACTCCGGCGATATTCTCATCCTTCCCGATGGAGAGGTACGGTGTTGTGGCGATATTCGTGACGAGATCGCGCTCATGCACTTTGGGGCTGTGGCGCAGGAGAAGCGGCGGCGTTGGCTTTCGGGTGTTGAAAGACAGTTCCTGCTAGAACGGCTCAACACGAAATGACCATGCGACTAGGATGATTCCCGCTTGGCCTACTGGTCATGGTCGATCAATAGGTGAAACCGTGCGGCTTGATCTTTGGCGTCTTCCAACTGAGAAATCGGCCAAAGCGCCCGCTCGGCGATGGCTGGGCAGCGGCTATGCGAGTGTGGCCTTTCCAGAAGCCCAGTGCCAATCCCACTTCTAAGGTCGTATAATGTAGGCATTCACCCAGCCCGGAACTGCGTTATGCTGGAGGTCATTCTCTTCTTGGCGATGCTGCTTCTCTGGGGTCCGCCGGCGTGGGCCGAGTTCGGCTTCGACGAGAAGTACGAGCGGGACTACAACATCTTCAATCCGATCAATCAACTGCGTCCTGACAATCCCCTGAACCCGATCAATTCGGTGGATCCCAACAACCCCTTCAACCCCATCAACAGC
>WBZO01004109.1_pt1 | contig 16020 bp, 15 predicted proteins | sample 5204261 | NCBI WGS metagenome assembly WBZO01 (sample SAMN12412400, study PRJNA552823) | activated sludge metagenome | isolation source: activated sludge from anammox sidestream of wastewater treatment plant... | place: USA: North Carolina | collected 2017-09 | reverse complement strand
CGTTCGTCGCCACCGCCCTGCGGCTCGTCCGCGCCTGGCGCGCGCGCCAATAGCGAGCCGCCCGCGGCGGATTCGCGCCGCTTACAGCCCCAGTTCGGTGTACAGCGCGTCCATGCGCGCCTGGACTGCCGCATCCATGGCGATCGGGCGGCCCCACTCGCGCGTCGTCTCGCCGGGCCACTTGTTCGTCGCATCGATGCCCATCTTGCTGCCGAGGCCGGCCACGGGCGAGGCGAAGTCGAGGTAGTCGATCGGCGTCGCCGTCACGACGAGCGTGTCGCGCGCGGGGTCCACGCGCGTGGTGAGTGCCCAGATCACTTCCTTCCAGTCGCGCGCGTCGATGTCGTCGTCGACGACGACGATGAACTTCGTGTACATGAACTGGCGCAGGAAGCTCCACACGCCGAACATCACGCGCTTGGCGTGACCGGGGTACTGCTTCTTCATCGACACCACGGCGAGGCGGTACGAGCAGCCCTCCGGCGGCAGGTAGAAGTCGACGATCTCGGGGAACTGCCTTTGCAGCAGCGGCACGAAGACCTCGTTCAGCGCGACCCCGAGCATCGCCGGCTCGTCCGGCGGCTTGCCCGTGTACGTCGAGTGATAGATGGGGTCGCGGCGTAGGGTGATGCGCTCGACCGTGAACACGGGAAAGCGCTCGACCTCGTTGTAATAGCCGGTGTGGTCGCCGTAGGGTCCCTCCGGCGCCGACGCGTATCCCGTCGCGTCGTCGGGGTCCGGGTGGACGTGCCCCTCGAGCACGATCTCCGCCTGCGCGGGCACCTGCAACGCGTGCGTGCGACAGGTCACGATCTCGGTGCGGCTGCCGCGCAGCAGCCCCGCGAACTGGTACTCCGACAACGTGTCCGGCACGGGTGTCACGGCCCCCAGGATCGTTGCCGGATCGGCGCCCAGCGCGATCGCCACCGGGAACGGCGTGCCGGGGTGCGTGCGCGCATGGTCGCGAAAATCGAGCGCGCCACCGCGGTGCGCGAGCCAGCGCAGGATGAGCTTGTCGCGGCCCAGGACCTGCTGGCGGTAGATGCCGAGGTTCTGCCGCCTCTGGTGCGGCCCGCGCGTCACCGTGAGACCCCAGGTGATGAGCGGCGCCACATCGCCCGGCCAGCAGGTCTGGATCGGCAAACGCGCGAGATCGACGTCGCTGCCTTCCCACGTCACCTCCTGGCACGGCGCGCTGCGCCGCTCCTTGGGCGCCATGTCGAGCACCTTCATGAAGACCGGCCGCGTATTGCGCCACGCATCGAGCACGCCCTTGGGCGGTTCGGGCTCCTTGAGGAAGGCGAGGAGCCGGCCGATCTCACGTAGTGCCGCTCGCCAGTCGTCGCCGGCGACCCCCATCGCCTGCGCGACGCGCCCGGGGGTGCCGAAGAGATTGGTGAGAACCGGGATCGGATTGCCACCGGGCCCGCGGCGCCCGCCCTTCGGTTGCTCGAAAAGGAGCGCGGGGCCTTGCGCGCGCAGCACGCGGTCGGACAGCGCGGTCATCTCGAGCTGCGGATCGACGGTGACGCGGATCCGCCGCAGTTCGCCGCGCGCTTCGAGTTGCCCCAGAAAATCGCGCAGGTCCCGGTAGGCCATGGAGCGATTGTAGCGAACGCCCCTGGGTGTCCGTCGCAGGCGAGCGCGGCCGGGCCGGGCGTTGCCCGTAGAATCGGGCATGCCTCGCACGCACGATCACGCCGGATTCCGGCGCGCGCGCTGGACGATGTTCGCGATCGCCCTCCTCGCGTACGTGCTCTCGTTCTTCCATCGGACCGCGCCGGCGGCACTCGCGGGCGACCTCGTGCGCGCCTTTGCGATCGACGCGACCACGCTAGGCACGCTTGCCGCCACGTACTTCTACGTCTACACGCTGCTGCAGCTTCCCGTCGGCGTGCTCGCCGACACGACGGGCCCGCGCAAGCTCCTCGCCGGCGGATCGCTCGTCGCGGGCCTGGGCTCGCTCACCTTCGCGCTCGCACCGACGTGGGAGATCGCCGCCATCGGCCGCACGCTCGTCGGCATCGGCGTGTCGACCGCGTTCATCGCCGTGCTCAAGGTCACCGCCGTGTGGTTTCCCGCGCGGCGCTTCGCGACGCTCAACGGGGTGACGATGTTTGCCGGCAACGCCGGTGCCGCCGTCGCCGGCGCGCCGCTTGCATGGCTCGTCGTGGAAACGTCGTGGCGCGACGTCTTCGTCGGCTTGGGCATCGTCTCGCTCGTGCTCGCCGTGGCGACGTGGTGGCGGGTGCGTGACCGGCCGCAGGACTTGGGCTTTGCCGCGGTCAATGCGTTCGCGACCGCGGAAGGGATGGCGTCGTGGCGCCACGCGCTGGCGGTGGTACTACGCAACCCGGCCACCTGGCCCGGATTCTTCGTCAATCTCGGCACCGGCGGGAGCTACTTTGCCTTCGCCGGGCTTTGGGCCGTGCCGTTTCTCGTCGAGGTCTACGGCGCATCACCGGTCACCGCTGCCGAGCATGCGAGCCTGCTCATCCTGGGTGTTGCCGTGGGCGCGCTCGCGATCGGCTGGCTCTCCGATCGCCTGGACAGCCGACTCGGCCTCATGCGTGCCTGCACCACGCTCTATGCGCTGTCGTGGCTGCCCTGGCTCGGCCACGTGACCTGGCCGACCTGGGGCAGCCTCGCCTGGTGCCTCGTGATGGGTCTCGTCATTCCAGGATTCACGCTCTCGTGGACGCTCGCCAAGGAGGCGAATCGGCCCGCGTACTCGGGCATGGCGACCTCGCTCGTCAACGTCGGCATCTTCCTCGGCACGGGACTCTTGCAGCCGCTCATCGGCGTCGTGCTCGATCGTGGGCGCGCGAGCGGTGGCATCGGGGCGGCGTGGGACGTCGCGCTATGGATCCTCGCCGGCGCCGCGGCATTCGGCGCGGCGAGCGCGTGGTTCGCGCGCGGCCGGCGCGCCGCGTGATCCACGGCTCGACGCGCCGGCCAAGAAACGGACGCCGAGTCAGATCACCGCAGACGCGCCGCCGTCCATCGGCACGATCGCACCCGTCACGTAGCTCGCGGCATCCGAGGCGAGGAAGAGCGCAACGGCCGCCACCTCCTCCGGCGTGCCGAGCCGCCGCAAGGGAATGCGCGCCTGCGCCTCGTCGAGCAGCTTCTCGGGCGCGATCCCGGTCATTCGTGACTCGACCGCCATGCCTTCCTGCACGCGGCTCGTGAGCGTCCCGCCGGGATTGATGCCGTTCACGCGCACGCCTTGCGGACCGTACGCGGCGGCGAGACCCACGGTCGCAAGCATGAGCGCCGAGTTCGCCGCGCCGCCGGCAATGTGTGCCGTACCGGCGACCTTGCCGCCGGAGCCGATGATATTGACGATCGCGCCGCGGCCGCGCGCGGCCATGCGCTTGACCACGATGTCCGTGACGTAGATGTAGCTGAAGAACTTGGCGTCGAGCGCGTCGCGCCAGGCTTGCGCGTTGAGTTCCGCGGGCGCGTAGCGCTTCGCGGCGCCGGCGGAATTGACGAGCACGTCGATCTCACCGAGCGCGCGATACGCGTCGTCGACCGCGCGCGCCGCCTGCGCCGGGTCGCGCAGGTCGGCAGAGATGGCCACGGGTCGTGTTGCGGCAGCGCCGAACGTCGTGAGCGCGACGTCGAGATGGTCACGGCTGCGCGAAACGATGGCGACGCGCGCTCCGGCGGCGGCAAACGCCTGCGCGCAGGCAAGGCCGATGCCCTTGGACGCACCGGTCACGAGCACGGTGCGTCCGGTCAGCGATGAGGAATGGGTCATGTCGACGGGATCCTTTCAATGGCGCCCCGTGGGGTGCGCGGAGCGACGGCGACCGGGGTCGCGCCGGGCGCCGGGTCAGGGAAGTCGCGGCCACGCCGCGTGCCGCAACGCGAAATCCGCGGCGATGCCGGCAAACAGCGCGAAGCCCAGCCAGTGATTGTTGAGGAAGGCGGCGAAGCAGGCTTCGCGCTCGCGTCCGCGGATGAGCCACAGATGATAGAACGCAAGGAGCACGGCTGCCGCGTATCCGAGCCAGAACGGCCACCCCAGGGGCACGCGCGAGGCGAGCCAGGCGAACCCGCCCAGGAAGATCGCGTAGCACACGCCCACCGCAGCGACGTCGTAGCGGCCGAAGGTGATGGCCGAGGTGCGGATGCCGATGCGCAGATCATCGTCGCGATCGACCATCGCGTACTCGGTGTCGTAGGCGACCACCCAGAAGAGATTGAAGGCGAAGAGCCACCAGCCGAACGCCGACACGTACCCCAGTACCGCCGCGAATGCCATCGGAATGCCGAAGGAGAACGCGATGCCCAGGAACGCCTGCGGCACCGCGAGGAAGCGCTTGCACCAGGGATACGCGAGCGTGATCACGAAACCGGCGACCGCCATGAGCACGGTGGCGCGGTTCGTGGCGAGCACGACGAGCCCGAACGCCATCAGCGCGAGCACGACCCCGACGCCGAGCGCTTCCCAAGGGTGGATCTCGCCACGCGCGAGCGGGCGCTGCGCGGTTCGCTTCACGTGCGCGTCGTACCCGCGGTCGGCGAAGTCGTTGAACGCGCAACCCGCGCTGCGCATGACGAGCGTGCCGAGCGCGAAGACGAGGACGAGCACGAGCGACGGGGCGCCACGCGCCGCGAGCCAAAGTGCCGACAGCGTCGGCCACAAGAGCAACAACGTGCCGATCGGCTTGTCGAGACGGACGAGCCGCTCGTAGGCGTCGAGCCGTTGTGCGAGCGTGCGCGCGCGGGGTGGTGCCGGCGCCTCGTCCGGCAGCGGCGTGCCCGTCACAGGTGCAGGGGCAGTTGGTGCGTGAGCGACCGCGGCGCCGCCTTCGCGAGCAGATCATGCGGCGTCGGCCACGCGAGGCGCCAGCGCAACTCGCGCTTCGCCCGGTCGTTGACGAGGCGCCGCGATTCACTCATGAACGACAGGAGCAGCGGCGCGATCCGCTTCTCGGCCTCTTCCCACGACACGCGCGGGGGTCGCGCCAGATGGAACGCGTCGGCCACCGCGTCGAACCACGTTCCCATCTGCATCTGCGCATCGTCGTTCACGTTGTACGCGCGACTCGGCAGGCCGCGAAAGATCGCGAGCACCGCGGCACGCGCGAGATCGTCGGCGTGAACGTGGCTCGTGAAGACGTCGGCGTCGGGTGCCAGCACCGGCGTGCCCTGGCGCAGGCGATCGAGCGGCAGGCGCGCTTCCGAATAGATGCCCGGCGCCCGCAAGAGCGTCAGCGTCACGGCATTTCGCGCGGCCCACGCGCGCAGGCGATCTTCGGCGGCGACCCGGCGCCGCCCGCGCGGCGTCTGCGCCCGCCGCGGCCGCGTCTCGTCGACGCGAGCACCGGCGCAGTCGCCGTACACGCCGGAGGTCGAAATGTAGACGAGACGCCGCGGTATAATTCGCGCGCGCGACAGCGTGGCCACGAGCCTTCGCGTACGCGGGTCGTCGCGGCCCTCCGACGGCGGCGGCGCGCAATGCAGTACGGCGAACGGCGCAAGCGAAAGACGACGCAAGCTGGAAAAATCGTCGAGGTCGGCCACGACGGGAACGATGCCGCGGCTGCGCAGTCGCGCCACGCCGTCGCCACGGCGCACGAGCCCGTAGACTCTTGCCCGGCCGCGCAACATCGATGCCGCGCGCAAGGCCACGTCTCCGCATCCGATCAACAGGACCCTGATCACGCTCCACCCGACACTGGACGCGCGGCGCGCGCGGGGTTTCGACCGACACCTTCCTGATGACTTTCGAGATTACCATAAAGCCCAGCGACCATCGCGTGCCGTGCGAGGCCGACGAAACCGTGCTCGCCGCCGCGATGCGTGCCGATCTCATGCTTCCCTACGGCTGCCGCAACGGCGCCTGCGGATCGTGCAAGGGCAAGATCGTCGCGGGCGAAGTCGACTACGGCCCGCATCAGGCGACGACGCTCACCGACGAGGAGAAGCGGCAGGGCTTCGCGCTCTTCTGTTGCGCGAAGCCGCTGACCGATCTCGTGATCGAGGTGCGCGAAGTGCGCCGCAGCGGAGACATCACGATCAAGCGGCTGCCGTGCCGGATCGAGTCGATCGACAAGGCCGCCGCCGACGTCGCGATCGTGCGCTTGAAGCTACCGACCAACGAGCGCCTGCAATACCTCGCCGGCCAGTACATCGACCTCCTGCTCAAGGACGGCAGGCGCCGCAGCTTCTCGCTCGCGACCGCGCCGCACGACGATGCGCTGCTCGAACTGCACATCCGGCACGTGCCGGGCGGGTTCTTCACCGATCCCCTCTTCACGAGCTACAAGGGGCGCGAGATCCTGCGCTTCGAAGGGCCGCTCGGAGGCTTCCATCTGCGCGAGGACTCGGACATGCCGATCATCTTCGTCGCCGGCGGCACCGGCTTCGCGCCGATCAAGGCGATGATCGAGCACCTGCTCCACGCGAAGGCCGCACGCGAGATGGTGCTCTACTGGGGCGTGCGCTCGCTCGCCGACTTGTACCTGCCCGAACTGCCCGGGACCTGGCAGAGCGCGCATCGCAACTTCACCTTCATCCCCGTCCTCTCCGAGCCGCGTCCCGAGGACAACTGGCCCGGCCGCACGGGCTTCGTGCACCAGGCCGTGATGCGCGACTTCCCGCGCCTTGCGGGCTACCAGGTCTACGCTTGCGGCGCTCCGGCGATGATCGAAGCCGCCAAGCGCGAGTTCATGCAGCGCTGCGGACTGCCGCCGGAAGAGTTCTACGCCGACAGCTTCACCTACGCCGCCGAGGCGGAGGCGCGGCAGTAGCGCGAGCGTCGCGTCCGCACCGGCGGGCCTCCACATCGCGCCCTCGCCACCTGCCATGCGTCCCGACACGCGCATCGTCGCCGCGGCGTGGATTCGCTTGGGCGACCCCGTCGTGCTCGACTTGCGTTCGGGTCGACGTCATCCACACAGGATCGGACGCACACGACGATCCAGGGCTGTCACGCCTGCCGCGGCCGCGATCCACTAGAATCATCGCTCGCCGCATCGCCCCCCCATGATCCACGGTCAACGCCTCGTCGTCGTGATGCCCGCCTACCGTGCGGAGAAGACGCTCGAGAGCTGCTATCACGCGATTCCGCACGACGTGGTCGATGCGGTGCTTCTCGTCGACGACGCGAGCGACGACGCCACCCTCGCCGTGGCCGAGCGCCTCGGTCTCGCGCCGATCCGGCACGCGGTCAATGCGGGCTACGGCGCCAACCAGAAGACCTGCTACGCGGCGGCGCTCGCCGCGGACGCCGACATCGTCGTGATGCTGCACCCTGACTATCAGTACGAACCACGCCTCATCACCGCGCTCGCCTCGCTCGTCGCCTCCGGCGTGTACGACGTGGCGTTGGGCTCGCGCATGCTCGGCAAGACGGCACTCGAAGGCGGCATGCCGCGCTACAAGTACGTGAGCAACCGCCTGCTCACCGGCTTCCAGAACGTGCTGTGCGGGACGCGACTGTCGGAATACCACACGGGCTTTCGCGCCTACTCGCGACGCGTGCTCGAGACGCTGCCGCTCGGTGCCAATTCGCACGACTTCCTCTTCGACAACCAGATGATCGCGCAGGCGCTCGCCTTCGGGATGCGCATCGGCGAGATCTCGTGTCCGGCACGCTATTTCGTCGATGCGAGCGAGATCAGCTTCGCCCGCTCGCTCGTCTATGGAATGGGTGTCGTCCGCACGAGCCTCGCGTATCGCGCGTGGCGCTGGGGGCTCGCCCGACCGCGCATCTTCGACAGCGCACCGCACTGGAAACTGCGGCCGGCGGCGTCCCCGGCGGCGCCCGCACCACGCTGAATGGCACCACGCTGATCCGTTACGCGCGCACTCGCTCGAGCGCGGCAAGCGAACGCTCGAGCGCGGCCGCGAGATGCGCGTTGGCGAGATCACGGTGACCGAGCCGCGCGTGCAACTCGCCGAGCGCCACGCGCGTGCGCCAGTGATCGTCGAGCGCGAGGCTCGCCTCGAGGTAGGTCTGCGCCTTGCCCCACAGCGATTCGCGCTCGCACAGGCAACCCAGCGCGTAGAGCAGCGTCGCATCCTGGTCGTGCGCCTGGAGCCAGCGCTCGGCGACCTCGAGCTGTCGCGTCGGCTCGCCGGTGCGACAGCGGGCATACAGCACGGCGAGCTCGGGATCCCAGTCGCGGTCGAGACTGCGCACGATGATCTCGGCGGCCTCGCGATCACCGCCGAGCGCAAGGAACGCGCTCGCCGCCGCGCGTGCCGCCTTGGCGCTCGCGCGATCGGCGTCGGAGAGCTTGTTCCAGTACGCGCGCAACCCCGCGCCGTCGAGACGCAATCCGGAGAGAGCCTCGGCGTGCGCGCTCGCGCGGATGAGTCGCCCCTGCTCGGCGTCGTACACCTTACGCCGCACCAGCTGGTCGACGAGAGGTGGAATCTCGGAGAAGCGGCGCGCGGCGGTCAGCGCCCGCACTTCGAGTCGCAGCGCTGCCGTGTGCAATCCGGCCTCGCGCTTCAACTGCGCGAGCTGTTCGAGCGCCACGCCCGGCTGATCCTGCGCCAGCGCCATGTCGGCGGCGAGCATGAGTCGCGGTACGGCGAGACTGGGCACGGCGACGTCGGCGCGGGCGAGCAGCGTCTCCGCCGGCGCGAAGTCGTGCATGTCGATCGCGGCGCGCGCGCCGACCAACGCTGGCAACCCCCCGGAATGCGGGATCGCGAGCGCCTCCTCGGCGTACTGCCGCGCCTTGCCGTAGCGCCCTTCGAGCAGGGCAACCACCGCGGCGTCGTGCCGATTGCGCGCGCGTGCGACGTTGCGTCGCTCACGGGATGCACGCACCTCGGACGGCAAGCGCATGATCCGCGACGCAACGCGAAGCAGCAGGTAGAGCGCGATGAAGGCGAGAATCGACAGCACGACGAAGGCATTGAGCGAGAACTCGACCCGATACGGCGGGGCCACGAACAGAACGTATCCCGCATTGAGCTTGAGCAGGAGCGCCGCCAGGACGGCGAGCGTTGCAACGAGCAGGAAAGCGAAGAGGAGGCGCACGGCGACGTTCGGCTTCAGCGCCCGGCACCGGCCGCGGCCCGGTCGCGAGTCGCCTTCAGCGTGCGCAGCGCCGTGATCGTCGTAGCGATGTCGGGAACGCTGGCGGGCATCGGAGTGGCGGCGAGCTGGGTGAGCGTCGCGGTCAACGTCTGCCCTGGCTTGCCGCGGGTATCGAAGTACTTCTTCACCCAGGTATTGGCCGCCGTGACGTCGGTCTTGAAGCCCTGGACGTCATGCGAGAGCAGCGCCACGCGCGCCGCGAGGAGGCGCAGCCGCAGGTTCTCGCGCAGGAAGTACTGCTGCGGCGGAGGAACCAGAGGCGCCGCAGCGCGATCGGCGACCTCGATGCGCACGAGCGAGCGCAGTTCGTCCCACGCCTCGCGCAGCGCCCGCCGCCATGCGGGCTCGTCGATCGGCGCGGGTGGCGGCATCTCGACCGGCAGCCGCTCGTCGCGGGCGAGCGGAAGCGCATCGATGCTCGCAAGCGCCTGATCGAGCTTGAGCGACATGCCGGCGACGTCGACGAATGGGACCGCCTTCAGGCGATCGATGTCCCGTGCCAGTGAACGTCGCAGGGGTACGAACTGCGTCTGATCCATGCGCGCGAGCTTCGCATCGGCGAGTTGCAATGCGGCAAGCGCCGCCTGCACATTTCCGGCGATCGCAAGCTGCTGGCTTGCGAGCAGCAATACCTGCTCCACCTCGTTCAACGCGACCTCGTCGCGCGAGGGTGCAAGCTCGCGATACAGCGCCTCGAGCGAGGCCTGCTGACTCTGCGACTCCTCGAGCCGGGCTTCGAGCAATGCGAGCTTGGCGCGCGTCTCGCGCAAGTCGTTGCTCATCTGCGAATCCTGCGCGCGAGCCTGCGCGGCGGCGACCTCGGCATCGGCGAGGCGCTTGCCGACCTCGAGACTCAAGTCGCGCTGCGCGTTGCGCAGCCACATCCAGCCGCCGAGAAGGCCGGCGACGAGAAGCAGCGCGAGAACGGCGAACCAGCCCCGGCTCGCCGGGCGCGAGAACGGCGGCTGCGGCGCGGAAGCCTCGGGACGTGCCTGCACGGTCGCGGAAGCGGGTGCGCCGCCGGCGATCGCGGGATCGTCCATGGCGTGAAGGCGACAAGCGCGGAAACGAAGACGCAACGATTCTAGCAGCCTCGAACGTAACCGCTCCGGCGCCGGCGGCGGCGACCGCGGCCGGTGCGACCGCGGTGGCGACGGATGCACCGGCGTCGCGCCTGTGCAGAACCGTGGCGGCGGGCGAGCGGCGTGCTGCGCCGCGCCGATCGGGGTCGCTTACAATCGCGTGCGTGGCGGCCCGCACCTCGCGCGCCTCCCCGCCCCTCCGACGATGAACGGTCTCACCCTGGTCGCGCTGCTCGCAGTCGCCGTCGCCCTCGTGCTGGCGTGGCGCGTCGGCGTGGCAAGCGGCCGGCGCAGCGAGCGCGCGGCGGTGGCCTCGCCGCTGCGCCCGGCCATCGGCATCGGGTCGGCGCCGCTCGCGACGCCGGACGCAGTCCCGAAGGCACGCTCCGCCGCCTCCGGGACGGGCGTGCCGACGAGCGCACCGACGCCCGTGGCCATCGCGCATGCTCCTGCGCCTCCCGTCGCGCGTCCCGTGGTCGACGCCGCGGCATCCGACTTCGCCAACGAACGCGCACGGCTCGTGCGCAGCCTCATGGCGGAAAACGCGCGCCTTGCCGCGCGCGGCACCGACGGCGACGCTGAAACGCAGCACCTCGCCCAACTTGCCGAGGATCGGCGCCGTCTCCTCGCCGCGCTCGCCACGGCGCGAACCGAGACCGCACGCTACCGCGCGCTCGTCGTCGACCTCGAGAACCACGCCCCACCGCCGCTGCTCGGGGGACCGGACGCGCCCGATGACCTCAGACTCATCGTCGGCGTCGGGCCAGTGCTCGCGCGCATGCTCCAGCAGATGGGAATCACGACGTACCGCCAGATCGCGCGCTGGACCGAGCGCGACATCGACGACTTCGAAGCACGCCTGCCCGAGTTTCCCGGTCGCATCCGCCGCGACGCCTGGGTCACGCAGGCGCGGGCCTTGCACCAGTCCAAGTACGACGAGGTCCTGTCGGTGCGCGACCGCTGATGGCTGCGCGGCATCCGCTTGCGCACGCCTTTGCGCCGATCGCGGTTCTCGCGCTCGTGTGGGGCTGCAACTGGCCGATCCTGAAGATCGGCGTGACCGAGATCGCGCCGCTCACCTTCCGCGCGCTCACGCTGCCGTTTGCCGCCCTCGGGCTCTTCCTCGTCGTGAGAATCGCCAAGGAGCGCATCGGCATTCCGCGCGCCTGGTGGGGACGGCTCGTCGTGCTCTCGTTGTTCAACATCTCGGGCTGGAACGGCTTCGTGCTCTTCGGCGTCCAGCAGCTTCCCGCCGGCCGCAGCGCGATCATCGCGTACACGATGCCGATCTGGGCGACGCTCATCGCCATGGCCGTGCTGCACGAGCCGCTCAACCGCCGCAAGGTCGTCGGCCTGGGACTCGGCATGCTCGGCATGCTCGTGCTCCTGGGCGACGACCTGCGCTACGTGCGCTCGACACCGGTCGGCGCGCTGCTCATCCTCACGGCCGCCACGCTTTGGGCCGTCGGCACCGTGCTCCTGCGCAAGTGGAAGCCCCCGATCCTGCAGACGACGCTGTCGGCGTGGATGATGTTGCTGGGGTCGCTGCCGCTCGTCGCCATCGCGCCCTTCTTCGACGCGAATCCGCTCGCGAACCTGCCGCACCTGTCGTCGGGTGCGTGGTTCGCCGTCGCCTACAACATCGTCCTCGCCGGCACGATCGCCAACTGGACGTGGTTCCACCTCGCGCGCACGTTGCCCGTGACGATCTCGTCGCTGTCGTCGCTGCCGGTTCCGGTGGTCGGCGTCTTCTCGGGAATGATCGTGCTGGGCGAGCGGCCCGGGATCGCCGAATTCGTCGCCTTGGGTCTCGTGCTCGCGTCGCTTGCGGCGGTCCTCTTCCAGCCCGCCGCCGAGACGCCGCCGCCGGCACCCGAATAGCCGCCGCAGCCGTGGCGACGGCTCGTCGCTACGCGAGTTCGGGAACGAGGGTCAGCACCTTGCCGGTCGTGAACCAGGCGTCGAGGTTGGCCTTGCAAAGGTCCCCCATCGCCTTGCGCGTCTCGTGCGTCGCGCTGCCCACGTGCGGCAACAGGACGACGTTGTCCATCGTGAGGAGCGCCGCCGGAACGCGCGGTTCGTCGGCGAACACATCGAGCCCCGCGCCCTTGATCGTGCCCGCCTGCAACGCGGCCACGAGCGCGCTCTCGTCGATGATCGACCCCCGCGCGATGTTGACGACGACGCCCTTCTTGCCGAGTGCGGCGAGGACGTCGGCGTTCACGAGGTTGCGTGTCGCGGCACCCCCCGGACTCGCCACGACGAGGAAATCCGACGCCGCCGCCAGCGCCTTGACGTCGGGCAGGAACTCGTACGGCACGCTCTGGCGATGGCGTCCGGTGTACGCCACCGTCATGCCCAGCGCCTCGACGCGACGCGCGATCGCCTTGCCGATGCGGCCGAGCCCGAGGATGCCGACCTTCTGGCCGCCGAGCTTGGTCGTGAGCTCGGGCCCGCGCTCGAGCCAGCCACCGGATCGCACGAAGCGGTCCAGACGAACGAAACCGCGACCGGTCATGAGGATGAGTGCGACCGCCACGTCGGCGACGTCGTCGGTCAGGACGTCGGGCGTGTTCGTCACCTTGATGCCGCGCTGGCGGCAGTAGTCGACGGGCACGCCGTCGTACCCGACGCCGAAGACCGAGATGATCTCGAGCTTGGGCAGCGCCGCAAGGAAGTCGGGCGTGGTGGTGATGTGCCCGCCCTGGACGAGACCGCGGATGCGCCCGCCCTCGGCAGCGAGGAATCCTGCCTTGTCACTTGCCGCGTAGTACTCGTGACAACGGTAGTCGGCGCGCAGCGGCTCGGCCAGGAACGGTGGCAGCGCGGCCGCAATCAGGATGTCGGGTGTGGGCATGGTGTGGGCTCTACGGCGGATCGCTGACGGGATGCAGCGCGAACCATTCTAGCAACCCGCAGACGAGCCCGTCGTCACCGGGGGCCGTGACGATCGCCACGAAACCTGCACCACGCGCATGCGCCGCGATGACCGGGTGCGGGACGAACAGCGGTGCGCGGGCCAGGCGGGTACGCGCCGGCGCCGGAAGGACACGGCACAGATTGTCGAGCGCCTCGCGCGACGTGAGCGTCGTGGCGTGGATGCGGCCGGCATCGATCGCCGCGATGAGTTCGCCCGTGTCGCTTGTAGGCGGCGCGCGCCGGTAGCACTCCGCGTAGTCGACGTGCGCGCCGCGAGCGCGCAGCGTGCGTGCCAGATGGTCGCGCCCGCCCTCGCCGCGGAAGATGACGATGCGCTTCTCCTGCACCGCCGCGAGCTCCGGCAATGCGAGCAGCCCCTCGCTGTCGTACGTCGTCGACGGCACGCTCGCTGCGGCGAGGCCGACCGCCGCGAGCGCCGCCGCGGTGCCGGGCCCCGTGGCGAACACGCGCAATGCGCGCGGCCACGCCGCAGCCGTCGGCACGCCGTGGAGGGCGGCGTTGGCCGACACGAAGATCGCGAAGTCGTAGCTTTCGAGCGCGGCGTGCGCGCGCACCAGTGAAGCGGCGTCGCGGGGGGGCCCGATGACGATCGCGGGGAACACGATCGTCGTCGCCTCGACGGCGGCCAGCGCGTGCACGAGCCCGACCGCCTGGCGCACCGGCCGCGTGACGAGCACGCCGACGCCCGCGAGCGAACGCGAGCCGGGAAGGGCCTTGGGACGCGAATCCACGTGTCGCGGCGGCGCCGCCGAACGCCGCCCGATCAGGAAGCGATGCGCCGCGCCGCGCCGCGGGTGAGAAGGTCGTCGGCGAGCGCGCGGCCGAGTCGAGTCGCTGCGGCACCGTCGGTGATGGTGGCATCCTTCTCGCCTCGCAGGACACCGCGTCCGCTGCCGACGAGTCCACGCAGCCACAGCGAGCCCTCCTCCCACGCCGCGTACGCCGCGACCGGCGCCGCCACGGTGCCGCACAGCGCCTGCGTGAACGCGCGCTCCGCCGTGGTGGCGAGCGTCGTGGCGCGATCGACGAGCGGCGCGACCGCGGCGACGATCTCGGGACGATCGGCGCGACACTCGAGCGCGAGGGCGCCCTGTCCCGCCGCCGGCAGGCTCTCGTCCGGCGCGAGAAACGCCGTGACCCGTGCGGCGTACCCCGCTCGACACAGCGTCGCCGCCGCGACGATCAACGCATCGCAACCCCCCGTATCGAGGAGTCGCAGGCGCGCCGCGATGTCGCCGCGCACGGTGCGAATCCCGAGCGCGGGGAAGCGCTCACGCAGTTGCGCTTCGCGCCGTGCGCTCGACGTCCCGATCACCGCGCCGTCGGGCATCGCCGCCAGTGACGCGAAAGCGTGCGACACGAAGGCGTCGCGTGGATCCTCGCGCGCCGTGATGCCAGCAAGCGCGAAGCCGCTCGCCAGCGTGTTGGGAAGGTTCTTGAGCGAGTGCACCGCGAGATCGGCGCGTCCTTCGGCGACAGCCGCCTCGAGTGCACGGATCATGCCGGCGCGAGCCCCGCTCTCGCTGTGCGCGCCGGGATCTTCACCGCGACGCGGTGCAACGCCCAGGATGCCGATCGTCGTGCGTGGATGGAGCGCGCCGAGCCGGGCACGAATCTGCTCGGCCGGCCACATGGAGGGCGCGAGCTTGCGTGTCGCGATGGTGAGGCGGCGCGGCGCAGGCACGCAAAAATTCTAGCACGCACGCGAGCGCGTTCACGGCAGCCCACCGAAGCGCGTGCGCGGGACGCCTCCGCTATCATCCCGGGCTGGCCGCGTCGCGCGCGGCCTCGATGGAGGATCGTCATGCGCATCGTCATCACCGGTGGCGCCGGATTTCTCGGCAGCCGACTCGTCCGCAAGCTCCTCGAGCGCAATGCGCTCACCGATGCAACGGGCCGCCTGCGCGAGATCACCGCGATCACGCTGCTCGATGTCGCGCCCGCGCGCCTGCCCGACGATCCGCGCGTGAGCGCACTCGCCGGCGACTTGGGCGACCGCGCCCTCCTCGAGCGCGCGATCACGCGCGACACCGACAGCGTCTTCCATCTGGCGGCCGTGGTGAGCGGCCAGGCCGAGGCCGAGTTCGACACCGGCATGCGTGTCAACCTCGACGGCACGCGCGCGGTGCTCGAACGCTGTCGCGCGCTCGGCGCGCCCCCCAAGCTCGTCTTCACGAGTTCGCTCGCGGTCTTCGGCGGACCGCTGCCCGATCCCGTACCCGATGCGGCGCCGCTCAATCCGCAGGCGTCCTACGGGGTGCAAAAGGCGATCGGCGAATACCTCGTGTACGACATGACGCGCAAGGGATTCCTCGATGGTCGTTCGCTGCGCCTGCCGACGGTCACCGTCCGCCCGGGCAAGCCGAACCAGGCGGCCTCGTCGTTCGCAAGCGGCATCGTGCGCGAGCCGCTCGCCGGGATCGCGACGGTCTGCCCGGTCGCACCGACGACGCGAATGTGGGTGCAGTCACCGCGCGCGGTCATCGACAATCTCATCGTCGGCCACGAGGCGCCGGCGAGCGCCTTCACCCACACGCGATCGATCAACGTGCCGGGCATCACGGTATCGGTCGGGGACATGGTGGCGGCGCTGCGCGCCGTCGCCGGCGACGACGTCGCCGCGCGCGTCACCTGGCGGCTCGATCCTGCAGTCGATCGCATCGTCTCGACGTGGCCTGCGCGCTTCGCACCGCAACTCGGATCCGCGCTCGGGATGCAGGCCGACCGCGACTTCGCCGCCATCGTGCGCGCGTACATCGCCGACGACATGCCACGCGCGTAGGACGCTGCCTTGCACGCCATCGGGCGCAAGGCGGCGGTGGGTTGTGAGGGGCGGGTCGAGGGATCCGGCAGCGCGTGCTGCCGCAAGGCTACGTCGCCGCCGGCTCGGGCGTTGCGAGGAAGCGCGCCGCACCGCGCGCCTTG
>WBZO01003977.1_pt1 | contig 16024 bp, 15 predicted proteins | sample 5204261 | NCBI WGS metagenome assembly WBZO01 (sample SAMN12412400, study PRJNA552823) | activated sludge metagenome | isolation source: activated sludge from anammox sidestream of wastewater treatment plant... | place: USA: North Carolina | collected 2017-09 | reverse complement strand
CCACGATCGCCGATCACATCGTCTTCCCGGTCGCGAGCGAGTCGAAATACCCCTATGACTCGAGCGGCCGGCATCCCAGCACCGGCGACGCCATCGAGCCGCTGAGCCTGATGGCGTTCGTCGCCGGCAAAACCACGACGCTGCGGCTGGTCACCAGCGTGCTGATCCTGCCGCATCGCAATCCGGTGCTGACGGCGAAGATGATTGCCAGCATCGACGTTCTGTCGCAGGGCCGCGTGACGCTGGGCATCGGCGTCGGCTGGCTGCGAGAGGAATTCGCCGCGCTGGGCGCCCCCGATTTCGACCGGCGCGGCGCCGTCAGCGACGAGTATGTCGCGATCTTCAAGAAGCTCTGGAGCCCGGGACCCGTCGAGCACCAGGGCACCTGGTACAGCTTCGCCCCGCTGCGCTGCGAACCGCTGCCGGTGCAGAAGCCGCATCCGCCGATCTGGATCGGCGGGCACAGCCGCCACGCCATCCGCCGGACCGCGCGCTATGCCGACGGGTGGCACCCGCTGGGCACCGTCGACACGGCGGAACTGCGCCCATCCGAATTCTCCGCCATGCTGGATGATCTCAAGCGGCAGACCGAGGCGCAGGGACGCGATTATCGCGACATCACCATCGCTTTCGTCGCCCGCCTGCGCGAGACACGGCAGCCGATCGCGGCCAATGACCGCATGCCGTTCTCGGGATCGGCAGAACAGATCGCCGACGACGTGGCGACCTATCGCGCTCTCGGGGTCAGCCATCTGAGCTTCGATTTCCGCCGCCCGACGCTGACCGAGACGCTGGATCGGATGGAATGGTTCGCGCGAGAGGTGATGCCGGCGGCAGGCGGCAGCACGCCTTAGCGGAATATTTACCCGCCCCGGCTAGATCGGCGAACACAGGTCGCGGGGATCGGTTTGCATATCAACGTCGTCATCCCAGCCTTCAACGTCGCCGCCTATATCGGCGATGCCATCCGCTCGGTGGTCGGGCAGAGCCACCGGGACTGGACGCTGACCGTGGTCGATGACGGCTCGACCGACCGCACCGGACGCATCGCCCGCGGCGTCCGCGATGCGCGCATCCAGGTCATCCGGCAGGACAATGCAGGCGTGTCCGCGGCGCGGAACCGCGGCCTGGATGCAGGCGACGGCGACGCTGTGCTGTTCCTGGACGCCGATGACTGGCTCGCCCCCAACGCGCTGGCGTCACTGGCCGACGCGTTGCGCCGGGATGCCGGGGCCGTCGCGTCGGTGGGTGGTTTCGTCTGCATCGACACGGCCGGCCGCCACCACCCGCCGGTCCGCCCGATCGGCGGCGACCTGCTGGACACGCTGCTGACCGGCAACCGCTTCGTCAATGGCGGTCACCTGCTGATCCGGCGATCGGCGATCCGCCTGACCGGCAGGTTTCATCAGAAACTGGTTTTTGGCGAGGATTGGGAATACTGGGTTCGCTTGGCCCTGATCGGCCGGTTCGCCACGACGCCCGACGCAAGCCCGATCCTGTTCGCGCGGAGCCGCCGCACCGGCGCCTGCCATGCCCGCGCCATCGATCCGCTTGCCTATGCACCCTGCATCACGGCAATCTACGCCAACCCCGCATTGGCCGGCAGGTTCGACCCGGAGACGCGGCAACGGTTCCGGCGGCGGACCGAGGCGGAGATGGCCTGGACGATCGGCCGCACGCTGCTGCGCCGGAATGAGACCAGGCAGGCGTGGCCATGGCTGCTGCGCGCCTCGCTCGGCTCACCGCAAGCCAGGCGCATCGCCGCACTGGCGGCGGCCGGGGCGATGCTGACCTGGCCAGGAGCGCGTCGCCTCATGCCCTTTGCTGTTGATACGGATCAAGGACCGCCCTACCCGTCCACGCCATGATCGACGGCAGAGAAGGAGATCCACATCCATGGTTCAGCACCACAACCTCTGTTTTGTGATCGCCGACGGCGGTCAGGCACGCCTGGTCAAGCCGGCCGGCGACAACGCACTGCACACCGTCGAGCGGCTGGAATCCGAGAGCCTGCACAAGCGGTCCGGCGATCTGATCAGCGACAAGCCCGGGCGCGCGTTCGAAAGCGCCTCGCCGACGCGTCACGCCGTCGAACCCCGCAACGATCCGCACGAGATGGAGAAGGTGCGCTTCGCCCACGTCCTCGGCGAACGGATCAAGGAGGCGAGTGCCGCCGGCCAGTTCAACGAGCTGGTGCTGGTCGCCCCGTCGCAGGTCCTGGCCGAGATGATGAGCATGCTGGACAAGCCGACCGAGGCGAAAGTGGTCGGTACGCTGGCGAAAGACCTGGTGAAGGTGCCCGATCACGAGCTGTATCCGCACCTGCGGCAATGGGTGCGACCAACCCACCGCCCGTAGCCACCCGGCGCCAGGATCAGAAGCGCCGATCCTGCTTGCCCGCGGTCGGCGCCCGCGTGTCGAGGTTTGCCCCGTGTCGTGGCCACGACACGAGGACCGGCCACCCACCGCCAGCCACGGCACCGACGGCCCCGCCGACGCGCATCCCACCCGTCATCACACACATAGTGACATGACGGAATCGTGAAAGGAATCATATGAAATTAGCGTCTTGTTGACACCCCGCCATTACACCGTAAACTTTGAAACTTGACCGGCCAGACCTGCCACAAATCACGAAAGCGCGAGACCGGTCGGAGGAGCGGGCATGCTCGGATTGATGCAGAACAGGAACCTGCTGCTGTCATCCGTGCTTCAACACGCCGCACGCTGGCACGGCGATGCCGAGATCATCTCCCGCCTCAGCGAAATCTACGTCCATCGCACCAACTACCGCGACATGGAACGCCGCTGCCGGCGCCTCGCCCGGGTCCTCTACCATCTCGGCGTGAAGCACGGCGACCGCGTCGGCACGCTCGCCTGGAACACCCACCGCCATCTCGAGCTGTACTGGGCCGTTTCAGGCAGCGGCGCGATCTGCCACACCGTCAATCCGCGCCTCGCTCCGGACGACATCGCCTATATCGTGAACCATGCTGGCGACTCCGTGCTGTTTGCCGATCTCAGCTTCGTCCCGCTGATCAGTCAGCTTGCCAGCCTGCTGTCGGGCCTGGTGCGCCAGGTCGTGCTGCTCACCGAACCGTCCGAAATGCCCGACCTGCCGCTGCCCGCCGGCATGGGCCTGCGTTGCTACGAAGAGCTCATGGCCGCAGCCGACGAAGATTACGAATGGCCCGAGTTCGATGAGAACACGGCCAGCGCGCTCTGCTACACCTCGGGAACGACCGGCCGCCCCAGGGGCGTATTGTACAGCCACCGCTCCGCCGTGCTGCACGCGATCACCGCCAATTCCGCGGATGCCTACGCGTTTCGCGCACTGGACAGAATCTTCCTCGCCACCTCGATGTTCCATGCCACCGCCTGGGCCTGGCCCTATTGCGCCGCCATGGCGGGATCGGCCCTGATCCTGCCGGGACGCTGGCTGGACGGCGTCACCGTCCTGCGCACGCTGAACGACGAGCGGATCACCGTCTCGGGCGGCGTGCCCACGATCTGGCTGGGCGTGCTGGATGCGCTGCAGCGCAGCGGCCTCTCTCTGCCGCATCTCAAGCGGTTGATGATCGCGGGGTCCGCCTGCCCGCGTGAGCTGATCGACGGGTTCGGCGCGCACGGCGTCGACGTGTATCAAGCCTGGGGCATGACCGAGACGAGCCCGCTGGTCACCCATCACATGCGCATCCCGGCAACCGCCGCGCTCGACCCCGAGGCGGACGTGAGGCTGCGCCTGAAACAGGGCCGCCCGCTGTTCGGCACCGACATCAGGATCGTCGACAGCCGCGGCGAGGAACTGCCGCGCGACGGTGTGGCGTTCGGCGATCTCGTGACACGCGGCCTGTGGGTCTGCCGCGAATATCTGAACCGCGGCAGCGACGGCGCTGCGGATGCCGAAGGCTGGTTCGCCACCGGCGATGTCGCGACCATCGATCCCGACGGCTATGTCCAGCTCGTGGACCGTTCCAAGGACGTGATCAAATCAGGCGGCGAATGGATCAGTTCGGCCGCCTTGGAACGCATCGCGGCGTCCCATCCCGACATCGCCGAGGCCGCGATCGTCGCCGCACGCCACCCGAAATGGCAGGAGCGGCCGTTGCTGCTGGTCGTGCCGCGGCAGGGACGACGGATCGATCCCGCGGCCCTGCTGCGGACATATGACGGCGCGGTGGCGACATGGTGGGTGCCGGACGCGGTCGTCATCGTCGATGCGCTGCCGCATGAGGCGGCGGGCCGAGTGGACAAGACCGCGTTGCGCAGCCAGTACCAGGACTATCTGATCGAGCACACCGAGCCGCCCGACCTGGACGCCGCTACACCGACAGCGTGACCGCCGCCTTCAGCCCGCCGCCGGGCCGGTTGGCCAGCACGACATCGCCGCCGTGGCTCCGCAGGATGTTGCGCGCGATAGGCAGGCCGAGGCCGACGCCACCGGTTTCCCGATTGCGGCTGCTCTCCCCGCGATGGAACGGCTCGAATACTTTCTCGAGCTCCTCGGGCCGGATGCCGGGCCCGTCATCCTCGATCTCGACCCACACCGTGCCGTCGGCGGGCGGCGACAGCCGGATGCGGGCCGAGCCGCCATATTTGACGGCGTTCGCTACCAGATTGGTGAGCGCGCGCTTCAGCGACAGCGACCGGCCACGGATCGTCAGATGGGCCGGACCTTCATAGGTCAGCGCATGCTCCGCCGCCGGCCACGCGTCCTTGGCTTCATCCAGGATGGTCTGCAGCAGCTCGGCCAGATCCAGCGGCACCGCCGGCTCGCTGGACCGGGAATCGCGCCCGAACGCCAGCGTCGCCGACACCATCGCCTCCAGCTCCGCGAGGTCGGCCAGCATCCTGGCGCGCTGATCGGCATCCTCCATGAATTCGGCCCGCAGCTTCAGCCGCGTGATCGGCGTGCGCAGGTCATGCCCAATGGCGGTCAGCAACTCGGTGCGGTCGGCGACGAAGCGGCGGATGCGTCCGGCCATCGTGTTGAACGCGCGTGCCGCGGTCGCGACCTCCTCCGGCCCGTCCTCGGGCAGCGGTGGCGCGTTGACGTCGCGGCCCAGCGCTTCCGCCGCCTCGGCCAGGGTGCGCACCGGACGGGTCAGCCGGCGCACCGCCCAGATCGTCAGCACCGCGGCCACCGCCGTCATCAACAGGAAGGAGACCAGGAACAGCGGCGAGTGCCACGGCGCCGGCGGCTGCACCGGCACCGTGACATGCAGCCACATTCCGTCCGGCAGATGCAGCGCGACGATCAGTTGATTGAGATGTGGCGTCGCGAAGAACAGGACATCCTGCCATCGCAGGTTCGGCAGCCCCAGCGGCACCAGGTTCATATGGACGCGGACCAGGCGGACGATACTGGCCGGGATCTCGCGGGTCACGCCGGTCGGTGGCGTGGGCGAAAGTTCGACATGCACGCCCGGCCCGCGGCGGAACTCGGCCGCCACGACCTCACGCTGCGCCGGTGCCGCGGCGGCGATGGTACGATAGACACCGACCACCCGCTCCGCCACGTCGCGCGCCTGCGCCAGGCGTTGCAGATCGATCCGGTCCAGCCCGTGGATCACCAGACCGGCCGATTGCACCAGCGCCAGCCCCAGCAGCAGTACGACCGCTGTACGGGCGGCGAGGCTGCGGGGCCAGCCGCGCAGTCTCATGCGCACATCCGTGGCGGGAGCGGCCGTTGTTGGCACGTCCCCGGTCGAAAGCATGCGGAGGCGCCCGCGTACGTCACGGCCGCCGGCGCCCCTGCGTCATGGTCGGCGCCCCGGTGTCACGACCGGCGCCCCCCATGTCATGGTCGGCGCCGCCGCGCCCGTGTCATGGTCGGCGAAGGCCGACCATCCATGACGTCCAGTGTTTGCAGCGGCAAAGCCGTGGGTGGTCGGCCCTCGCCGACCACGACACCATCCATCACGACCACGACACCATGCAATCCGACCACGGCACCGGCGATCCAACCACAACACCGCGCGTCCCAACCGCACAATCATGCGCCCCGCCCACGGCGCCAGGAACCCGGTCACACGGATTCGACCGACGCCGCCAGAACGTAGCCGCCGCTGCGAACGGTCTTGATCAGCTCCGGATTGCGCCCGTTATCGTCCAGCTTGCGCCGCAGGCGCGACACCGCGACATCGATGGCCCGGTCATAGGGTCCGGCCTGACGGCCGCGCAGCATGTCCAGCAGCATGTCCCGGGTTAACACGCGATTGGCCCGTTCCACCAGCGCCAGCAGCAGATCGTACTCACCGCCGGTCAACGCCACCTCCACCCCCTCCGGGTTCAGCAGCCGGCGGCGCGTCGTTTCCAGCAGCCAGCCGTTGAACCGGAACCCGCCGCCACTCGGTTCCTTGCGGTGATCCGTCCCCTCCCCCACACGGCGCAGCACGGCGCGGATCCGCGCCAGCAATTCGCGTGGGTTGAACGGCTTGGGCACATAGTCGTCCGCACCCAGTTCCAGCCCGATGATGCGATCGGTCTCCTCTCCCATCGCCGTCAGCATGATGATCGGCACGCTGGACTGGGAGCGTAGCCAGCGTGCGACATCCAGCCCGGATTCGCCCGGCAGCATCAGGTCCAGGACCACGAGCTGATAGTGCCCGTTCGTCCAGGCCCGCCTGATTTCCTTGCCATCCCGGACGGCGGTGACGCGAAACCGGTTCTGCTCGAGGAACCGGCCAAGAAGATCGCGGATTTCCTTGTCGTCATCGACGATCAGGATATGGGGCAACTGGTCCATGGGCTGTTACATAACCCGTTGCGCTGCCGGATGAAGCGCTTGTTGCATTTTATTGCAATTCGTCGCACGCGGCAGTTTCGCCGTCCCCTTTCCCCGCCGCCGCACCGCAGACCGGCGGGGTGACCCGTCGCCTGCGATCCTGTAAGGGTCGGGCGTGGACTTTCCGCTGCCCCCTCCGCATGCCATCGCACCGATGGCCGACCTGCTGCACCGGGATCCGGACCTGGCCTCGATCATCGATCGTGCCGGGCCGCTGCCGTGGCGCCGGCGCACGCCCGGCTTTCCCGGCCTGCTGCAGGCGATCGTCGCGCAGATGATCAGCAACCAGGCAGCGGCCGCCATCTGGGGACGGCTGCGCGCCCTGCCCGGCGCGCTCGACCCCGGCGGGCTGCTGCACCTGTCGGACGAGGCGCTGCGCGGCGCCGGCCTGTCCCGCCCGAAAGTGGCGCACGCCAGGGTCCTGGCCGAAGCCTTCCTCGACGGCACGCTGGACGCGGATTGCCTGGCTGACATGGACGACGAGGCGGCGATCGCCCGGATGGTCTCGGTGCGCGGCCTCGGCCGCTGGACGGCCGAAATCTATCTGCTGTTCGCGCTGGACCGCCTGGATATCTTTCCCGGCGGCGACATCGCGCTCGCCGCCGCGGCAGCGCATCTCAAAGGTCTCGATCACCGGCCCGCCCCGGCCGAACTGCGGCGGCTGGCCGAACAATGGCAGCCCGCCCGCTCGCTGGCGGCGCGGCTGCTCTGGCATCACTGGCGCCACGTCACCAACCGCCCGGCGCTGGACGATTTTCCCGTGGCATAGTCCGCATCAACGCTTTGTTCATCAATTGCCGCCATCCTGCACGGCGTGGCAGACCCTCAACCCTATTTCGCGCAAGCCTGGCATCCGGCGACCTTCGCCGAACGCGGCGTCAGCGCGCCCTTCACCTCACCGCAACTCCTCGGCGCCCGGCTGCGACAGGGCAAACGCGGCGGGATCGAGGTCGTGATCCCGAACCCGTCCGGCGGACGCGGCGCCTATGTGCTGGACTGGAACGGCGTGCGGCAACTGCTGCGACCGACGATGCATGATTCCGCCATGCATCAGCGGGTCCTGCAGGCAGGCGAGGTCTCGCCCGCCATGGTGCGGGCGGCGGCGCGCAGCGTGGCGCGGGACGGCCTGGCCGGACGGGCGGCGCGTGAGGCTGCGGCCGCAGCGGACGACGCCGACGAAGACGACCGCATGCTGGCGAATTTCCTGCTGATGATGTCGTTGCTGGAACAGAGCGAGCCATCGGGCCTGGCGATTTCGGAAACCATGCCCCGCACGCCGGAGCTGGAGGGCAAGGCCCACATGGTCGCCGCCCATGCCGGATTCGGCGTCGACAACGACCCGAAACGGATCTCGGAAGCCGTCGAAGCGCTGGCGGTGCGGTTCGCCCCGATCGGCGTCGACCCGAACGGGTGCCGGCCACGCCTGGTTCGTCTGGTCGCCCGCATCGACGCCCTGCGCAACGACCTGGCCGAGCAGCCGGCGTCCGCGTGGCATGGGCAGTATCCGGGCCTCGCCCCGTTCGCGGCAGCGGCCGCCGCCCGCTTCGCCGCCGACGCACGGCAGCTCATGCGCGACTGCCGGGAGATGACGGCCGACATGATACGGCTGGTGCAGCGATGGGCAACGCAGCCCGATCATATCAGCGGCATTCTCATGCGGCCCGACTGGCTGCTGGACGGCTGGGATCAGATTTGCCTGCTCTGGGAAACCGCCACCAGCCCGGCCCTGCGCTGCGCAGCCTTGCCAGACATCCGCCGGATGATCCCGCACCTGCCGGCCGAGGCAGCGTCGTGGCTGCCGGGACGGCCGCTCCAGGATGACGCACCGCCGGCGCCTCCCGGCATGCTGCGCACCGATCCGTCGCCGCCCGCCGGCGCCCTGCTCGCGCTGACCGCCCGCAGCGAGCAGATGCGCGGCCTGGTCATCTAGGCAACGGTCCGCGCGATGAAGGAAGGGCGGAAGAATGGCGCATAGGCGGCATCACATCGTCGATCCGGCGATCCGCGACCTCCGCCACAGCCTGGCCGCGGCAAAGGACAGTCACGTTGTCCGCATCGTGAACGTCATCGACAACCTGCCCGAGCGCGGCGGCATCGACACCCTGGTCGCGACCGTCCGCCCCCGCCTCGCACGGCTGCGGCCCGCACGGCCGCTGCGTTTCGCTCGGCTGCTGTTCATCCCGCTCGATCCGGTGATCGTGCCGCCGAAACGCTGGCGCCGTGGCATGCCGGCGATCCCCCGAACCGCGCTGGCATCACTGGCGGCGACTGTGCGTGCCGGAATGGGCAACCGCGTCGACGCGATCGACATGCTGATCGCAGGGCGCACCACCGCCGATACCGACATCGTCGCCGCAGCCGGCGCACGCCTGTGGCCGGACGCGGCGGCCATCCTGCAACAGGCACCACCGCCCATCGGCTGGGACGATACCGGGCTGAACCTCGCAATCTACGCACCGCTGGCGCGCATGGCTGCCACCGTCCTGGCGCAGACCGAGGCGCTGGATCGGCTGGCCGCCGAAGCGTCCGCCACGCCGCCGGCGCCCGAGGTCGTGATGACGATCCTGCGGGCGGCATCCACCATGAACCGCGACGCGCTGCCCCTGCTGATGGTCGTGCTGCTGTCCCGAGTGCCGACGGCGATCACCGCGCTGATGCAGATGTCAGGCTCCGCCGGCCAGGATGACGGCACCGTGCGGCAGGCGCTGGACCAGGCGAGCGACACGCTGCTGGATCAGCTACAGACGGATGGTGCGCTGGACACGCGGGTCGCGCAGGCAGAGCTCGGTGACGCCGCCGGCACGGTGCGCCGGATGGGCAGCCTGTTGCGGGAGATGGAGGCCGTGCGCGCAACGCCCGCCGGCCGGACGCGCCTGCAGGCGATCCGTCGCCGGCTGGACCACGCCTGCCGCACCCGCTTCGGCGATGGCCTGACGCGGGATTTCCTGACCCCGCTCGTCGCCCTGCCGGACGCCGCCACCGACGCGGACGTCGCAGCGCTGGAAGAGGTCGCGCGCGGTCTGCGAGCCCTGGAAACCGAGGCGCGGGCGATCGGCAGTGCCAACCTCTATGATCGGCTGCTGGCGCACGCCGCGGACGCGATCCGGGCCACGCCCACATCGGACAAGCTCGACCTCGCGGACAAGGCGCGGCTGCTGGAGATCATGGCCGATTCCGACGCCGCATGGGCGATGTTCGAGGCTGGCGCCGAACCCGACCTCGCCTCGGCCTGACGCCGGCGGGAACGCGACAGCCGGGCCGGAGCGGCGATTCGCCTACCCGATCTGCACCGACTGCACCGCTTCCTCCAGCTCCTGGAAGGTCGGCATATATTCGTTCGGCACCATCTTGCGGCCAGACTCGACGCTGACCTGCGGCGCATTGCCGTGCAGATGGGCGACCAGCACGGCGCGGATCACCTCATAATATTTCGCTTCTTCCTCGACCACGCCCTTCAGGCGTGCCGCGAACGGCCCCATCATCCCATAGGCCAGCAGCACGCCCAGGAACGTGCCCGTCAGCGCGCTGCCGATCATGCCACCCAGCACGGCAGGAGGCTGATTGATCGACCCCATCGTCTTGATCACACCCAGCACCGCCGCGACAATGCCCAGCGCCGGCAGGCCGTCGGCCATGTTCTGCAGCGCGTGCGACGGATGCAGCTCCTCATTCAGGGTCTTCTTCAGCTCCCGCGCCATGATGTCCTCGATCTGGTTCGGATCGTCGGCATTCATGCCTACCATGCGCAGATAGTCGCAGATGATGCTGGTCGCATGGTGGTTCGCGAGGATCTTCGGGAACTTCTGGAACGCCGTGCTTTCCGCCGGCTTCTCGATATGCGGTTCCAGCGCCATGTTGCCCTTGGTGCTCGCCAGGCGCACCAGGAAATACAGCAGGCACAGCAGCTCGATGTAGTCGCTCTTGTGGAACGCGCCGCCTTTCAGGATTTTCCCAAACGAGCCGACGGTGTGCTTCACGTCGTGCATGCTGTTTGACATCACGAAGGTGGCGATCGCGGCACCGCCGATCGCCCACATCTCGAACGGCAGCGCATGCGCCAGCGGTGCGAACTCGCCGCCATGCAGCAAATAGCTGCCGAACACGTTGAACAGCAGAAACGCGAAACCACCGAGAACGAGCACGAAACGCCCCTATTGCCTGGCCTTGGCCTGACCCGCCTCGCGCAGCACCACGATGGCGATGCGCCGGTTCGCCGCGGCGAACGGGTCCGCCGGCAGCAGCGGATCGCGGTCGGCATGGCCGGTGACCGTGCGGATGCGGTCGATCGGCAGCCCGCCGTCGACCAGCAGACGCCGCGTCGCGTTGGCACGCTCGGTCGACAATTCCCAGTTCGTCCGCTCCTTGCCCGCGAAGGGCGCGGCATCGGTGTGGCCTGCGATGGAAATCGCCTGCGGCAGCTTCATCAGCACCGGCACGACCTTCTGCAGTAGCAGGCGGGCCCGTTCATTCGGCACCGACGAGCCGGTTGCGAACATTGGCTGTCTGACCTCATCCATGATCTGGATGCGCAACCCGTCCGGCGTCATGTCGATGGCAAGCTGCTTTGCCAGCTCGCTCAGCGCCGGGTCGTCCTGCACCGCCGCCCTGATCTGCTCCGCCGCCTGTTCCAGTTCGGCCTTTTCCCGGCGCTCCTGTTCGGCCCTGATCTCGGCCTCGGTCGGCGGTCGGGGCCCGTCCAGACGTTCATCGCCTTCGGTCAAGGCCCGTCCCGCCAGGCCTGCCGCATCGGGTTCGTCACCCATGCGTAACGCCGCCTTGCCGGTCAGCGGCGGCGTGCGGCCGGGCTCCGTCCCGTCGACCGTGTCGCTCGGAAACGACAAAGGCTGCTTCAGCAACTCGGTCTCTCCGGGATCGTCCGATTGCACCACCGGGCGCTTGCCGGTCACGATCTCCACCGCTCCCTTGTCGGACACCAGCGCGCCTTCGGTGAAGGCGGTCTGCCCACCAAAGGGCTGCCCGGTGCCCGACGAAGCGTGGCTCAGCAGGTTGTTCGGGCTGAAATAGTCGGCCAAGCCCTTGCGCTGATCCTCGGTCGTCGCGTTCAGCAGCCACATCAGCAGGAAGAAGGCCATCATCGCGGTCACGAAGTCGGCATAGGCCACCTTCCAGGCGCCGCCGTGATGGCCACCCTCCACGATTTCGTATCTCTTGATGATCACCCCGCCCTTGGGGTCGCGATTGCCCGCCATATCGTCCTGGTCCGCGTTGCCACGGACCGAGAATGACGAGATTTCCTTAACGAACCCTCACCAGCGCGGCGGTCTCGCGCGCGACCGCGACGATCGGACAGACATACGATTGTCCCCACAACAGGCCGCTGTCCCCACAACGGGCCGCCGCCGGGGATCGTCCGGCGATGTCCCCAACGGACGGTCAGGCCGCGGTGATGCGGTCGATCTCGGCCAGCTCCTCGGCTGTCAGCTTCCAGGCGCCCGCCTTGACGTTCTGCTCCAACTGGTCGGGCCGGGTGGCGCCGGCGATCACGCTCGCCACCGGCGCCTGCGCCAGCAGCCAGGAAAACGCCAGTTCCAGCATGGTCCTGCCGCGCGTCTCGACGAAATCGGCCAGTTCCTCGGCAATCTTCCAGTTGCGCTCGGTCAGGTAGCGGTCGGCCAGGCGCTGCGTTTTGGTCAGGCGTGCGTCGGCCGGCATGGCGGCGTTGCGGCGGTATTTCCCGGTCAGCAGCCCGCTCGCCAGCGGAAAATAGGGCAGCATTCCGAACCCGTAGGCGCGCGCCGCCGGCATCAGCTCTGCTTCCGGCTTGCGGAACACCAGCGAATATTCGTCCTGGTGCGATACGAACGGGTTGAGCCCATTGACCTTCGCGGTCCACGCCGCCTCCACCAGCCGCCAGGCCGGGAAGTTCGAGCAGCCGACATAGCGCACCTTGCCCTGCCGGACCAGATCGTCCAGGGCGCGCAACGTTTCCTCGATCGGGGTACGCGGGTCGACCTGGTGAATCTGGTACAGATCGATCCAGTCGGTTTGCAGGCGCCGCAGGCTGTCCTCCACCGCCTGCATGACATAGCGGCGGGCGCCGCCGACCTTCACGTCGACATCATCCATCGGCATGCCGAACTTCGTGGCCAGCACGATCTTCCTGCGGTCTGCGCCGAGGATTTCCCCCATCAGCGTCTCGGACCCGCCACGCTCCCCATAGACATCGGCGGTGTCGAACAGCGTGATGCCCAGATCGATCGCCTTGTGGATGACCGCCCTGGTCGCATCCTTGCCGATCCGGCCGCCGAAATTGTTGCAGCCCAGGCCGATGGCAGAGACGCGCAGGCCCGACTGGCCCAGGTTGCGGATTTCCATGTGACCCCCTGCCACCGGCGCTCGGTGCGCCGGTTTCCTTCCCGTCAGAACACGATCAGCTTGTCGACGTTCCGTCCCCGTTCGGCCGGCACGTCGAAATCCAGCAGCGGCCCCGCCGGCACGATGCCGGTCGGGTTGATGCGCCGATGGCTCATGTAATAATGCCGCTTGATGTGGCCGAAGTCGACCGTCCGCGCGATGCCGGGCCACTGGTAGATGTCGCGCGTATAGGCCCACAGGTGCGGATAGTCGACGATCCGCCGCAGATTGCATTTGAAGTGGCCGTGATAGACGGAGTCGAACCGCACCAGCGTGGTGAACAGCCGGATATCCGCCTCGGTCATCTGGTCGCCACACAGGAAGCGGCGCTGCGCCAGGTGATCCTCCAGCCAGTCCAGCGTCTCGAACAGCGGCGCCACCGCCGCCTCGTATGCCGACTGGGTCAGTGCGAAACCCGCCTTGTAGACACCGTTGTTGAGCGTATCGTAGATACGCGCGTTATAGGCCTCGATCTCGTCCCGCCTGTCGTCGGGGCAATAGTCGCCCGGCGTCGCGCCGATGGCGTCGAACGCCCGGTTCAGCATGCGGATGATGTCGGCGGACTCGTTGTTCACGATCGTCTGCGTATGCTGGTCCCACAGCACCGGCACCGTCACCCGCCCGGTATGGGTGTGGTCGGCCCGTGTATAGATTTCGTACAGGTACCGGCTGTTGAACAGCGGATCGGGCACCACACCCTCGGCCGGCGAGAAATGCCAGCCACGCTCCGCCATCAGCCAATGGGTGACGGATGCCGGGATCATCTGCTCCAGCCCCTTCAGCGCGCGCATGATCAGCACGCGATGCGCCCAGGGACAGGCCAGCGACACGTACAGATGATAGCGCCCGGGTGCGGCGGCAAACCCGTCACGGCCGGTCGGCCCGGGGCGGCCGTCAGCGGTGATCCAGTTGCGGAATGCGCTTTCGGCGCGCTGGAAGCTGCCGTCCTCGGCATGCCGGCCCGGCGGCTCCTCGTCTTTCCAGACGCCGTCGATCAGAAGTCCCATAGCCAATCCTTCCGGTGGATGCGGGGCACCCTCAGGGAAGCTGCGCCAACCGCCCCGGCACCGCGCGGCCGGCGATCTCCAGCACCAGCTTGCGGGTCATCGCCTCGCCGAACTTTGCGAAGTCCCGCACTTCCAGCACGAAACTTCCCGGGCCACCGATGACATTCTCACGATAGTAGTTGGGCAGGCCACCCGGCGGCTGCACATGCGCCTGCGCCCATGGTACCGGATTCTCATTGATGATGGCCAGCCCATTGATGACGATGCCCTGGCGCAGCGCATCGTCCCGTGCCTCCGCCACCTCGCGGCCCGCATTGCTGGTGCCGTCGCCGCAGACATCGATCACCCGGCGCGTCGCGTTCACGCCGCTTTCCGCCAGCAATTGCACGCCGCGGTCGATCCCTGCACCGATCGCCGTACGCCCCCAATAGGATCGCGGCGCATCGCGCAGCCGAGCGGCGAACGCCTCGGCCGAAGCCTGGTCACGGATGATGGTCCAATCGACCACGTTGCGAAGCTCGAAGCTCGAGGCGAACTCGACATAGGCCACGGCGATGGCGCCGAGTGCGCCGCCGCGGATCGCGCCGATCACCGCCTGGCTGGTGAGGGCCGCGGTGTAGCCATCCTTTTCCAGCTTGAACTCGTCATCGGTGATGCTGCGCGAGACATCCGTCACCAGCACCAGCGCGAGATCGACATCCTCGGCGGCACGGCCGGCGCGCAACGGCGCGGCCGCCAGCACCAGGCACAACATCAGCCACGCGATCCGTCCCATCAGCACGGCCCTCCCCGCTGCTCACAAGGGGGGGACATGATGCGCCCGTCCGCCTGCCATTCGTCAAAGGAAAACGCACGGACCGCCGGCGGTGCCTACTGGCTGGCCCAGATGATGCGATGAATCCAGGCGACGTCCGACAGGTCGAAGCTGCGGTCGGGATGCGCGGGATTGAGGCTGCGCACCTCCACCCGGCGGGCCGACCGGCGGGCGAGCTGCTTGGCCATCACCTCCCCCGCATGCGTCCGCAGCACCACGCGGTCGCCGCGGCGGATCGGCGCCGACGGCGAGACGATGACCTGGTCGCCGTCGCGGAACACGGGTTCCATGGAGTCACCGCTGATCTCCAGCGCATAGACATTCGGATCGGCGATCTCGGGCAGGCTGACCTCGTCCCACCCGCCGCCGACCGGATAGCCGCCATCGTCGAAATACCCGTCGCCGCCGGCTTGCGCGAAGCCGATCAGCGGGATACGCCGCACCGTGTTGCGGGCGCCGCCGCCCGCGGTCGAGAGGGCACGCGCGCCCGAGACCAGCGCCGTGAAATCCTGCAGCGAAGCACCGGTCGCTTCCAGCACCTTGGCGATGCTCTCGGTGCCGGGCCAGCGCGCGCGCCCGTCCGGCATGCGCCGCTTCGAAGGATTGAACGTGGTCGGATCCAGCCCAGCGCGCCTGGCCAGGCCGGAGGCTGAAAGTCCGTTCTCGGCCGCAAGCGTGTCGAGCGCGCGCCAGATATCGTCGTGCTTCATGCCGTCGTTGCCCTGCCGGTATGCCGCGGCCGCCGAGGCCGCGCGCCCTGTTCGGTCGAAATGGAACCAGGCCCCCCCGGCGGTGTCCGCCGCGATTCGCCATGGGCACAGTTTCCTAGGAATGCGCGCCAAATGGAACTGAAAAATTTCGTTGCGGCAGGTTGCCATGATATGCAACCCATGGTTTAATATTTCGTGACCTTACTATCCAGTGACGATCGACAGAAGGACATGCCATGCTCCAGCCGGCTCCAGCCGCCCGCACCCGCAGGCCCGCACCCGTCAGTACCGACCGGCCGACGCAGCCATTCCGCGATGCCGAGGAAGCCTG